>JAEEGL015468317.1_pt1 | contig 24441 bp, 19 predicted proteins | sample 9134231 | NCBI WGS metagenome assembly JAEEGL01 (sample SAMN16246548, study PRJNA631951) | gut metagenome | biome: gut microbiome; feature: rumen; material: fiber-attached | host: Bos | place: Iran: Karaj | collected 2018-10
CGCGTTGTTACAAACTGTGTCGGCAGGTTATCCTTTTCATTCTCTTTGTTTTTCTTACCATGCGTAGCCCGCAGTTGCCTGTATTTCAGTTCTCGGTCGAGGCTTTGCACATAAATCTCGCAGATGCGTTTCGAGCAGCCCATCACATTCGTAGGATTCACAGCCTTGTCTGTCGATACCATCACAAACTTCTTCACACCATACTTCACAGATAAATCAGCAATCACCTTCGTGCCATAAATATTGTTCTGGACAGCCTCCGACGGATTGTCCTCCATCATCGGCACATGTTTATAAGCTGCGGCATGAAAGACATAATCAGGTCTGAATTCGGCAAACAACTTTTCCATTCTATCGGCCTTACAGATACTGGTCACAACCGTTTTTGTCTCTATCTCCGGGAATTGCTTCGCCATCATCAGACGTACATCGTGCTCAGGAGTCTCAGCCTGATCTATCAGCAACATAGCCGCAGGCTTGTAGACAGCAATCTGGCGCACCATCTCAGAGCCTATAGATCCTGCAGCACCTGTAATCACAACCCTCTTGCCACCAAGTAATTCGCCTGCCGACTTCATATCCACCTTGATTTCAGCACGCGGTAAGAGATCCTCAACGCTGACCTCTTTAATCTGATAATCATTCCTATCTTCCAATGGCGATTCTCCATCCTTGACATTGATTTCCTTTGCACCCTGCACCATGAATATTTTCACACCAGACTCAATCAGCAAATCCTGAAGAGACTGATTGTCCCTGAAATCGTTCACTCTGTTAGGAGACACTATCATGGCCTCTATGCCATTCTTCTCTATAACCGTCTTCAACTTGTCATCCGTATCATAGACTCTGACCCCTCTAATCTGGCGATTAGCATATTCTTTTTGATGCGAGACAAAACCTTTTAGCTCGTACTTAATGGGGCGCTGGCTTTCGAAGTACTTGGCCAATCCTATTCCATCATCCATAGTTCCATAAACCAAAACGCGATATGTTTTATAGTCTTTAGAAACAACCTCATACAGTGCTTTTACTAAGACCCTCGAAACCCACATCAACAGGGTGGCGATGATAAAAATGGTAACAGTTTGCCTGATAAAAAAATAATGGAACACCTGGCTGTCTGAATAATATATCCATTGACTGATAATGACAGCCAATACCATATTCAATAGATTTGCGTATGCAACCTTTTTTAAATCTATAAACGAAGCATAGCGCAGAACACCTGAATAGGTATGAAAAACCTTAAATCCAATGAGACTTAAGGCCGTATATAGCAGTACCGAATGCCATCCCTCTTCCCATAAGAACAGTAAATACCTGGCTTTGATGAACATCCAGAACACTATTAGTCCCGACAGGGACACGATAAAGGCATCAAACAGCAACACACACCAATACGGTAATGAGCGCTTTGAAAAATACCAATTCAACAATGTATTAATTTTATTCATATCATCGACGGTTTCATTAAATGTGACCATACGCCTACAAAAAAGGCCTTCAAGCGGCTGTCTCCATAGCATAAGTTCTGTTTCCAGGCATTAGCCTGCCAACGGCGATATTTGAAGATTATACGCTTTAATAAATCCTGTGGTGTTTTTCCATTAAATTCCGGAGAGATAATATCTGCAAGAACACGTTCCTTCATAACAGCGTCATCTTGCACTTCAGGAAATATACTGGCAGGGAATCCCAAATCCTCTATACAGATAGTATTGATACAATTCAAGAACTTCATCATTTTGAACTTTGTCAAGACTGAATGCACAAATTCCCAATCAATCTTGTCGCCTTGCTTCTCCACAAAAAACGCCCAGTCCAACACCTGTCGCAGATTCATGTCCGTTGAAGCAAAGTTGGCCATCGCATGCCTTAACATAAACAACGCATGCAAATTGGCTAACGGCAGATAGACCCGCTGTCCGTCAATCTCAACGGTAACAGTATCATCCTTAGCCAATTCCTTCAAAACCACCTCAAATGCTCCATTCTGATGTCCATAATGTACATTCAAGAAATCGTAGTGATTCTCAACGGAAAAGCCTTTATAGGAGAAAACTGTATGATGGTGATGATCCTTATCTATGTTGACACCAAATGCCTTCGAAATAGCCTTATCAGCTTCCTCGTATTGACCGAACTGCCATATATCAATATCTCCACAAGGTCTATGGGATGGTTTGGGATAGTTCAGGCTAAGCCCATAACCTTTAATGACCATCATCTTAAAGCCATGCTCATTATAGAACTCAGCCAACTCCCCAATAGTCTTTTGATAAACCTCATACCTTTTCTCATAATTCTGCATCACCTCTCCAATCCACTGCAAAGTCAACATTTTGGGAGGTCTTTTCTCTGCAGGCAACTTCTCCACCCCATCTAATAATATCGCAGAGAGTCCATGCTGCATGGCAAGGGCTTTAACCCCTAACCAATCAATTGTATCTGGCAATGTCTTTGGATCATGACCGATACCTAAACAAATTAATGCTAAAAAGGCATCAGAAGTTTTTGATGATGTCAACATAGTTTGTTATTACATAATCTACATCTTCATCTGTTAGCCTCGTATGCAATGGCAGTGTTACTTCGTTCACAAAGAGATTGTATGCATTTGGATAATCCTTGATATCAAATCCAAGTGCCCTATACGCTGTCATCATTGGAAGCGGCTTATAGTGAACATTGCAGGCGACTCCTCGCTCAGCCATTTTCACAATCACCTCCCGACGCTCAGCATCCGAACGTCCTAACAGACGGGTTATATATAGATGTCCGCTTGATGCAAAGTCTTCGCCATAATGATTCAACACAGCTACCGGCAAGTCCTTCAAAGCATCATCATACACACCAATGATATGACGTCGACGCTCCAGCATCCCCTGATAACGGCTCAACTGCGCCAGACCGATACCCGCCATAATGTCTGTCATATTACACTTATACCATGGACCAATCACATCATACTCCCAGGCACCCAACTGCGTCTTTGCAAGAGCATCCTTATTTTGACCGTGCAATGACAACAACTGAGATATACGGTATAGCATCTCATCCCATGTTTCCCCATCTTTTCTCGGCACCGTCGGGAAAAATTTATCATTAGCATTAACGTCAACGTTTTCTTTACCGAATGGAAGATTCCAAACCAATGCACCACCTTCTGCGGTGGTTAGGTTCTTCACTGCATGGAAGCTAAAAGAGGAAAAGTCAGCAATAGCACCAGCCATCTTTCCGTGCCATTGGGCTCCGAAAGCATGCGCATCATCAGCAGCTACGATAATACGGCCAATTTTCTTCTGGATTTCATTGCTTGGACGGAAAAGATGCTTCTTGGACTCTATGACAGCAAAAATCTTATCATAGTCGCACATCACACCACCCAAATCCACAGGACAGATTACCTTTGTCTTTTCTGTAATAGCCTCCGCGAGTTTGTCATAGTCCATTTCTACATTATCCTTCTGCGAATCCACCATCACCACTTTGCAGCCCACATGCTGGGTAACAGAAGCTGTAGCGGTGTAAGTATATGCAGGAACAATCACCTCATCTTCCAGTCCTACACCAATCAAGCGTAATGCCATTTCCATTGCAGCAGTAGCAGAATTCAAGCACACTGCTTTTGCCGTCCCAACATACGCCGCAATCTGTTTTTCAAATTCCTTGGTCTTGGGGCCTGTAGTAATCCACCCACTTAATATCGCCTCAGATGCCAGTTTAGCCTCTGCCTCAGTCATATCTGGCGGAGAAAAAGGTATATTTCTCAATTTCATATTCATATACTTAAACTATTATTTCTTTTCAAAACTCTTGATGACATCTACGTATTTCTGTGTACCTACCTCTTTTGTCAAGTTCTCCATCACGAACTGCCGGCCGTTCCTACCCATTTCTTCACAAAGATTGCGATTATTATACAGTTTAAGAATAGCATCTGTAAATGCAACCTTGTCGCCAGCCTTGGTAAAGATACCACAGTGATTCTTCTCTATAATACTCTTCAGTTCATTCTCGTCAAAATTCGCCAACACAGGTCTTGAAGCACTCATGACACTCCACGTCTTACTTGGCACACTATTTGCCCCCACCCCAGGTTTGGAGATTACGAGACTCACATCCCCAAGCGAGAACACATGCGAAATCTCCTCGTATGGTTGGAAAGGTATCATTGTCACATTTGTGATATTCCTTTCCTTTATAATCTGCTGTAAGTTCTCTTTATAAGCACCGTTTCCCACCAGCACAAACTGTATATCCTCGTTAGGCTCTAATGCCTTAGCCACCTCCATCAGCATATCCATGTTCTGCGTCAGGCCGATATTGCCGTTATAGGTGACATAAAACTTATTCCTGTCTAATCCGTAACGGTCAAACAGGACATTCTTCTCCCGTGGCACATCCACCACAGCATTCTGGTCTACCCAGTTATAGATTACCACAATCTTATCTTCGGGCACGCCCTTATCCATGATGTTCTTCTTGAAATCCTCGCTTATAACAATTATCTTGTCCGCATTGCGATATGTAAAGTTCTCAATCACTCGACCTATTTTCCACAACAGACCACCTTTTTTAGCAAGTCCAGTGCCGACAAGAGAATCAGGGAAAATATCTTGTAAACAATAAACAAATTTAATATTTATTAATTTTTTTACAAGCGATGCTGTAGCACCTATAATGGGAGGTGTACTGCTTACAAACATAACATCACAATTTCTTGCGTCCTTTTTTAAAACACCTCGATTGAAAAGTTTTGTACATAGAAAAAAATATCTTAATGCTCTAAGAAGCGAGTTTTTTCCTTCTCGATACAAATAGAAACGGTGAATAATCGCTTGCCCGTCTCGATGAATCTCATGTTTCTTCTTTGTGGAATAGATTTTTCTTGTATCTTTATCTACCCCCCTTGTTGGTACAGGTGTGTATGTTACCGTCTCCCATCCTTGAGCATAAAACGCATCATCTCTGTTTTTACCCAAATATGAACTTGGAGTCTGTTCCGGATAGCTATATGCTGTTAAAAACAGTATTTTCATAAACTCTACTTATATAAACGTATTAACTATAAGAAAGATTACTGCATATTAGAGATAATCTTTCTATATCTGTCTGTTGTATAGATAATCTTACCATCATCATCCACCACCCTGATACCACCATTTTTTATAGCAGTATGCCACATCCTTGCTTTCGAGTACTTCCTTTCCTGATCCATCAGGTATGGTACTGGCAGGAATCCCTCCACAAAAACCTTGTAGAATCCTTCTGGTGTATATAGGTTAGGGATATTTGCTTCCAGCAGTTCTATGGATGCTTTAGCCTCTGCATAGAGCGAATTGAAACGCTCTTGAGTTTCTTTGTCAAACTTCATATTGGGCACCCTAGCCAAAGCGCGGGCTAGCCTATATTCACGTAGTGCGTTAAGAGTAATCCTTATACTGTCTTTGATGATTGGAGGAGTTGCCAATCTCACAGCTTCACAATAATTCACTACATGGATAATCTCTGGGCTATTCTCATTTTCCTGTTCCAAATCATCCATCAAGCATGTTACAGCAGCCAGCTGAACTTTCGCTTCTTCCAAGTCAGGAACAAAATAGTCCAATCCAGCACGACTCTGCAAACTCACATGGAAATTGTCATCCTCCAATTCGCGAACCAATTTCAGCATCGTCCTACCTTTTGCCAGATCCTGTACGCCAATTGTATATTTGGGTGTATTCAACATATTCTGCAATATCATATGCCTTACACCAAGTTTCTTGCACGCTTTTGCGGCTAGGAAACCTGTAATAATATAAGTGATATCGTCAGCACCGCGGAAAGCAAAGTGATGCGGCACATTCGGCTCTACAGGTTTTCCCGATGTCACAATCCACCGAACAGCATCAAAGTGTTCCTTCAAATTATCCAAAAGGGTATTATGCCCTCTTCCGTCTAGTTCATCGAACCACCAGAAAGATAAGGCATGCCATGAAATGTTCAACGTTCTTTCATGAATCTTGGCCAATCCTGGAACATCTTTCGTTCCTGAATATGTTCTGACAAGCATTGGCTTCGCATTCTCCCTAATAGCAATATATTCCTGTTCAGAATTGACTGGGACTCCGCCACCATTAGCTTTTCCCTCCCAATTTTCTCCGAAATTGGATTGTGTCAATTGCGAACTACCAATCGAAAGAACGTCCAAAAGTTGACTCTGAGCCAAATCCCTGCACCAAGAGTTGTACTCCTTTAGAGCCTCCAAACGGTTAGGATTATATGGACCCGAGTGAGTCCTAATAATAGGCAAAGAATGTTTCTTCTTTGCGTATTCAAGCCTTGCCACAAAATTATCATTGTCCTTGCCACACTCCGGATACCCTAAATGATCCAGAGGTGACTCAACTTTCCACCTCTCAGACTCAATTAGTTTCTTGGCGAAATCCCATCGCATATTGTCGTAGGGATTATCTTGATTCAACGCCTGTGGCATCAAGCTTTCAGGCACTTTCAGCATCGTCAACGACTCAATCGGGCTCTCATTGCCAGGAAACACCAGCACTTCGCCTTTCGTTTTACCCTTCACCAACTCACAGGTATCAGGTAAGCCTGCAAAGAACATTTGAGTAATAGTACCGCCATCCGCTTCAAACATATTATCTGCCTTCAATTGATGGAAAAACGTCATGAAGTAGTCACAGCCCTCTTGCGGATCTAATCGATAGCTAAAGCCTATTCTCGTAATCCCATTGCTTACAATCCATTGCTTCACCAGACTATAGTTGTTTACCTTCTGTATCTTCTCAACAGCTTCTGCCACATCATCTTTGGCCACATACACCTTATAGCCACAATCTCTTAGTAGGTTAGCTATAGTGTAAACACCCATTGTGTGTACATCAACAAGTGGCTTTATGAAACCAAATACATCTTCTAAAGTTGCATTATGCTTCATGGGTGATATAATCTAATAATTCTTGCTTGTTTTTTCCTGCAAGACCAAGGTTCTTAAGATTTCTTCCATTAGAATGAAGGTCCTGACCCAATAAAGCCTCACAAATATGAATCATTGATTCTAACAGAGGGGTTTCAACACCCGCGACCTTGCCCAATTCCATTATAGGAAGAACTCCTGTTGGAATATCCTCTGTCAATTGGCGTGCAAAAATCGTCGATGGTGATTTAATATCATGATATGCAGGATTATTGCGCATTCTTTCACAAAGCGTTTCACCCTCTGTGTCCTTATATGCGAATTTAATCCAATCTTTCACACTTAGCAAATCTATCCCGTATGCCTTTCCTACTGCCAATCGTTCAGCATCAAATTTTTCAACAAAGCCTGCCACCTGGTCTGTCATATCGCGATAGAACCAGAATACTTCGTTACGTTCAATGGTTGCAGCATTGAAAAGTAGTACGCACGGATGAAACATTGCCCCTATATTTTCCAACGACGTTCGAAGGACATTGTTTGTCTTCACGAAACTGTTGTAAAGTGGATTAATCTTACTGAGCACATAATCTGTATCTGATGATGGTAATGCTGACAGCAACACTTCATCTTTCACACCAATGATGTTCACTGTGCCATTCTCCACTATTCGGCATGCATAAACAAGTGTCTGAGCTTCTGCAAGATAGAAACGAGCTTTACATCCAGCCTCATACAATGTTTGTTTGAAGACTAACGCACCGCATGTTCTACCTGGGTTTAGAACGATAACCTGACCATCTTCAACTAACGGAGCTATATTTTGAGCAACAGTTTTATGGGCATTAGCTATAGTAGTAACCATAATAATCTCAGCCCCCATAACGGCTTCTGATATATTAGTCGTTATGCAGTCAATCTTACCAAACCCTTGTAATCGACCCTCTAATTTAATACCACCAAGCCGTTTTAAATCATTGATTTTCTCCTCTACAATATCATACAAGGCTACTTCATAATTCTGAGTAGCCAAATATCCGGCAATAGCCTGTCCCCCATTGCCTGCTCCTATAACTGCTATTTTCATATTTATTATATATTCAGTTATTCTGTATATAATCATCCATTTTACGACAGACTGTACTCAAAAGCATTGAATTTCCTTTTTCATCAAATACTTTTATTGCAGTTTTAACTTTCTCTACTATTTCAGACAGCGTTTTTAAATCATCAGATACAATGTGAATTTTCGCGAATGTTTGTCCCAAAGTACCTGTAAGTCTTTCTGGCATCTCTTCGCCAATCTGATAATATTGCGTATATTTTACAACATCCTTCAAATTAGCAATTTCATCTATGCCCTCTATTCTATTAACAAGACCAGGTTTTATTAACAAAACTATACTGCAAGCCGATTGTGTATAAAATGGTGTCACTTTATTCCAAATATCTTGTTCGCACATTTCCCCAGTTAAAGCAAAAGAAATAAGCATCTTCAAATAATCCACACCTATCATCTTATTAATTAGAATTGAACTTTGGCCACCACCGACTCTGTATCCCATTTCATAAAAATGAAAACCCTCATCATCATAAAACGATTCAATGAATAATGTCCCATTTTTTAAATGTAATCCCTTGAACATATCTATCACTCTGTCATTCAAGGTGTCAACATATTCCTTCAAACGAATTGATGGGTATATTACACCCGCTGTTAATGGTGTTTTATTACCTTGTTCATCATTAACATATTTGTCACCGACAGCAGACAATTTAATTTCTCCATCACGAATTAAATAATCTATATTAATACATTCAACTGTTCTGCTATCCATAAACTTCTCTATCAAGAAAGAATCACTTGACGAGAACTTTTTTGCATATTCCTTCCCATATTCAAATTCCTTTTCATTATTACAAATTAGAATACCTTTACCAGAATAGCTATCAGCCGGTTTTGTGACACACGGAAACTCAACCATTCCTTCTTCATACTCTTTGACAACAGGAACTCCGTATTTAAGACACGTTTCTTTGAACATCATCTTGTTTTTTGTTATATCGATCTGTTTTTGAGTAGCATAAAAAGGCATGTTCATTTTCTTACATAATTGGCAAGCCACTGTTGTATTAAAATCCTCATATCCAGTAAAGACACCATTAATATTTTCCTTCTTAACTAAATCAATTAGGGCATCCATATCACCTGTACTGATATTATATGCTTTATCTGCATATTTCTTCGCAGGAGATTGTGGGTCTTTGTCTGTTACAACAGTATAAACTCCCATTTGCTTGGCTGTGTTTACAACATGTATCAATAATGTTGTTCCTCCTAATATGAGAAGTCTCTTGTTTTTTAATGCAGTCATATTACATTAAATATTAATGGTTATAATTATCTTTTTAATAACATCTTCACAAGCTTTTATAGCATCTTCTGCCGTTGCGCCTTGGGCAATCACAAAACCTATTCTGTCATTACTACATTGAATGGGTGTTGATTTCTCACCAACACCTTTGGTAAAAGTAATTTGTTTCACACCTGACAGTTGCTTGGCCTCGTCCACATTTTCAATGCTCGTAATAGTACCAAAAGGCACCTTAAAATAACGGATAGCAGATCCACTATGTAATGTGGGCGTAATGTTAGGTTCTTCACCTAAAGCAACCTTAATGGTACTACCCACCATATCAATGCCAGTACTGAGCGGCACAAGATGAGTGGTGATATTGTCCCCCCCCATACGGGCACCCAATTCAATCATAACAGGGCCTCGTTTTGTAACCTTCATTTCCACATGGGCAGGACCTTTGTCAATACCAACAGCTTTACATGCAGCAATAGTGACATTCCTTATTGCCTCTTGCATTTCATTAGGCAAACGAGAAGGTTGTGTATGTCCCATCTCAACAAAATGCGGAGCTTCTGTGGTAATTTTGTCAGTAATCTGGAGAATGTTGACTTCACCTCCCACCACCATAACCTCGACTGACACTTCCGGTCCATCAAGATACTCTTCGATTATAACCTTCCCATGACGGCTACATGAATGGGCATATTCATAGTTTTCCAATAATTCTTCGAATGAATAAACCTTAGCTACTCCATGACTACCTGCATTGTCTGTGGGTTTTATGATGCATGGGTATATAACATCTGCCTCATGTGCTTTCAACTCCTCTACAGTGTCTACCACGAAATACCAAGGAGAAGGAACATCATGCTCCTTGAAAGCCTTAATCATATCATATTTGTCTGTTGCTTTCACCACCGTTTCATAGTTGATGCTATGAAGATGTAGTTTATCAGAGGCCTTTGCCACCCCACGCATAGGCATGTCAGTAGCAAGCGTCATAATGCCATCCGGCTTATAGTCCTCTGCTGCAGCAAGGACAGCGTTTTCATCCATTGTAGAGGCATTATAATAAACATCAGCGTATGGAATACCTATAGCTTGCGGATTAAAGTCCACGACAGCCACATGCAAGCCCATCTCTTTGGCCTTAAGAATAGCAGGCAGTTGGAGCACAGAAGCACCTACAATCATTAGCTTCTTCATTATTTCTTCTTTGTTTCTACAGTGTTGATATTTTTACGGGTAAGAACAGAAAAAATGGTCTGCCATATTATCTTCACATCCATCCCGAAAGAAACGTTATCAGCATAATAAGCATCCCAGTGATACTTTTCATCTTGGGTGATACTATTGCGGAAATACGCTTGGGCATAGCCTGTTACACCAGGTCTTACACCAAAACTTCTTCGTTTCTCTCCTTCAAAACTTTCTAATGTCTTTTCGGCATTATACAATTTTGGTCTCGGGCCAATAAAACTCATATCACCCAAAAGGATATTCAAGAACTGAGGCACCTCGTCAAGACTTGTTTTACGAAGAAATCGCCCTATTGGTGTTACGCGTGGGTCATTATCGCTATTAAACGTAGAGCCGTCTGCATTTTTAATATCAGGACTATTTACAAACATACTCCTAAGCTTGAACATCTTGAAGGGCTTGTAATCCTTCCCAGCACGGTTCGCATTATAGAACACGGGCCCTCTATCCATAAAAAAGATAAATGGAGCCAGAATAATTATCTCCAACAATACAAAAGGCAGCAGTATCAATGCGCCTATAATATCAAATAATCGTTTTAAAAAATGTTCATACATAATTTATTTATCTTGTTATCTAAACACTCTTAAATCACACAGACATGAAAACCAACGATTAATTAGTGCGACTGCAAAGAAACTATAGCCAAGCAAGATTCCCAAATAGCAATCATTATCCAAACATTACTACCCGCGAACAGCTTGGATGAACATATTCATTCACAAAATTCAAAGCACGACCATTGTATAACTGGCAATGCACAAAAACACAATCAAAAGGGCATATCATTATCGAGCAATTCATCGGTTTTATAAGCGATTCTACTCGACATAACGTTTAAGACCATTAAATATCTTATACTGTCTCAGGATCCTTCTATTTTTATAATCCAAGGAGATCTTATCCTTTTTGTTTGTTTTCAGAGAAAAGTCTATATCTTCTCCAACTATCACATAATTATGAATCTTATTTATTGGTTTTTCATCTCCCCTATACATTATTAAGTTAGAGCCCTTTATGCAATGATTATCATTCATCTCGGCTCCCTCAAAACGGCATTTTCCATCCACAACATTAAACATTACAAGATTATTGGTATTATTTACTGAATCTACTCTATAAAGCCAAGAATCAATGCAATAACTATTATCAATATTTGTTACAATGTTCCCATACAAAGAGAAACCGTGTGCTCCATCATCACAATAAATACCTCTATTGGAACCCCTACCGTAAATGTTATTAATCCTATTATATCTTACAATACAATTTTCTGAATTTGGATAAAGATATATTGAACCTCCATCAATTAATGGAGAACCGAGATTGCCAGATGTATAATAAATATTATTGCCTTCAATTATCATCCGATTATTATTATACTCTTCTTTATAATGGCCAATACTTATTGCACCATATCCAAAATCAACAATGGAATTATTAACAATATAACCTTCATCGCCTCTGCATGTAATCGCAAATGTATTTTTGTGTGACAAGCCAACATTAGAAAAAACATTATCCTTAATAATGGGAGCTCTACCATGATCAAAACAATAAACTACATTATTATACATATCTGTAAACTTATTATTTCTAATTACCAAGTTATCTGTATTAAAAGCATAAATGCACATAGAGCGCATACCATGAAATTGACAATCGTGAATATCAAATAACCCATTTGAAGAAAACATAAGTTTAATAAATGGAGAATTAGCACAATTACCGTAAAAATTTAAACCAGAAATTTCTACATGTCTATATTGACATTGATCGACATAGAGAAACATAGATTCTGTACATTCCAACACCAGCCTCTTTTCCTCTACAACATTACCAGATTGGTATTCGACATTACATAATCGAAAAACAGGTCTCTTTTGGGATATATATGTGTCATAATTTACACTATATTCACCACTGCCCTTAATTCGCTCTAAATCCTCAGCATAAAAGTATACCCAACCCTTTTCGATTTTATACACTTTATAAACAGGGCATTTGAACCATTGAGAAATTTGTATCATGGAATTATCAGAAAAAATAACATTTGTTTTTTCTAACGATTTATTATAGACACGACACTCCTTTGTTTTTTCATCTAAAATTTCAATAGATTTCTGAGCTTCAAGAATCGGGCTCCATATATCAATATTATCAAGAGAAGGACTAATATAGATTTTTGTATTATCATAGCCTGAACCATCATAAATATTACATTTAGACACTATTTTAGTTCCATTACCCTTAATCTTAAGAACGATATCTTCATGAATTTGCTTTCTTAAAAGGATATGTTGTTTATGATAATAATAAGGTCCGTGAGAAATAGACACTATTATAGTCTTAAAACCTTCATTTTGTGCAGAAATTATCAGATTTTGGATGTTATCAAAGTCCGATTGAGTCTTAATATCAATCCATTTCTCTTTGCCTTGACACGTAAATACTCTCATTTCCGGAATTTTAATTGCTTCCAAGCCTGTTAAAATCTCCTCATATTGCTTCTTCGGATAAATAAGGCATAATAAAAAAGGCAACAACACAAGCAATTTTCCCATTTTAATTAAATGTTCTATCTAACGTTTCAAATTACCTATAACTTGATTCCTTTTTATTCGTCAACAAAGTTACGTATTGCATTCTCAAACAACTCTTGGTCAAATAAAAATGACCTCAAAAGATTATTGCATCTTTCGCAATATTTAACATAGTCCTCGGCTTGGATAAAATCGAGAAGATTTGCATGCAGATTCTTACAATCATCCAAAGCAACACCGAGATGGTTTTTCGCAACGTAGTCACCTTGCGTTGTATTTTTTGTTACAATCATAGGTTTCTTGTAAATCAATGAATTATAGAAGCGATTGGACAAAGCTGTGTCATGAGTAATAACACGTGGATAGAAGATATTCATAAATGAGGTATTTTTCACATATCCAGCTTCTTCAGACTTCTGATAAAAGCCTGTAAATGATACATTATTAATACTTTCTTTCTTGCAATATTCAGCAATCCTATCCGCAGTTCCTCCTTTCCCCACAAAACTAATTTTAATGCCAGGGGTGTTTGCCAGTGCTTTCACAATCTCTATATTCGAACTGTAGTCTCGAATTGCCCCAATAGTGAGAACCTCGATTTCCCTTCCTATACCAAACGAGTCGTTGTCCGTTTCTGTAATTGCGGCTTTGACAGCATTGACATCGAAATTGTGTGACAAGTAGTAATCTCTCTTGGGCAGGCAACGCTTAAATCCCGGCGATGAAATCACATTGACCTGGCTAAACCTCAGCATCACAGCAAAGAGTTGCTTAAATCCTGTATTTTGCTCAATAGATAAATCACGGTAGTCAATCATATAACGACCACGAAAATGTAGCAACAAAAAGGTGCTGAGAAGACAAGTCATCTGCGGACCAAAAACTATGATTCGTTTAAAACCTTGTTCTTTTATTGTTTTCTTAATAAATTTGATGTATCCTTTATAAGCTTTCCACCCAGCAGAACCATGTCCCTTGGCACAAGGCACATCATACTGGAACCCTTCTGGCTTATCATCTCCTTCTCTGTTCCAAGATATTATGGAGTATTTCACTTTATGTTCATCAAGAATCCTAGTATAAATCCTCACATATGGAGCATACCAAATAGACCCGGGTAATATCAATGCCACCTTCATATTTTTGATTCAATAAATTCTCTTACTTTTTTTGCTCTTTCCACAATAGAATAATTGCCAGAATTGGCAATTGTATATTTTTTCAAATCAAGATACATCTCTCTATCATTAATTAGCTGATGTATTGCAGAGGCTATTTCGTCTACACTTTCCGGATTAATTCTTATAGAATTGTTATCATTTAGGATATCATCATTAAAGGCCCTATTAGATGAAACCACTGGAACGCCACAAGACAAAGCCTCTACGATTGCATTACTACAACCCTCTTTCAACGTTGGAAGGACAAAAAGATCAGAAGCACACAAAAATTTTGGCAAATCAACATGATTTACTGGACCACAATGGATAATACCTTTACAATGTGGCATATCTTTCTTATGCCCATTCATCGGTTGACCTGAGAAAATAACTTTTATTCTTTCATCACTAAGTTTATCAATTGCCTCGGCAAGACGATTATAGCCTTTCCTCTCGATAAATGCGCCAGTAAATGATATCACAAAATCAGACAAAGATGCACCCAATTGTTTCCTAAAAAAATTACTATCTATAGGATGGAACACGGTATCATCAACACAATTAGGTAAAACTACAGTATTCTCTTCAGTACATAATCCATAATGCAAACACTTTCTTTTGTTTTCTGTTGAAACACTAATTACTCCACGAACTTGACCTCTAATTATTGCTTTTGACTGGCTTGATAGTTTAGACGCCCAATTATCCAAGGCGTTATCTCCTTCTCCACAAGCCACAAATAACGGTTTGCCATTAGCTGAAGCATAATTAACTCCTTTCATAGCATTATGCCAAAAATGGCCATAAACGACTTGTGGCGCAATTATATTTAGGCATCTATTTATCCTACTTTGATTAAATGCTTTAGCTAACTTATATAATATCGGCTTACCATTACCAAAAGACAAAGAATAAGGACGATATACGAAATACTGCTTGTTTTTATCTGTAGAACATTGCTGCCGTACGGGCATTAGTTCAACGCCACGAAATAGCGATCGAAAAAGGCTTTGTGGCGCAATTACACTAACATTCACTCCATCGTTGACTAAAGCCTCCACTAACTGCTGAACAAAGACAAAAACCATGCGGCCCTCACTAGGATAGTCATCCGAGATTATTGTAACACTCTTTATTTTTGACAATTCAGACATATTTAAATCTTATCGTAACAAATTATTTAGTGATAGCACAACTTACTTCTAATTACTAATCATTATAAAAAAACAAAACAACTGGTTTGGTAAAATTTATCAAGGTTTTTGCTCGAATGACCTAACTACTCATTTCTCTGAGATCATCTGTGGGGTTGTCTGGAAATGTCATTAAAGATTCATAATAGACATCTGTTAGAGATATTACTTCCTCACATGTCAAATTGGTAACAATTAGTGAAAGATACTGCTTTCAAACGGTTGTGTTACTATTTTTGCATGGCGAACCCATCTGAAAGAGGATATAGGGGGCATTCTTGCACGCAACACTTAAGACGAGATACAACATGATAGTCTTCAATATGTTAAACTTAATTTGAGAACTTTCAGATGCGTCGATAAAGTGGTAACTTTGCGGTATAAGTTTCGACAACTTTACCTCGATAACCGATGCTGCAGAGGCAATAAAGGCACTGCAAGGAAGTACTGCCGGACTATAATCAGAATTGCAGTCACGCAAGTGTGATGTGTCCAGACTCAACCGATACAACACCCACCTTTTGGTCCAGAACCGGAGGTATTAGGACACAGGACGGTGCTGACGAATTCGCATGTTTCCACTCCATCGTGAATACGGCAAAAAGAAACGGAAAGTCGAAGTTCATAACACTATTTCAACTCATTGCAGTAGAACTGCCAGACAACTCTTTCATTGAAATGACGACCCCTTAGGAGTGTGCAATTGTTGCTCTCCTTGGCTACCATGCTTAAATGGCTGAGTAGTTACCGAATAACTATATGGCGCATAAATGCTCATAAATGCAAGAGACAAAAACAAAGGTTGTTCCCATATCGAGTAACTAATCATTGAGATAGAAACAACTACAATAATATAAAAACCGCCATAATTGTTATAAAAAGTCCTAACTATTTTTTCACTTTTGAACAAAAGGATAAAATACGCCGCTGATAATATGAGTCCAAATCTAGTTAATAAAAAACCAATACCACTAAATATAGTCGCATCAAGACCAGACAATTCCAAGTAAGTTTTCCTCATTCCTCCTATTCCTATAATAGGATGTTTTAGGAACTCCTCCCACGATGCCATAAAACCGAAAAGCCTGCCATGATATTCAACGGCATTAAGATTTTCTGCAGAAGAAACATCCACAACTTCTTCTGTAAATTTATCTCCAACAAAAGGTAGGTTATAGATATAAAAAGCCAAAGGAATAAAAATAAGTAACCATAAAATCCTTTTGCTTGCGACAACCCACACTAATAAAATAGCTGCAAGAATAAAAATACCTGTAGTGGATTGAGAAGTGGCAATAGCAATCAAATAAATCACAATTGGTACACTTTTCAATTTATTTTGATGGCAAATCAAGTTACAAGAAATTGCCAAACATGCGAAACAAGAATACGCCCCTGGTTCCCATGCAAAACCAGCATTTCTTGTTAACAAATAAGTCGTCCCTAACGCCCGATCTTCCTCACCATTTATTGTATAAAAAATACAATTATATGTTATATAGTTCGGATTTTCACTAAATGTAGGAAGTGAAAAGGTTTCAACTAAAGAAAAAATGAAAGAAGGAAAAAGAAGATGGAAGCACCATATTATAATTGAGAAAACAAAAAGTGGCAAAAGAGCTGATTCAATTACACTATATAATCTTTTACCATATATTTGGCAAATCACATATGCAATTGCCATATATATAAAGTATCTTGGAATAAAACCAAATGACAGGTAAAAATGCCATATAAAAGTTACTATAGTATAGAATATTAATACGAAAACAGATATGGCGAACTTTTTGGAAAAACGTACACGGTGCTTTACAATCATGATTAATGTAAAAAATACAGCTAACGTATTTCCTAATGTTAGCATATCACCCAATCCCCTGACAAAAGCATTTGCTCGCGCCGCGTAGATAATGATGAAAACCATATAAAGATAATCCAACATGGATATCTTTGTTCTCGAAATCAGCTTAATCACAATTATTTTTGATTAACGATGAGTAAAATTGAATGATTTTCTCGGCCTGTTTCTCGCCACTAAACTCACGTAAAGCCACATCACGTCCTTTCCGACCCACTATGCATGAAGAAACAGGATCAGAAATCGCTTGATTCATCTTCAAAGCAAAGTCTTCTACACTATCTGGCTTGGCCAAAAAAGAATCCACCCCATCCGTAAGATAATTTAGAATTTCTCCCTGGCCTGTGACGACTACTGGACGTGAGGTACATAGATACTCTCCCACTTTACAAGGCATCGTGGCTGAAGCACGAATAGATTTAGGACTTGCCAAAACTAGCAAATCCGCTCCATACAATAGGTCTGGTACTTCCTCACCCTTTATCTTTCCTAGGAAATAAACCCTATCCTTGATATTAAGCTCCTCAACCAATCTCTTCTGCGCAGGAACATCGGCAGAATGGCCAGCTAACACAAGATTGATGTCTGAATATTTCGATGCGATTAAGCTAAATGCCTTAATTAATATACTAATCCCATCATATTCAAGCATATTTCCACAATAAGCAATATACCGACCATAGGGTTTCTTGGATGATACTTCTACTTTTGAGAACCTTTGTACATCCACCGTCATAGGGACAATACAAAGTCCTGTAGTCTTTCTCGCAAACTTCATATAATAGTCTGCCAGAGTCTGTGTTTCAAGGAGCCAAGCATCTGGTAATCCATAAGATTTCTCAGTAATTCGTTTAAAGATTTTCCGACAAAAAGCCTTTTCATAATATTCGTTCTTCTTTGGCATTTCACTTCTTTCCGATATTAAAGGTTTCTTGTACCATCTAGAGAAAAAATAAGCAATCTTTAACAAGCCACGTCTGTATGTATATGTCTGAATGACATCTATTTCGTTTTTGTTACGTCTCAAATATGACCAACATTTAAAAAAAGATTTGACAAACAGGTACACCTTTTTAATGACTGCAGTTTTTTTCTTTGGCCAATAGACTGTACCTGCAGGGTACCAGTACTCAACCTCATCACAAACTCCAGACGAGGTAAAGTTAGTTTTATGCGGATCAAATAGTTGAGTGGGGTAAAAACAAATCACTTTAACTTTTACTCCAGCTCGAACAAGATATTTGGCATATGACACTATTCTACTTGCTCCCGGTGTACCATGAGGGAACGCGCAATCGCAAATAAAGACTACAAACATTACTCAAAATTTTAAACCAATTCCATATTGTTTTCTAATAATTTCCGATGGTTTTCTATCCGATTTACCCTCTCTTCGTATTGATGTTCATCTAAATACCAAATAGGTCTTTGTGACTTTTCTCGTGCAGGGGTTCCAACTATTAGAACATTATCTCCAAAAGAGCTATTAACTACCGAGTTGGCACCAATCATGACCCCATTACCTAACGTTATCTTTTTGGTTATTATGGCTCCTGTAGAAAGATATAAGCCATCACCTATTACACACTCTTTATCTGAAATACATGTTGATGTGTGCAAAACAGCGAAATTACCAATACGATTTGAACCACCAACAACAATGGTTCCATAATGTGGAATAAGCAAACCATATCCGAAAACATCTTCACCAATTGAGTACGATAATTTTAGTCCTAATTTCCTGAAACGGATACCATAATAATGTCTCATCAATTTAGATAGAATACCTTTCTGCCTTTTATAATATGAATAGCAACGCATTGCTTTAAGATATTCTATTTTACCCCCACCCATCAATAAACTATAAATTAACGAACTAAATGAAGATTTTGGCGAGCAGCCATTCATAATTCTATCAGCCTCAATATAGAATTTGAGATCCTTTTTACTATCTATCATAACTATAAATCCAATTCAGGGCAAGCTTTCTGATAATATGTATCTGGATCATTGTCATCATGCTGCACAGTGCCGTATGAAACAATTACAGCAACTTCCTCTTCTTGATTAATAAGGGCATGTATTGTCTCCGCAGGTGCGTATACAAGTTTTGGTTCCGACGCAGAAATCTCTATTACCTTATTTTGCTTACCATCAACGGTGGAAAGCAACACTTTTGCCTTACCATGTACACATGTGAACCACTCAACTTTTTTGTGATGATAATGGTCACCACGTCGGAAATGGGGATTAATAGAGAACGTGTATATCTGACCACCTTCAGGAATGTTAAAATCCCGAAAGCGAATAATTTCAAACAATGTACCTCGGGAATCTGTATGGGGCACTAACTTTAACTCATCAAAAGGCTTTTTCCATTCCATAATACTCTCATAAATTATTTCTCATGATACATTTTTATCAAGTCACAAATACGGTAAATATCATCGTCATTCACCCACCAACCGCAAGGGAGTGAAAGTTCGCGTTCTCCAAAATAATCAACGCCAGGTAGTTCACGTCGCGAATCTTTAAAAATAGTCCACACATCGTTTCTTGGATGGTTCTGGTCTGCTGCAATTCCATTTTCATCCAAAAATGCACAAAGGCCATCGCGTTTTTCTGATAATATCACATAAGTCCAATAAGAAGAATAACAAAGCGGGTCACGTCGAAGAAGAGTTACACCAGGAATATTTAGTTCTGTAAGGACTCTTGTGTAAAGCTCACCATTGTGATGATATTTCTCAATCACACTATCAATCTCCTTCTGGGCTTCAATACCTATAGTTGCAGCAATATCATTCATGTTTGCCTTATAACCCAGTTCAGTAATATCCGCACGCCAAGGATTGCCATTGCGCTTATCATGGTCAACACCCATCCATTTCAACTTCTTGGCACGTTCAAACAATTCTTCATCTTTCACGGTCATACAACCACCATCGCCAGTGGTGATTTGCTTTATCGCCTGAAAAGAGAAACAGCAGAAATCGCCATGATTACCAATCATACGGCCATTATACTGAGCACCATATGTATGTGCACAATCCTCAATAAGTTTTACATTATATGACATAGCCAAATCAACGTATTTGTCAAGATCGACAACATCACCATCTTTATGAAGCAGAAGGATTGCCTTAGTACGTTTATTGATTAGTTTCTCAACATCCTTAATGTCAGAAATTCCTGTTGTAGGGTCAACATCTGCCCATACTGGTTTGCCTTTTAAATGGGCTATCGGGACATTTGTACATATACTGGTCAGTGGCGTTGATATCACCTCATCACCAGGTTGCACATCAGAAAGATGGCAAGCTATCTGAAGGGCCATTGTGCAATTATTAAGCATCATTGTCTTCTCGTTGTGCAAATACTGGCTCACCATCTGAGTAAACTCTTTCACACGAGGGCCTTCAGCGATATATCCTGTGTACAATGTTTTCGCCACAGCTTCTGCGGCAGACTTAGGCATATAAACACCAAATAGATTTATTTTTTTATTCTCCATAATTCTACAACAAATCATTAAAAAGTATTAACTCTCATATTTACTCTGAACGTATCTCTTTCATCTTTATTCTTGGCTGCATACCCAAATCCTCACGAACAAAACGCAATCTAAGCAGCAGTTCCTTCATGCCCTCAATATCAAGGCGGCGGGTATTGTGACTATGATAGGGGTCAACCATCTTAGCGGCATGACTCTCGAAATATGCCTTATCATAATTCAGATCCCTTGCATCACAAGGAATACGGAAATAGTCACCCAGATCCTCTGCCTGAGCCATCTCCTCACTTGTCACAAGCGTTTCGTAAAGTTTTTCGCCATGACGCGAACCAATTACCTTTATTTCAGTCTTGCCATACTCCGGATTCATTTTTGTATACAAATCACGCAAGGCATGTGCCAAGACATCAAGGGTGGCAGCTGGCGCTTTTTGAACAAAGAGATCACCATTTTTGCCATGTGTGAAAGCAAAGACTACCAAATCAACAGCATCGTCCAAAGTCATCATGAAGCGTGTCATATTAGGGTTTGTGATAGTAATGGGCTTACCTTCTATCATTTGCTCCACCCAAAGTGGGATAACACTGCCACGACTTGCCATAACATTTCCATAGCGAGTACAACAAATAGTTGTCTTTGCATTATTACCCAACTCACGGCCTTTTGCAATGGCCACTTTTTCCATCATAGCCTTGCTGATACCCATGGCGTTTATGGGATATGCTGCCTTATCCGTTGAGAGAACAACCACATTTGAGACACTATGTTCAATAGCTGAAAGAAGTACATTATTAGTTCCTTCTATATTTGTACGCACAGCTTCCATCGGATAAAACTCACAAGACGGAACTTGTTTTAACGCAGCAGCACTGAATACATAATCTACCCCTTTCATCACAACATCTACAGTTTCCTTATTTCTGACGTCGCCAATAAAAAATTTAACTTTAGGATTCTGAAGCATGTGACGCATATCGTCCTGTTTTTTTTCATCGCGACTAAAAATACGAATTTCCTTGACATCACTATCAAGAAAACGTCGTAGCACTGCATTGCCAAAGCTACCTGTTCCTCCTGTTATCAGAAGTACTTTTTCTTTAAATACTGACATGTTTTTATTTTGAATAGTTAAATTTTACTCGTATTCTATAATAACACAAAATAATAATCAGATAAGAAACACCAGCAATACCATAAGATATTGCCGCTCCCATAGCTGAAAATTTAGGAATAAGGATTAAGCTACACACTAATGTTACTAAGCCCACTACTATCGAACTGTTCCTCAAAGCAACACCATCACCTTGCGAAGACAAATAACGAGAAATACTATCAGACATGCCATAAAGGAATGTACCTATGCTCGTTACTATTGTGATAAGAATAACAGGATTATATTCAGGCGTATAGAACATTTTTACAAACGGAGAAATTATTATCCATAAAGCAAACAAGCATCCCGCAGAAGAAAAAATAGTCAACCTAAACACCTTTGAGGGAATCTCCTTGTACGTTGAGAACATCTTATAATACGATGTCATAATAGCAGCAGGAACATAATTCATTGGAAGACACAACATCAATGCCAATGAATAAAAGCCCACTTCTGTATTTCTAAGGCTAAAAAAACTAATTAACAATGGCATGGCTGCGGCAAAAAGGTTTGAGAACAAGTCACCAATATAAACCTGGGTACCATAAGAAGAATTAATATCCCTTATCTCTTTAAATCTATTTATTCTATTTGAAAACAATGGTCTCAACTTCAAGACAACATAACTATAAAACACAACTTGAGTACCAAATAGAGAACAGAGACAAATTAACAACTTATTTGAGCACGAGCCCCATATATAAAACAAAGTCATTATCAAAACCAACAAAAGAATCCTAGGACCATATCGTTGAGTAATTAACAGACTTATCTTGTTGCTTGAAGGTAAAACTTGTTCATTAAAATTATTGAGAAATGTAACTGAGCAGAACGGTATCACCATAATAAACAGCATACGAATCCCCTTTTCCTCAATATTTGTCGAAAACAGACCATAAAACAAAAGGCCAATGATTGTCATAACAACAGTGAATAGCCACAACAGCAAACCCATTCCATAATACTCACGGTTCTTAAGTTCATCATTGGACAAAAGAATTGCTCTTCCAACAGAACGATAGAGCCCAAAATTCATGAGAATAAAGACAAAATTAAAGACCCTCCCCACAAAAGAATAGTCTCCAAATGCTTCAGCCCCTAAATACCTTGTCATAAAGAAATTAATTGCTAAATTAATAGGCAATCCGATAATATTCCAAACAAATAAGGCAGATGTTTGTTTTAAATGCTTATTACCTCTAATTCTTTCCAATAATGCAATTATCATACGTATCTTTATGACATTAGACAATTTGTGTCACTAACTATGATTCAAACATACCTATTTTCACCTTATCAAGTCAATCTGTATCGGTTACAAGTATTGCAGATAGGATATTAAACACTATAGCACTCCACCAATTCCCCTTTCAAGGCTCTAACAATTCTATCACAAGCCTTGCCATCCCCGTAAGGATTCACTGCTTGGCTCATCTGTTCATAAGCTATAGAATCGTCAAGCAGTGTGCTAACCTCGTTGACAATCAAATCGTGGTCGGTACCAACCAAGTGAACTGTACCACTCTCCAATGCCTCAGGTCGTTCAGTCGTATCACGCATCACGAGCACAGGTTTTCCTAGACCTGGAGCCTCTTCTTGTATACCACCACTATCGGTCAGTACCACAGTACTCTTCTCCATCAGATACACAAACTCTAAATATTGAAGTGGTTCAATAAAGAAGAAATTTGGACGTGTGAGGTCTTCGCCAAACACCTCATGGATTGGTTTACGAACGTTAGGATTCAAGTGCATAGGATAAACAAAGTCGACATCAGAAAATTTTTCACTGAGATCCTTCATAGCAGTTACCATAGAGACAAATCCCCTTCCAAAATTTTCTCTTCTATGTCCAGTTATAAGAACTAATTTCTTTCCACCATCCAAACGCGTAACGTCATATCCAGCACTCTTCAATACGTTTATTTGTTCGTCAGCCAAAGCCTTATCAGTTTTCAACTTATCCACAACCATGTGAAGGGCATCGATAACGGTATTGCCAGTTACAAAAATCTGACCATGAGTCTTTTCTTCTTGAAGGTTCTTCTCAGACAATGGAGTGGGTGAGAAATTATAGGTTGCGATGCGCCCTGTAATCTGGCGGTTCATCTCTTCTGGCCACGGACTATAGATGTTGTGCGTACGCAATCCTGCCTCCACATGGCCAACAGGAATCTGCTGATAGAACGCTGCCAAAGCAGCAGCTGTACTCGTGGTGGTATCACCATGCACCAAGACCACGTTTGGCTTGCACTCCTTCAACACGTCACGCATACCAGTCAGTACGCGAGCAGTAACATCATACAGATCCTGCCCCTGCTTCATAATATTCAAGTCGTAGTCTGGCTTAACATCAAAGATGGTGAGTACCTGGTCGAGCATCTCACGGTGCTGACCTGTTACGCAAACAACCGTTTCAAACTCAGCAGGATGCTTCTGGAACTCCTTCACCAACGGACACATCTTAATGGCCTC
>JAEEGL010767575.1_pt1 | contig 24440 bp, 24 predicted proteins | sample 9134231 | NCBI WGS metagenome assembly JAEEGL01 (sample SAMN16246548, study PRJNA631951) | gut metagenome | biome: gut microbiome; feature: rumen; material: fiber-attached | host: Bos | place: Iran: Karaj | collected 2018-10
CCACCGAAACCGGCGCCGGTCAATGGGGCACAGCGCTTTCCATGGCGTGCTCCTACTTCGGCCTCGACTGCAAGGTCTTCATGGTGAAGGGCTCCTATGAACAAAAGCCGTTCCGCCGCGAAGTGATGCGCACCTACGGCGCGGATGTCACGCCCTCCCCGAGCATGACCACCAATATCGGCAAAAAGATCCTGGCGGAGCACCCCGGCACCACCGGCAGCCTCGGCTGCGCCATCAGCGAAGCCGTGGAAGTGGCCGTATCTACGCCCGGTTACCGCTACGTGCTGGGCAGCGTACTCAACCAGGTGCTGCTGCACCAGAGCGTGATCGGCCTGGAGACGGAAGCAGCCCTCAAAAAGTATGATATCGTGCCGGACGTCATCATCGGCTGCGCAGGCGGCGGCAGCAACCTGGGCGGCCTGATCGCCCCCTTCATGCGGGACAAGATCAACGGCAAGCTCAACGCCCGCATCGTGGCGGTCGAACCTGCTTCCTGCCCCAGCTTTACCCGCGGCGTGTACGCATACGACTTCTGCGACACCGGCATGGTGTGTCCGCTGGCCAAGATGTACACGCTGGGCAGCAACTTCATTCCCGCGCCCAACCACGCGGGCGGCCTCAGGTACCACGGCATGAGCAGCATCCTGAGCCAGCTGTACGCCGACGGCTATATGGAAGCCGTGAGCGTTGTGCAGACCGACGTATTCAAGGCTGCCGAGCAGTTCGCCAGGGTCGAGGGCATCCTCCCCGCGCCCGAAAGCTCCCACGCCATCAAGGTGGCCATCGACGAAGCCCTCAAGTGCAAGGAGACCGGCGAGGCCAAAAACATCGTCTTCGGTCTCACCGGTACCGGTTACTTCGACCTGGTCGCCTACCAGAAGTTCAACGACGGCGTCATGGACGACTACATCCCCACGGACGAAGAGCTCGCAAAGAGCATCGCCCAGCTGCCGAAACTCTGATCTTTCCAAAACGGCAAAACGCCCGGATCTCCGGGCGTTTTGCGTTTTTGGCAGGTTTATTGCTCGAGCTTGTTCAGCCAGTGCAGATAGCGTTCTTCCGGCTCCGCCTCGAACGTCATTCTCTGCCCTGTGGCGGGATGCGTAAAGCCGATGCGCCCCGCGTGAAGCAGCTGCCCGCCCTCCACGGGATACGGGCTCTTTTTGGGGCCGTACACGGGATCGCCCAGCACGGGATGCCCGAGCGACGCCATGTGCACGCGGATCTGGTGGGTGCGCCCCGTGGACAAAACGCATTCCAGCTCGCTGGCGCCCCGAAGCTCTTTGAGCACGCGCCAGCTGGTCTTCGCGCTGCGGCCGTTTGGCACGATGGCCATCTTTTTCCGGTCGGTGGGATGGCGGCCGATGGGGGCGTCCACCGTGCCGCTCTCCTGCTTCATGTGCCCGATCACGATGGCGCGGTATGCCCGGTCCACCGAGTGCTCCGCGATCTGGGAAGCAAGGCTCAGATGCGCCCTGTCGTTTTTTGCCACCAGCAGAAGGCCGCTGGTGTCCTTGTCGATGCGGTGCACCACGCCGGGTCTGGTGACCCCGCCGATGCCGCTTAAGCCGTCCAGCCGGTACAGAAGCGCGTTCACCATCGTGCCGTCGGGATTGCCCGCGGCGGGATGCACCACCATGCCGCTGGGCTTGAACACCACGGCCAGATCCTCGTCCTGGTATACGATCGCAAGCGGGATATCCTGGGGGCACACGTCCGAAGGCGCGGCCTTGGGAATGTCCAGAAGCACCCGGTCGCCGGGCTTTAACTCATAGCCTGCCTTCGTCTGAACGCTTCCGTTCACCTTGGCCCGGCCTTCGCGGATCAGCGCGCCCGCGCGGGAGCGGGTGATGTCTGCGGCCTGGCTCAGAAAAACGTCCAGCCGGCCGCCTTCACGGCATTCATACGGCGTCACGCGATCCCTCTTTTCGTATCAGGATGAAAAAGGCAAACAGCAAAAGCCCCGCGGTGATGAAGATGTCGGCGCAGTTGAACACGGGAAAGGGTACGAAGTCCAGCCGTATCCAGTCCCGTACGAAGCCAAAACGCAGGCGGCTGAACAGGTTGCAGGCCCCGCCCGCCCAGGCGGCGGACAGAAGCGCGCGCTTCGGGCGGCTCATGGGCGCAAAAAGCGCGAAACCGCAAAGGCAAATGAGCGCCAGCGCGCTGAAAACTGCCGCCAGCGCGGGATGCCCCTCAAGAAAGGAAAACGACACGCCCGTGTTCAAAGCGTGTTCCACATGGGCGACGCCCGGGATCAGCTGCGTGCCCTCTTCGTACAGGGGCGACAGGCCGTCCGCAAGCGCGATCACCAGCGCGCTCGCGGACGCTGCCAATAAACACAGACGCGCGGGCGAACCGTTTTTTATCCAAACCGCTGCTGCCGACATAAAAAGATACCGTCCAAAAGGGCTGCCGTTTCCGGCTAATGATACGCAAACAGACGCTCCGGCAAAAACGGGATGCCTGCCGAAGCGCCTGCTTTCAGCAAAAGACGCGCCTTATTCGGCCACCGTGTACAGGGGGCTGTCCTTCAGAAGGCGGCTCTGCTCCTCCACGAGCTTGGAGAAGTTGCGGTGATACTCTTCGCCCTTGCTCTTGATGCTCTCGTAATCGGCGCGCATCTCGCTGAGCTTCTGCTGGCTCTGGGCTTCCAGGGCGGCGGCCTGCTCCTCGGCGTCGGTCACGATGCGGCGGGCTTTCTTGCGGGCGTCGTCGATGGTCTCATCGGCGATGCGCTGGGCGCTGATGAGGGTCTCGCGCAGGGTGGTCTCCAGGTTCTTGAAGTAGCTGGGCTCGTTGAAGGTGGGCAGGTCGGTCTCTTCCTTCACGGCGAGCACGTCGGCGCTCTGCTCGGGAGCCTTGGGCTCGGTCTCCAGTGCGGCGTGCAGCTGCTCGATCTCGGTCTGCCTGGACTCGAGGGTCTTGTTCAGATCGGCGAGCTGTTCCTTCAGGGCTTTGGCTTCTTCGGTCAGGCGCACGTTCTCGCGGGCCAGGTCTTCGGTCTGGTCGGCCAGCGCGTCCAGGAAATCGTCCACCTCGTTGAGGTTATAGCCGTTGCGCTCGGTTTTGAAGCGCTTGCTGCGGATCTCGTCCACTTTGATCGACATATTCGTTCCGTCCTTTCATGAGGTTTGTTGTTGGAAATCATATTGTCAGATGCGGAAAACGAGCCGCATCAGCCATTGCAGAAGTTCACACAGGATCACCGCCACCAGGGGGGAGAGGTCCACCGGCAGGCCGCCCAGCACCGGCTTTACCGCCGTGCGCACGGGGAAGAGCACGGGCTCGGTGATGCGGTACAGGATGTCGGATACCCGCCCTTCGGGCATTTTGGTAACGCTCAGGATGATGCGCACCACCACCCTCAGGATGATGCACAGTTCGTACAGCGCTACCAGGAAGATCAGGATCTTGGGAATGGAGTTCAGCGAAAGCCTCCCACCGAAAAAGATCATGTCAGTACCTCCTCTCCACGTGTCGGCTCATGTTGACTTTTACGTTTTCCGGTGCGATCAGATAGGTGTTGTCGGTGATCTTGCGCACCTTCGCGTTGAGGGCGAATGCCGCGCCGGCAAGTGTGTCGAGTATGCGCTGGCTCAGGCGGTCGTCCGTGTCGTCGAAGTTGACCAGGGCGGAGGTGCCCGCGATGATGTCACGGATCACCGTCGCACACTCGGACAGGCTGCTCAAGTAGTATACCATGGTGTCCGGCCGGGGCACAGGCTGATCCTGCCTGGGCTTGTTCGCCGGCACGTTCGACCCGCCCGTCCGGGTACGCCTCTCGCTGCCGTAGCGGGGCGCGGAGTCCTGCCCCCGGCTGTGGGAATAGCGGTTCTCGTAAATGGAAGGAGATTCGTCCAGTGTCTGCCCGCCCGTGCGGCGCGGCGCGTCCGGCGGCGCATCGTCCACGCGCAGGATCTTCAGCCGCATCAGCAGTTCCAGGAATGCGTTGGGTTGAGCCATGTATCTGTTGTCCCCCAAAAGGTCGCTTTTTATTTTCGGTGCTACTTGATCAGCACCTGGGAGCCGTAGGTCAGCACGCCGTCCACCAGCGGGGTGAACAGCACCGTGCCGTCCGAACGGTAGGCCAGTACCTCCACGGGCACGAAGGTGCCGCCGGGCACGTCGTACAGCCAAACGCCCGTCTGCCCGCTCAAGGTGCCCAGGGCTTTGCGGGATACCAGCATGCCGTTCATATTCGCGCCGATGGTCACGCTGCCGCTGCGGGCGTAAAACAGCGAGCCGATGGGCTGCGTCACTTCCAGCACCGCCATCACCGTGGCACCGTTTTTGGTCACTTTCACCACCGTGCCGTCGTATACCAGCTCGTCGTAGCCGTTCACTTTAAAGGAATACGCGGTGTCCAGCGTGGGGTTCCAGGTGCGGTCTTCGCCAACCAGCACCATGTACCAGTGGTTCTGGTCCGCCACGCGGAACACGTTCTTCGCCGCCCGGGGGCTTTCCGCGCCGGCCAGGGAGCCGCCCTCCAGCACAGTGCGCACGTCGCTGATCTCCAGGCTCATCACCGTGTCCGCGTTCAGGGTGCTTTCGTATCCATCCAGGTAGAAGCTCACCAGTCCGCTGCGGGGAGCGGTCTTGGGGATCTGCCAGCTGGCGATGGCGTTCAGGCGCTGGTTCTCGTCGTCGTAATACTTGATCAGCTTGGAGTCCGAGCGCTTGTTGGCGCTCATATAGGCACGCCTTTCCTCCATGGCCCGGCTCAGCAGGCTCACCATGCCCGGCAGGTTTCCGCGGCTGTTGCCGCTCACCAGGCTTTTGAGCTCCTCGGCGCGCTGCTGTACGTTGAGCGTGAGCACTTCCAGCTGCGCGTCCAACTCGTTGCCAAGCACGAGCTTGTGATAGGTCTGGATGAGCTTGCGGGTGTTGTTCAGCTCGTTGATGAGGCGCGTGGAGTACTCCAGGGAATAGACGTAGGCTGCCACGTCGCCTTCGTTCACCAGGGTGCATTCGTCCGCCAGGAAGTCCATGCGGGTGACCTGCGTCTCGCTCACCACGCTTTCGTCCCTCACGATGAGGCCCTGCACGGTGCGAACGTCGCTGGCCGTGCCCTGATAGATCACGGCCACCTCGCTTCTGCCGAACAGGCTGCCCCGGAACAGGAAGATCACGATCAGCGCGATCAGAAGCAGTATCAGGTAAAAACGCCCTGTTACCCGTATGCGCACCGCGGTTCCTCCTTTCGGCATAAACACCCATTTTTCTGTATTATATAATACTTCCCGTCATTTTTCAATAATATTTTTGTAATCTTTGCTTCCCGGCCCGCCCAAAGGAGAATTTAACCTTCCCGCTGCAGAGCGTTATTTTGTTATAAACGTGCAAAGCTTTACATACGCGGCCGCTTCCTGCGTTGCCGAGCGCGGGTTTTTGTGTTATAATTAGAATGGACGGGAATGTGGAATATCCCTTCAAAATTCACCGCACAAACGAGCGAGAAGACATGAACGAAAAGAAGACCCGCGTTTTGTACCGGGTGATCCGCCGGCTGGTGAAGGCGTTTTCGCCCCGCTTCGTCACGGAAGGGGAAGAGCATCTGCCTGAAGGCGCCTGCGTGATCGCGGGCAACCACTCGCAGATGTACGGCCCCATCGCGGCGGAGCTGTATACGCCCGGGCCGCATTATACCTGGTGCGCGCAGGAGATGATGCATCTCAAAGAGGTGCCTGCCTACGCCTATCAGGACTTCTGGTCTTACAAGCCCGCCTGGGCCAGGCCGTTTTACAGGCTGCTGAGCTACGTGATCGCGCCTTTGTCCAGCGTGATCTTCAACGACGCAAACACCATCGGCGTGTACCGGGACATGCGGGTGCTGTCCACCTTCCGCGAAACGGTACAGCGGCTCGAACAGGGCTGCCGCGTGGTGATCTTTCCGGAAAAACGCGAAAAGCACAACAATATCGTGTACGAGTTTCAGACGCACTTCGTGGACACGGCGCTTCTGTATCACAAAAAAACGGGGAAGCGGCTGGCCTTCGTACCCATGTACCTGTGCCCTGCGCGGAAGACCATGTATTTCGGCGCGCCCGTATACTTCGATCCCGAAAACAAGCTCGACGACGAGCGCGCGCGCATATGCCGCCTGCTGATGGACGCGGTCACGGACCTGGCCGTGCGCCTGCCCCTGCATACCGTGGTGCCCTACGAGAACCTGCCGAAGAAGGCATATCCGAAAAACAAGCCCCTGAACGAGGAGGTTGAACGCTGATATGGAACAGGTGAAGGTCAAAACGCCCTGGGCGGGCCACACCGAAGGAGTGCCGCTGCATCTGGACTATTTCGAAGGCTCCATGTTCGACAAAGTGGCGGACATTGCCCGGCAGTACCCGGACAACGTGGCGTTTGACTTTATGGGCCGTTCCACCACCTACCGGCAGATGATCAAAGAGATCGAGCGCTGCGCCAGGGCTTTAAAGACCATAGGCGTGCGGGAAAACGACTGCGTGACCATCGCCATGCCAAACTGCCCCCAGGCCATATACATGTTCTACGCGGTCAACCTGGTGGGCGGGATATGCAATATGATCCATCCGCTCTCCGCCGAAAAGGAGATCGAGTTTTATCTGAACGAAAGCCGTTCCGTGACGGCCATCACCCTGGACCAGTTCTACCACAAATTCGAAAGCATCCGCGAAAACACTGGCGTGGTGAACATCATCATCGCCTCGGTGAAGGACGCCCTGAGCCGCCACGTGCGCGCGGGCTATATGCTCACTGAGGGCCGCAGGATCAAAAAGATACCCAAGGAGGCCCCGGTCATCCGCTGGAAGCATTTTCTGCAGATGAGCCGCCACTGTTTTTACAGATACCGGGTGGAGCGCAAAAGCGACGACCCGGCGGTGATCCTGTATTCTGGCGGCACCACGGGCACCACCAAGGGCATCGTGCTGACCAACAAAAACTTCAACGCCATGTCCCAGCAGGTGCTGGCAGCAAATCCCATGTTCCGGGTGGGCGACAGGATGCTGGCCGCCATGCCTTTGTTCCACGGCTTCGGCCTGGGCGTATGCGTGCACACCATGCTGGCCGTGGGCGGGCGCTGCATCCTGATCCCGCGCTTTACGGCCAAGAGCTACGCCAAACAGATCGTGAAGTACCGCTGCAACTTCATCGCGGGGGTGCCCACCCTGTACGAGGCGCTTCTGCGTCTGCCTTCCATGGACGGGGCGGACCTGAGCAGCCTGAAGGGCGTGTTCTCCGGCGGCGACAGCCTGTCCATAGAGCTCAAAAAGAAGTTCGACAGATTCCTTTCCGACCATAATGCATCCATCCAGGTGCGCGAGGGCTACGGCGCCACCGAGACCGTCACCGCCTGCTGCCTGACCCCGCCCCGCACCCACAAGGAAGGCTCCATCGGCGTGCCCTTCCCGGACACTTTCGTCAAGATCGTGGAGCCGGGCACGGACCGGGAGCTGCCCTACGGGCAGGAGGGCGAGATCCTTCTGGCGGGCCCCACTGTGATGAAGGGGTACATGAACCATCCCGAGGAGACCGCCCAGACCCTCAGGACCCACCCGGACGGCCTCACCTGGGTATACACCGGCGACCTGGGCTGCATGGACGAAGAGGGCTTTATCTACTTCAGGGGCCGCGCCAAGCGCATGATCATCACCTCCGGCTACAACGTCTATCCCAGCCAGCTGGAGAACATCCTGGACGCACACGAAAAGGTGCAGATGAGCTGCGTGATCGGCGTGCCGGACCCCTACAGGATGCAGAAGGTCAAGGCTTTCGTAAAGCTCGTCCCCGGAGCGGACGCTGACGAAAGCACCCGCGCGGAGATCATGGAATACTGCAAAAAGAACATTGCCAAATACGCCATGCCCTACGATATCGAGTTCCGCCAGGAGATGCCGAAGACCCTGGTGGGCAAGGTGGCATACCGCGTGCTGGAGGCGGAAGAAAAGGCAAAGCTCCAAAGCGCGGCGGAAGGGAAAAACGCCTGAGGAAAAGGCGGTTTTGCCCGAAACGTTTTTTCACGCGCATATATTGTAAAAACGCGGGATTCCTGCTATAATACAAGCGGATATATAGAAAGCGGATCGGAGGACGGCATGCGGCTGGTATCCTGGAACGTGAACGGCCTTAGGGCCTGCTGTGAAAAGGGCTTTTACGACAGCGTGAAGGCGCTTGACGCGGACGTGATCTGCCTGCAGGAGATCAAGCTCAAGCCCGAGCAGTTCGAAAACCGCATGGACGGATACGAGGTCACCCTCAATTCCGCCCAAAAGCCCGGCTATTCCGGCACGGCGGTGTTCACCCGTGTAAAGCCGCTGCGCACCGTGAAGGATATGGGCATCCCCGAGCACGACATGGAGGGCCGCGTGATCCTTTCGGAGTTTGACGGCTTCCAGCTGGTGTGCTGCTACACCCCCAACTCCCAGGATGGGCTGAAGCGCCTGGAATACCGCATGAAGTGGGAAGATGACTTCCGCGCCTACCTCAAGGAGCTGGATAAGTCGAAGCCCGTGATTCTGTGCGGAGACCTGAACGTGGCTCACCAGGAGATCGACCTCAAAAACCCCGACACCAACCATATGAACGCGGGCTTTACCGACCAGGAGCGCGGCAAGATGACCGAGCTTCTGGCCTCCGGCTTTACCGACAGCTTCCGCTTCCTCTATCCCGAAGCGACAGGCGCGTACAGCTGGTGGAGCTACCGTATGCGCGCCCGGGAGCGCAACGCGGGATGGCGCATCGATTACTTCATCGTGTCCGATTCCCTCGTTTCCCGCATACGGGACAGCCGCATCCATGCGGACATCTTTGGTTCGGATCACTGCCCCGTTTCCCTGGATATCGATATTTAAGCAGCGGAGGAACATATGAAAGCGCAGAGAAAAACCACGGTCGTTCACATTAAAAGCGCGCTGCCCGTTTTCGGCGCGGCAGCCGTCGTGCTGATCGGAGCGCTCCTGTTTCCCATATACCGGTTCGGCTGGTTCGCCGCCGTGGCGGTGCTTGCCGCGGGCGCGTACTTCTTTCTGGACAAGTTTGTGTTCACCGGCCGGGACGAGGAGATCGTGGAAGAGCTGTACACCGGAGACAAGGAGCTTGACGAAAAGATCAAGTACAGCCGCGAGGTGCTCGAGCGCTTCCGCGAGGCCGCCGTTCAGGCGGGCGACGACGAGATCGCCGGCCAGATCAACCGCATCGCGGACTCCGCCGAAGGCATCATCGACGAGGTCATCCAGGACAAGGGAGACCGGGGCGACGCCAACACGTTCTTCAGCTACTACATGCCCACGCTGGACAAGCTGCTTTCGTATTACACCCAGTTTGCCGTGAGCGGCAAGGGCGAAAACGCCGCCTCCAGCAAGCGCCGCATCGAAGGCTGCCTTGGCATGGTGGCCGATTCCTTCGACAAATTCCTGGACAAGCTCTACCGCAACGAAGCCGTGGAGATCAAGGCCAGCGTGGACGTGCTCAAGACCATGCTGCGCATGGACGGCCTGTCCGGCAAGACCGATGCGCCTTCCGCCGCGCCGACAGCAGACATAGACGCCATCACGTCCCGTCTTCAGAAGGAAGCGGAACTGGAACAAAAACAAGTGGCCCAGGCCACTCAGGGATAAAACCTTCCAAGCGTGAAAATCAATTAAAGGAGAGATAACGCCATGTCAGAGACCAATTTCAGCGCAGCCGCCGCGACCGCCATCATTCCCGAGTTTGAGGAGGCCCTCAAATCCATCGACGTGGAGATCGAGACCAACCAGGACCCCGAGGCTCTTGCCAAGGAGCGCAAGGCCGTCTATGACGCCATCCGCGAGGTGGAGAAGACCGACATCCGCGAGACTGCCGACGTGTTCGCCTTCGGCGCGGAGATCCAGAACGACCTGAGCCGCTTCTCCGACACGGCGCTTGCCAAGGTCAAGACCAAGGACCTGGGCGAAGTGGGCGACATGATCAGCAAGCTGGTGCTCGAGCTCAAGGGCTTCACCGTGGACGAGCCCAAGAAGAAGGGCCTGTTCGCCCGCTTCAAGAAGGGCGTGAGCAAGATCGAGCTGCTCAAGACCCGCTATGAAGGCGCCACCGTAAACGTGGACGCCATCGTGCAGGCCCTCAACTCCCACAAGATCACCCTGCTCAACGACATTGTGCTTCTGGACGAGCTGTACAACGAGAACCTGGTGTACTTCAAGACCCTCACCGTGTACATCGGCATGGGCAAGAAAAAGCTCGAAGAGTTCCGCAACGGCCCCATCGCCGAAGCCGTGGAGCTGGCCAAGCGCTCCGGTCTGCCCGAGGACGCCCAGGCCGCCAAGGACCTGAACGACAAGGCTGACCGCTTCGAAAAGAAGATCTACGACCTGGAGCTCACCCGCAACATCTCCATCCAGATGGCGCCCCAGATCCGCCTGATCCAGTCCTCCGACACCGTGATGGTGGAAAAGATCCAGTCCACCATCGTCAACACCATCCCCGTATGGAAGAGCCAGATGGTGATGGCGCTGGGCATCGAGCACAGCCAGCAGGCCATGGAGGCCCAGCAGGCTGTGACCGACCTGACCAACGAGCTGCTCAAGAAGAACGCCGACACGCTGCACATGGCTACCGTGGAGACCGCCAAGGCCGCGGAGCGGGGCATCATCGATATCGAGACCCTGACCTACACCAACCAGCAGTTGATCGACACCATGGACGAAGTGCTGCGCATCCAGAACGAAGGCAAGGAAAAGCGCCGCGCTGCCGAAGAGACCCTCAAGAACATCGAATCCGAGCTCAAGCAGAAGCTGCTGGAGTTCAAGGGCTGATGCCCGTCGCGCGGGAGGGGTTCGCCCCTCCCGCCTCCCGAAGCACGGCGCCTGCGCACAAGGCGCAGATATAAAGCCGCTTCGTGAAACACGCGCCGCTGCACGCGCGCAAACGGAAAGGATGGCTCCGCATGAGTCAGGTCATGTCGAAGATCGTCGAAAAACAGGTCGAAAAACACATGGACAAAAAGGCCGCGGCCCAGCCGTACGCCAAGAAGCCTGTGAACGAAAACCGCCGCCTGGCCGTAAAGGTGCTGGCCGCGGCCATCGCGGTGGCGCTTCTGGTCATCGCGCCGCTCAAGCTGAACGGCTACCGCAACCGGGTGGAAAAGGTGTTCAAGAACGGCACGTCCACCCAGTACGTGGACAGCGTAGCCGGCTATGTCCGCCAGTCGTCCAGCGCGGCTACGGATATACTGAACACTTTCACCGCCCGCTACGGCGAGACGGACGCCACCCGCAAGCTCGCCAAGGCCATCGAGCAGCTGGGCAAGGCCTCGGATGAAAATGAGATCATGCGCCTGTATGAGGAGATGTACGCCGGCGCCAACGAAGTGTACAACCTCTACAGGGCTGAATATAAGCGCGATACAGGCAAGGAGCCCGACAAGTCCGACAAGGTATACAAGGACTGGGACGATCTGTATTCCTATTACAACAAGGATATCGCCAATAACGGCTATTGGGAAAAAGCCGCCAAATACAACGCCGCCCGGGAGAGCTTTCCGGCCAACGTGATCGGCCCGCTGTTCGGCATAGACAAAATGCCCACGAAGATCGGCAGCTGAAGCCCCTGAAGAGCTTTTGCGCTGTGCGTTGTGTGCGGTTCGGCAGCCGTCAGGCAGGGCCGGATCGCGCGGCGCTTTTGGCGGATCAAAAAACGGTTTGAACATGAGGTGACGGTATGAAAAAAACTTTTGCGCTTCTTCTGGTTTTCCTTCTGTGCGCGGGCACGGCGCTTGCTTCGGGCATGCCCAAGGCGTCGAAGGAGTTCTACTTTTACGATACAGCAGATGTGCTCGACAAAGAGACCGAGGCTGTGATTTTCTACAATAACGAAGCTCTCTACAAAGCATGCGGCGCGCAGATCGTGGTAGCAGCGATCCCGACTACGGGGCGCGATGCTATTGACAACTATGCTAATAAGCTGATTAACGAATGGGAAGTCGGAGATTCGAAAAAAGACAATGGTTTTTTGCTTCTACTGGCTATTGATGATGACGATTACTACATGGCAAAAGGCAGAGGAACCAACGCCATCATAACACCTGGTGAGTTAGGTGATTTGTTATACGATTATTTGGAAGAGGACTTCACGGCAAAGAACTATTCCGCGGGGGTTCAAAAGGTATTCGAGCAAACGTTTAAGAAAACAGCTTCATATTACAATCTGAATTTGGCCTATCAAGACGTTCAGGCGCTGAGACGCAGCGGCAAGATCGAAGCGGAAACTGTTGAAGTGGTGAAAACCCCGGAAAGGCAGCCTGCAAATTCTTCTGATGAAGGAAGCGGTATTATGTGCCTTGTGGTACTGGCTATCATCGTGATCATCATCGTGGCGATCGTGAAGTCCCGGCGGAAGACCCGGCGCAGGGGCGCGGTGATCGTGCCGCCCGCAAATCCCACGCCAACGGTGGTGGTGGCACCCCGGGTCAGGATGACCGGCGGCGTGCGGCCCAGGGCGGCCCGGCCCGCTCGCCCTGTGCAGTACCGCTCGCCTTCCGGCTTGGGCGGCCTGTTCAGCGGATTGAGCGGCCTTGGCAGCTCCAGTTCGTCCCGTTCGTCTTCCGCTTCCCGCAGTTCCTCTTCTTCCTCCCGCTCTTCCGGATGGAGTAGTTCCTCTCGCTCCTCCTCGTCCTCCAGCCGTTCAAGTAGCAGCTTTGGCAGTGCGCGGGGTGGTGGCGGACATTCCAGCGGCAGCGGCGCGGGGCGCCGCAGGTAAAGGCATCCGCAGCCTGATCACAAAAAAGGAGCTGAACCGAAATGAAACGCGAATCGGCTATGTACCGCCTGAAGGACGGGCAGAAATCCACTTTCCAGAACGTGATCTGGAGCGGCGCGCGCTATATCGACGAAGCCTGCGAACGCATGGGCATCCAGAATGCCTCGGCCTGGTGCGTGGATGAGTTTGTGTACTTTTACGCAGAATCCGCGGACGGCAGCGCCTGCGGCCTCAAAGCCCTGCTGGAGAGCTTCAAAACAGAACTTGGTTTGTATTTGGAAAAACTGGCTGATCCGGACGACATGCGGCTGATGTACCACGATATCGGCGTGGTCAGGCAGGATAAAAGCCTCATCCGCCGCCGCGTGTTCGCCACGATGCTCAAGGACGGCTGCGCTGAAGAATACAAGGCCCGCCACCAGAAGCTGATCGACGCCAGGGGGGACAAAGTCTCCGACGGGCCGGAGACCGATTTTACCATCCGCTGCGCTTTGGACAGATACATTTTCGGCTACTGCGAACTGGTGAAGAGCTACGATCACGAGCCTTCGCCGGAGGAGAAGGCCGCCACCGCGGCCTGGGAGACCAAGCAGCTTGAGATCATGGACTGGCTCACCGACGACGTGGACTGGCTCACGGGCCAAAGCCACCCGAAGATGGAAAACCTGTTTCTGCAGAAGGGATTCTGATTTATTCCGCTGCCGCCTGGATACAGCGCGGCAGCGCTGCTTTATGCAAAAAATGGAGGAAAACATGTCACAGGTCATCGATTATTTCCGCAAATACATCCACATTCCCTCCGCGTCTGACGAGAGCACGGGCGCCCGTCCCAGCACGCCCGGCCAGAAGCAAATGGCCCAAACCCTGGAAGAGGACATGCGCGCTTTGGGGCTAAAGGACGTCCGGAATTTCGATAACGGCTACGTGTGGGGCCGGGTACCCGCCAATGCCGAAGGCCAGCCCGTCATCGGGCTGATCGCCCATCTGGACGTGGTGAACAACGAACCCTGCGATCCCATGCGCGAGCGGGTGGTGGAAAACTACGGCGGGGACGCCATCGAGATCGGTTCCGGCGTGACCCTGAGCCCCGAGGAATTCCCCGCCATGAAACGCTGGAAGGGCAAGGACCTGATCGTCACCGACGGCTCGACCATCCTGGGCGCGGACGACAAGGCGGGCGTTGCGGAGATCATGGCGCTGTGCGCGCGGCTGATGGCTGACCCGGGCATACCCCACGGAGAAGTGGCCGTGGCCTTTACGCCGGACGAGGAGATCGGTTCCGGCGCGGAGGAGCTGGACCTTGAAGCCTTCAAAGCGGATTTTGCCTATACGGTGGACGGCGGCGAGCTGGGCGAGGTGGAGTACGAGAACTTCAACGCCGCTTCGGCGCGGCTGAACTTTCACGGCGTTTCGATCCATCCCGGCAGCGCGAAGAACCGCATGAAGAACGCCGCCCTCATGGCGGGAGAGTTCATCTCCCTGCTGCCTGCCTTTGAAACGCCCGCGCATACCGAGGGCCGCGAGGGCTTTTACCACCTGGTGCGCGTGGACGCTACGCCCGAACAGGCTTTTCTGGCATACATCATCAGGGATCACGACGCTTTGAAGCTGGAAGAAAAGAAGGCATACCTCGCCCGCTGCCGCGACATGATCAACGCCCGCTGGGGCGAAGGCAGCTGCGAACTGGAGATCCGTGACAGCTACCGAAATATGTACGAGGCCATCAGGCCCCACATGCACGTGGTGGAGCGCGCAGCGAAGGCCTTTGAGGCCTGCGGCGTAACGCCCGTGTTCCCGCCGGTACGCGGCGGCACGGACGGCGCGCAGCTGTCCTTCCGGGGGCTGCCCTGTCCCAATCTCTCCACCGGCAGCATCAACCATCATGGCGTGCGGGAATGCGCCTGCGTGCAGGACATGGAAACGATGGTGGACGTGCTGACCGAGCTGGTGCGGGTGAGGTAAAAAATGAAGCGTCTTGTGCTTGCGGCGCTTGCGCTGGTGCTTTTCCTGAGCTTTCCGGCCCGGGCGAGCCAGCTTGCGGCCCAAGGCAGCCATGCCCTGTACCTGGACGACCGGGGCAGTGTATGGGCCTGGGGCTCCAACCACATGGGCGAAAGCGCATGCGCGTCAGACGAGGTTTGCGTGCCTGCGCCCCTGAGCGTATTTGATTCCGCAGCGGAGGTCGCCTGCGGACGGCAGTTTTCCCTGGCGCTTACTGAGGCCGGGGAAGTCTGGCTGTGGGGGCTTGTGCCCGCGGGCATGCTGGACAACACGGAGGCGCAGCGCGCCCGGCAGCCCGTGCGGCTGGATGGGGATATCGCCCATATCGCAGCCTGCGAAGGCGCCGCGGCGCTTTTGACAAGCGCCGGCACGGTGCGGTATTTCGATTCCGCCGCCTGGCGCACCGCAGCCTCAGGGGCCGTGTCTGTGGCCCTGGGCATGGACTTTGTTTTGTGGACAGACGGGGAAGGCACGGCCTTTCTGCTGGAAGCGGGCGCAGAAGAAAGCCAAGCGCGCGCGCTGATGAAAAACGTTAAGTGGGTGTCCGCCTCCGGCCAGACCGCGCTTCTTGCCTCCGAAGACGGAACGCTGTACGCGCTGGGCGCTTCCGGCCTTGAAGGAAGGCTCGGTCTGGACACGGACGAGTGGGTCGATGAACCTGTCCCCAACGGCGTGAGCCGGGCGAGGGAAGGGGTCTGCGGCGTGAGCTGCTCCGGCGCGCTGACCGAAGAAAACGAACTGTACATGTGGGGCACGCTGTATTCCTATTACACCGCCTTTTCCGCGGACAGCTCGATCCTGTACGCAGCGGCGGACGGAACGCTGATCCGTTACGGAAAAGCGCCCGTCAAGCTGTTTGACAGCGTGCGCTGCGCCGCTGCGGGAGACGCGTTCATCGTGCTGGAGAACCTGGACGGGACGCTTTTGAGCTGGGGCTCCAACGACTGGGGCCAGCTGGGGGACGGCAGCGTGACGCGTTTTGAACTCGTGGCCGGCGAAGACGGGGAGGACGAAGACGCGGATTACGAGATCCAGGTGACGGATTACCGGCAGGCGGTATTCCCGGTTTCGCCCGTTATCGGCAAATAGACTGCCTGCGGCTTGGGAGGATGAACCAATGAATATCACCGCGCTGCCCGGATTCCGCTCCTGCGTGCGGGCTCTGACCGTCCTGATCGCCCTGCAGCTGATGTTTACCTTGGTGGGGCTGTTCGGGCCGGACGGCTTTTCACTGCCGCAGGTGGCCCAGGCGCTTGTTTCGCTGACGCTGAACGTACTTTTGATCGCCGGCTTTATGCGCATGCTCCGCGGGGACGCGCCGCGCGGCCTGCGCATGGCGGGCGTGGTATGCGCCGTCCGCTTCGCGTGCCTGTGCGTGCTTCTGTTTGCAGGCATCCTCAGCGCACTGCTGCTGGCGTTTTCCGCGCTGGCGGGTGGGGAGAGGGCGCCCCTGTTATGGCGCGTGCTGGAACTGCTGCTTGTGACGCTGGCGCCGTATGCCGTTATGGCGGTATACTTCCGGCAGATCGCAGCGACCGCGCGTTCCGTGCGGGCGGGCACCTACAAGCTTAGCAGGGTGCCGGAGATATGGGCGCTGATCCTGGCGCTCGCGGCCCTGGCAGCCCTGGCGCTGCGGCTTGCCCTCAGGCTGTTTGACGGCTTTCTGCCCATGCCGGACGCGGCTCCCAAAGGCGAAAGCCTGCTTCGGGCGGCGGCTTCCCTGCGGGGAGAAAACGACGGCTTCCTGCAGCGCGTCTGCTTATACGCGTCCTTCGCGCTTCTTGCGGCCAGGGGCCTTGCGGCGCACAGGATACTCAAGACCCTGCGTATCAACGTCCCGGTGATGGAATAAAAAAGCGCCGGGAATGAAATGAGATTTCATCCCCGGCGGGATTGAATTTTGATGGGCGCTGCCTTTCTAAACCACCCGGAGGATTCTCCTGCTTCGACAGCCTTTACGGGCTGTTATTTTCGCCACTCCTTCAGCATGGGGCGGATGCGCTGCGATACGATGCTGCCGAGATACGCTTTTACGGCTGCCGCTGTTTCGGGCGGAAGATGCTGTGCAAACCGCTCGGCGGCGATGTTCACGCTGCCGGGCAGGTTGAATGTGAGGGCGAAGCGGCTGGCGGAGCCTTCCTGGGATGTAAGAAGGGCGTAAGGTATGTCGGTGAGCGCCTCCGCGCTGTCGAAGGCGTAAGGTGTTTCATCGCGATCCGTCAAAAGATCTATGCACAGAAATTCTTCTTTCCCGGCGTCCAGGGCGCTGAAGCGGATGTTCAGCCCGTATATGCTGCGGTCGCCTTTTGCTGTCAGAAGCAGCGTGACGCTTTCCCGTTCCTGCACGGTCCACGCCCCGGATTCATCCTGGCTCAGCGCATATTGGGAAGCTGTCTGCCTGGAAAAGCTCAAATCGAAGCTGCCCGAAGCGTCGATGCGGAAAGAGACCTTATACATGCCGCTGTCAAACGACGCGTCTAAACTGCCGTCCTGGCTGTAAGCGCATGAGAAGGCTTCGCGCTCCCCGAAGCGACCGGTATGATCGGCGAAAACGCGGTACGCCGAATCCATGGAGCCGAAGCAGAAGCTGAGCTTCTCCTCCTGAATCGTTCCGCCCTCATCGGGGTTCAGCGTGAGTATGCCGGTCTGGCTGTCTTTGGCCTGATCGCCCTCGGGATCGTCCCAGCCAAACAGTTCATACAGATCCGCCGCTGTTGCGATTTCGCCCAAAACGGCATCCGCTTCGGGCTTTCCGGGCAGCGCGTCGTCCACCCAAAGGCAGTACTCGCCGTCTTCGTTATCGTAAATATACATTTCGGCAGGCGTCCGGTCTTCGGGCGCCGTATTTTTCATCTGAAGGATCATATCGTCAAACCAGGAGACGAGGTCTGTCCCGGAGAGCTTTCCGGCGGCTTCCGCGAAGCGGCGAACGCCGTCTGTCTCCATGGCGTTTTTTGCCGCGTTCAGCGCGAGGAGCGCGAGCTCTTCCCGGGTGATGTCCACCCGCGTGCGGGCGGTAAAGGCGTATCCGCATACAGAGAAATCGCCTTCTTCCGGCTCCCCGGCCCTTTCCAGGATACCGCTGAACAGATCGTGCTGCACGATATCGAGAAAGTCCTGAAGCAGGCTTTCGGCAGCCGGCGTCTGAACGGGTGCGGGCGTGCTCGGGCTCTGCCCCAGGATGCCTTCGGCCTCTTTTTCGCTTAAGGAGACCGACAGGCCGGGTATCAGGGAGCTCACCAGAATGTATCCGCTATCGATTTTGCGCACGGCGGCGGAAACGATCTCTTCTTCTCCGGCGAGGATGTCTGTCCTGAATGCCTGCGGGGAGGCGGAAAAACGGATGCGCAGCACGCTGAGCGCTTCTTCCAGCAGCCTGAGGCTGTCAAGCTGATCCCGGGACGAGGCGAACGGGCCTTGCAGGGCTTCATGCGTTTTTTCAGCATCCATGCGCGCCGAAACATCCAGGCGAAGCGGCGCCGCGCCCGTGCTGCCAAAAAGCAGAAACAGCGACAAAAGCAGGGAAATCAGCCGGTCCATCCGTTTTCCTCCCGTTCAGGTATCCTGATGGGGATATTGTATCATAAAACCGCCTGAACATCAACGGCGCCAACGCTGTCAAAGCGCGGGCGCCGTTAATGCGGTGAATCCGTGACCGGAAGGGAAGGGCTTCATATCCCGAGAGGGGAGAGGACGCGGTCCATCATATCGCCAAGCACCGTATAAACGGGATTGGAATCGAAGATGCCGTCGTTATACAGGACCACAAAGACTTCCGCCCGCTCCGTCTGGTAATGGTATTGCCACAGATAGACCCAGTCATGCACGAGATTCCAGATCCGATCCAGCAGGTCCGGCGTGAAATCCTTCAGATATAGGATCTTACCTGTATCCCGGCGCGGGTCGATGCCTTCCGGGTCTACGGGCGCGGCGCTGTTAAAAAGCCTTACGATGACCGCACCTTTGCCGGCGGATTCGTCGGTATTGGCAGCCAGATACCAGCCGATGCTATTGGCATCGCCTAACACGCCCAGCCAGGCCATCGGGGCCTGATCGTCTGTCAGGACCCTGCCCCGACCGTCGCCGTCCGGGGGATAGACCACCGAAAAGTACCCGGACGCGTTGGCGTTTGCCGGGTCGTCCGCCAGGACATCCAGCACGTACTCAAGCCTTTGGCGGATGCCTTCGTCTGCCCGCAGCTGGCAGGCGGTGAAACCGAAGGAGCTGGTGAAGCCGATGCGGTAAACATTGAATACGATCAGCGCAGCCAGGATACCCCACAACGCCAGGTGCCTGCGGGGAGAAAGCAGGTTTTTGACCCGGCCCTTCACCCCGCCTTCAGAGAAGGCCACCGGACAGGGCATGGGGCGGACACCTTGCCTGACGCTCAAAAGCGCGCGGCAGTATTCCGCCTTCAGATCACGGCTGATCCATTTGAAAACGCGCTCGTCGCAGGTGTACTCCATGTCTGCGCCCCACAGGCGGCAGGCGAGGTGCACCAGCGGGTTCATCCAGTGGACGCATTTCAGCGCGTAGGCGAAGAGCTTCCATAGGGGATCGTGGCGGCTAAGATGCGTGTGCTCGTGGGCTGTCACCATCGAAAGCTCGTTTTCGTTCAGCCCCTCAGGCACGTACACGCGCTTGTGGAGGATGCCAATGGCAAACGGCGCGGTGAGCGACGGGCAGCTGTACACGGGGTACAGACCGCCTTCGATCAGCTTTGCGCCGGAAAGGCTCCGGTTTAGGCGCCTGTACTCCCAAACGCCCTTCAGGGCAAACGCTGCCATGCCCAGCAGCCACACCAGACTGAGCGCAGTCAAAAGCGCTGCGTTCACCTGTTCAGAGACTGCCGGATACACATGCGTGAGGGCGTCTCCGTGCGCTGTATAGTTCATGGCCCCGTACAGCAACGTGCCGGCGGAGCCAGCTTCGGTATGAAAGAAGTCTGCCCGCGGCAGCAGGGACCAGCGCCAGCGCAGAAAGAAGGGCGTCCGGCTGCATAAAAGCCGGAATGCGGCGGGTATCCACAGCAGATAGCACCACCTGCGCGAAGACCTGCGCACGGCGAGGCGGAAGAGCATGATGTACAAAAGCACGACGCTTGCGCACAGCGTGCAGTTGAGCATCCATACGAACGCGGTCTTAAGCATCGCTCCGGCCCTCGTATTCGTCGATCATGCGGCGGATCTCCTGTACATCTTCGGCGCTCAAGCGCTTGCTGTCCGCGAATGCCGCGATGAAGCCGGGCAGCGATCCCCGAAACGTGCGTTTGAGGAACGCTTCGCTCTGGCTGAGCTGCACCTGCTTTTCCGGGATCAGCACGGTGATCACGCTGTTCTCGGCGCGGAACACGCCGCGGCTGCACAGCTTTTTCAGCACGGTGTAGGTGGTGGTCCGCTTCCATCCAAGCTGGGCAAAACACTTGTCCACCAGCTCGCGCGTGCTGAGCGGTGCGCAGCTCCATACGATCTGCGCCAGCCTGTACTCGGCTTCGTAGATCACCGGCACGTCCATGAAAAAACCTCCTGTCTATTGCGTTAGACAAATATAGTCTATCACAATAGACAGGAAGCGTCAAGATGGTAAATCGTTTTTTACAGCTGCCAGCGGGCGATCCAGTCCACGGTGAAGTCGCAGTACACTTTCCACCAGCGCTCGTACAGGTCGTCGTAGTGGGTCTGCTTATATTTGTCCAGATCTTCGACGTATTCGTACTGGCCGCCGTTTAATTCGTCCAGGGCGTAAGCGCGCACGCTCTCGCAGTCCTTTAGGATACTGACCAGGTCTTCCAGCTTGTCCGGGCTCACGGCGCGCACCCGCGCGATGAGATCCTGGAAATAGTCCACCGCCGATTCCTTCTGATATCCGTATGCGTCGTTCTCAAGATACTGGTACACGTCGCCCGGATACATGTTCACCTGCTGCTGCACGTTGTTTTCGTCCACGTAGTTCAGGAAGTAATCCGACCACTGGCAGACGAAATGCAGATAATCGAACATCGCGTAGATCTCCGAGATCACGCCGTCCGATGCCAGGCTGGTCCACAGGGCGTAGTCCCCGCGCACCGTGGACATGTCGATGGGCCTGATCTCGGCGTCCACGATGCGGTATTCGTATTCGTAGCCGAATTCGTCCGAGTAGGGCTCCACCTTCAGCGTGCCGTTCACGCGCACGGCCTGGTCGGTGAATTCAAAGCTTTTGTTTTTCCTGGCGTACACCGCCATGGTGTTGGCCAGCTGCGTGGTGTTGGGCACGCAAAAGGGGCAGCTCTGGTAGGGCAGGTTCATAAGGTATATGTACTTTCCGTCCGGCGGCGACATGGTGGCCATATAGCCCACGATGGTCACGCTCTTGCCGTCCAGGGCCCTGAGCTGAGAAATGCTGTTGCCGGCGGAAAAGCTCAGCTCCGAGGCGGCCTTCGCGCCGCCGCAGCCGCTTAAGCACAGGCACATGAGCGCCGGGAGCAACAGCGCCGATATGATGCGGAGCGTTCTCTTTTTCATGTATCGATCACATCCTTTCTGGACATGGCGTAAATGCTTATGAGGGTGGGCAGCACGCTGAAGGCAAACACCGCCAGGGCGATCAGAAGCTCCGCGCCGTACACGCGCCAGGGAGACAGCACGATGCCCATGGAAGAGGTGAGCCTGTTCATAAAGCCCAGCGACAAATGGCACAGAAGCAGCGACAGCCCCACGGACACGAGCCCCAGTATGCCGTTCTGTATCAGGTATACCTGGCGGATGCGCTTCATGGATATGCCGATCATGCGCATCAGGGCGATCTCCCGGCGGCTGTCCAGCAGGTTCAAAAGCGTGATCACGCTGATCACCAGCATGTTCATCACCATGATGACGCCGCACAGTACGTATACGATGCGGGTGGTGTTGTCCACCTGGGAAAGCACTTCCCTGAGCACCGCGGCGGGGTTGATCACCAGCAGCCTTGCGTCGCCTGACCAGCGGGCGCTCAGCTTCTGGTAGGCCGCCACGCTTTTCGACCTTACCAGGATGGCGCACACCTCGCCTTCGTGGGCTTCGGCCTCTTCATCTTCGTCCGATGTGTCCGCGCTTCCTGCGGATGCGTGTCCGCTGCCGTGGGACATGGGCGCGTTCGTTTCGGCCTCGTCCGGGATGCCGGACGTGTCTTTGGTCTCTTCCTCATGCCCGGCATGGTCATGCTCATCTTCCTCGTGTGAATGCACCGCCCAGACCGTGAGGTAGGAGGTAAATACGGTATTGTCGTAATTGGTGTGGGTGGTTTTGAGGATGCCGGTGATCAGAAGGGGAGAGGAGGCGTGCTCCGCGCCGGAAGCGGCCAGGCCGTGGGAGGTGATTATGGAGTCGCCTACCTTCAGGCCGTAGCGGGTGGCTACCTCGCTGCCCACCACCGCCTCGTAGATGTCTTCGAACATTTTGCCCTGCGCAAGCGGCTTGCCTTCCAGCAGCGCCGGTGTAGTGCCCACGATGCGGGCGGAGTTGAAGCTGTCGCCCATGGTGAAGGGCACGGCGGCGTTCACGTTGGGATCGTTTTGCAGTTCCTCCACGTAGGAATACGGAATGGTGCCCAGGGGCTTGTCCGTAAAGAACATGGTGTTCATCGCCAGCTGCGTGGAGCTGCCGGAGGGGCCCACGATCATATCGTAGTATATATAACTGGAAAGGATGCCGTCGTTCACCTGGTTAGCCACGTTCAGGCTGATCAGGGCCACGGTGGCCGAGATCACGATGGACAGCGCCACCAGCGCCATGCGCCCGCGCTTGACCATCAGGTTTTTAAGGGCGAAGCTAAGCATGATCGCTCACCTCCCGGGGATGGGCGATCAGGTTCATGTCGATCACGCGGCCAAACAGGTCGCACAGCCTGTCGTCGTGGGTCACGCAGATCAGGGTCCTGCCCCTGGACGCGCGGATCAGCTCCTCCATCACGCTGCGGCCGATTAAGTAGTTCAGGTTGCCGGTGGGCTCGTCCGCCAGGATGATGTCCGGCTGTTTCACCAGGGCGCGGGCGATGGCCACGCGCTGCTTTTCGCCGCCGGACAGCTTTCTGACCCTGCGGGTGCGCTTGGAGAGGATTCCCAGGTCACTCAGCACCTCCGGGGTGCGTGATACGTCCACGCCCTCCAGGCGCAAAATGCCGATGTTGTCCTGCACGGTCATGTCTTCCAGAAGCTTGAAATCCTGAAAGATATAGCCGATGTGCGCCACGCGGAAGGCGTCTTTTTCCTTCTGCGTCGCTTTGGCCATATCCCGGCCGTCGATGACCACACGGCCCGAGGTGGGGGAGATCACGCCCGCCAGCATGTTGAGGTACGTGCTTTTGCCGCAGCCCGAGGCGCCCAGCATCACGTAGCTCTGCCCGTCCTCAAAGCGCAGGTCTTCGTAGGATATGGAGGTATATTCGTCGTAGCGTTTTACAAGGCCGAAAACTTCTATCATATCATCACGTCCTTTTTCGTTGATCGTTCCAAGCGGAAAAAGGACGTTTAGCAGCGCAGCAGCACTTCGCGGCTTCGGAGGGTCTCGAAGAAACGGCGCAGGCAGACGACGCCCGCTTTTTGATAAAGGCGCGAAGGAGCGGAAAGACAGATGCGCGCGGCGGATGACAGGGACAATACCTGCATGAGTGCGCGGAGATACGGGCATATGGCGCAGTCCCCGCCCGGGCACAGGCACAGGTGGAGGATGGCGCACAGCAGCACGGCGAGAGCCAGCAGCGCGATAAGGCGCCGCCGGGTTTTTGTGCGTTCCGTCATGTGCTTCCGCCTCCTTTCCATAAAAGCATTATAATCCTTTTTGTGACGATTGATAGCGCGAAAAGATAAATAAATCTTAAGCAGGTGCGTCCGTTGGGCGACTGGGACGCCGAATGCCCGGCTGCGGGACGGTATTCTCCCGCCAGTATCAATTTCAACCTTTTAGCCATATCCTTTTAACAGGAACGTTATTGATTTTCGCGCCCCGAGCGAATATCATATGATCAAAGGTTTACGCTGCCCCGGAAGGGCCTTCCCGCCGGGCGCGATCCCAAATCATCATGAAAGAGGTAATCGGAATGGCGAAGATCGACTTGACCAGATACGGCATCACCGGCACCACCAAAATCATCTACAATCCCTCTTACGACGAGCTGTACACCGAGGAAATGAAGCCCGGCCTCACCGGCTACGAAGTCGGCAAGGATACGGAGCTGGGCGCGGTCAACGTCATGACCGGCATCTACACCGGACGGTCCCCCAAGGATAAGTACATCGTGATGGACGAGACCTCCAAGGACACCGTGTGGTGGACCACCCCCGAGTATAAAAACGACAACCATCCCATGAGCGAGCAGGTCTGGGCCGAGGTTAAGGAACTGGCCAAGAATCAGCTGTGCAACAAGGAACTCTACGTGGTGGACGCGTTCTGCGGCGCCAACAAGGACACCCGCATGGCCATCCGCTTCATCATGGAAGTGGCATGGCAGGCCCACTTCGTGCGCAACATGTTCATCAAGCCCACCAAGGAAGAAGAAGAGAGCTTCGAGCCTGACTTCGTGGTGTACACCGCTTCCAAGGCCAAGTGCGAGAACTACAAGGAACTGGGCCTCAACTCCGAGACCGTGGTGGCCTTCAACGTGACCAGCCGCGAGCAGGCGATCATCAACACCTGGTACGGCGGCGAGATGAAGCAGGGCATGATCTCCATGATGACCTACTACCTGCCCCTCACGGGCATCGCGGC
>JAEEGL016563049.1_pt1 | contig 24440 bp, 19 predicted proteins | sample 9134231 | NCBI WGS metagenome assembly JAEEGL01 (sample SAMN16246548, study PRJNA631951) | gut metagenome | biome: gut microbiome; feature: rumen; material: fiber-attached | host: Bos | place: Iran: Karaj | collected 2018-10
GCCGCAGCGGCGAAGCGCTCCACCAGCTCGGGATTCTCGTCGGAAGTCAGCTGACGGAACACGTCCTCCAGGCTGATCTTCTCCAGCTGCATGCTCAGAAGCGGCAGATTGGAGGCGGCGCAGGCGGAGAACACGCTCTCGCGCAGATCCAGCTCCGAATCCGACGTGATATGCACGTCCATGCTGCCGGACTCGCCTTCGCCGAACTCCAGAGCGTTGATGCCGTCCACGCCTGCAAGGGCGTAGCGGATCTGCGCCTCAGTGCCCATGACGCTCAGATGGAGCACGTTGCTCTCCTGGAGCATCTTGGACAGGTTGTCCGGGGTATCGTTGGCGACCAGGCGGCCGCGGGAGATGATGAGAATCTCATCGCAGACGGCGGCGACCTCGGAAAGGATGTGGCTGGAGAGAATCACGGTGTGATCCTTGCCCAGCTCCCGGATCAAGTCGCGCACTTCAATGATCTGCAGCGGGTCAAGGCCAACGGTGGGCTCGTCGAGGATGATGACCTCCGGGTCTCCGATGATGGCCTGGGCGATGCCGACTCTCTGGCGGTAGCCTTTGGAGAGGTGGCGGATCAGGCGGCTCTGCATTTCTACAATGCCGGTCTGCTCCATGGCCTTCTGAACGGCGGCAGGCATGTCAGCCTTGGAGACGCCTTTGACCTCTCCCACGAACTGGAGGTATTCCTTCGGCGTCATATCCTGATATACCGGAGGGAGCTCCGGCAGGAATCCGATGCAGCGCTTCGCGGCTGCCGGTTCCTTGTAAATATCATGTCCGTCTATGGTGATCGAGCCGCTGGTGGCGGCGAGGCAGCCGGTGATGATATTCATGGTGGTGGACTTTCCGGCGCCGTTCGGCCCGAGGAAGCCGTAGATCTTGCCTTTTTCAATGGTAAAAGACAGATCATCCACCGCAATATGATCTCCGTACTGCTTGGTCAGATGCTTGACTTCAATCAAGATCGCTTTCCCCTTTCCTGTGCACGTAGTCCGCCCGGACTGGGCAGACGAATCCATAACATATAGTATCATATGGACTCGAGGGCTATTCTAACACAATTTAAATGATTTGTGAATCGTCTGTAAACGACAAAAACTGCGATTTATGCATATTTTATGTAATTGAACGAAAATAGTTCCAAAGCAGCTTATAATCCACTCTGGAACTTTATAATATTGCTTGATTAATTGGCCGGGATTACGACTCAGCGATGTCTTAGAATACAGCTTCTACATATGTTGTGTTTCTCTGAGGTAGTGCCCGAATAATGGTGCAAATAGTAAAACAACAGCGCCACTGGCTCAACCTTCAGGTATAAAATAAGTTACCACACCCAACATCAATACCGAGGAGAAGGAAGCAATGGCTCACCTCAAAATTACACTGGGTCAGACAGAAATACTAGAGTTACTTTCAAAAAAAAGTGGAGAAGCCTTCAAGGAGATCTTACAGACGAGTCTGAATAAGATACTGCAGGCGGAATCAGCAGAGCAGCTTGGCGCTGCTCAAGGCAGCTCTGCTGATTCCCTGGGCAATGTGGCCTGTGGTGGATTCTTTGGTCATCTCAAGACAGAGCTGTTCTATATGCGAAACTGGGATAACATATCCATCGGGAACTTTATCCATGAAATAGGTTAATACATGAACTGGTACCGAACCGACCGGATAAAACTCTCTCTGAGGTCTCAGTCCACTAAACTACAGAAGGGGATGGTTGTGTCAGTTAGAAAAAATGTCCGCACCCCATATTGGAATCAGATTGCATTAATGATCTTTAAAAGATTACTGATATATTCTTTGGATTCGACCAGCAACTCATGAAATAGGGGTCTTTCTTGACTATAGTCAATATCATCTATACTAGTTATAGTCTCAACATAACGTTCACTCAAATTGAGAGTATCAAGGATATCAACTATTCTGGAATTCATTTTTCCGGTGGGGTCACGTTTGAATACATAAAAGTTCTTTTTAAATATATAGGAGAAGCAAATAGCATGAAAACTGTCTGTAAAAACACATTGAGCATCACGGATTAATGAGACAAAATCATTTGGGGATACATCACAAAGTCTAATATCCCCATAATTATTATCACACTCTCTATAATTATCCATCAGATATGGGATATTGACAATTAAACAATTATTAAAAGTAGCATATTTCTTTGCCTCAGTTCTTCCCGTCAAACTATCTCCAATAAAATACGTAAATACATATTTCTTGTCAACAGCCCTTTTGCCACCGATCTTTTTCCATTCATCTTTATCAAGCAAAAAAACCGGGTCTAAAGATAGAGCAATATCAGAATTGAAATCCAAAAGCTTTTGTGCTGTACGCTCTCTTACTGAAATAAGGCAATATCCATTTAATTTTCTTTGATAGTCTTTTTTTTGGTTATCATCAAGGTAATCTACAGCCATACTTGCAGCATATGAAAACTTCAGTTTTTGAGTAAATGAAAGAGAATAGACTTGTTTAAACAGAATCGGATTCCACACTTGGTCGCTACCTGTTATAAAAGCATCATATTCATCATCTGCCTTGGCAATAGAATACTCAGTATATACTATTTGAGAGTGAGGAATCTTATCTCTAAACAATTCAAAAGCAGCTTTCCTTTTATTTATTTCAAGGAGCACATCCTTATGAAGTAAATGTTTATATGACAAGAGAGTCCTTCGAAGAAAATGATAGCACTTTTTTATAGAGCTTTCACGCCGGATCGATGAGTCATAACAGATTTGTTCAGCTACAGCTCCATGATTGTTTAAATATCTACATAAAGCATATGCTTGTAGAATTCCGCCATAATTTGAACTATTGTAATAGTGCGTTACAATTCCAATCTTCTTCATTGGTTTGATTCCTCTATTCATTTCTGCAAAGCAAGTCATATACAGACAGGTATTGTTGAGCCATTTTTTCTTTTGAGTAGTAATTTTTAGCACTATCCGATACCGTGGCTTTGTCGAATTCTTTGTTGAGAAACTCAATCACAGCACTTTCAAGTTTGGCTATGTTCCCTTGTTCTACAAAACAGCTGTATTCTGGAATTGCGATAAGCTCTGGTGCTCCTGCCTCAAAACCCACAACTGGAGTACCGCTGCATAGCGACTCTGCCACAACCATAGAAAAGGTTTCTTTTTTACTCGTTATTACCGTCAAATCCGCATTTGAATACAACTGAGCCAACGTCTTTTGATCTCGCACTTCCCCTAAAAGTTCAATATTAGGGGGAACAATCAACTCTTTCGGGTGTTTTCCAGCAACAATAAAATCCACATCTGGCATTCTTTCAGCAAGTTTAATTAGTTGAATCCCGCCTTTAATATCTGTCGGCGCATCGGAGAAATTTGCTGTTGCATGAAATACCACTCTTCTTTTTCGTGCGATAGTTGTCTTATGGTATTGGAACACTGAAGTATCAATTCCATTCAGAATGGTGATTTGTTGTTTCCCTCTCTGAATTGTCGATCCTTCGGCACGATTTTTTAACCATGGAGAGACATTTACACATATCAGTGCGTCGAATCCTTCAAAGGCTTGATTCATCTTTATCCATGATTCATGCGTTCTGTCGAAGAAATAACTCTTTGTTTCTTTTTTGAGTCTGGGACAGGATCCACATCCCTTCATATATCTATCACATTCTAAGGAATGCCCACAGTTTGCGGTATACATGAATTCGGCATGATTTGTTAGTATGGTTGCAGTCTTAGATTGTTTTAAATATGAAAGGAGGTCGTAAATATTTACGAAATTGCCGTTCAGGCAATGTAAATGCACTACATCTGGCTTTTCTTTCTTTATTATCGAGATTAGTCTGCGGGTAGATAGATAGCATCCGCCATACATTACACCTGTCAATCTCGATCTTAGGGCTTGAAACTTTGTATAGATTTTTGGGCAAAGTCTAATATACCCATTTCCCGTCTTTGTTCCATGCCCATAGACAACCAAAGATTCTATGCCTTGTTCTCTATATATCAAATCCAGATCTCTAACAATTTTCCCTGTACTTCCTTCAGGAAATACTGTGTTGATTTGCAGAACTTTCATTGGATCACCCTGAAACCACCTATTAGTGTCTTTGTCATGTTATAACCTGCTTACAGAAACGTACTTCTCATTTTTCTTGAACGAAATACAGGTATTTTAATGAAGATAAATTGCGTAAGTTCCTGTTCGTTATTATCCTTTCTTTCTCCAAATCATCGTATTAATGATACCTACATAACTCTGGATTATCTTGATGACCTTCGTACTCACATTGTTGTCAACATATGCAGGTACATCCACAGCATCGTCGCCATTTGTATGCATAGAAACAGCAAGATCCACTGCCTGGAGAACCTGTTCCATAGTTATAGAGCCAATCGTGAACACACCCTTTTCCATTGCCTCTGGACGCTCTGTGCTTGTCCTGATGGATACAGCAGGGAACTTGAAGTATGCTCCCTCCTCTGGGATGGTGCCACTATCAGATACAACGCAGAAAGCATTCTGTTGAAGCTTGTTATAGTCGAAGAAGCCAAGCGGTTTATGTTGGATGACTCTATTATCAAACTTGAAGCCACGAGCTTCAATGTACTTCTTGCTTCTTGGGTGACAGGAGTAAAGGATTGGCATTTCATAATACTCAGCCATAGCGTTAACAGCATTCATCAGGCTGAAGAAGTTTGACTCAATATCAATGTTTTCTTCTCGATGTGCGGACAGGAGAATATACTTACCTGCTTCCAGTCCTAGTTCCTCCAATACCCTACTATCTTCAATCTTGTCCTTGCACTTGTCGAGCACTTCCGCCATTGGAGAACCAACAACATATGTGTACTCAGGCTTAACACCTGTATCAAGGATGTAACGGCGAGCATTCTCAGAGTAGCAAAGATTGACATCACTAGTAACATCAACCACCCTACGGATGACCTCTTCAGGAAGATTCTCATCCTTGCATCGATTACCAGCTTCCATATGGAATACAGGAATCTTGAGACGCTTTGCGGCGATAACACAGAGGCAAGAGTTGGTGTCGCCAAGAACAATCAGTGCATCCGGCTTAACCTTCTCCATCAACTCATATGACTTGGAGATAACGTTTCCCATTGTCTGACCTAGATTCTCACCAACAACGTCAAGATAATAATCCGGTTCGCGAAGCCCTAGATCCTCAAAGAAAACCTTATTCAACTCATAATCGTAATTCTGTCCTGTGTGAACAAGAATCTGATCAAAATATTTGTCTGCTTTCTTAATAATCTCAGACATCTTAATAATTTCTGGGCGAGTCCCAACAATAGTCATCAAGCGCAGTTTCTTTATCTCCATAACACTATTTCCTCTTCTGTTTAAAGTTCATAATGCGGGTAGAGAGCCTTGTGCCCCCTCATCCAGTCAGACAGTTCCGCAACCATGGTTTCGTAGTCCGGAATCTTATAATCAAAATCCCAGCGTGTACGCTTTAAGCTCTTATCCGCCGCCATCTTATCTACCGGGATTATTTTGACCTTATCTTTTCTAATGTGCTTATTAAAGAGGCTAAGCAGATCACACTTGGAGATATTGGTATCCGGTACCATGTTATAAAGGCCATGAGCACGTTCCTTTGCTGCAACTTCCATTGTCTTGGCAAGTTGGAGAGTTGTCTGACCGGTCCACATTGCACCCGTGTATCCCGTCACTTCTCCATGTTGCTGGAGAAACCAATTCATAAGGCCAATTCCCTTCTGATTGATGTCGGGTCCCACAATAGACTGACGCATGGTCAAATCCTTGTCATTCACAATCTCGCCGAGAGCCTTTGTACGATCATAGAAGGTAGCACCATCACGGAAGTCATCCTCCGTGTACTGACCCCTCTTACCACTGAACACACAGTCTGTACTCATGTGGATGATCTGAGTATGAGTGCCCTCCGTGATTTGCGCAAGCTGGTGCGGGAAGTAGGAATTCAAAAAAACAGCCATGGCCTGATGTTCATCACAAGTCTTGTTGAGAAGACCTATGCAGTTAATAACGGTATCGAACTTATCGACACCGATAAGCTCTTTCATAAATGTGGCGTCCTGTGCATCACCAACAACGGAGTCAACGAGAGTAGATTTCGTTAGCGCAAAGCCCAGAACATCATGTCCCTTTTCTTTCAGATAAAGACTGATCATATGACCTGCCATGCCATTACAGCCAAGCACCAAGAATCTCATGAGTATTCCCCTTTACTTCTGCATATTCAACTGCTCTCGGACATAATCTGTTGTTAGCAGTTTTTTCACTATTCCTTCCACATCCAAACGGATGGTATTATGGCTTGTGTACGCTTCCTCAGCCTGTGTCTGAACCTGACCTTTGATGAAATACTTATCATAGTTTAGATCGCGGTTATCAGCAGACACACGAAAGTAATTTCCCATATCTTCACTTCTCAATTTCTCTTCAGTCGTCAGGAGTGTCTCATAGAGTTTTTCTCCATGTCGGGTACCGATGATACGGGTACCCGTGTTGCCGAAGAGCTGTTGAACAGCCTTGGCAAGGTCACCAATAGTAGAGGCGTCTGCCTTCTGAACAAACAGATCGCCAGGGTTGGCGTGCTCAAATGCAAACTGAACAAGATCTACAGCCTCATCAAGATTCATGAGGAATCGGGTCATTTCAGGGTTTGTAATTGTAATTGGATCACCTGCACAAATCTGGTCAATGAAAAGCGGAATGACAGAACCACGACTACACATGACGTTGCCATACCGAGTACAACAGATAACCGTGTTACCTCGTTCAGCAGCCACACGAGCATTGGCCGTGATAACATGTTCCATCATAGCCTTAGAGATTCCCATAGCATTGATAGGGTACGCTGCTTTATCAGTGGACAGGCATACAACTCTCTCCACGCCAGCCTCGATAGCTGCGTGAAGCATATTATCCGTTCCTTCAACATTGGTCTTCACTGCTTGCATAGGAAAGAACTCGCATGAGGGAACTTGCTTAAGAGCTGCTGCATGGAAGATATAGTCTACTCCAGGTATGGCATCAGAAATGCTCCTAGGATCTCTTACGTCACCGATGTAGAACTTAACTTTTTCAGCATAATCTGGATATTTTGCTTGGAGCTCATGACGCATATCATCCTGTTTCTTCTCATCACGAGAAAAGATGCGAACCTGCCCTATATCAGATGTTAGGAAATGCTTCAGGACAGCATTACCAAATGAACCTGTTCCTCCGGTTATTAAAAGTGTTGCTCCGTTAAATGTGCTCATTTTCGTTCCTTTCCAATGCTTATATTTCGCGATAAGCATTACTGTGCTATAATTTCAATCTGATAATGCACATCTTTTGTTTTCATCTTGTCTCACCCGTATTATCGATGAATCAGCCTTTTAATTCCTCTCTTAGTCCTAACTAACACACTGTCTCTACAGTATCTGGCGATTACATCCTCATACTTGTCTTCAATAACGTCTATAAAGAACTGCTCCCGATTTTCCACAGTCGTTGCCGGTCTAAGCGCAGCTCCGTTATATTTCAAGGCCTCGTCTGCATCAACGGAGGAAATTATCAACTCATCCTTTATGCCATTGAACAACTGCAGTCCCTTATATGTATGGACAATAGCAAGCGACGTTCCCATGTTATCGTCCATTTGGGGACAGACATTTTCAATACCCCAGAAATCACCCAACGTTATATCACTGGCACGTTCCTTCCCTTTGAAAGGGCAAGAAAAGCATGACGGTCGCAAAGTAAGATCCCTTGAGAACATTTTCAAATATGGCTCTTTGTAGGATGGTTTGCAGTATTCTTTTCCATCCTCAAAGTTCGCCTTCAACGAATAGGTTCTCCACCCATTTGTCTTATCTCTAAATCGTATGTTTTTTATTTCCTTCCCCTTCGATTCTAGATAACGAACATGTTTCTCCCAAACCATCGGAGATGGTACTCCATGGCAAATAATATCCTGCATTACCAAGTTCTCATAATCTTTGCCGAGATAGTTTTTGAGACCAGAAATTTGGCATGGAGTGCCAGAAAACAAGACTAATGTTCCAGTTTCCAGTATTCTTCTGAGCTTTTTGTATATTATCCCGGTATCACTTTGAACATATTTGGAGCCAACAGCCTGTTTTAACTGTTGTTCATCTTCAATAATGCAATGATGCAGTCGGTACCGCACATCAAACAGCGGGCCAGCAATGATGCCTCCCTTTGACAGGATCAATCGACTTAACAGGTAGAACACGCCACCGGAAGAACTAATCTTTCTTACATCTTCATCAATCGATTTACATGCAAAAGCCTGAGTTTTTTCATCATGTGGAATTAGCATATTTATTTCTGGGCATGTGCGTTCACACATACCACAATTAATACATACGTTTTTATCTACTCTTGGATAAAAAAAGCCTTCAGAATCAGGTGTCATTGTAATACAAGATTGTGGGCAAGTATTTAAACATACTCCACAACCACAGCAGTCTCTCTTGTTGTCAACTGTAATCATCTCCTATTCACCAACCTTCTCAAAGGATTTCTGATAAGTTCCTTTTCTTCCTGATTCATAGACAAGCACCAGACGGAAGTTGAATAGCAGAGTGTATAAACTAGTATGCACCCAATCAGCACAATCCAAGAATTGATGGTAATTAGCTTCATCATAACAACACCAACACAGAATGCCGGAAGCATCCCGATTGCAAGCCTACCGATGGATTTCCAGAATTGTATAACATCAATTCCGCAGCGTTTATAATAATAGATGTTCATCACAATTCCGTTAGCAATCACAAGAGAAATAGATGTGCCAAAGGCGGCACCTTTTGCTCCGTAGATCTGACACAAATAGATCGTCATTATCAAATTAATCACTGCCATTAGGGCATATGCAATGCCTCGAAACTGATGCTTGTTTTGAGCTCTCTGAATCTCGATTCCTAAGTTCTGGATCAGAGGAATAGTTCCCGGAACTATTAGAAGCAAAGCTACTACATATGCCTCTTCATACCCTTCGCCAGCCCAGAATCTAATAAAAGGTTTCCCAAAAAAGATAAACCCGGAACAGATTAGGGTCAGAATCATAAACTGAATTCTTCCCACACGCATAAACAGGCTTGTCAATTTCCCGTTTATTTCAATTTCTGCCGCTTGTGAATTTGCAAGGGAATGAATCCTCGGTGTAAACACACTCGAAACAGCTGTGGAAAACATGTTGTAGTAAGTCTGAAGTGTCGCTCCGACTGCATAGATTGCAACCACTGCTGTGCCCATGTATCTTCCGAGTAGCACTTTATCAATATTCCAATTGATCTGATCGATGATCACATTTATTGCGATAAAGCCCGTATAAGCAAACAGGCTCCTAAATATTCCCTTTTCAAATCCATGAAATACAAACCTCTGGCGGAGTCTTGAGAAGACATAGTAAACATATATGCAGTCAACTATCAATGATATGATAACTGTTACTGTTACTACACCAATGGAGCCATATCCTAAAAACAGCAACGGAATTGTTAGAATGGGGCTAAGGACATTCTTGCCCATCCCAGCTATTTTCAAAAATACGAATCGCTCATGAGCAGAGATGATGTTTGAAAAAACGCTCATTGGAAAACTAATCGATAAGTTGAATGTCAACAGCCACATCAGAATCTGAGCGGTGCTGTATTCTTCAGTCGTCAGTCCATTTTGAAACACAAGGTTCAGATGTGTCGTTAAGTACGCGCCGCACAAAATTGCGATACACGCAATAATTCCAAATATGATTAGAAATAGCCCATTCAGCTTTTGAATAGATGCTTCATCTTCATTTACCTTGTATTTTGAATAGTATCTGATATATCCGCTGCCAAATCCCAGATTAAGTACAGATAGCATCGAAATGGTTGACGCGACAGTATTATATAATCCGTACTCATTCTGACCCAGTAACTTAATCATCAGCGGGGTATATACTAGACCTATCAAAATATTTAGCGCCATCTGAACATACGATAGTACGCTTCCTATTTTTATTTGATTTCTTTTCATTCGAATACCTACGTCTCTAGGTTCGCATCAATACACAAAACCATGCATGAGTCACTGTTTCCAAAATGGAACATATGGATAAATTTGAAGTACATCCGCACCATAATTAGCTGAATAGTAAAAATATGCCAAAAACACAGCAATAAACACAAAATAAGATATAAATGCAATGTTTTTCTGTTTATTCTTGCAGTTTGTGATAACTTTAGTTATGGTGATTGGAACGAATAATAGAAAATAATAATTCATTCTCATTGCCATCGGATTAACAGGAGCGAAACATTGCAAACATGTACTTAGAAATAGAATATTACGAAAGCCGATTGATGATTCGTCCATCTTCTCTGAATCAGGAAGAACCATTGAGTATACTGATAGAGCAAACAATAGAAGAATTGTTGTATAGGCTCCTGTTGACGTTGTTACCCCATAACGCTCATAGTATCTTGTTCCAAGCAAGGGAACAATCAGTGAATAAATCCTACTATTGAATAGCAACATTATTGCCATTACAGGCACAACAACATATAGCCAATTCTTTGTTATTTTTGCTCTAAACACTGGATATAGTAAAAATAATATTAATGCGGATTGGTGAAATAAAATAGCAAACAATACAGTAAGTATATATGGCACTATTTTTCTTTTTTTTACGAAGAAGTAGGCCAATGGCACAAATGAAAGTGCAATTGACTGACGCAGTCCCGAGAATAATATGCTAATAGGGAAAACAGTAATAAAGAACACTATTGATAAAAATGGCAATTCACTTTCATAATAATACAGGATTGAAATAGGGAGAATGCATATCAAAGCTATTATAGTCAAATATATCTGAAAATCATTTGTAATGTAAGATAGCAGTTTGTTTAAAACATGAAAACCGACTTCAATTGTGTAAATCTGCGGAATTGCACTTAGTTCAGTTCTTATGTCATTATTAAAATAATAACGATAATTCTTTAGGTCTACACCGCACGACACATTTCTCAGTGATAATAACAAGAAGTAAACCAAAAAGAATGATCCAATAGTATATACTGAAACTTTATCTCTAATATTCCCTTGAATGCCTAGCTTGCCTTTCTTTGCAATTATTGACAGTGTAAGAGGCACCAATATCATCACATAATAAGGAAACATCATACCCTCCGCGGTGCTTATTCATCATTAATTATCATCCGGAACTCTCTTCTTAATGATGTCCTGACGCTTTCGATGCTGTGGTTATTTATTGCAAAACGTCTCGTCTTGTCAGCATTAGATATATAGTTACAAGACTCATTTAATACTTCCTCAATTCTCTCTTCTAGTGTTCTTTCTGTATCAATGATAATTGTCCCAGGAACTCGTCTCAAATATTCAATCGAAGCGATACCTGATGGACCGATACCCACCACAACACTTCCGCTCTGGAGACAGTCAATAATCTTTGTGGAGAATGAATACTTCACCGCTTCCATCTGTTCCTTTTCAAACGATTCAACATGAAGCACAATATCTGCTTCATTCAAGATTACCTTAATTTCTTCGTATGGCCGGGCACCCATGTAGAAGGCATTTTTTTCATCAAACCATTCTTTTTTTTCTTTATCTAAAGGCGTGTTTGAGTAAACTTCAAGCACAGCCTTATTTTTTAATTGATTTAGAACCCTTAACGCCTTTATTATTTTCTTTAGTGTATCAATTCTTCCGAATAGAAGGTTCCCTGCGTATACAAGTCGAATTGGATCATTATTCCGTAATTTACACGATTTATCAAAAGTACAGCCTTTATATAGAGGTGAAATTTCCTTTTCATAGAGAGAACTGTATTTTCTGCACATTTCAACAGATGCGCCATACAATTTATCAGCAGCTTTAATGCAGTAGTCAATACCTTTCTTGAGATATCCTCTCCTGTACCAAGCGTTTTGCTCAATCCCTGTTAAAATATCGTCTGCTAAATACAGTATCACTTTAGTCGACGGCTTCTTTTTCTTTATATGTTTGATTGCAGGTTCGAGAATGTACGGACTCGTAGCAAAAGCAAAAATTATGTCAGGGTCTGCTTCTTCCACAAATGCATCGAATGCCTTGTTAATCCACCTCCTAGAACGCCAAACCTGTTCCATTCCCCAGTATATAATCTCATTTGAGCTTTTATGAAGTTTAGCTATCTGCACCTGCTCTGTGGTTGGTTTATTATCTAACGTTTTAGCAACTATTTCAGAAGCATCGTATGCTCTCCCGGCTTGCCTGCCTTTCAGAGCTTTTTTTAGAATCTCAACTGCTGAAACGTTATAGTATTTCTCAACAATATCAGTATTTGGCTTCTGCTGACGAGCATAGAAATGGAAAAAGTGTGTATCTTCCCAACCTTCAAACCAGTTGGTAGCCGTATTCCCAAATGAATTTGATGTGTTCCATGCTGCCTGTGAAAAAACCAAAATTCGCATATACGTTCCTCTTAACACATAATTAAATTTTCTAATTTAACTGTTTATTATGGACAGGTATTCCATGAAACTCTGCTTGTTTTCCAGAGCGGTAGTGGTAGGACGCCCAAGATCATCTCTAGCTCCAAGAGAGCACTTCACCTCAATGAGGCTAAGTTCTTTTCTTGCTTTCGCTGCTTCAAGTTCCTTATCCAAATCAGCGAAGCAATCGACGCATACAGCATTGGGATAGCCACAGGCTTTTGCGATCGCCACTAAATCAATGTTCCCGGCTACTGTGGGCATGCCACCGACAGTTTCATGCGCTCCGTTATTGATAACCACATGAATGAGGTTCTTCGGCTTATTTGCACCCAGTACAGCCATTGACCCCATGTGCATAAGAATAGCACCGTCACCATCCACGCACCAAACTCTCTGCTCCGGCTTGTTGATAGCAACTCCAAGTGCTATGGAATTACTATGCCCCATAGAACCAACAGTCAGAAAATCATACTTATGGCTCTGACTGTTTGCTACACGCGTCTCAAACAGTTCTCTCGAAGCCTTTCCCGTTGTACATACAATTGGATCTTCTCCACTGGCTTTAACAATGTGCTGGATAATCTCCTCACGCACCATTGTGTTATTGTTCTTATATTCAACCTTCGGAGCATCTGTAAGAGCACCCTTGCGAATAATGAAGGCCACATCTTTACCTGCCGCAAGGATCTCCTTGAATCCTTCCATAGCCTTAGCAACTTCATCATCGGTGGTATCCTTACCAATAATGAAAGTAGCTATGTCCATATCCTCCAACAGCTTAATGGTTACTTCGCCTTGGTAGATATGCTGCGGCTCATCATGAATGCCAGGCTCACCACGCCAGCCAATAATAAACACAACTGGGATGGCATAGACTTTATCGTTCAGGAGGCTCGCCACGGGATTGATGATATTTCCTTCGCCACTATTCTGCATGTAGACTACGGGAACCTTGCCGGTAGCTAAGTGATAACCTGCTGCCAGCGCTGTGCAGTTACCCTCATTCGCTGCAATAACGTGATGATGCGGATCAATGCCATATGTAGCCATCAAATAGTTGCACAGGGCTTTCAGCTGGCTATCAGGCACACCAGTATAGAAATCAGAACCAATTATCTCAACAAGTTTTTCAACCTTCATAATGTCGTTACCTCAATATTTCATGATACAAGGAATCGATTGTGTCTACATCCAAAGCTATCGGATGGTTTTTAAGCCTCACGGGATTTACGCTGGTTTTCAGTTCTTTGTATTGTTCCTCTGTTGCTGTCGGCACCTCAAGTTCAAGTTTATTAAAGATCTCGACCAGCCTCACTGCCCCGGAAGCGCCATCCGCGCACCCCATTGCAACACCGATCTCATGTAAGGTCTTTTTCAGATATTCTTCTCCTCTCGGATCAATGCATTTATCCGTATTCTTGACCATCCAGGAGAACAACACTCGGTCACAGAGAATAGCCGCATGTCCGTGGGCAGAATGAAAAAGACTAGTAATCTTATAGCACATGGCGTGACCAGCTGTTGTCTGGGTGATATTGATGGCTTTTCCTGCAGTATTCGCCGCACGGAGCATTCCAGCCCGACCTTCTTCTGTGTTATTCAGATAGCCGTCCATATGCTCCATAACACCACGAATTGCTGCTCTGCTATAGTCTTTGCTTTCATCCGTGCTATTCACAGACCAGTAACTTTCAATTGCATGGCAAAGCGCATCACACATTGTAGCTTTCTTCTGGTATAGAGGAAGCGTTACAAGCGTGTTAGGGTCCATGAGAACTGCTTCCGGGATAAAACTTTCACTTGTCACGCTCTGCTTTTTGCCATCGTAGTAGATAACTGCATAACGTGTAGCCTCAGAGCCAGTTCCAGCCGTAGTCGGCATTGCGAGGAATGGAATGCTGTTGTCAATGTACTCTGTATTCAACCAACTACCATTCTCCCCGTCTCCAGGCAGATTGGAGTACAGCTTGATACACTTCGCTACATCCATAGCAGAGCCACCGCCCACAGCAATGATGGCATCGCATTTTTCTTCTCTGAAAAGCTTCACCCCAGCTTGGACATTCTCATACAAAGGATTAGGCTGGAAATCACGGAACCCGATCATTTCGACGCCAGTCTTTTCGATTTCCTCAAGATGCGCATTGAACGCTTTCTGATACCAGATAGAGCCATCACATACCATAAGAATCTTTTTGGCTCCAACATCCCTGGTCCAGTCATCAAGACCTTTATAGTTCTCACCTGGGGTAATTATTTCCTGCTCCATGCTCACACTCCTTAGTTATCTGCAGGAATCAGACGAATAATATCCTTAAATGGCATGATCATGTCGTCACATTCCTTCGCTCTGTGGTTTTCAAGAATGGTCTCCGCAGCTTTCTGCATTGCAGGAACTTCTGCACGCATAAGCTGGTTAGCATAAATGATGATATTTGCCCCACGCTCTTTCCACTCTTCTTCAGTCACAGAGTTGAAGGAAGTCGGGACAAGAACAATGGGAGTGGTCTTGTCTTTTTCACGGAATTTCTCAATGAATTCCTGAATCTCAGACGGATCCTTCTTCCTGCTATGAATCATAATGGCGTCTGCACCGGCTTCTGCAAAGGCGAAAGCTCTGGTTAGTGCGTCCTCCATGCCTTGTTCAAGAATCAGAGATTCGATTCTCGCGCAAATCATAAACTCCTTAGTGCGTTGTGCTTTCTTACCAGCCTTAATCTTCGCACTGAAATTCTCAATACTATCCTGAGTCTGAACAACCTCTGTACCGAATAGAGAGTTTTTTTTCAGACCAGTCTTGTCCTCGATGATAACCATCGAAACACCAAGACGCTCAAGGCTACGAACGGAGTAAACGAAGTGTTCTGTCTTTCCACCAGTATCTCCATCAAAGATGATGGGCTTTGTTGTAACTTCAGTGATGTCCTCAATCGTGCGGAAACGGGAGGTCATATCAACCAGTTCGATATCGGGCTTACCTTTTGCTGTTGAATCGCAGAGGGAAGAAACCCACATAGCGTCAAACTGATGGGCTCCTCCATTCTGATGAACAACAGTGTTCTCTACAATAAGTCCTGTAAGACCGTCATGGGCTTCCATTGCTGTAATAAGCCCTTTCATCTCAAGCACTCTCTTAAGACGACCACGGCGGATGTCCGGCATAGCTAGGTCAGCACGAGTTCTGACTTCGATATCCTTATACTTATCATCAGCACTATATGGGAACTCAACCAGCTTTCCACCGTAGGAAGCCAGAATGGAGACCACTTCATCACGTATTGGCTTCTGAAAACCTGTACACCAGTCATCGCCATGGACTACGATGGATGGTTTCAGAGTTTTGAGATTATCTTTATAGCTGAGGGTGTTCTGGTCAACCACCTTATACACGCCTGCGATGTTCTCAAAGAGACGTTTTCTCTCTGTGGCAGGAACCAGCGGAAGTCTTTTATATGAGGCTACAGCTTCATCAGAAAGGACACCGATAATCAATCGACCAAGTTTCTGCGCCTTTTTGATAATAGAAATATGGCCTCCATGTATAATATCAGTAGAGAAGCACATATACACTGTGCGAGATTCTATCTCCTTCAGTTTGCCACTGACAATTGCAAGATCCTCAGGATTGTCAATCTCTGCGCAAAGAAGGTTCTCTACATCTAAGGCATGGATATTAGCTGCACCATTAAGCTCGTTCAGCGCATTTTCTGCATATACCTTACGATTGTCTGCCTCGCAAAACTCAACAATTTTATCCAGCCAAACTTTCCAGTCATCCTTCATGAGTTTATAGAGTGCCTGTGCCTCCATAGCCTCATTAAAAATATCAACACCGACCTTCATGACCATACCATTAACAACCTGCGCCTTAAAATCCTTTTCAGGCAGAGGCAACGTTGAAGAAACGGTCATGCAGGATACATTTGAGGCAACGACACGATCAAAAACCTCATTCTCAAAGACCAAATCACCATGCATAAGAATGATGTCATCGGTAAGATAATCCTTAGCACAGTAAATTGAATAGATATAGTTTGTCTTGTCGTAGATCGGATTATTTACAAACGTAAAGTGCAACGGTAATTCGAGACTCTGGCAGTACTTCACCAGAACCCCATCATAATAACCCGTTGTCATCACAACTTCTTCGATGCCTGCATCAGCAATCATCTTCAGCTGACGAGATAGAATTGTTTCTCTTGTACTGATCTCCGTCATACATTTGGGATGTTCTGAAGTGAGTACTCCCATGCGGGAGCCCAGACCGGAGTTAAGAATTAAAGCTTTCATTGGTATTTACCTCCGTACATATTCGCAAATTGCTCATCCACAATCATCTATCGTCACCAAATTCGATAACTTCAGGATTGTGCCTGCAGACTCTTTCTTCAATCGGTGGTAGTTGCATGTAATCACCGTATTTAATCTCTAACATATTTTTATAATCAGCAATAATCTGAAAGTTCTTATTATTAAAGCTAATGTTAGTGTATCCATCAAACATTGTACTTGGGTAGTATTTGTTCATCCAAATTGCTGCAGAAATATCTTCGTACTCAAATCCAGAAGTCAAATTGTCATATTGTCTTAGTCTCTTTTCAACGCCAGTTCGTATCATTTCTTTTAAACGAGAAGGCGTTATATGTGATAGTAAAGCTGCTGCTTTTACGATTACGTTAGCCTTATCCGGAATGTGATCTCTTGTAAATAGAATTCGTATCTGAGCATTTCTATTAAACTTTTTCCGTTTATGTTCCTCTACAGGTACTTTATAAAAGGGGAAAATATCAATCCATATACCATGATGTTCATTAGTTTTCATCTCATTTTGCGACGCTAAAACCGTACCGTCTTTTCTGATTTTGGTATGATTGATATGACTGTTTTTATCGTCCGTCGCTTGCAAATAATACCCTTCTACAGGATTCTCATGCCAAGTGGATATAAGACGGTCATAATTTTTTACGTCCATAAAGACATCTACATCATCATCCCACGGTATAAAGCCTTTATGGCGAACAGCCCCCAATGCTGTCCCTGCAAATAAGGAATAGCAAATATCGTGATCTTGACAGAATTTATCGAAAATTACCAAAATGTCCAACTCGACATCCTGGAGTTTTTTCAGCTTACTATCATCCATATAAAGACCTCTACTATCATAATACAAACAATCAACAAAATAGAAAAGCATCAAAGGGAACGCCTTAAATGCTCAGTATTTAAATTCTTGCATTACAATTAATCTACACGAAGAGTTCCGATACTTCCGTGAGTGTGCGCATCAAATATAGAGAACTTAATGCTCCACTCTTTTTATAACAGAACTACAGATTCTATTTCGTAGATTCTCTCACAGCGCATTCCGCTAGGTTATTTCAAGAGCGTTTATCAAAAAGTTCATTAATAGTCTTTTCTACAACGGCCTCTTTAGAAAAACACGATTCCATATGTTTTCTTCCTTCCAGCCCCATCTGTCGTTTCTTTTCGTAAGGGAGTTCAATAAAAGCAGCCATTGACTTATATAGACTATCCGCGTTTTTGGGTTCACAAAGGAAACCACTAATGCCCTCTAGGACGGATTCTTTGCAACCTGGAATATTGCTTGTAATGACCGGCCTACCCATTGCAGCGCTCTCGAGATTTGTATTTGCCATTCCTTCATGCCATGATGGGAGCACAAAACAATGGGACCGACTTATAAATGGTCGAACATCATTTTGAAACCCGAAATAATTAAACCACGACTCTTTGCTGTATTCCTCAAATTCTTTTTGATAATTATCTACATAGCTGCCAATAACATCTAGTGAGAATTCATATCCATTTTCTTTTAGTCTAACTGCAGCTTCTAATAACTCTTCTATCCCTTTCTCTCGCATAACTCTCCCCATGAAGAGGAAGTGAACGGGTCCTTGTTTTTCAGGATATGATTCATATGAAAATTTTACAAGATTGACACCAGCACCATTTAGTAAAACTGCTTGCTGTTTCTTTATGATTCTTTTTTTAATAAACAGCTCCATATTGTCACTGTTTTCGAAAAACACTCTTTTTGCATGCAAGCATCCCACCTTATACAAACACTCAACGATTTTCTGTAAAAGCCCTTTTGTCTCAAATGCTGTACCAAGTCCAGTAATATTGTTAGAATACGGAATCCTTAAAATATTGCAGGCAATGCCGCCATAGATGTTGGGTTTTATTGTGTAATTAATCACATATGTTGAATTGTGTTTCTTTATATAATTCAAGTATTGGAAGAGTAGAATGATATCGTTAATTGGATTTGTTCCTCTTTTATCGATATTTATAATATCAATTGTACAGCCTAGTTTTTTTAATTCATCAACTCTTCCCGTATCCGTCGTTAATACATTTATGTCGTATTCCGGCAAAAGCTTCAAAATGAGCTCGTACCTAAAGAGGTAGAGGCCCGCACTCGTATTGGTCAGTATTGTTAGTTTCTGTTTACTGGTTTCTCTCATGATTTCACCACATTATACTGATTATTCTTGAATATGTGCTTGTCTTCTTTGGCAATTAAATATCTATGATTATTTCCTACTTTACCAGCACAAAATCGTGCCCCACCCTTTTATCTTCTGGAGGCGGGGTCATATAGTTTCCATACAATTGCCTAAGATATCGATCATAATCCCGAACACACATAAAAGAGGTGTCTTCAAATTCTTGCCTTATATATGTGTCGAAACTCTCCTCTGGCATTTTGGTTCTGTCGTATCCGTAAACACCCATCATTAGAGCCATTTCAACGGTGTGATTGTATTTTTGAAGGTTTTCCTCAGATTTGCGCACAAGTCGTTTATGTGAGTATAACTTACTTAGTGGTTTAGCTATTTGAAATAGTGTTTTTTCTACCTTTGATGCCGATTTCGCAGGTAAACCGCCATCATGCATTATTAGCATTCTCTTGTAATAAACAGCTTTATACTTTTGAATTAATTGTGCTACTCTGTTTGGTGCAATATAATCGATTGGAAACACATCAATATGTAAATAAGTATCAAACGAGAAGGATTGATCATAGTATAAAATCGGATTATTCAATATACAGATTTTTGCAAAGGCAAACGGATAATTATCATAGGCTTGGTAAGTGTACACCCTGTATCCTTGCCCCAGATCCTTTTCAGCAACTTCTATGAATCTGTTATAATTCTCTCGTGTCATAATGAAATCGAAATCATTGTCCCATGGTATAAATCCTTTATGTCTTACAGCTCCTAATAAGCTACCGCCCTCTAGGCTGTAGTTAATACTATGTTGCTCACAAATTGCATCTATTTTTTTCGCAAGCGCTAACAGCAATTGATGCACTTCTTGGGTCTGCATATCCATAATGATCAATCTTTCCCCTAAAAAACTTTAGTCAGCAACTCGATTGAGTCTACATATGCGATGGAAACAGGTCCGAATTCGTTGTACAGTCCACCCGCATTCTTAAACCATATACTTCTCATCCCAAGTTGCTGCGGAGCTTGAAAGTCCTTCGCTGGGTTATCCCCAACGTAAACAACATCGGCAGGGTTCAGTCTCCAACGCATCATCATGATTCTGAATGCAATATCACAAGGCTTACGGAATTGTATACCTCCAAGCTCATCTGTGATGATCACATCATCGACTTTTAGGCCAAGTGCCTCCAACTTATTGTGCTGACCTTCTGGCCTACCATCAGTAATTATTCCTACCTTAACGCCTCTGGCTTTCAGATTTGAAATCGTCTCTACCACGCCAGGATAGAGATGAATACTGGGTTTGTGGGAGCGATAAACAGCTACCGCTTTTGACTTCTCATTCTCTCGTCCCAGTTCTTTCAGCAGTTCATCAATGGCAGGCTTTCCTTCTTCGAAGAAGCCCCACAGCTTTTCTTCATATTCGCCACCAAGATAGTTACTAACAGCCTTATAACCAGACCGCACATACTCCTTCTCGCTGTACAACGTGTCGTCCAGGTCAAAGATCACTCCTTTGACCTGCCCCTTACCCTCTGTGATGCACACAGACTGATCGAAACGACTGTAGATAGCACCATCGGCTATCTCTTGCTCTTCAACCGTGTCTCCATCCATAAGCTTCAGAATTACCTCGGCACTTCGCGCTCCTGCTTTCATCGATAAAGGAGCACCACCGCCAAAGCGAGGATTAATCTCTATGTACCAGTCCACACCAACATCATCCCGGATAAGCTGAACAGTCATCGGGCCACATGGTTTGAAGGAAGAGCACAGAGTTTTCGACTCTTCTATCATGGTAGAATCCATGCAAATCTGTGTTTTAAGCACTTCGCCTGCTCGGATTTGCAGGCGTTCACGCGGCACGATACTAATTGGATTTCCATTCCAATCACAGAAGATATCAATTGTGTACTCTCTTCCGCTTACAAAGGGCTGTATTATATAGTCTTTTACTTGTCCGGCATATACTTCAAGTTCTTCTTCATTCTCCACCTTGAAAGCATTGATAGAGCTGCTTCCATCCTTCGGCTTGATAAAGGCAGGAAAGCCGCTCTTATATTCTTTCCAGTTGTTTACAGGAATTGGGGCATGAAGCCCACACTCTGCAAAAAACTGAGCTGTGTTATTCTTGTCACGACATATCCGAATCTTATCTGGTGCGCTGATCATAACTTGCGTACCTATAGCTTCAAATTTATCCGTATTCTCTGAAAGAATCAATAAATCCGTATCAATTGTCGGGATAAGTAAATCGATGTGGTCAGACAAGCAAATATCAAGAAGATTATCAATATACCCTGGATCCTTCATCGCAACCACACGGCGTTTGAAGTCACAGTAAGCAAGAGCAGGTGCTGTCCCTGCCATGTCCGCACCATAAATCTTAAGTTCCTTCTTTAAAACAAGAGCGGCATTGCGAAAAGCCTGAAGGAGCTCAATGCGCCGACCTACTCCAGTAAATAAAATCCTCATCAATTCTTCTCCGTACCCATGAATTCACCCATAGTCGCCTCGCCGGCTGCACTAATGCCTTCTCTTTTGAAGACAGTTTTTAATGTATCAAGGATGATCTTCACGTCACCTTTGAACGTAATATGATTGACGTACTTCACGTCCCAGTCGAATTTTTCTTCCCAGCTGATAGCATTGCGTCCGTGAACTTGAGCTAGTCCTGTAAATCCAGGGCGAACTTCATGTCGTCTGGCTTGGTAAGCATTATATCTAGACAGGTATTGAACGAGCAGAGGCCTCGGGCCAACCACAGCCATATCACCCTTGATTATATTGATCAATTCGGGCAGTTCATCCAAGCTCGCGCTACGCAGTTTCTTCCCGAACGGTGTAAGCCTTGCCACATCCTGAGCTGGATCAATCACACCGTCTTTTGGTGGCAACATTGTCCTAAACTTATAAAGTCTAAATATTTTTCCGTCTCTGCCGGGTCTGTCCTGTGTGAATAACACAGGTGATCCGAGTTTCACACGTACTATGATTGCAGTAATAAGCAAAACAGGAGACAGTATAATTAATGCCCCAGTAGCAAGAAAAGCGTCCAATCCGCGCTTTACAAAATGCTCATATAGGCCATAAGGATTATGCTTACTGTCCTTCTTCCCGATTGAATCAGCAATAACGGCAATCACACCGACAGCAAACGCAATTGCGATAAAACAAAGGATAATCCAAACTATTATCATCTGTGTCCCTCTACTTACTCATTCGGTGATTTCTGAAAGGCATCTTTATTGCTCTATGCATTTGATTTAATATATACGCTATCGTAAATGTCACTTGATTGTTAAACTGTGCCAAAAACAAACATATTCGGAGACTCATTGGCCTTTCTTGAACTTCGGCAAACGGGTAGTTTTTACCAACAAATTCGCTCATCTCTTTCAAAGTTAATGAAGAGCAATTACTCTTCAAATTCCACGCCCAAGTTCGTGAAATTGCGTAGGCACAGTTTTTCAATAGGAGTTCTTTCACTTCACAGCTCACACAGTCTTTTAAATCTTCATAACGTTGCTTGTGGGCATTCCAATAGTCTTCTAAGTTTTTCTTATCATGACCATTAGATATGCTACTAGCTCTTTGCCTCCAGTGATAGTAGGTGCCATTTAATCCAGCGACTCTTGCATTTTTAATCAGTTTGTACACAGTTGAAATATCTTCAAAATCCCGTCTCTCCGGAAACCTGATGTCAACAAAGCCTTGGGCTTTCCATAGCTTATTCCACACTTGATTTCTTATCTTGTGTTTAATAAGGGCCTCAAGAGCTTCTTTTCCGCGGACTGTCGCTAAAACTGTAGGTTGCTTGATTGTTTGAGAAATGAATTCAATAAACATCCCGCACTCAACAACATCCGCCTCAGTCTCCACTGCTTTATCTATCAAAGCCTCATACATATCCGGTTCTATCCAATCGTCGGAGTCAACAAATCCTATCCAGTCACCTTTAGCATTATCTAAGCCCAAGTTTCGAGCACAACTAAGCCCTCTATTATCCGTGTGAAATACCTTCACCCGTTTGTCTTTCCTATACTCATCACAGATCTCACCCGACCCGTCTGTACTCCCATCATCGACAATTAGAATCTCCAAATCTCTAAATGTCTGATTAACGATGCTGTTTAGGCATTTCCTTAGATACGGTTCCACATTGTACACAGGGACAATAATAGAGATCATTTTTCACACCTTACCACCTTCCCGTGTAAACCCGTGCCTACAAGTATGCAGTCAGAACTGCACCCAATTTGGCTTCCTCATGCATGCGGAACAGATGCCATTTTTTCGATGTGACTACCCGGAGCATATGCAGAAGACGGAGTTTTTCATGTTTACACAACTGATTGAAATCCGACATGCGTCATTTTACGGTGCTTAGTTCACAACCGTCAGAGTTTATCTAGTTCTCTCTTATGCAATCGATCGGTTTAACCACCTCATGCACATCCAGCCAACATCACCGAAAACACCTATGAATAATATCGATAATCACATCCTGCTGCTCCGGCGTCATCTTGTTATCACTCGGCAGGCAGAGCCCTCTTCTGAAGATATCCGCTCCAACATCAACGGAATTGCCTGAAATATAAGCATTTGTACGGCCTCTGCCGTTCCCCTCAACCGTTACAAACGGGTTGGTCCGGTATATCGGCTGCATATGCATGGGCTTCCAAATTGGACGACCTTCTGCATTAAAAGCATCAATAGCATCCAGAATCTCCTGTGGGCTACTTTTTCCTGACTCATGTTTCCATAGATAATCCTGTTCGCCACGAACCATCGGGGCCATTGCTTCCTTGTCAATAATCATGCAACTCAACCAGTAATTTGGCGTGCTCTTCTCAGGATCCCAAGAGTTCATCTTCACAGGGAGATCCGCAAGTCCTTTCTCATATCGCTCCCAGATAGCCTTCTTCTGAGCAATATGCTCATCCAAGTACGGAACCTGCCCACGAATGATTCCTGCTATGATGTTGCTCATTCGATAATTGTATCCAATCTCTTCATGCTGATACCAAGGAGCTGCTTCGCGGCTCTGTGTTGACCATTTGCGAACCTTCTCCGCATCCTCTTTGTTATCGGTAAGAAACATTCCTCCAGCCGACCCGGTAATAATCTTGTTCCCATTGAAGCTTATCGCATTGAACTGTCCAATCGTCCCTGTCTCTACCCACTGGCCTTTCAATTTGTACTTTGCTCCGAGAGACTCCGCAGCGTCTTCAACGATAAGCGCTCCATGTTTCTCACAAATAGCTTTGATTTCTTCCATTTTTCCTGGAGTTCCATAGAGATGAGCAACTACGACGAGACGCACATCCGGATATAGTTCAAAAGCCTTCTCCAATGCTTCCGGACTCATATTCCAGGTTTCATATTCTGTGTCTATGAAAACTGCTTCACCGTCTTCATATGCAACCGGATTAATGCTCGCATCGAAAGTACAATCGGAACAAAA
>JAEEGL010143441.1_pt1 | contig 24439 bp, 16 predicted proteins | sample 9134231 | NCBI WGS metagenome assembly JAEEGL01 (sample SAMN16246548, study PRJNA631951) | gut metagenome | biome: gut microbiome; feature: rumen; material: fiber-attached | host: Bos | place: Iran: Karaj | collected 2018-10
GAACCGACCCGGATGTCGAGAAACCGTCTTCTCGGCAGGGCTCTGGTTGTCAGCGAATACGACCATGCCTATCCGAACCTCTACGGAGCGGAGGGGAATCTGATGATCGCGGCGGTCGGCGCGTATCAGGGATGGACCGGAATCAACCAGTTTGCCTGGTCGCATGGCCAGGATTTTGAGCCGGACGCACAGACTTTTTTCTTCGATATGTGCGGTAATCAGGCGAAGATGGTTCATCTGCCCGCCTGCTACGCCATCCTTCAGCGCGGCGACGTGAAAAGCGGACCGGGGAAATACATTCACGTTCAGGATCTTTCGCGCGCCGACGAACTCCGGCTGATCTCCGAGTACAAGACCGAATGGACCCCGATTCAGAACCGGCTTTCGGCGGATCCGACCCTTTCGATGGTCTGCTGGACCGGAATGCGTCCGACCGACGACGGACTGAAAACGGAGCTGCCCGCCGGCAGCGTCAACGTCACTTCCTGGGATCAGCTTCCGGAGGAATTCGGCTGCCCCGAAGACGGCGAAATCCGCAACGAGTTCGGCGAGCTCCGCTGGAACTGGAAGGAGCCGGAAGGCGGATTCTTCACGGTTGACACACAGGGTGTCAGGGTCTTTACCGGGTTTGTCCGGGGACGTTCGTTCGAATTCGAAGGGCTGACACTCACGCCCGGCGCCACACGGATGGATTGGACGACGATCTCTCTGACCGCGGTGAATCCTTCCGCCGCAGGCGAAAAGGGAACGCTGGCGCCCGGACGCTACCTTCTTGCCGCTACGGGCCTGGTTCGGAATACGGATGCCGTCTTCAAGGTCTATGAGGAGGGGAAACTGACCGCCGCGTCCGACTACGGCGGTTCGGCGGGCGAAGCCCCGGCGCTCTGCGAGGGGATTCCGCTTGCGCTTGATTTGGCGAATCTTTCTCCGGACCGCGTCCGTACCTATCCGCTGAATGAGGCGGGGGACCGTCTCGACCCGGTTTTTGCCGAAGGGACCGAAACCGGATGCCGCCTTTCACTCGGTCCGCAGTATAAAACGCTCTGGTATGAGCTGGTGATAGAATGACGGAAGAAAACGGCGGTTTCACCGGTGATGCTACCGCCGGTCGCGGCGGCGGATCCACGCGCGGCGGACGGAAACCGCCATCGCCAGCAGAAGAGGCGGGATCGGGGGGAGCAGGACGGCGCAGAGCTTGTACCGCCCCTGGATCTGGCGGACCTTTTCGTTCATGCGCCGGCGCGAGTCTTCGACCTTTCGGTTGTATTCCTCGTTCTTCTCGTCAAAATCCCGTTTGAGCCGGTCCTGCATGGCGATCACCGCCGAGTTGATTTCGGCGGTCTCCCGTTCGCTCAGTTTTCCGTTCCGGCCGCCGGCGTTTGCCAGTTCGGCAATCCGGCGGTTCATCTTGTCGGTTTCGGCGCTGCGTGTCGCTTCGAGTTCCTTGTAGAATGCGATCTGATCGAGTGAGGCGCGGTTCTGAATATCGCGCAGGGACTCCTCAACCGCCGAAAGCGTTCGGTGGCGCGTCCTGCGGCTCCGAAGCCGGATGAACGGCTCGTCTCCCGCCGCAGTGTCAATCGCGTTCAGCACAAAGGTGACGTTGTCCGAATCGAGCCGCGCGCCACCCGGCAGGTCGTTTCCCTCTTCGCGCAAACGGAAAATTCCCGGCGTGAGGAAGTCGAGGTCGCTGACCAGAATCACGTTCAGACGGGCATCGTTTTTTTCGCCGCGCGCGTATTCCGGAACGGGGCCTGTTATACGGGCAGCAAGCGTATAGAGACCTTTCCTGTCATTTTTCTTCCGCACGCTGCTTTGCACACCGGCCCGGATCAGGTTTCCTTCCTCGGTCGAAGCGCTGCCGCCCGCTTCGGCGCAGATCAGGGGAACCACGGTTGAAGAGCCGTTCCGTTCGGCAACGATATAGCCGGCGAACGGAAAAAGAAGGTGAGTGAGCGCCGCTACCGATTCTTCCTGCGGATTAAATAAGGACGACATGTTCGGTGAAGCGGAGTAAATAAGATCCGACACGCGCACTTTCCCCTTTGGCGCTGTCTGAGAATCCGGTTCGGATGGCTTTTCTCCCTGTGCTTCAAGCCTGACCGGTTTGGCGTCGACAAAGAGGAACTCTTCCGAAAAGAAGGCGAGTTTTGGATACGGGTTGTACGTGCTCCAGAGGACATCGGTTCCGCACAGAACTCCGAGAATCGACCAGAGTCTGCCGATTTCCCCTTTCGGCGCGGGCATAATTCCCAAATCGGGCTGATACGTTTTCTGCTGACCGGTTCCGGCAAGATAATCGGCGAAGAGAGGGAACGGGTCCTCGAAGATGACCGCCGCTTCGCCCCGCGCGACCGCGTCGGTGAAATGCGCAAGACGCGCCGGGTCGAGCGACGAGGGCTGGACCGCGACCAGCGCGTCATAGACTCCGGCGGGAATCGGTTCGGCGGGATCGATTTCCTCGACCCGGTACTGCCGCGCCAGTTCGTCGATCAGCTGCCAGCGGGGAACGAGCGCCCTGCCGGCTGAGTCGGTTTTGCCGAAAAGGAGCGCGTCGGTCTTGATGACTCCCAGGCGTTTCTTTTCGCGTTTTCCCACATTGACCAGGGAGCTGACCAGTTCGTATTCGGGGGAAAGCCCGCGGTTCATGAAGGGAATCACCACCGTTCTCGGGCCGGACCGGAAGACGACGGTCAGAAAGATCGACTCCTCGCGAAGCTGTCCGCGCGTTTCGAACGCGACGCGACGCGGTTTGACTCCGTATTTCTTTTCAAGCTGATAGGCGGCGTGGGTGTTTGCGCGGACCGAACTGACCGAGACGAACGCACGGGATCCGAGCCGGTTTTTCAGCTCGGCGAGGAAGGTGAGCAGGTCGATCCGTATGCGTGTGTATTCCGGCGGAACTTCGGGACTGACATACGCTTCGATCACCGTCGGGAAATCGGAGGCGTAGCCGTCGATCAGGCGTACCGACTCGTCGGAAAGGGAACTCAGCTTCTCTTCGGTCATATCACAGCGCAGATCGTGCTGCCGGACCAGTCCGACGAGTGAGGAAATCAGGACGAGCGCCGCCGCGGCACGGAACACAAAGTGCGCCAAATGCGCCGCCGGCCGGCGCGCCGACCAGCGGGGCGCGTCGGTCAGAAAGACGCAGAAGCAGAGGATCACCGCGGGAATCAGTGTGAAGTAGAGAATTCCCGACAGGGAGACGATCCCGCGTCCGAACGGTTCGAAGAAGGCGTCGAGACTCGCGGCCTTTAAAAACGAGGCGGTCCGGCGCGAGACGGGAAGGGCGTCCGCCCAGCGGATCACCGCCAGCGGCACGTTCAGCAGAACACCGAAGATATACGCCACGGTCAGCTGCCGCGTCAGGAACGAGCCGAGCATTCCCAGCGCGAGCATCACCAGGCCGATCAGCTCATAGCCGAGATAGGTTGAAACAAAAAGCCCGAAATCGGGCCGGCCGAGCCAGGCGAGGATGATCCAGTTCGCCAGGAACGAAAAAAGAAGCGAGGCGGTATAGACGCCGACCGCCGCGGCGTATTTTCCCAGAACCGTCTGAACGGTCGACAGAGGCGAGGTCAGGAGGAGTTCGGCGGTGCCGTTCCGCCTCTCCTCGGCCCAGATTCCCATCGTGACCGCCGGAATGAAGATGAGCGAGATGAACGGGAACCAGATGTTCAGCTGCGAGAGGTTCGCCAGGTTCGAATTGATAAAGTCGTCCGGGAGGAACGCCGCCGCCGAACTGAGGAGTACGAAAACGCAGATGAAGACGTACCCGGTCGGGTTCAGGAAGTAGGAAACGAAATCTCTTTTAAAGACCGCTGGCATCGTGGCTCTTGGCTGGAATTTCTGAAGTTTTACGCGGCGGGGGCCTTTTCGCCTTCCCGCGACAGCTCGTAGAAACGCCGATCCGGATCCCCAGCGGCGAGGAACTCGTCGGCCGAGCCGTCGAAGACGAGTCGGCCCCGGCAGAGGAACAGCACGCGCGAGGCGACGGCGCGCACCTCCTGCAGAATGTGGGTCGAAAGGAGCACGGTCTTTTCGCGGCCGATCCGCTTAACCGTTTCGCGAACCTGCAGAATCTGGTTTGGGTCGAGTCCGGTCGTCGGCTCGTCGAGGATCAGAACATCCGGACGGCGGAGGAGGACGTTCGCCATGCCAACCCGCTGGCGGTACCCTTTCGAAAGGCAGCCGATAGGCTTGTGCATTACCGACCCGAGATCGCACAGTTCGGCAGCCTCGTCGATCCGTGCGCGGAGATCCCGTTTTGAAATCCGCCAGACTTCGCCGAAGAAGCGCAGCAGGGAACTCGGGGTCATGTCGGGGTAGAGGGGGCCGTTTTCGGGCAGATAGCCCAGAAGCGCCGCGCCGCGCCGGCGGTCTCCGGCCATGTCGATTCCCGCCAGGCGCGCCGTGCCGGATGTCGGCGTCAGATACCCGGTGAGCATTTTCATCGTGGTCGATTTTCCCGCGCCGTTCGGCCCCAGAAAGGCGGCGATCTCGCCGCGGCGGACCGTGAACGAAACACCGTCGACCGCGGCAAACCGGCCGTACACCTTCCGGAGCCGCGCCGCTTCGATCATCACGTCCGATGCGGAAGCTGTTTTTTCCCCGGTCATGGCGCGGCTTAGAATGTGTAGCTGTCAAGCGGGCCGGAAAGGACGACCGGCTCGGCAATTCCCTGACGGCGCACCGCATCGGCCCAGGCGTTCACATCCTGCGCGATCGGCTGCCATGTGTTGAAATGGCCCGGAATGACCGTTTTCGGCTTGAGTGCGGCAATCGCGTCGAGCGAAAGTTCAGGCCCCATTGTGTAGCGGTCGCCGATCGGCAGAACCGCCAGGTCGATTCCCAACCGGCCGATCCACGGCATTTCGGCGGTCCAGCCGGTATCGCACGCGAAGTAGATGTTGTGGCAGTCGGCCATGATTTCGGAAAGGGGACGGTACGGCGCGGTGAATCCGATCGAGCTGTCATTGTTGACATAGCCGCCGTTTTTCATCTTCGGGAAAGAGACCAAAAAACCGCAGGCGTTCCCGCCGGGGGTCCCGTCGCGCATTGTCGAACTGTGCGTTGCCGAGACCATCAGAACGCGAATGTTATACGGAGGTGTGCTGACCCGGATTCGGAGCGAGCCGCCGACGTTCATCGGTTCGATTTTCTTGCATCCCTTCTGGCGGAACCACGAGGCGACCTCGGCGATCGCGATCAGCGTCGCGTCGTTGATCGTCAGGACCATCTGAGCCTCGGCACAGTGGTCGTCGTGCCCGTGCGAAAGGAGAACATAGTCGGTTTTAACCACCTTCTGCATTTTCATCGAGTCACCGCTGTGGAAAATCTCCGGAATCTCGTCAATGACCCGATCCGTTTCCTCGCGTGTCTGATTGGTGAAAAAGGGGTCGATGACAAAAACGGTTTTTCCCAGGCGCAGGCGCCAGAAGTTATGGCCGAGCCAAATCAGTTCGTTGTTCATTCTTCATCCTTGTCTTTCGTTTCGGGGTTCTTTTTCAAGTCGATTTTGAACGCGATCACCCCCATGTTGTGGGAGACGATGAGGTAGGTTCCGTCTTTCCAGTCCGCAATCGCCACACCGGTGACTTCACGCCCAATCGAGAATTTGTCGAAGAGGGTTCCGTCCTCCTCAAATATCCAGATCTCTCCTTCGCGGGTCGGCACGATCCATTCGGCGCGCCCGTCCTTGTCGAGTTCTCCCGCGATAATCCGGTCGGTATGCGTGTTCCATGAACAGCCCGTCAACTCGGTTTCGGAAAGAACCTTTCCGTCGAGGGAAAGGATTGCGAAGCAGGGAGTGGAGGAATCGTCGTGCTTGATCAGCGCGGCGAACGACTCGGTCGCTTTGGACCGGTCCCGCGCGTCATCGGGAGGGGTAAACCAGAGAATCGAAATGTCCTCAGGGGTGTCGATCGTTTTAAGCCGCCGGCCGCTGTCGATATCGTTTTCGATCAGCACGCCCAGGTCGTCCGAAGGAGCGTTCATTGCCATGAGTGTGCGGCGCGATTCCCCGCCCGGAATACTTTTGCGGATAAACCCGAGCTGGTAGGGGGACATCACGAACTCGTCTTTCCAGAATATCTTGCTTCGGTCCGAACCGTCTTTGGCCCGGGTGGCGATCGCGTAGATTCCGTGGACCGGAATCATATTCGAGACACTGTCGCCGCAGAGCGCCACCAGGAGTTCGGGAACCCCGTCCTCGTTCTCATCGTTCAGGAGAGCGTCGGCGACCCACTGCTGACGGACAGAGGCCAGGTTGACGGTATTGATCAGTTCGAGCTTCTCGCCGAAGATGCTGACCTTATGAGTGTCAAGGAACGATGAGGCGGCGAAGTAGCGCCGGCCGTCCGCCGCGCGGACCGTTCGAATGAAACTGACCGGTTCCCCCGCGTTGGTCGGCTGTGAGCGGAGGAGTTTTCCTTCGGTGTCCAGAACCGCGATCATGCTTCCGTTGTAGGGAACCAGGACCGATTCGGCGGGAATGACGTCCGAGACCGGCCCGCCGTCATCGGTGATGACCAACGGATTCGCGGCATCGGGGAGGATCTGTTCCCAGACCCTGGTCAACGTCATATTTTCAGGTGAGGAAGCGGGTATATATTCGACATAGTCGCCGGGCATCTCGCTGTTGGTCGCGTAGTAGTCGCTTTCTTCCGCAGAACGGAGCAGCTCTTCGTATCCCCGTCCCGCGGCTTCGAATGCGGCGATTTCGGTTTTGTATATATCTTTCCCGTCGCTCAGACTGACCAGATTCGACTGGAGTTGTACATGCGAGGACAGCTGATTGTAATACTTCTGAACGATTCCGTTTCCGTCGATGATCACCAGTGACGGCTTCGACATGATCCCGATCGGCGGACGTTTAAGGTCGGCGGAATTGACCCTGTAGAGGGGGAATCGGAGGCTGAGTTCCCCGTAGTCCGAGAGAACCGCCGCGTCCGAGCGGCTGCTGTCATCAACGTTGACGGCGTAAAACTCGATATTCGGCTGGCTGGTGAACATGGCGGCTGTACGCGCCATCTTTTTCAGCAGATCTTTGCTCCGTTCCCAAACCAGGTGCGAGTCGCCGCCTCCCCCCCAGAGCACGTAGACGCGTATATGCCCACGCGGCTCGTCGAGCTGTATCGGCGGATCCCCCGACAAGAGCGGTTGAAGTTTAAGCGGCGGAACGCGGTGCCCGTAGAAGCCGAGTTCCGCGGAGACGAAATGGTCCACTTCCACGACCCCCGATGCGTTCTTGACGGTGAACATCGGGGGCGGGACCGTTTCGGACGGGGGAACTTCATCGGAGATGATTTGGTCGGGGAAATCCATCGTGATTTCCAGGATGCGGTCGATCCCGGTCTGAACCGGCATCTGTTCAATCGGCAGTTCGATTCGGACGATCCCCTTTGTCTCGCGGTTGATCCAGAAAACGCGCCCTCCCTGCGGCGAGTTTACCGAAACACGGTCGCAGGCGATCGTTTCGGCATCGGGGTTGCGGCGGTCGAAACGGAGGTAGCGCGGCGGCAGAAGCCGGACTCCCGGCGCTGCGGGAGTCGGCACAAACGCATTGGTTCCGATCAGGGTTTTCAGCGGTTCGCGCGCCATCATCAGGATCAGCTGCGGCGGCGCCCAGAAAATATTCTGGGGAATCGGCAGATTCATGGCGATCCCGAGTTTCAGATCGGGGTAGAACTCGCGGATCGACGAGAAGATGTGCGGCGCCTTGACTTTGAGAACCTGGCCGTTATACAGAGGCGAGTCGATCGTTCCCCAGAGGTATTCGCCGTCACAGACCAGCAGGCCTCCGACCACTTCCATCCGGAGGTAGTTCGGCTTTTGGAGCGTAACGCTGACGGGGTAACGTATTTCATACGTCCGGTTGTCACTCTCGTAAACGGTGCGGATATAGCCGCGGTCGGAGTAGTATTTCAGCATGTCGTGCTGATAGACGTTCAGCACGTCGCGGAGGACCTCATCGACCGACTCGGCGGTCGCCGACGGCTGCGAATCCTCTTCGGAGTAAGGTTCCGGGTATGAGGTGTCCGGTTTCGGAGCGGGGGGCGCCTCCGGCTTCTCGTCGGAACGGCATCCGGTCAGAAGCGCCGCGAAAAGGAGAAGAAGCACCGGCAGAATCCCGGGGCGTTTCGGCCGGAAGGGACTTTTTCGTGAAGCGGGTTCTGTTCGGCCAGGCGTATCCGAATCCGTTACTGTACGCGTTACCGGCATGGCGGGCTGTTCTCCGGAATGTTTCTGTTACTGGTGTACTAGGATCTCGGCGATATGGAAAATGTCGACTTTGCGGCAGGTCGGATCATGGCGCATCATTCCTCCGAAATGCATCGCGCACGAGAGGTCAGGGGTCGCGACAACGTCGGCACCGCTTTTGAGGATGTTCTCAACTTTCAGTTTTCCCATCGCCAGCGATGTCCCCGCCATCTTGACGCTGAACGTGCCGCCGAACCCGCAGCATTCGTCGACCGCCGGAATCGGGGTATATTCGATGTCTTTTACATTGAGCAGAAGCGTTTCGGCGGCATCGGCCATCCCCAGCTCGCGCCGGCCGTGGCAGCCGACATGGAGTCCGACTTTCCGCGGATAACGGGCGCCCAGATCGGTGACTTTGAGGATGTTGACCAGAAATTCACAGAACTCAAAGACACGGCTCCCCGTCCTGGCGGCGGGAAGATCAGGATCGGCCTCGGCGAAAAAGACGCGGGCCATTGCGGCGCAGGCGCTCGACGGCGTGACGATCAGATCGTAATCTCCGAAAACCTCGTGGAACTTGTTCATCACCTTGACCGCGTCTTTTCTGTAGCCGGAATTGAACGCCGGCTGCCCGCAGCAGGTCTGTTCGGGGGGATAGGTATACGCGACGCCGAGGCGGTCGAAGATCTTCGTCATGGCGATCGCCGCTTCCGGGAAAAATTGGTCCATGAAGCAGGGGATGAAGAGCGCGATTTTTTCGCCGGGACGGTATTCGGGGAAATCCCAGTGCGGCACGGCTTTGTTCAGTTGTTCGATCGTCATGCGAATCTCCGGAAAACGCGGTAATCGGCACGCGGGCGCCGATCGGGCGGGATTTGGGAAAGGGGACCCTTTAAGGCGCACCCCGTAAAGTTCCTATTTCAGTTTGCGAAAGATGAAAAAATCGAGCGTTCCAAGGACCCCGCCGGTTACGATGAACCAGATGTCGGTCATCACACTGGCTCGTCCGAAAGGAATGCCGATCAGCAGATCGAGCAGGAACATCAGCAGCAGGATGGCGAAGATCGCCATCGCAAAGATACAGAGAGCTTTCGGCATGGCACGGGGTCGGCAGAATTTTTTCGCAAACGGGAAAACTCCCCGCCGGATAACGGGGGGAGCAACGGTCGAGCACCATTATAATAGAAAGGGGAATAAATAAAAAGAGGATTCCCGCACCCCGGTCTCCGCCGTCGAAAGGGGAATCGGGTACGGGCGGAGGGGACGAACTATTCCCGGGGCGGCTCCTGCGCGGGCAGGGCGGGGAAGCGGAGCGTAAAGGCGGTTCCTTTCCCGAGGCTGCTTTCGACCCGGACCTTCCCGTGATGCCGTTCGATGATCCGTTTGCAGAGGGAAAGGCCGAGACCCGTTCCTCCTTTGCCGCTCTCATCTGGCCCTTTTTTGGTGGTATAAAACGAGTCGAAGATCTTCGGCAGTTTGTCGGCGGGTATCCCGGTACCGAAGTCGCGGATCAGCATCTCGACTGTCTGACCGGTCGGGTCGGGGGCGATTTTCAGGATCAGACGTCCTCCTTCGGGCATCGCCTGGCGGGCGTTGATCAGAAGGTTGACCAGAACCTGTTCGATCTGGTTGGCGTTCGCCGAAATTTCGGGAACCGGGCGAAAATCCCGTTCGACGCAGATCCGGTATTTGTTCATTTCCCGGTCGAGCAGAAGGAGAACATCTTCGGTGATCGAAACCAGGTCGGTCGGCTCGAATCCCGGTTTCCGGTTTCGGGCGAGTCCGAGAACCGTCGCGGTGATCTTGGCGGCGCGGGTCGAGGCGTCGTAGATCTTCGTGAACGCCTTGTCGCGTGTCTCCTTGTCCTGATGGCGGATACCCATTTTGGCATAGTTCAGAACCGTCGTCAGGATGTTGTTGAACTCGTGGGTCGTCGTCGAAGCAAGCTCGCCGACCGCAGTCAGCTGCGCCACCTGTTCCAGGCGTTCTTCCAGGTGCCTGATTTTCTCTAAGAGTTCGGCTCGTTCGGTTTCCCACGGTTTTTCTGACGGCATTCCGGTTCACATCCTTCTTTGCGGAGATTCAAACACATTCCCGGTTCCGGCGGGGAATGGGGCTTTCGTCATTATCGTCCTTCCGCGATTTCCCCCTTTTCGGAGTCCTTGTTTTTTCGCGGAAAAAATTTTTTCGCGGTGTGAAACTTGACGCATTCGATATGATCGGTTAAACTACAAAGGTCACAGAAAGCTCGTATCCGACCGTTGGTCCCGCGTAGACAAGGAGCGATGTCATGAAGCTGAAACAAATCTCCCTCTTCCTGGAAAATCGTCCCGGGCACCTGAGTTCCGCCTGCCGCAAGCTGGCCGATGCCGGCCTGAATGTTGAGGCGATGGCTCTCGCCGATACTGAAAATTACGGCATTCTCCGATTCCTCGTCAGGGACTGGCAGAAGAGTGTCGAGATTTGCGAACAGCTCGGCCTGGTCGCCAAGGTGACCGAAGTGCTGGCGGTCAGCGTCTCGAATACGCCGGGCGGCCTTGCCGACCTTCTGGCGATTCTCGCCAAGACGAGCGTCAATATCGAGTACATGTACGGATTCAACTTTCATCCGTCGGGCCGGGCGGTCATCGTCCTTCGGATCGACAAACCCGATGAAGCGCTCGAGGTGCTCCGGGACTCAAAAGTGGAAATCCTCACCGAGGCAAACCTCTTCGCCTGAATTTGAGAGACCAGCCGGTTCCGTCCGGTTTTAGAAAGACGCCGAAAGAATATGGAAATCTGGCCGGCAATCGATATTCGTGGCGGACAGTGCGTCCGTCTCGCGCAGGGTGACTACAGCCGCGAAACCGTTTACGGCGCGGTTCCCGCCGACATGGCCGAACTCTGGGCAGATCAGGGCGCGCGCCATCTCCATCTGGTCGATCTCGACGGCGCCAAAGACGGGAGCAACACAAATGCCGCGGCGGTGGCCGAAATTCTCCGCCGCGTTTCGATTCCGTGTGAGCTGGGGGGCGGGATTCGGAGCGAAGAGACGATCCGCGCCTATCTCGATATGGGGGTGAGCCGCCTGGTCATCGGAACCCTCGCCCTCAAAGAGCGGGCGTGGTTTCGCGAAATGGCGCGGAAATATCCCCATCGGCTCGTTCTGGGAATCGATGCCAAGGAGGGAATGGCCGCTGTTAACGGCTGGCTTGAAACGAGCCGTGTTTCGGCGGTTGAACTGGCTCAGGAGTTCGCTGATCTTCCCCTGGCGGCGCTCGTCTACACCGATATCGCCACTGACGGGATGATGAAAGGTCCGAATTTCAAGGAGATGGAGCTGATGAGCCGCGCCTCGTCGATCCCCCTCGTCGCTTCCGGCGGCGTCACCCGGATCGGCGATGTTGCCCGTCTGGCCGAACTGGGGATTCCCGCCTGTATCATCGGCCGTGCCCTCTACGAAAAAACAATCGATCTGGCCGAAGCGCTGAAATACGAAGTGTAGTCCGCCGTCTGTGCAATTCACAACGCCTTCCCTCCGGTATCGGAGGAAAGGCGTTTTTTTTGCCGCGCACCGCGCGTCACGGGGGGAGAATCTTTTCCGCTTCGACCCAGCCGGTGATGCCGTCCGGCCCCCTGACGCGGAGCCAGCCGCGGTGGGAATCGAGCACTTGACATTCGTCGAGTTCCCGGAGCCGGCCGATCTGTTCATAAGCGGTACCGGAGCCCTTTCTCAGTTCGGCCTCGGCGGTTGCGATTCCGCGCCGCGCCTGCTCACAGCGGTCGAGCGCCATGGAGCCGAAAAGGAGAAGCGAAATCAGGAACGCGCCCGCCGCGAGACGCCGAAGCGTTTTTCCGTGCCGGCCCGGCGCAAAGAACGATGCCGCCGTGAGAAGCGCCGCGGCCAGGGTCAGGGCCAGGAAGATCCTCTCCTGAGCGGGACGCGGGATGAGCTGCCGGAAGAGGATTGTGTCAAGCAGTCCGTTTTTTTCTCCCGAAGCCGCCGGCTTGATCCCTGCGATTGCCGCTTTAAGGTCGCCGTCCCGCGGAATGTAAGACTCGGCGCGCCGCCAGGCCGCCAGGGCGCGGGGGTTGTCTCCCGCGCTCCGGTAGGCGCACCCCAGGTTGTAAAGGATCGCGCCGTTCTCCTTCCCTCCGGCCAGGAGCCCTTCGTAAACCGCCGCCGACTGCCGGAACGCGAGCGCTTTTTCCCCGTCCGTCGCGTCCGAGTTTTCGGCCTCGCCGTAAAGTGCCACGGCACGGTCGAATTCCTCATGTGTTTCAAGATCGGGTTTGCATCCGGACAGCGTCAGAAGCAGGGGAATGAGGAGTATTCCGAGCGTTCCGCCCGCGCTTTTTTTCGTGCGGGGGAACCCCCGCTCTTTGAGTGCGGCGGTCCACCGGCGGTAAAGCGCGTTCACCTCGGCTTCGGTGACGGCTGCGTCGGCTCCGGCGAACTTTTCCGCTTCGAGCCGGTCGAGGAGACTGCCGAATTCGGCGGCGAGTTTTTCGAATTTGCTGTCCGGCGTCCTTTCGGTCCGTTTTGCCAGAAGTGTGTCGATTTCACCCCGGCTGAGTGCGTCGGCACGGCTGTTTTCCGCGGTCAGGGGGGTGAGGAACGCGGTGACGACTGCGCGGTGAACCGCACCCGCTCCTTCGGAAAACGCCTTGTGAATCATCCGCTCTCCCTTCCGGACCAGGGCGGTGTCCTGACCGGTCTTTCGGACACGGCGCGTGTAACGGATCGCGCCGATTGCACAGACCGCCGTGTAGAGAATGCCGGCCCAGAGCGCCATTCCCCCGAGCGGGAAGGTCATCGGAACGCGTCCGAGCGGTTTCGGCGACCCGGTTCGGCTGACCGGCACTTCCGATTCGGCAGACGCCACGTCCTGCGTGAAACTTTCCAGATCGGCGCTTCCCGCCTCTATGATCAGAGGAATTTCGTCGGTCTGAAACTCTTTGAATTCGCCGGCCGCCGCGTCGAAGACGGCAAGGCTGAGTGCGGGAAACGCCTCGTTGCCCGGCGTGAGGGGACGCAGGTTCCAGCGCCAGCGGATCGCCTCGCCGGTTCGTTCTTCTGTCGGGTCGTAAATCTTAAATCGTTTTTTCACCGTTTCGTTTTCCGACGGATCGGGAGTCCCCAGGTTCGCCGCTCCGCTTGTGCCGGTCAGGGTCAGTTCAAGAGTGATTGCTTCGCCGACCCGTCCCTCATTTGAAGAGAGACGCGCGGCAACACGGCTTTCGCCGCCCCGGCCGACAACCCCGATATACCCTTCCGGTCGGGGCTGGGGGATCTCGCGGACCGTGACGCTGACGGGGCCGGAAGCGGCGTAGATTTCGCGGCCTCCGAGAATCCCTTTCAGAATCGCCGGAGGCATGCTGTATGTGCCCGCCTCCCCCGCGGTAAAGGAGCGGGTGAAATCGTACCGCCAGAATCGGGACGCATCGTCGCCTTCTCCCGCGCGAACGAGTTTTCCTTTCGGCAGAAAAGTCAGAAGGCGGGGGTCTCCTCCGAAGAGAGAGAACGGATTGTCCCGCCGAAGCCGGTTGATCGAGAAGCCGCCCCGTGAACTGACATACTCTTCCATCCACTGCGAAAACTCTTCATCCGGTTCGAACCCCTGCGGAAGTTTTTCGTCGAGACCCCAGTCGAAGAGGAGTTCCGGCGGGTTCCGGTCCCCCGTTTTCAGAAGCGGACTTGTCGGATTTTTCTTTTCCGATTCCTCCCGAATATAGACTGACAGAGTGACGGTAAAAGGGGAAAGGGGATAGATTTTCCCGGGAGAGACCGAGACCTCCAGCCGCGCGCTCCGCTTTTCCGGAGGCAGGCTCACATCGGCCGGTTCGATGACACGCAAGATCGCCGGCGGCGCGCTGAGCGGTATCCCGTCCGACTCGATGATCGGCGGCTCTATCTGAATCGTTCCCCCCCGTTTCGGGGTGAGCCGATAGACGAAAGTCTCTCCCCGCTCTTCGGTCACGGTTGTCTTTCCGTTGATCGTGATCGTCATCGAGTGCGAAAGGGGTTCGCTTCCGATAAACTGAACGTCGAATTCCTCATTAAGGTAATCCAGGTCGGGCGTAACGCCCTGCGGCAGGTTCCGGACCTGAATCCGAAGCAGACACGATTCCCCCGGCCAGACTGTGCTCGGAGAGACCGAAATGTTCATCGACGGCCTTTCGCGCGGGGCTCCCCGAACTGCCGAAAAGGCCGGCAGGAGAAGGAGAAGCGCCGCGGTCGGCACGAGGAGAACGCGCAGGACGCGGCGGTAATTTTGTATATCATATCGATCGGAACCCGTCTTCATTCGCTACCAGTCCTTTTCCGGTTTTTCGTATCGGTGGAAGAGGCGTTCCCGCTGGCGGCGCAGCGCTTCAACCTGACGCTGGCGCTGGCCGACTTTCCGCATCATCGCCTCGGCCTTTTCCTCCTGCCGGCGCGCCTCCTCCTCTTCGGGGGTCATTCCTCCGCGGTCTTCCTGATCCCCTTCGGTCTGCTGATCCTGATTCTGCTCCTGCCCGTCCTGATCGCTTTGATCCTGCCGGTTCTCCCCCTCCTGATTTTCGTTCCGGGGGTCCTCCCGGGAATTCTGATCCTGATCGCCCTGTTGATCCTGCGGATTCTGTTCCCCCTGCTGCCCCTGGTCCTGTCCGTTCTGATTTTGATTCTGATCGGACGGCTGTCCCTGCTGATCCTGATTCTGCTGATCCTGACTCTGCCTGTTCGGGTCTTGGAGCGGTTCGGCGATTCGGCGGAGGAGTTCGAGAACCGCCTCTTCATGCGCGGGCGCTTCGGTGCGGAACGTCTCGGCCGTGAGCGCGGCCAGGGCGTCTTCCTCCCGCGTCACTTCCGGGGCAAGTTCGAGCGCCAGGTTCATCGAACGGCGAATCCGCTCTTCAGGAGATATTCCCTCCGGCGGTTCGGCCTGCGGAACGGTTTCCACGTCCGTGCCGCCGGCGAAGAGGCTCTCTTCCGCTCCTTCCTGTGTTTCTTCGCTGTCCGGCGGAACTGTCCCGACCTGCGGTTCGGCGCGGTTTTCTTCCTCTTCGGTGTACGGTCTCTGCGCGAATTCTTCCCGCGCGTCGGAGATCATACGGTCCAGCCGCCGAAGAATCGCCCTGTCCCGTGCGGCGGTTCCCTCCTGTGTTACGGAAAGAGTTTCAGACCCGGTGTCTTCCCGGGCCTGTCCGGCCTGGGCGGGAGCGGCGAGCCGTTTGACGGTCTCTTCCTGCCGTGCGACCGCGTCGAAGAGAACCGTTTGGTAGTCGGCATAGGAGAGCGCCGCCAGGTCGAGTTGTCCGATCCCTTCCCGAAGGGCGTCAAGCGCCGAATCCTCTCCCGCACCGAATGTTTCGGCGGCCTCGTCGAGTGCGGCCAGCCCTCTTTCCGCCGCTTCGAGCCGGGCGGCGGAGATTTCCGGGTTCTCGTCGTCCCGGAATGTCCCTTTTTCGAGAAGGTCTTCCAGATCGGCTTTCCGGTCGGCAAGCGATTCGGCGAGTTCGTAGAGCCGCTGCCACTCTGCGGCGCGGCGCGGCTTTTTCGAGAGGACGTCCGCTTCGGAAAGGCGGGTCAGTTCCTCATCGAGCCAGCGGAGCTGGTCGGTCGGCTCGAAGAGTTCGGCCCGCTTTTCCCGTTCCATCAGGTCGAAGGCGCGCGCTTTCCCCTCGCTCCAGCTCAAGATCAGGTCGCCGCTACGCAGGGCGTCTTCCCGGAGTTTCTTATCGCCGTCGCCGGCGGCGTCAAGAAGTGTTGCGGCCGCACGGGCGGCTTTTTCCCGAAGTGTACCGAGCGCAGCGTTCCGCTTAGCGGCCCCGCGGCGGTATTCCGCCACCGTATCTCGGGGTGTGTCCGTTTCGGGACCGGCGGCCGGCGCGGCGGAAACGGGGGAATTGGTGTCAGTCTCCCGGTCCTCTTCACGGAAAATCTTTTCCGCTTCCTTTTCGAGCTGTCCGGCCTGCAGTATGCCGAGATTGTACCGGAGTTTCCCGCGGAGCGGCTTTTCGCGCGGCCGGGTCTCTTCGATTCCACGCTGTAAACACAGAATCGCGCGGGCGGTCTCCCCCTGTTCGATCAGGGAGCAGGCGGTGTTGTAGAGCTCTTCGGCTGTCAGGTTCGGATCGATTTCCTCTTCCGGCGCGGCCGGTTCGGTCTCCCGGATGCTCTCTTCCGGCTGTTCGGCGAAGAAGTCAATATCATCGCCCGCCGACTGTTCCGCCCGGGCGATGCCGGACGGCAGGACGAGGGTCAGGGCGGCGAGAAGAAACGCTGCGGCGGTCTTCCGTTCGGCGCGCCAGGGGGAGATTCCGTATCCGGAGATGAGGAGGACCAGCCCGGCCAGGAGAAACGGCTGGAATTTTTCCTTCCAGACACGGCGGTCCTCTTCGCCGTAGCCGGACCGTTTCAGGTCGACCGACTTACGGTAAAACGTTCCCAGATCGGTCGGCGTCTTTCCCATGTCGAGGAACACGCCCCCCGTCTTTTCGGCGATTTGGCGCAGAAGGTTGCGGTCGGCCTTGGTGCGGATCTCCTTTCCCTTGTATTTCTGATAACCGGTTTGCCGGCCCCGCTCGTCGTAGATGGGGATCCGTCCCCCCTCTTCGGCATCTCCGAGCGCGACGGTGTAAATCTTCACGCCCATGGCCGCGGCCTCGTCGGCGGCTTCGAGCGGATCCGACTCGTGGTCTTCGCCGTCGGTGATCAGGAGGATCGCCCGGTCGCGCGTACTTTCGGGATCAACACTCCGCAGTGCCAGCCGGATTGCCTCGCCGATCGCCGTTCCCCCCCGCGGCGCGTCGGCGACCGAGAGGGTTCGCAGCACATCGCGGAAGAACTCACTGTCGCTTGTCAGGGGAATCTTGACCGTCGGCCGGCCGGCAAAGGCGATCAGGCCGACCCGGTCCCCTCCGGTCTTTTCCAGAAGGTCGTTGATATCGAGTTTGGCGTTTTCGAGCCGGCTCGGCTTGACGTCGTCCGAAAGCATGGAGCGGGAGATGTCCAGAAGAATCTGAACGTCCGCTCCTTTCCGCTCGACCCGAACCAGTTCCCCCGCGCCGCGGGGTCCGGCCGCCGCGACCAGAAGAAACGCCATGCCTGCCGTGATCAGCGCGGCACGCAGCGCTTCGCGCGCGCCGCTGCGTGCCGGAGCCAGGCGCTCGGCCATTTCCGGTTCGGCAAAAAGGGCTCTTCCGCGGCGCGCGCCGGCCGCCGCGCGCCGAAAGAGCCATGCCAGAATCGGGAGGAGCCAGAGGCCCCAGAGCCAGTATTTTTCGGTCCAGATCATTTAGGGAAGACTCCGGAATCGGGTAGTCCGCAGGACAGTTCCCAGGAGGATCAGAACGATTCCCGGGAAGAGAAACCAACTGTATAACTCACGGTAAAGTGTATAGACACGCTCCTCGTACCGGCTTTTTTCGAGCTTGTCGATCTCCCGGCAGACGCGGTTGAGCGTCTCGGTGTCTTCGGCACTGTAATATTCGCCGCCGGTGGTCTTCGCAATTTCACGGAGCGTCTGGTCATCGAAATCGAGCGGGTCGAACGGCGAACCGCGCGTGCCGATCCCGATTGTGTAGATCCGTATTCCGAACGTCTTGGCCAGTTCGGCGGCCTCTTCGGCAGTCACCGCGCCGACGTTCTGCACGCCGTCCGAAAGGAGGATGATCACCTTGCTCGCCGAGTCGGACTCTTTCAGTCTTCCGGCCGCCGCGGTCAGCGCGTCGCCGATCGCCGTGGCCGACTCTTCCTGAAAGAGCTGGTCGGGAACCAGCTGGCCGCGCCGGTTGACCGGCGGGTTCGGCACGTGTACCGTTCGGAGCATCTCGGCGAGCGCCTCGTGGTCGAGGGTCAGCGGGCAGAGGGAATCGACGTAGCCGCCGAAAACAACCAGCGCGATCTTGTCGTTCGGCCGGCCTGAGAACTTGCCGCCTCCAAGGACGAAATCGTTGAATATCTTCTTGACCGCGTCGAACCGTTCGACCCGTTTCCCGTCCAGGATGAAATCCTCGTTGCGCATCGAGCCGCTCCGGTCGAGACAGATCGCCATGGCGATCCCCTCGTTTTCAACGCGGCTCTCCCGCTCTCCCCACTGCGGGCGGGCCAGGGCGGCGGTCGCCAGGACCAGACCGGCCGGAACGAGCGCCCGGACGAAAGGAAAAAGCCGCGTCGCCCACGTCTGCGGCAGGGAACCGAAGACTGCCAGGCTCGAAAAGAGGAACGCTTCATTCCGATTGGGTAAGACAATCTTCCGCGCCAGGAGAAGAACCGGTATCAGCAGGAGAAGCGCCAGCGGCGTCTGGAACCGGAACGAGGCCGCGGCGGCGAAGAGTGCCGTCATGACGCGCCCCCTTCCTGCGGTGCGGCCGGTTCAAAGGTCGAGACGAAATCGCGGGCGCTCTCCAGACTTGCGGCGGCTTCGTCGGGACCCGGCCGGAACTTGGCGAATTTCACCATGTCGGCCGACTCCAGAAAACGGGCGAGCCGGATCCGGGCCTGCGGCGTGAAGTTCCGCGACGGTTCGGTCTCGATATGCCGGAGAAACTCTTCGGTCGTCTGTTCCGGGGCGCGGATTCCGGTTGTCTCTTCGATGAAGACGCGGACGATCCCGGTCAGGTGAATGTAAAACTCGCGCAGGTCGGTTTCGGCGAGCGCGGAATTCTTCAAAACGGCCAGGCGGCGGAGCGCCCGTTCGCGAGGCGGCAGTTCTTTTTCGGCGAATCGGATCGATCGGCGGAAGAGGCCGCGCGCCAGGAGAGCGAAGGTGACTGCGCCGGCCAGAAGCGCCGCGGCCAGAATCCACGGGAAATGCCGGATCGGCGGCCGGGGAGGGGCAAGTTGGGAAAGGTCCGCGCTTTCGGGATCGAACTGTGATGCGGCTTCAATCTTTCCAGCCGGGATCAGCAGGGTGTCGGATTCTCCCTCCGCACCTTGTGTGTCAACGGCGATCGGAGGAAGGAAAAGCGTTCCGCCCCGGTTCGGAATCAGCCGGACGCGATAGACCGACTTGTGCCGCCCGCCGGTCAGCACCGGCGGATCCGTTCTGACGCTTTCAACGGTAAACGCGCCGTAGACGGCGCCGAACTCGGGCGCGACCGTCTCCTGGCCCGCCGGGAGGGTGACCGTCACGGTCATCTCAGCGCTCTCTCCCAGACGAACCGGTTCGGGCGTGATCTCGGCGGCCGCGCTTTTTTCCCCGTCGGGCGAGGCGGTCTCGCGCAGCGTGCCGGCGCCTGCCGCAAGGGACCAGAGCGCCATCGGCAGGAGCGCGAAGATCAGTTTGACTTTGAACGAACGGTTCATCGCAACGGAGGCTTTCCAGGTTGGTGTCTGTTTTACACGGGCGAGGGTCAGGCGTGTTTCCGGCCCCGCCGCTTTTCAAAGAACCCGCGCAGGTCTTTGACGCAGTCGCGGTCGGTTCCGATTTCCAGCTGATCGATTCCGTAATGGCTTAAACAGTTTTTGACCGATTCGCGCTGCGCGCCGAGCCGCCGCGCCAGAAGGGCGCGTACGCGGGGCGAAGCGGTATCGATCTGCGCCGTCTGGCCCGTTTCGGGATCACGGAGCCTGATCAGCCCGATGTTCGGGAAATCCGCCTCCCGCGGGTCAGTAAGCGAAAGGGCGATCAGGTCGTGCTTCCGGCGGCAGATTGCCAGCTCCTTATCCGCCTGAGGCGCGAAAAAGTCGCTGATCAGGAAGACGACCGCCCGCCGTTTCAGAATCCGGTTGGCGTAGTCGAGCGCCCTGGCCAGGTCGGTCGGCCGGGGAACCGGCTCCTGCGCGATCATTTCCCGGATCAGTCGCAGGACCGCCCCCTTCCCCTTTCGCGGGGGATGACAGCCGATCACGTTGTCGCAAAAGGTGAGCAGACCGACCTTGTCGTTGTTTTTCAGCGCCGAAAACATCAGCGTGGCGGCCGTCTCGACCGCGGTGTCGAGTTTGCCGCGCCGCGAACCGAAGATTCCCGAAGCCGAAACGTCGAGCATGAAGAGGATTGTCAGTTCCCGCTCCTCCACGAACCGCTTGATGAACGGCCGGCCGGCGCGGGCGGTGACATTCCAGTCGATCAGACGGATGTCGTCTCCCGGCTGGTATTCGCGCACTTCGCTGAACTCGATTCCCTGTCCGCGGAAGACGCTCTTGTACTCTCCCGCGAAGAGATCGTTCGCCGAGCGGTTCGAGACGATCTCAAGCCGCCGCACCTTCTTCAGAATGTCGCTTAACTGACCGTTCATTCGGAAACGCTTTCCCGCATTACGGAACCGGAACTGTGCTGAGGATTTCACCGATGACGTCTTCGGCGGTGACCGATTCGGCTTCCGCCTCGTAGGTCAGCAGGACGCGGTGGCGCAGAACGTCGCAGACGATATCTTTGACATCCTGCGGGGTGACGAATCCGCGTCCGGCGAGCGCCGCGACCGCCCGCGCCCCCTTGCCGAGAAAGATCCCCGCGCGGGGCGAGGCGCCGAACTCGATTAAGGGACGGAGCTTCGCCAGCCGGTAATCTTCGGGCCGGCGTGTCGCCTGAACCAGGTCGAGAATATAGCCGCGCACCGATTCGTCAATATAGACCTGACCGACGACTTCCTGCGCGTGCAGAACCTCGTCGCGTGTCATCGCCGCGCGAATGACCGTGCCGACCGAGTCAAGCGCGCGGTCGAGAATCCGGCGCTCCTCGTCGGCGGTGGGATAGCCGATCTTCAGTTTCAGCATAAAACGGTCAACCTGCGCTTCGGGAAGCGGATAGGTCCCTTCCTGTTCGATCGGGTTCTGCGTCGCCATGACCAGAAAAAGGTCGTCGAGCGGAAAAGTGGCGTCGCCGATGGTGACCTGCTTCTCCTGCATCGCCTCAAGAAGCGCCGACTGCACCTTCGACGGCGCGCGGTTGATCTCGTCGGCCAGGATGAAGTTGGCGAAGATCGGCCCTTTTTTCGTTTCGAACCGGCCGTCGCTCGGCCGGTAGATCATCGTGCCGATCAGGTCGGCGGGGAGGAGGTCCGGCGTGAACTGCAGACGCTGGAATTTCGTCTCGAGCGCGTCTGCCAGCGCCTTGACCGTTGTTGTCTTGGCCAGACCCGGCACTCCTTCCAGCAGGACATGCCCTCCGGTCAGAAGTCCGATCAGAAGGCGCGAGACCATATATTCCTGTCCGACAACCACGCGGGCGATCTCGCTGCGGACGCGGTCGATCTTTTCCGCCTGCCGGCGAACCTCTTCTTTTATCTGGTTGACATCGGTCATGAATTCCTCTTTCAGCTGTGGTTGGTGGACTGCTTGGCCGGAGGAGACACGCCGAAAGCGCGTCCGGCTTTCTTCTTCCGGTACCGTTGCCGCGGCGCGGAAAAACGTTCGCGTCAATTTTATCACGATCCCCGTTTTTTTCTAATAGAGCATTGAGGGAATCCGTTTTTTCGCGTCCGGCCGCGCGCGTTTGATTTTCGGTGTCGGCTCGGCTACAATGGAGCCTGGATTCAGACAGGTGCCGTGCGTTTTCAAGGAGTCCGTTTCGGGGAGATGACGATGAAAAATTTGATGTTCCTCTTGGGGCTTTTCACGCTCCTTATGCCGATTTCCGCTTTTGCCGACCAGACCGCAACCGACGGTTCCGCCGCGCCCGTTCCGGCGCTGGTAGCTTCAGGGGTCTGCGCCGAACCGGAACGGATGATGTATAACGACCTGATCGCCAGGATTGACGCGAAGGGGGAGGCGTGGCGCGCGCGGTACGAAGAGGTCAGAACCGAAGAGCAGATCGCCGCCTATCAGAAGGAGCGCCGCGATTTCTTCCTTGCGCAGCTCGGCCGGATGTGGGAGCGGACTCCGCTCAACGCGCGGGTGACCGGCGTGATCGACCGGCCGGAATACCGTGCCGAGAAGATCGTCCTGGAAACGCTCCCCCGTTTCTATGCGACCGGAACCCTCTTTCTCCCCCGGCCCGAGAAGTTCGCGCCTCCCTATCCGGGTGTTCTGGTCGTCTGCGGGCACGCTTTCGAGGGGAAGGCGTCCGACTTCTATCAGGGGATCTGCATCCTGGGCGCGATGAACGGCCTGGCAATGTATATCCAGGACCCGGTCGACCAGGGGGAGCGGCTCCAGCACTTCGACGCGGAGGGGAAACCGACCCACGCGACGACCGCCGCGCATTCCCTGGCGGGGATCGGCTCGATCCTCCTGGGCCGGAATACGGCGACGTTTGAAGTCTGGGACATGATCCGCGGCCTCGATTTTCTGCAGTCGCGTCCCGACGTGATTCCCGACCGGCTCGGCGTGGCGGGGAACAGCGGCGGCGGCACGCAGTCCTCCTATCTGATGGCGCTCGACGACCGGGTCTTCTGCGCCGCGCCGAGCTGCTATCTCTGTTCCCTCTACGGAGCGCAGACACACAAGTCTGTTCCGCAGGACGCCGAACAGAACATTTTCGGCCAGCTCGGCTTCGGAATGGATCACGCCGACTACATCATCATGCGCGCGCCGAAACCGACTCTTCTGAACACGAAGACGAAGGACTTTTTCGATATCAGCGACACGTGGGTTTCGTACCGCGATGCGTTGCGGATCTATTCGCGGCAGGAGCATTCCGAGCGCCTGTCGATCGTCGAAATCGAAGGGGAACACGGCTACTGTCCCGAACTCCTCGACGCGTCGGTCAGCTGGTTTCTCCGCTGGCTCGCCGGGCGGGATGAACGGATCGTCGGCGCCTATCCCCTGCCGACCCTGACCCAGGAAGAGATCAGGTCGGTTCCCAACGGTGTGACGGCGCTTCCCGAAGCGCGCACGACCTACGATATCAACCGCGACTACAATGAAGAGCTCAAAGCGGTCCGGCGCGAAAAACTCGCGTCGGTAACGCGCGATGAGTTTGCGGGCCGGGTTCGCGCGGCGGCGAAGATCCGTCCCCTTGACGGGATTCCCGCGGCCGAGCCGGTCGGGGTGCCCGATTCGCCCGACTGGCTTGTTCTGAAGGCCGAAGGGACGGTCGGACTTCCGCTCCGGTGTCACGCGCGGGGCGAGGGGAATCTCCGTCTGATCGTGACCGAAGAGGGGAACCGGAGCGCGGCGGCCGAACAGCTTGCCGCGCAGGCGCAAGGCAGCGGGGTTGGAACGGTCTGGTCACTCGAGCCGCGCGGCTGGGGCGAAAGCCGCGCCCAGGGGACGTCGTATTACAACAAGGATATCTTCGGACCGGACGGAACGGTCTGGTACCTCGCCTACCTGCTTGGGGAAACATACGTCGGCCTGCGTGCGGAAGATGTCGTTTCCGCGGTCCGGTATCTCCGGGGCGAAGACGGCCCGCCGGTCGAGCTTGCCGCCGACACGCCCGCCGCGGCGCTGGTCGCGCTCCACGCGGCGGCGGCCGAACCGGGTCTCTTTTCCGGTGTCGTCCTGAAGCCATCGGCGGTTCCCGGCTCGTGGGCGGACTATGTCGACAGCGCGCCGCAGCCGTACAATCTCCAGAACGTGATACACGGTGTTCTGTGCGAATACGACGTGGAGGATCTGATGAGATTTACCGGGTGTACCGTCCGGGAATAGCCGCACCGCATTCCGGGCATTTCCCCTCAGACGTGATCCGCGACTCGGAGCGGAATCCGGTCCGGGTGACGACCTCGTTTCCGCATTCGGGGCAGACGGTCGAATGGCCGCGCCGCCACCAGACGTTCCCCGCATAGACGTGGCGGATTCCCGCTGTGTGTGCGATTTCCAGCGCGCTGTAGACCGTCTCGGGGGGTGTCTTCGGAACATCGGTCAGATGATAAGTCGGGAAGAAGGCCGAGAAGTGAAGCGGAACATCCGGTCCGAGCGATTCGACGAACCAGCCGGTCAGGCGTTTGATTTCGTCCGGGGAATCGTTCCGGGTCGGAATGAGAAGGTTGGTCGCCTCGACCCAGGTATCGGTCTCGTGTACCGCGTATTTGAGCGTCTCCTGTACCGTGCGGAGTTCCCCTCCGCAAAGTCCGCGGTAGAACTCGTCGGTAAACGCTTTCAGATCGATGTTGACCCCGTCCAGAACACTGTAAAACTCTTCCCGCGCACGCCCTTCGATCATTCCGTTGGTGACAGCCACGGTCTTCAGCCCCCGGCGTCGGCATTCGCGCGCCGCGTCGACCACATATTCCGCCCAGATCGACGGCTCGTTATAGGTGAACGCGACCGAGGGAACTTGGCGCCCGACCGCCAGATCGGCCAGACGCGCCGGTCCCAGGAACGAAAGGGCGCCCGGCGAAAAATCCCCCTGTGAGATTTGCCAGTTCTGGCAGAATTTGCAGC
>JAEEGL012186678.1_pt1 | contig 24439 bp, 12 predicted proteins | sample 9134231 | NCBI WGS metagenome assembly JAEEGL01 (sample SAMN16246548, study PRJNA631951) | gut metagenome | biome: gut microbiome; feature: rumen; material: fiber-attached | host: Bos | place: Iran: Karaj | collected 2018-10
ACATCCGCAAGGTTGCCCCCAAAGCGTTCCTCCTTGTTCCCGGCATAGGTGCACAAGGCGGTAGTCTTGAAGAAGTATGCAAATACGGAATGATAGATGACTGTGGTCTGATTGTAAACAGCAGCAGAGCCATTATCTATGGAGACAATACAGAAAACTTTGCCACGGTTGCTGGCGAAAAAGCCAAAGAGGTTCAGCAACAGATGGCTCTTTTAGTTGAGAGATTAGAGATTAGAGATTAGGGGTGAAAAATAAATAGTTATCGTTATCGTTATCGTTGACGTTATAATTGAGAGATTAGAGATTAGAGATTAGAGATTAGACAAATTTATATTAAGGTGGAATTTAGTGCAGAAATGATAGCAGGCCTTATTGGTGGAACCGTTGTTGGTGACCCTAAGGTAACAGTTAATAACTTTGCAAAGATTGAGGAAGGGAAATCTGGGTGTATCAGTTTCCTTGCCAATGACAAATACGAGCAATACATCTATGATACAGAAAGTAGTATAGTACTCGTCAACAGTAATTTTGAGCCCAAACAAGAGATAAAGGCTACGCTGATAAAAGTCGATAACGCCAGAGAGGCTGTTGCAAAACTGCTCCAGATTTACGAAAGCATGAAGCCTAAACGACAAGGCATCAGCGAACTGGCATTCATCGACCCAACAGCAAAAATCGGGAAAGATTGCTACATTGGTCCCTTTGTTGCCATTGCCGAAGGTGTGGAGATTGGCGACGGATGTGTGTTCCATCCTCATGTAACCGTTGGCAGAAACGCAAAAGTAGGCAACAACACAGAAATATACAGCAATGCCGTCATATATCATGATTGTAAAGTAGGCAACAACTGTATCCTGCATGCAGGTTGTGTGATTGGAGCTGACGGATTTGGTTTCCAGCAAACAGAGGCAGGATACATCAAGATACCTCAGATAGGTATTGCAGTTATTGAGGATGATGTGGAGATTGGTGCCAACACATGCGTAGACCGAGCTGTCATGGGTGAGACAATTGTACATAAAGGGGTGAAACTGGACAACCTGGTACAGATTGCCCATAACGATGAGATTGGATGCCACACTGTTATGTCAGCACAAGTTGGTATTGCCGGCAGCACCAAGGTTGGAGAATGGTGTATGTTTGGCGGTCAGGTTGGTGTTGCCGGACACGCTACCATTGCAGACAAGACCATGGCAGGAGCACAGGCCGGTATCCCAAACAGTATAAAGAAACCAGGAACAGCCGTACAAGGTACGCCCGCTATTGACGCCAGGACTTTCTGGAAGTCCAGCGCCTTATTCAAGAATCTGTATCAGATGTGGGCGGATATGAACGATATGAAAAAAGAGATAAAAGTTCTGAAAGAAGAGCTTGCAGCAAAGAAATAATCATGTTGAAACAAAAAACATTAAACGATAGCTTTTCACTAAGTGGGAAAGGCTTGCATACAGGACTTAACCTAACAGTCACCTTCATACCAGCTCCCAAGAATCATGGATATAAAATCCAAAGAGTTGATCTGGAGGGACAACCTGTTTTGGATGCTATTGCCGAAAATGTGATAGACACCAAAAGGGGAACCGTGTTAGGAAAAGGCGACATTAAATGCAGCACCATCGAACACGCCATGGCGGCATTATATGCTTTAGGAGTTGACAATGTGCTGATACAAGTTGACGGTCCAGAGTTCCCCATCCTGGATGGCAGTGCCGGCCAATATGTAAAAGAAATTTTACGCGTAGGCACCATTGAGCAGGATGCCGAAAAGGACTTCTATTACATCACCAAGAAGATGGAGTTTAAGGACGAAGAATCCGGAGCTTGCATCACACTCCTACCCGACGAGGAGTTCTCCATCACCAGTATGATATCCTTTGACGGCAAGTTCGTGAGTAGCCAGTTTGCCACGCTTGACAACATGGATGATTTCGCCACAGAGATTGCTGCAGCAAGAACATTTGTTTTCGTAAGGGAAATAGAGCCACTACTTACAGCAGGACTCATCAAAGGGGGGGACCTGAACAATGCCATTGTAATTTACGAAAAAGAAACAAGCCAGGAAAATTTGGACAAACTCTGCGAACTCACAGGTGCCGAACATCACGATGCCAAGGAATTAGGATATCTGCAACACAAGAAACTGGTATGGGACAATGAGCCTGCCAGACATAAGCTTTTGGACATTATTGGTGACATGGCTTTAATCGGAAAACCTATCAGAGGACGTATAATAGCCACCAAACCTGGTCATACCATCAATAACATGTTCGCTCGCATGATGCGTAAGGAAATTCGCAAACATGAAATACAGGCGCCAAAGTATGACCCTAACAAGCCACCAATAATGGACACCAACCAGATACGCCAACTTCTGCCACACAGATTCCCCATGCTACTTGTTGACAAAGTAATCGAGATGAAGGCTGACAGCATTGTTGCCATTAAGAACATCACCAGTGACGAGCCATTCTTCCAAGGGCATTTTCCTGCTGAACCCATCATGCCAGGTGTGCTGATTATTGAGGCTATGGCACAGGCTGGCGGAATTCTAGTAATCAATAACTTGGAGGACGGGGCTGACTATAGCACCTATTTCATTAAGATAGATAATGTAAAGTTCAAACAGAAAGTAGTACCTGGCGACACACTGATTTTCAAAGTCGAAACATTAGGGCCATTACGTCATAATATCGGAAGCATGCAAGGATATGCTTTCATCGGAGAGAACTGTGTTGCTGAAGCAACCTTTACTGCACAAGTTATTAAAAACAAATAAGAATACTATATGAGCAAAATCAGCCCTTTAGCATATATTCACCCAGAAGCCGTTATCGGAGAAAACTGTGAAATCGGTGCTTTCTGCTACATTGACAAAGGTGTAGTGATGGGAGACAACAACACCCTTATGAACAGTGTAACGATGCTGTATGGTGCACGCGTGGGAAACGGAAACATCTTCTTCCCAGGAGCAGTCATCAGCGCCATTCCCCAGGACTTGAAATTCAGAGGTGAGGATACGACAGCGGAAATTGGAAACGACAACAAGATTCGCGAGAATGTGACTATCAACAGAGGAACGGCTGCCAAAGGAAAGACTATTGTCGGCAATAATAACCTTCTGATGGAAGGCGCACATGTTGCCCATGACGCTCTTGTTGGAAACGGATGTATTATAGGTAACAGCACAAAACTTGCTGGCGAAATTATTATAGACGATAATGCCATTCTGAGTGCTGGAGTACTCATGCACCAGTTCTGCAGAGTAGGAAGCTATACCATGGTGGGAGGCGGCACCAGATTCAGCCAGAACGTATTACCATTCAGCTTGTGTGCAAGAGACCCTGCTTCATTCTGCGGCTTAAACACAATAGGCCTCAGAAGAAGAAACTTTGACAGAGAAATCATTGATAACATCCACATGGCATACCAGATTATTCTACAAGGAACAGGTAAGCTAAACGAGCTGTTGGCCCGAGTAGAAGAGGAAATACCTATGTCGGACGAAATCAGATATATTCTTGATTTCATCAGATCAAGCAACAGGGGATTCATCAGATAAAACATTAAAGCAGATGACATTTAAAATTACGATATTCAGTCAAGAAGTGGAAGACTTTGTGATGGAAGCTAAGATAGATGCTGAAGCAAAATTCGCAGAGCTCCACAACCTTATACTAAAGACCTGCAATTATCAGGACATGGGAAGCCACGGATTCCTCATCTGCGACGACGAATGGCATGTAAAGAACCATATACGCCAGACCTGTCCTCAGAACATCGACGCAGAGGAAGACATCAACCTCATGCAAAACACCTCCCTTAGGGATTTCCTTGATGAAGAAGGACAACGGATAGCATACATTTTTGATCCGGAAGGTAAAAGATTTTTCTTAATGGAAATCAGTGAATTGCTATTCGGACAACCCGAGAATGAAGGGAGAATAAGCAGGAAGCACGGCATACCACCTGAACAACAGTTAGCAGATGATTCCACTATCCAACCCATTGCAGAATCTTCAGATGAAGATACCGAGGAAGACTTTTATGGGGAAGATGATTTTGAAGAAGGTGAATTAGATATGGAAGGATTCGAGATAGACGAATGAAACTTTTTGTCCTTTTAGGTCCGACAGCAGTGGGCAAGACAACCCTATCGCTAAAAGTTGCCAAATTACTGGGCAGCCCCATCATCAACTGCGATAGTCGTCAGATTTATAAGGACATGAGTATTGGGACGGCAGCTCCCACAAAAGAACAACTCAATGAAGTCAAGCATTATTTTGTAAAGATGCTAAACCTTCAGGATTATTACAGCGCTGCCCAATATGAAGCAGATGTTCTCCAACTTTTAAACCAACTTCAGCATACACATAACAACATATTGCTTTCCGGCGGAAGCATGATGTATATAGACGCTATCTGTAATGGCATAGATGACATCCCGAACGTTGATGCCGAAATACGAAAGGAACTAAAAGAACGGTTACAAACAGAGGGATTGGAAACTTTAAGACACAAGCTGAAACTACTCGATCCCGAATATTATAGCATTGCAGACCTCAAGAATCCGAAAAGAATCGTACACGCACTGGAAATATGTTACACATCAGGGAAGCCCTACTCTTCATTCCGCGTTAATAAAAAGAAGGAAAGACCCTTCCAGATAATCAAGATTGGGCTGAAGAGAGAGAGGGAAGACCTCTTTGAGAGAATCAACACACGAGTGGATATGATGATAGAAGAAGGCCTGGTTGATGAAGCAGAAAGACTTTATCCTTATCGTCATCTGAACGCCCTGAACACCGTAGGATACAAGGAGATTTTTCATTATATCGACCACTCCTGGGATTTAAACTTTGCCATTGAGAAAATCAAGAAGAATACCAGAGATTATGCCAAAAAGCAAATGACTTGGTTTGCTCATGACAGTGAAATACGCTGGTTTTCCCCTGAGAATGAAACAGAAATCATAAACTTTATTGCAGAACATAAACAAACAACGCCATGAAGTCAAAAGCCAGTTGGACCCAATTCAAGGCCATTCTAAATAAATTTTACGCTGGACCTTGGTATAAAAGAGTTATCGTATGGACATGCACCATTCTTCTTTCTGTCATTCTGTTCTTTGGTGCTGTCGACTGCAATCTTTTCAATCTCTTTGGCAGCACACCAGGCTTTGACGAAATAAAAGACCCCACCGTCAGCGAAGCCTCCGAAGTGTATAGCGCAGACGGCCAACTGATAGGAAGATATTATAATGAGGACAGGACACCTGTTGAATACAATGATATTTCTCCCATATTAATACGAACGCTGATAGATACGGAAGATGAAAGGTTCTATCATCATCACGGCATAGATTTCCAAGGACTGTTTGCCGCTGTTAAGGATATATTTTCCGGCCACGCACGCGGAGCCAGCACCATCACCCAGCAGTTGGCTAAAAACATGTTCCGTGTACGTACGAAAAACCGTACTGGACTGTTAGGAAAAATACCCGGAGTCAGAATCCTGATCATGAAAGCAAAAGAATGGATTGTGGCTACAAAACTGGAAATGGTCTTCAGTAAAGAAGACATTCTGACCATGTATCTCAACACCGTTGATTTTGGCAGCAACTCATTCGGAATCAAAACTGCTTCTGCAAGGTATTTTGGCACATCCCCCGACCGCCTTACTTACGAACAGGCTGCCATACTGGTAGGATTGTTAAAAGCAACCAGCATCTACAATCCACAGAAGAATCCCCAAAACTGCCTTGAAAGACGCAACACGGTTCTTGATGTTGTTTACGAACACAACCACATCGTAATCAACGGCATGAAAGCCAATCCCACACAACTGGATTCCCTGAAATCCCTGCCTTTGGAATTAGCCTCAAAAAACAAAGAAAAATCGCCGAATGAATTTGCACCATATTTCCGCGACGAATTGGTTGATTACATAGATATGCTTTGCGAAATCGGAGAAGTTTCCGGTTATGATGCCGCAAACAAGTTAGATCTTTATTCAGACGGGTTAAAGATATACACTACATTGGATACACGATTGCAAAAGTATGCCGAAGAAGCCGTCAGGAAGAAAATGCAGTCATTGCAGAATCAATTTAATGCACATTGGGGCAACACGGCACCTTGGCAAGACAGCAAACACAAGGAAATCCCGAACTTCATAGAAAACATTGCAAGGAAAACGCCGGAATACCAAAGATTAAAGAAGAAATATTCCGACAATTTGGACTCCATCAACTACTACATGAATCTACCGCATCCCGTAAAAGTTTTCTCTTACGACGGACCTACCGTCAAAGAGTTAAGCACCATGGACTCCATACGGTATTTGGTTAAATTCATGCGCTGCGGTTTCATCGCTATGGAACCAGACACCAGAGAAGTTAAAGCATGGATAGGAAACATTGATTACGACACATGGAACTTTGACAATATAACAGCCAAGCACCAGCCGGGTTCCACCTTCAAACTCTTCGTTTATACCGAAGCCATGAAACAGGGGCTTACTCCATGTACGCGAAGACTGGACAGTTGGGCTTCCTACCAAGACCCGGGGGAAGAAAAAGCATGGGCGCCCCATAACGCCGACGGCACATTCTCCGACACAGAAATGACACTCAAAAGAGCCTTTGCCAGCAGTATAAACAGTGTGGCCGTGAAAGTAGGAATGGAAGTAGGGGTAAAGAACATAATAAAAACAGCCTACGACATGGGCATACAGACTCCACTGCAAGTAGCAAAATCCATCTGCCTGGGAAGCAGCGAAGTGGATCTGCTGGAACTCACAAACAGCTATTGCACCGTTGTTAATGACGGAAAATACAATATGCCGATAATGATTTCCCGCATCGAAGACAAAGACGGGAATATTATTTACAAATCAAACAGGCATGAGAAACAAGTCATTCCATACAAGTCTGCCTACCTTATGCAAATCATGCTTCGGGCAGGACTTCACGGAACTTCTGGTCCCTTGTGGGAATATATAGGCGGCCTCACCCAGACAACAGACTTTGGCGGCAAGACCGGAACCAGCAACAATCATGCCGATGCCTGGTACGTTGGTGTCACACCGAAATTGGTTGGAGGTGTATGGGTTGGAGGAGAATTCCCAAGCATACATTTCAGAACCGGAGCCTTAGGTCAGGGTGGAAAAGCCGCTTTGCCAATATTCGGAGATTTTATTAAAAAAGTGCTGCACGATGAGAGATTCAGCAAATACAAAGTTAAGTTCCCGGAGCCCAAAGATCTTGATCCCAGTTTGTGGAATTGCAGCGATTATATTGAGGAACCGGACAGTACAATTGAAGACGATATTGAACCCTCTGATTTTTCAAGTGATGAAACATCATCAAATAGCAACAATATTGAGTCACAAACAGAGCTCTTAACACCAGAAGAATGACAAAGTAGCTTTCAATATGTTAATTAGTCTTAAATTTAGGCTCGAAAAACCACTTCCCTAACGGGGTTTCAGTAAAAAAACGTAAATTTGCTCTGTTAAGCACACAAAATGTGCAAAAAAGTGAAAAGAAACATAAATAATTTAAACTAAAATAACACAAAAAAATGCGTATGACAAACCGTTTAAGCAAATGGAGTAGGCATTCATCACGGATGATTGGCCTAATGGCAGCTTGCGGGCTGATGTATGCTTGTTCAGACGATTTCATCTATGATGACAAGAAACCTGATTGGCTGAATGCAAGCATTTACGAAAGCCTGGAAAAGGATGGCAATTTCAAAACGTATTTGAGATTGCTTGCCGACGAGGACGTTAATCCCAAGAATGACGCATCACGTAATCTGACAGACGAGTTGAAGAAAACTGGTTCTAAGACCGTCTTCGTTGCAGATGATGCCGCATGGGAAGCGTTCTTCAAGAGAAATGCAACGCTGCCAGAGAGTAACCCTTGGCATTATGCCACATCGTATGAGAACTTGAGTGTTGCGCAGAAAAAACTGATGATTCACACCAGTATGCTCAACAATGCCATCGTTATGGAAAACCTGGCAAGTAGTGAAGCAAGTGGTGACAACTCACCCACCCGTGGTGAGTACATGCGTCGTTTCACTGATGTAGCAACCACCGATACAGTCTCCTACATTCCATCAGATAAAATGCCATACACTTATAGCCCCGTTGACAAGGACTACTGGGCACGTTTCCGTCAGGAAAATGGTGGTAATGGTGTATATTTGGTTACCGACTCCAGTCTTACCATGATGCTCCACTTTACACAGGAGCACATGTCAAGGAACAACATCGACAGTGACTTCGACTTCCCCAAATTCATGGGCCGCGAGCGTATCACCAGCGATGTTCACATCTATGATGCACATCTTGACAGCACGGACATTGTTTGTCAGAACGGATACGTTAACATGACAGAGAAACCTCTCTGCCCATTGCCCAGTATGGCTGAAGTGATTCGTACCAACGGACAGACCAATATTTTCAGCCACATGCTGGACCGTTACAGTGCTCCTTACTTTAACCGCAAACTAACGGAGGATTACAAGGTGCTTCATCCTGAATTCCAGGATTCAATCTTTACCAAGCGCTATATCTCCGAAATAAGTGCTGGCGGAAGAACACTGAATTCTGAGCCAGGCCCCAGAGGTACTTATACTAAATACTATCCGTTTAAGTGGCCTTCTGACCTTATGCCAAAGGAATACAAGGACTATGCTGGTTCAGGTGAACCCAGTCTGAAGTACGACCCCTCCTGGAATGAGTTTTATGAAGATCCTCAGCACCCCGAAAACCGTGAGAAAGACATGGCAGCCATGTTCGTTCCCAACGACTCAACCCTTTGGGACTATTTCACACGTGCCGGTGGTATGCAGTTGGTTAAAACATATTATGTACGCGAGAAGACCGAATATCAGATTCCAAACGGTATCGTAGGCGGTAGAGGTAACGTACATGACAGACCCTATACTGTTCCCACAACCCTTGATGAATTATACGAGCAGATTGACTGTATTCCTTTGACCGTTCTGCAGAAGCTTATTAATATAATAATGTTACGTTCATTTGTCGGTTCAGTACCCAGCAAGATGACAAAGCAGAAGGACGATGCACTGGAGCAGTTGTTCTATCCCGAGGATATCGACAAGATTGACACTTGCTTGATGGCAAGTAACGGTGCAGTATATCTGATGAACCAGATTTACGGTCCTGCAGACTTTACTTCTGTTACAGCCCCTGCATTCATCAGTACAACCAACAAGATTATGAGTTGGGCTATTTACGACCAGAACAAGATGGGACTGAACTACTATGCTTACCTGAAGGCTATGCAGAGTAGATTTACCTTCTTTATGCCAAGCGACGAAGGTCTTGCATGGTATTACGACCCCACCAGTATTAAGAGTAAGACGCCTCGTGTTATAGAAATGAAGTATAAGAACGTACCTTCCGGCGAAGTTGCTGTTCAGGCTAACTGCTGGAAGTACTGCGATCCTTATAAGATTAATCCTGGAGAAATCGGTTCTAAGGGCCAGCAGCTTGTTGGTACTTCCGGTAAGATTGACGCCAGTGATATTACCAACCGTTTGAAGGATATCTTGGAGAGCCACACTATTGTACATGACGGTACCAACCCCATCGACGGAGAGGACGAATACTTCCTTTCAAAGAATGGTAATGCCATCAAGGTGGTTCGCGATGAGGAGAACAACATCATCGCAGCTAAGGGTGGTTTCCAAATTGAGAACGAGCGCAACGGCGTCACTGTTGACAATCCCGGTGTTACCAACTGTACGGTAACCGACCCATTCCCCAACCTGAAGAATGGTAGTACCTACGTATTGAACTCTCCTCTGGTTCCCACATACCGCAGCGTATGGAGTATCTTCACCGACGACATGAAGGATGATGCTGCTTACAATCCTAAGGGTTATTCAGATGCTGCATGGGAAGCTAATCCCTATAGCGCTTTCTATGATCTCTGCCAGGCAGACGCATACGAAAATGAGATTATCGGTTGCGGTTTGGTTGATGCCAAGCTGACCGACTCTGAAAAGAAGGCTGCCAAGAAGAAGTTCTTGGTGTTCACTAAGGACTATGGTCTTGACTACAACATCCAGTTCTTCAACAACTACCGCTACACCATCTTTGTTCCTACTAACGAGGCTGTACGTGAAGCTATTGCCAACGGTCTGCCCACTTGGGACGAAATCGCTGAAGATTACCATTCACACTGCAAGCATGAGGTTAACTCAGAAACAGGAGAATGGGAGAAAGATGCTGATGGTGAATACACTTACACAAATGAATTGGAGACATACGAAGACAGTATTCGTATTCAGGCCAAGATTACCTATCTCACCAACTTCATCCGTTATCACTTCGCAGATAACTCTGTATTTGCCGACAAGTCAGAGCTTTCTGATGCAAACGGCGAAATGGTTACTTCAAGTTACGACCACGAAACTGGCTTGTTCTGCAAGATTCATGTTGACCGTATCAAGAGCGGTGACGGAACTCTCCTACGTGTTTGCGACGATGCAACCTACAAGACAGATCGCAGCAACAAGATGCCAACCGTTGGAGAGAAGAACGTTCTTGCACGTGACATTTCTTGTAACAAGGCTCCCAGAGGTATCGCCATGACAGGGGTTGTACTTGATGCATCAAGTGCTGCCGTAATCCATCAGATTAACGGTGTGCTGAACCACACTGCATTGGAAAACGGTCGACATGACAGCACATGGAGCACAACGGCAAACGCTAGAAAATATATTAAGAGATACGCCATTGTAGAAATGAAATAATTTACTATCACTATGAATAAAATAACAAAGCTTATATTGCTATGGGTGATAGCCCTGATGGCTTTGCCCGCAAGTGCACAGCAACGGCGTATTTCCGGTACTGTATCTGATGACATCGACGTCATCATCGGTGCCAACGTCGCAGAGTATGACAAGAACAACCGTATTGTTAGTCAGACCGTAACTGATATGAACGGTAACTTTACCATGAATATCAAGGATCCTAACAATACCATTAAGATTTCTTATATCGGATACAAACCACATCTGGAAAAGATTGGCAACAAGTCCAAATTCACCGTAACACTTCAAGATGCCACTAAGACTCTGAAGACCCTGGACGTTGTTGGTAAGAAGTCTGCCCCCACCACAGGTTTGGACATTCCCGCTCGTGAGTATTCAGGTGCTGTTCAGAAATTCAGCATGGAGGACATGGAAGGTCTTCCCTTCGAGTCTGTCGACCAGGCTTTGCAGGGTCAGATTGCCGGTCTTGACATTGTGCCTAACTCTGGTAACCTGGGTTCCGGTACCACCATGCGTCTGCGTGGTATTACCACCATCAATGGTAACAAGCAGCCTCTGATTGTATTGAACGACCACATCTTCGAAATACCCGATGAGTACAAGGAAGAGAATTTCGAGGATTACGACAATGAGGAGCAGTTCTCTACCCTCCTCAGTGTGAACCCCGAGGATATTGAAAGTATCACCGTTCTGAAGGATGCCGCTTCAACAGCCAAGTGGGGTATGAAGGGTGCCGCCGGTGTTATCGAAATTAAGACAAAGCGTGGTAAGCGCGGTAAGACACGTGTTAACTTCAGCTACAAGTTCACAGGTACCTGGCAGCCAGAAGGCTACAAGATGTTGGATGGTGATGGCTATACCATGTATATGAAAGAGTCATACTACAACCCCTACCAGCGTCCTACTACCGAGTACGGACTCTATGAGCTGGACTATGACCGTTCTAAGCCAAACATCTACTACAACTACAACAAGAACACCAATTGGGTGAAGGAAGTCAAGCAGTTCGGTCAGGAGCACAGATTCTCAGTAAACCTTACCGGTGGTGGTGAGAAGGCTCTGTTCCGTATCAGTGCCAACTACGATAAGAGTAAAGGTAACATCATTGGCCAGACCATGGACCGCTTCACTACCAATACCGCTTTGGACTATTGGGTAAGTGATCGTATCAAGTTCAGTTCTACCATCGACTTAGGTTTCTATACCAACAACAAGAACTATGGTAACGATATTCTGAACCGTGCTTATAAGGCCATGCCTAACATGAGCGTTATGGAATATGACTCTCAGGGTTATCTTACCGGAAACTATTTTAACATGCTTCCCTTGGCGGCTACCTATTCAACAACGGATACAAGAGAAAAGGTGAACGACGGTTACCATACCTCTTATTCATTACGCGATATGTTCGTAAACGGTAACCCCGTAGCACGTGCCCAGTTGGCTTGGTGGAAGATGAAGCAATACAACTTGAAGCCACAGTTCAGCATTGAGTACAAACTGCTTGGTAAGGACCCTGACCACTATCGCTTGGATTATGTGGGCGACGTTGAGTTACAGGTATTCAACACCAGTAACGACTACTACTGCCCCAGCTACCTGAAGACCATGGAATGGGTATGGGGTGGCGATCACGCAGCAAAACTTACCTCTAACGAACGTAACTACGTAAGTAACGACGAGGCCAAGTCACTCCAGTTCTCAACCCGTCATGACTTGCGCTTCTACTCAGCCTTCCCCAACAAGGACCACAGCCTTTCTGCATTGGCCCGCTTTGAGTTGGTAACAGGTAGCGGAAGCGATCAGGCAATGGGATTGTGGAACGTGCCCGACGGCATTACCGATCCTACCGTTGAAGGTTTGCTCCGTTCTGCCAGCGCAGGAACCAGCGAATGGCGTAGCCAATCCTTCTTCTTTAATACACACTATTCTTATAAGAGTAAGTATAACCTGGATGCCTCTGTCCGTATCGACGGTAGCACAGGCTTCGGTTCCGGTCATAAGTACGCTACATTCCCCTCTGTTGCAGGACGTTGGAATATCAGCGACGAAAAGTTCATGGATTGGAGTAAGAAATGGTTGTACATGTTGGCTGTTCGTTTCAGCTGGGGTATCGTAGGTAACACCGGCGGTAGCGGTAGCAACCAGTACAACAAGTACAGAACGGACGGCTACTACAACGGTAAGCAGGTAATCGTTCCTGAGAACCTGTCACTTACAGACCTCCGCTGGGAGAAGGTTCGCAAGATCAACGTCGGTTTCAACCTGGAACTCTTTGACGGTCTGATTAACTTCGACGGAGAAATCTACGACCATAGGACTACAGATCTTATTATGAGTAATCTTCGCATCCCCAGTGCCAACGGTTTCAGCAATTTGGCAACAGTAAACGGTGGCACTATGCGTAACAAGGGTTGGGAAATCAACTTCAACACCGGTAAGATTTGTAAGATTGGTAAGTTCTCTATGAAGTTACGTGGTAACTTGGCACAGAACTTCAACGAGGTTGAGGAGATGAATCCTATCCTTCTGGAGAACCTGAACGGTTCTGACACTTACCAGCCCGGCAACATGGACTGGAACAGACGTGTACAGATTGGAAATGCCCTGGGCTCATTCTACGGTCTTCACTACTTAGGTGTTTACCGTTACGATTATGACCACAACGGTTATACCACTAAGTCTATTGCAGACTATGGATATGCCGAAGTTGGTAACACCGGTTATGACGCCAAGGGTAACCCCATCAACACAGCAGCAGCAGCAGCTCGTCGTGGCGAGAATGCTACCTGTCCTATTGCATTCGATGCAGACGGTAACATGCTTACCAATGCCAAGGGTGAGCCTCTACCCATGTACTACTGCTACAACGAAGGATACCGTAAGAAGTTCTCCGGTGGTGATGCCATCTATGAGGATATAAACCACGATGGTCAGATTGACCGTTATGATATGGTTTACCTTGGTAACTCTAACCCCAAATGCAACGGTGGTTTCGGTATCCAGCTTTATTATGGTAAGTTCTCTATTAACGCAGGTTTCAACTTCCGTGTGGGTAACATGATTTTCAACTACGCCCGTATGGAGTACGAGAGCATGTACAACAACAACAACCAGAGCTACGCAAGTACTTGGCGCTGGCGTAAGAACGGTGACATAACCGTTATTCCCCGTGCCCTCAACAACTACGGTACTGGTTACAAGAGCTACAACTCTCTGATGAGCGACCGTTACATTGAGAAAGGAAACTATCTGCGTTTACAGTATATTCAGATTAGCTATGATTTCGATGCGAAGAAGTTAAAGAAGTACGGTATCAACAACCTCAAGTTGTTTGCTTCAGTTCAAAACCCATTCGTATGGTCAAGGTACACGGGTGTTGATCCCGATGTATCTCCCACAGGCTATGATTGTGCAGTCGACAGAAGTAAGACTCCACGTAACAAATCCTTCACTTGCAGTTTAAACATCGGATTCTAAAATTACAAACAGATGAAAAAGATCAATCATATATATAAATCTGCCTGCTTGTTTGGATTGCTGGCTGTAGGATTGGCATCCTGCGAAGACTACCTGACAATCTATCCTACAGACAAGGTTGTTGAGGAAGATTTCTGGGAAGACATGAACGACCTTAACGGCGTTCGCTACGGCGCCTACAAGCAAATGGCAAGTACTATAGATAATATGTTTATATGGGGCGACCTGCGTTCAGACTCCTATAAGCTGAACACTGAAACACATTCAGAGCAGGCTAACCATGACAGGTACAGTAACATATTAGCTGGTATGCCTGACTCCAGTATGTCTTGTTATGACTGGGAAGGCGTTTACAAGACCATCAACTTCTGTAACAAGGTGTTGAAACATGGTCCCGAAGTACTGGAGAGGGACAAGCAGTTTACCACCACAGAGTGGTTATACATGCGTGCTGAGATGACAGCCCTCCGTGCCCTCAACTATTTCTATCTGATTCGCGCCTTTAAGGATGTACCTTACACCACAAAGGTTATCAATAGCGACAAAGATGTGGAATTATTCCCCCTCACCAACCAGTTAGTGGTGCTGGACTCTATCATCCTGGATTGTGAAAGCGTAGCAGGCCAGGCACGTAACCGCTTTGCCAACAATACTGATACCAAGGGTATGATTACCAATGCGGCTATCTATGCCATGTTGGCTGATATGTACCTATGGCGTGGATCACTGCACGAAGGTCGTGCTATCAAGAACGATACAGTAAGAGTTGTGAAGCCCGACGGAACCGTGGATTCTATCGCCCATACTCCCGTTGGTGACTATGACTTAGCAGTTAAGTGGGCCGACAAGGCACTTGAGGCACATCACAATCAGGTAGAGGACTACTTCTCATCCATGTCTTTTGGTGGTTCAACTTCTACAGAGATTGTTTCTTACGGTTTACCCAACGTTGACCTTATTAAGAACAACTTCGTGGGTGCTCACCAAAGTACCAATCCCAGTCTAACGTCTCAACAAGATATATTCTATGATGGAAACAGTATAGAAAGTATCCTTGAGTTGCAATATAGGGTGAGCGACGGTTTAAAGAACGGAATCGTTAATTCTTTGTATGGCTATACAAGAGGTACTAACCTGATGGTTGCTGAGGATGCCATGAAGGAAGCTTGCGAAAAAGACGAAAAACTGCAGAAGTTCGATACCCGTCTGTGGGTTGGCTGCCAGGTTTATATCGAAGACACGCAAGCCAAATCCGGCTACTACTGCCTGAAGTATCAGAATCCCCGCTTTCAATTAGAGGGACAGGGAGCCAATCGTAAGGTAATGTATGCATACTTTAACGAATCAAATCCCAGTACAGAGTATAACAACTGGATTATCTATCGTACCACAGATGTTCTGCTCATGAAGGCTGAGGCTTTAGCATGTGCCAAGAAGGAAACTCCAACGGTAAAGAGTATCCTGAACGCCATCAACCGCCGTTCTTATTGCGACATTGAGGAAGGTAAGCAGCCCGCAGAGGATGGTTCCGGTACAATTGGTGATGTTAAGGTTGCTTCTGACTGGTCTGGAAAGAAGTCAACCACACCTAAGGTTAACGGTTTAATAAAGACCATTATGAACCAGCGCCAGATTGAACTATTAGCTGAAGGAAAGCGTTGGTTTGACCTCGTACGTCTCGCAGAGCGAATCAGTAATAACAATGCCGATTCAGCAGACGAGCGCGAGAATCCTGAAGGTGTACAGAAGGGTGAACCCGGATACGTTGGCAATGGATTTTCTGGTATGAGCGCCGTAGTAGAGTGCTTCATGCAGAATTCTGTTAGCAATTCCTATAGTACCCTGATAAACAGGTTCAAGAATCGCTGGGGTCTCTACTGTCCTATCTATGAGCAGGAAGTAAAGGCAAGCCGCGGTGTACTTCTTCAGAATCCTGTATGGAACAAATCAAGGTATGAACAATAAGTTTGTATAAACAGATATCAGGAATTTAAAGAAATATCAAATATGGCTAACAATAAATTCAACAAATACATTGGAGCGATTGCTTTGGGAGCTGCCATTCTGGCAGTGCCCAGTTGCTCCGATGATCACTTCGATATAAATTACGGAGGTGATGAAAACTCTGCTATTGCTACAAAGACTCTTTGGGAACTCATTAACGACAACCCCAATCTGAGCAAATTCAAGACCATAGCAGAAACGGCAAAATATTGGAAAGACGAGACCCACCCTGTAAATAACTGGACGTATGCCGATGTACTGAAGAGCGGCCAGTTGACTACCGTTTGGGCACCAGAGAATAACGCCATCTCAGATGCAGAATATCAGTCTCTCCTGGAACGCTGTGCGACGGACGGTTACAATTTACAGCAGCAGTTCATCAGCAACCACATTGCTCTTTGGCGTAGAAACATCTCTAATCCCGGTATTGATACCATTAAGATGATTAACGGCAAGAACATGGTTTTTGACAAGACAGATACCACTAAATGTAAGATCCAGGGAGTTGACCTCAACAAGAAGAACATAGCCGCCTTGAATGGTACCTTGCATACCATCCTGGGAACTACGCCCTTCCACTACAACTTCTATGAGTATCTGAAGTTCAGTCCTTCCCTGCCCCTTATGTCTGAGTATGTAGTATCCAAAGATACCACTGAGTTTTACAAGGACGGTAGTATAGAAGGTCTTCCTGACAAGGATGGTAATCCTTCTTACGTTGACAGTGTGTACAGGACTACCAACATCCTGTTTGACCATGACTTCTACAGACCAAATTCAGGAGCTGAGACTTGGGATATGTTCCAGGAATGTTTCGATGCCCGTATCAACCAGGAAGACTCTGCCTTCATCATGGTTCTGCCCACAGATGCAGCCTGGACTGCTGCTAAGCAGAAGATCGGACATCTGTACAAGTATCCAGAGAAGTATGAGGACAAGGAAAAAGGTAATGAAGGTACTTCCGTTATTCGTACCATTGCAGACCCGGACTCTTTGGCAAAAATGAGTATGGACATGGATCTTACCACTCCATTGGTTTACAACGTAAACAAGCAGCCTAAGGTAGGCAGCAAGCTCTGGACGTTAGAGGATTTCATTGCCAACAAGGGAGCCGCCGCAGAATATCTGCTGAATACTTTCGGAGATACCTTGCGTAATACAGCCACTTGGGACAAGACCAGCATCTTCAATGGCAATTTGGTTAAAATGAGTAACGGTTACGCTTACGAGGCAACAGAATGGGCGTTCCCGAGAGAACTGTACAATCCTGACATTGAAGTTGAAATTGATGGTTTGGGTAACTTCTTCTATACCACCAGTAATACATATTTCAAGGTAGGCTCTGATACTAAAACCATCAGCTTCAACAACTCTCTCTTTTCTAAGATTGCTGACAAGTACGGACACGTAAGCCATAATAACTTCTACTATTTGGCTGCCTATGGTCCTACTGCCGCTCCTCACGCAGAGGTTAAGTTACTGGGCAACCTTACCAGCACCTCTCCCGTAGTTACGCGTAGACAGGATGCCGAGGTGATGAGTGGAAAGTATGATGTCTATGTAGTTTGTGTTCCTTACTGGTACAGTTTGATTTCTAACAAGGGAAATATCGACGATTTCTTAATCAAAGACTCTACTGGCACAGAAATAATCAACGAGCAGTACATTGACTCTATTTCGGCTATTACCAAGCAGAGTTTCACTGGCCAGATTCGTTACAACAACAATGCCGCCAACGGTAAGGATGTAACCAACAAGAAGTCTGCTGTTATAGAATATGACGGAACAAAGGTGGACACCCTGCTGGTGTTTGAAGACTTTGAGTTCCCCTATTCTTACAAGAACATGCGCTTCACTTATCCTACCTTGATTCTTGATGGAGCTACCAAGAGTGCATCCGCCAAGAAGGGATTCATTTACCACATGTATATCGACCGCGTGATACTGAAAAGTAAGGAAACCGGTGAAGAAACAATTCTCGACCCTCAGTAAACCATTACAATGATGAAAAATATATTAAATGATACATTCATACACAAGACACTGAAAACAGGTCTGTGTTTCCTGTTGCTTTCCGGTTTGAGCATCCCCAGCGTATATGCGCAGGATGAAGTGGAAAGTACTGACGGAGAAGAAGAGGAGGTTGTCGTACGAAAGGCTCCCAAAAAGCCCGAGAAAGTGTACGAGACAAAAACCGTGAAGGGTGTTGTCACCGATGATGCAACCGGTGAGCCAATGGGTGGCGTACGTGTTCAGGCCTTAGGTCTGGCAAGATACTCTACACTGACTGAGGAGGATGGTTCCTATACCCTCGACATCCCAGTTTTCTCTGATGCTGTTTATGCTTACGCTGATGGATACAACCCCATTCAGTGTGCAGTTAAGAACGGTGAAGCTAATATAAAGCTTATCGACACCAACTTCAATCCTTACTTCACAGAAGGTACCACCATTACCGCACAGAAGAAGATTACGTTGAGTGAGACCAGCAGTATAAGTGCCGATGAAGACATCGAACTGAAACTGGCAGGTGACATCCACACCGTTCTGCGTAACGGTACACCTGGTATCGGTAACTTTATGACCATCCGTGGTGTTAACTCTATCAATGCCAATGTGCAGCCCCTGATTATTCTGGACGGCAATATCATGGATGCCCAGTATGACCGTATGTCTGCTCACGAAGGTTTCTTCAATAACCTGATTGCCGGTATTGACCCGGAAAACATCGAATCCATCCAAGTACTGAAGAATGGTACCGCCCTGTATGGTGCCAAGGGTGGTAACGGTGTGATCATCATCAACACCAAACGCGGTAAGAGCATGGCTACCAAGATTAACGTCCGTATCTACGGAGGTGTGGAACTCATGCCCTCTACATTGCCTATGCTGAACGGTGACCAGTATTCAACTTATCTGGGTGATGTTATCAGTACACTGGACAACATGAAAGCCAACCAGTTGAATAATTTCCGCTTCCTCGACAAGAGCCCGTCTAACTATTACCGCAAGGTATTTAGCAATAACGAGAATTGGCAGGACGGCCTTTATCGGACAGCCGCAACCCAAAACTACAAGCTGAGTGTAGAAGGTGGTGATGACGTAGGTATGTATGCCCTCTCTTTGGGTTATGCATCCAGCAATGCCAATGCCAAGGGTACCGGCATGAACCGTCTGAACCTGCGTTTCAATACGGACATTGAGATATTCCCGAAACTGAAGACAGGTTTGGATATTGCCTACAACCAGGTAAGCTATGATTTGCTTGACCAGGGCTGGAGCGAGGATTACTCTATGCAGAACATAGGTTCTCCCAACGTACTGGGTGTGGTACAGGCTCCATTCATCAACAGGTATGCCTGGTACTACGACGAGACTTCTACCGATCCTATTGCATCAAACCGTCTGCAACTCTCCAGTGAATATGCAGGTAAGTACGCTGCAGACGGGGGAAGTTTCATTGTTAATCCCTTCCAGTTCAACAATGCAATTGGCGGAACCCGCCTGAACGAGTCCCTGCGTAATCCCTACTGGATTCTTCAGAACGGTGATGGCAAAACCAAGAACTACGCTCAGAATACGGTTGTTAACATTAATGTAAGTCCTAAGTGGCAGGTTACCAATACCTTCAGTATCAGCGACCGCTTCAACTTCCAGATGAACCGTAACAACGAGAAGTACTTCCTTCCCGTAAATGGTACAACACCTTACTTCCTGACAGACTTGGGTTACATTGACAGTATGCAAAAGACCCTCTTCTCTAAGGAGACTACCCTTAACAACGACCTGCGTCTGGAATGGGCAAAGAATTACGGAGCCCATACCGTAGATGTATTTGGCGGCTGGCGCTATAACAAGTACGCCTTCAGCTACAACTACATGAGCGGTTATAACAACGAGAACGATAAACTGCCCATCATCAACAAGAACATGGACTACATCCATTATGGTGGTACCAATGATGAATGGTCAGATATGACTTACTACCTGAATGCCGGCTACAACTTCAAGAACCGTTACTTTGCAGAATTTGCAGTAAGTGCTCAGGCTGCCAGCCGTTTCGGTGAAAATACCAACTCTGGTATCAAGGCATTCGGTGTAAGCTGGGGTATTTTCCCCTCACTGCAGTTAGGATGGCTCGTCAGCAACGAGAAGTGGTTCAAGTGCAAGGGTATTGACTACCTGAAGCTGACCGCCGGTTTTGACATGAGTGGTAATGATGACCTTGACTACTATGCAGCACGTACCTACTGGGAAAGCCAGCGAGTGAGCCGCACCACCGTAGGTCTCTACCTGAAGAATATTGCCAACAGCGGTATACAGTGGGAAACTACTACCAAGTGGAACATCGGCCTGCAGGGAAGCTTCCTGAACAACCGCTTGCAGGCAGGTATTGACATCTTCTGGCATAAGACAAGCAACTTGCTTACACAGAAGGAGCTTAGCTTTGTATCTGGTATGACTCAGTACTGGACCAATGAGGGCCAGCTCACCAACAGAGGTGTTGAGTTTAATGCCAATGCGGCCATTATCAATAAGAAGGACTGGAAGTGGGAACTTGGCGCCAGCCTTGGTCACTACAGGAATAAGATTACCGAGTTACCCGTCAGCCTGAGCAACACCATGGTACTGACCGATGTAAACGGCAACAACGTACAGTATATTCACGGTTATACCAACAGTGTTTATGGCAAGGATAACATCCTTACTGCTGTGGGCTATGCAGTAGGCAGTTTCTATGGTTGGCAGACAGCCGGCGTATTCGCTTCTGATGAAGAAGCAAGCCAGGCAGGCAAGATGGGTTACCTGAAGTATCCTACCGGTATTGCCGACGAAGACAAGAAGTACGCCAATTTCCAGGCAGGCGATGTTCACTTCATTGACCAGAACGGTGATGGTGTAATTGATGATGCCGACAAGGTTGTTCTTGGCAACCCCCACCCCGACATCTATGGTAACATCTTCTCCAGCCTTACCTGGAAGAATCTCCGTCTGGATATGAACTTCAAGTACAGCCTTGGCAACGATGTTTACAACTACCAGCGTTCCAGAATTGAAGGTTTGAATACCACCTACAATCAGTCAAGTGCAGCCTTGCGCCGCTGGACCTACGAAGGTCAGGTTACTGATATGCCTCGTGCATGCTTCGCCGATACAGAAGACTGGCGCAACAACGAGCGTATGTCTGACCGCTGGATTGAGGACGGCAGTTACCTGAAACTGAAGCACGTTCGTCTTACCTATAAAATACCTTACAGCAACAGCTGGCTGTTAGGTCTGAAGGTATGGGGTGAGGCCAATAACATATTCTGTATAACCAAGTACTTGGGAACTGATCCTGAGATGAGCAGCCACAATGGCGTTCTTTATCAGGGTATTGACACCGGACTTATTCCTCGTGGTCGCAGTTTCAACTTTGGTGTAACCATCAACCTGTAATCAGAAGAATATAAGATTATGAAAAAGAAATCAATTATAAGCTTGCTTATCTGCTGCATGACACTGGGTATGATGAATACATCATGCCAGGACATGCTAACCCCAGATAGTGAACGCCACGCCTATGAAGTGGCTAAGGATACCCTGTACTCTTACTGGGGTATTCTAAAGTCTCTGCAGAACATAGCAGAGCGTTATGTGATTCTCAATGAGTGCCGTGGTGACTTGGTAGAAGGTTCCGCTTATGTAAGTGACACCATTGCAGCCATCATCAACTTTGGTCAGAACGGCTATCAGGACAAGTACAAGGATGGTGCCTGTGCATACCTGAAGGTCAGTGATTACTATCACGTTATCAACAGTTGTAATGCCTATATTGCCAAATGTGATACAGCCTTGATGCTATCTACCGGTCAGCAAAAGAGGTATATGCTGCAGGAGTGCGCTCAGGTTCAAGCCATTCGTGCCTGGGTTTATATGCAGCTCATCTATGCATACGGCAGAGTACCCTTCTACAAGGAACCTTTGCTTACCACAGATGACATCAACAAGTTCATTAAGGATCCCAATCATACCATGGCAGATGCCAAGACTCTGGCAGACCTGTTGGGAGCTGATTTGGAGGAAGTGTATGCAAAGCTTGACCCAGAGGATATGTTCCCCCAGTACAACGAATATGAACTCGTTTGCCACAGTATGCGTGTGATGTTCCCACTGGACGTTGTAATTGGTGACCTCTATCTGATGCAGGGCGATGAGACTGCTTGCAAGAAAGCTGCCAGCTATTATTACAAGTTCCTGAACTCCAAGTTCTGCGGTCCTCTGGAAACAACCAATTATATTAGCTTGGGTGACCGCGTAGCAAGTATAGACGATCCACAGTATGGCTTCTATGGAGCTGTTCCCTATAATGAAACCGGCTATTCTTTAACTGGCGGCCGTTACCGCTATGAAGCCATTACCTGTATCCCCAGCAACAAGGGTCGTTTGGACGGTCATGTATTTACCGACATCAACCGTTTGTTCGGTTTTGAGGCAACCCTGAGTGCAAGTGGTAGTGGTATTGCCGATGAAGATGCTAAGGCAACAACCTCTTTTGTTTTGCTGAACTACCGCGACAATGGTTACCGCCGCGAGCTTCTCCCCAGTAGAGGCTATGAGGCATTGTGTGACAGCCAGAAGTACGAGTGCTACATCGGTTCCGGATCAAAAGATAATGAACCTTACCAGGAATTGGCCGTACTGCCCGATGTTGGTGACGCACGTCGCGTATGGATTTACAGACCAATTGCTTTTGCTGAGAGGAATGCTGTCATTCTCACTCCCCGCAGCGAGCAGTACACCCTGCCTATGGGTGAGAATACACTGTATGGCAAGCTCATTAGCAAACAGAATCCTAATAGCTCATTCAGCACCGTTTACCCATTGGTTTACCGCAAGTCAACCATCTGGCTGCGTTATGCCGAGGCTATCAACCGTGCCGGATTCCCCAGCTATGCATTTGCCATCCTGAAGAACGGTCTGGTTAGTAACCATAACATGTGGTTCCCCAGCAATGTTGAGGAAGAAGATTATGCAAACAGGCCATTCAGCTACCTCTCCGGTGCCAGTCTGGACTATGGTGTAAAGGATTCTGTCTTTGTTTACATTGAACAAGTTGATGACTCTACCCAATACGTATGGGGTTTACCTGGATATGACACAGATGTAAAAGAATACATTACCTCTTTTGACAAGCTGAAAGAATACGTTAATGCCAAATATCAGGCTATAGCTGATTCTATCAACAGCACCCTACCCGAGGATGCAGAGCCCGTTATACCAAAGGAAATCAACCTGGCTTACGTAGGCTTCTTTGCCAAGACATTCTACAACTATCCTTCAGAAATCTGCCAGAAGGCTCTCTGGTATCTGGATCGTCGTGAGGTAAGAAAGGCTGCTACAACGGAATACATGAACTATAACAACCGTCCCTATCTGCGTGGCTACACAGGATCTATCTCTCCCTTATACAAGAGAAACATCTATGATACCCGTGGTTACTACCGTGCAGATTCATATAATCTGAACAACACATCATCTACAACTGATTTCCTGACCATCGGTGTTCACTCACGTGGTTGCGGTATTCTGAAGCCAGATGATCCCGAGCGCTGGAGTTCTTACGATTATGTTAAACTGGTTACCAAGAAGATTAAGGAGAACCATGGTGTAACAATAACCAAGGATCAGATTTATGACGGAAGCTATGATGAATGGGTTAGGGAAGCCGTTGAGGACCTTATCATTGACGAGGACGCTTTGGAGCTTGCCTTTGAGGGATGCCGTTTCTCAGACCTGGCTCGTGTTGCTATTCGTCGTAACGATCCCAGCTTCCTGGCATCTCGCGTAGCAAAGCGTAAGGGAACCATGGATATGAATATGTACAATATCCTTCTGAACCAGAATAACTGGTACCTCCCCTTCCCTACTGAATAAAATCCATATTGATAATAGGAAGAGCGCCCGGAGCAATCCGAGCGCTCTTTTTTGGATAATCAAAAAAATCAACTTAGAAAAGTTCCGTTTCTAACATAGAAAAAAAATTATCTAACTTAACTTTTTTTTTCCTTAACATAGAAAATATTTTTTCTACACGTAGGAAAAAGTTTTTCCTAACGTAGGAGCAAAAACTCCTTGGTTAAGGCATTTTCGGAACA
>JAEEGL014729712.1_pt1 | contig 24439 bp, 19 predicted proteins | sample 9134231 | NCBI WGS metagenome assembly JAEEGL01 (sample SAMN16246548, study PRJNA631951) | gut metagenome | biome: gut microbiome; feature: rumen; material: fiber-attached | host: Bos | place: Iran: Karaj | collected 2018-10
GCAAAGGTAAAACATTATTTCCATTCTCCTGTGTACTACAATTGACTTTTCAAACGGGCCAGCGTTGATTGACAATGGGTTATGCGACAGCAGCATGTAGAAAAAGATGAAAAAATCTTTTTCGCGTCAAAGTTGGGTTAAGAAAATGTCGATTTAACCATAATTTAACACAACCCTTATGCAACCATGGGCAGATCTTTAAAATCCGCCCTGTTTTGCATCTCTTTTATTTTCATCAAAACCTTTTTCTTTTTACTCTTCACACTATTACCATTCTTATATCCAATTCTCTTCGCAATCTCCTCCATTTTACATCCTTCCAAGTAATAACTCTCCAAGATCATCTTATCCACTTCCTTCAACTTACTCCAGATCCTTTCCAACTTCTTATATCTATCATCTTCATCCCCTCTCTCATCCATCACATCAAATCTCTACTCAATTCCTCCTTCATCATCCTCACTCACTCCAAATCCTCTTTCCATTATCCTATCCAAACTCACACTATCCTCATTCACCTTCCTCAAATAATGCATACCAATATTTCTACAAATCCTCATCAAATAACCCACCATACTCTTTTCCATCAACTTAAATTCCTTATCCATCATCTTCTCCCACAATACCAAACATCCATCATTATAAACCTCCTCCAAATCCTCAAAACTCAAAACCTTAAATCTTCCCTTTAACCACAACAACACATTCTCCCTCTCATATTCCACCACCTTATTAAAAATAAGGTTACTCACGTTCAAAAGTCCACTCTTTTCCTCCTTCAGAGTCAACTTCTTATCACACTCTTCAAAACCACTCACCTTAATTTTTACTACCATACCCTTCATTTTAAATTATTGCGTAATTTTTACGCTGCAAAAATAGAATAATAAGTTGAAACTTCCAAATTTTTCTGCGTATTTTTTACGCAATAGATTACTTTTTTTGGTTTTTGGGCAATATATGATGCCTGATGTTGGGTAAAAATGTTTTTAAATGGTTGTTTTATGATGGAAATTAATGTTTATTCAGAGAAAAATGGTAATTTTGAAGCAGATTCAGAAAAGAAGCCTATGATTATCATCGAGTCAAGAAAAAAGCCGCTCTTACCTGGTAAGAAAGATAAAAACGGCAAACCGATTTTATCGTTGAAAGAAACATATCTCGATGCTATGATTATCGAAGAGAAGATCAAGGCCAAGGACGAGTTCGTAAAGTTCAGTCCCTTTTATCCCAATGGTGGCATTCCTATTCCCTTTTCTGAGGGGTTGTTCGCTGCATCTGTTGAGGGTATCTGGCAAGGTCTGAAGGTTTTTGAGGATGTAGACGTCGACAAGTCATACTTCTCTAAGCGCGACATGAAGAACCTGAAACGTACCACACGCAAGTATGGCCCATGTCTCGGACATCGCAAAGGCGTTCATGGTGAGGAACTGCTTGGCTACCTCACTGCCCGTAAGCAGATTTATCTGCCCTGTTACAAATGGGTGTTGGAGAACAAGCTCCAGAAGCTGGTAACTGCGATTCGTATCATATCTAAGAACAAGCCAGTGGTTCTGCTTGACTACAACACGAATCCGGATGTTTACAATGCTAAGAGTCCTCTATCGCATGCCTCACTGATTAAGGCTTACATCGAATGCAATTATCCAGAATAGTTTTTTGAAAAAACAAGAAAAAGAAGACCAAATTCTCCAACCTTGAAAAAAGGCAAAGAATTTGGTTTTTTTGTTATTGATATTTGTCTTCAACAATAATTATTTCACGGGAAGCAGTTGTTTCTCATTTTTTATTGTTATCTTTGCAATGTATACTAAGGTTTGTTCTATGGTTTGGTGCCATTAAAAAGTGCCATATCTGAAATGGAAGTCAATGTGCAACTTGTTCATATACGACTTAGGATTCAAATAAAAAGTATTAAATCGCCCAATAGTCTACAGAAATAAAAAAACGAATGCATCAAAGTCTACAACAACGTATAGATCGAGCCGTTGATCTTTTCATGAGCGGCTATGGCTGTTGCCAGTCAGTCGTGGCGGCCTATGCCGACTTGTATGGCTTCACTGAGGAGCAGGCACTGCGTGTAGCGGCAGGTTTCGGTGGTGGAGTAGGGCGGCTGCGCATGATGTGCGGCGCTGTGTCGGCTCTCGTCATCCTGGTGGGCATGGATTGTGGACAGACCGAGGGCAATGACCGTGCTGGCAAGGCCGCTTGCTACAAAGTGGTCAGAGAATTGCTCGAATTGTTCGAGCGGGAGAACGGCTCCCTCATCTGTGCGGAGATTTTAGGGCTGAAAGGCGAAAAGGCTCGCTGTTCCTACGTACCCTCAGAGCGCACACAGGAATATTACAAGACCCGGCCTTGCGCTGCCAAAGTGGAAAGTGCGGCGCGCATCTTTGCCGGATATTTATCTCAGAAACAAAGTTCTAACCCTTAAATTTTTAGAAGATGAAAAAAATGAATCTTTTTAGCCAGGCTTTGCTTTGCCTGTTGTTGATGTTGCTTGGTGGCTCCAATGCCATGATGGCCAATACCACGACCAAAGTGGAGAGTGTGCAACAGTCCAATCAGGTGGTCACTGTGACAGGTACCGGTGTGCGTCTGCGTTTTGGCCCCGGACTTAATTATGACTTCTTGAAATGGAAGGATGGCACCGCACGTTGCCCCAAGAAAGGCGAGAAATTGCAGCTCGTTGGTCAGTCGGGCGACTGGTATCAGGTAAGTTATGCAGGTCAGGAACTTTACCTTTTCAAGCAGTATGGCGTCGTGGGCAAGGGTGCTGTGGCCGCTCCTGCCAAGAAATATGTGAAGATCACCGGTAAAGGTGTGCGTCTGCGCTTCGGTCCTGGACTTGACTACGGCTATCTGGTTTGGAAAGACGGCACCACCCGTAGTCCGAAAGTGGGCGAGAAACTGGAACTCCTAGGTCAGGAGGGTGACTGGTACAAAGTGAAGTATCAGGACGCAGAGTTTTATGTGTTCAAGCAGTATGCTCAGAAAGTGAAATAAAGGATTCGCCCCTCAATATTTTCACCCCTCTAACATGAGGAAAGCGAAACTTGAAATATGATGAAAAAGAACATTATCACCACATTGTTGCTGTCGCTGACAGTCTTTGTGGTTCAGGCTCAGCGCACCACCGACCTGCTTGACCGCGGGTTGGTGGCTGTGCCTTCTGGTACAGGCAGTTTCGTGAGCTGGCGTATTTTTGCTGAGGAATATTATGACACGCAGTACAATCTCTATCGTGACGGTGTGCGTATCAATCCCTCGCCGCTCAGTGTCTCCTGTTTAGTTGATCCATCCGGCACGGCAGGAAGCAAGTATCAGGTGGCCGCCGTGGTGCGCGGTGTGGAGCAAGAGCGCTCCGCCGAGGTCACACGACTCTCATCACAGTATATACAGTTTGCCGTCCAGCCGATTCTCTCCCGCCGCGGCACCGACATCTCAGGCGACTACAGCATCAATGACATCGCCTTGGCTGATGTTGACGGCGATGGCGTGTCGGAGTTTCTTGTCAAGCGCAACTACAACCTCGACTCCGACGCCACAGGTCCTTGTCCCGTGGCCAATGACTCTGCTTTCAATTTTCTGGAGTGCTATAATATCAAAGGCGACCGGTTGTGGTATATCGACCTCGGTCCCAATATGTGCAGCGGTCCTGATGAGCAGTATGACATCGTGGGTTATGACTGGGATGGCGACGGCAAGGCGGAGGTGCTTATGCGTGGCGCAGACAACATGATTATTTATCACCCTGATGGCACGAAGACAGAGGTGGGAAATATGAATGTCAACACCCGCAACACAGTGACCCATACCGCCAACATGACCTATACCAATACAGGTGCTGAATATCTGCTGTATATGGAGGGCGCCACCGCCAAACCCTATTCTATTGGCCCCAGTGGCGCCAAGTGGATGTCTTATCCCTTGCCACGTGGCGATGCCAACGATTGGGGAGATGGCTATGGCCACCGCTCCACGAAGCACTATTTCGGAGCACCTTTTCTCGATGGACGGCATCCCTACATTTTCCTGGGGCGTGGCTGCTACACCAAGCATCATTTCAAGGCCTTCTCCGTCAATCCCCAGACCCATTTGCTCACACTTTACTGGGAATGGAAGAGCGGCAACTCCGGTCCCTATTTCGGTCAAGGATACCATAATTACGGTATCGCCGATGTCGACTGGGACGGGCGCGACGAGATCGTCTTTGGTTCGATGGTAATCGACGACAATGGTCAGGGACTTTCCACCACAGGTCTGGGGCATGGCGACGCTCAGCACTGCAGCGACTTCGACCCCTACCGTCATGGTCAGGAGATTTTCACATGCAACGAGAGCAGCCCTGCCATGAACTACCGTGACGCCACCACCTCCAAGATTTATTACCGACTGCAGTCCACCAGCGATGACGGACGTGCCCTCTGTGGCAACTTCTCCAATGATTATCCGGGTTGTATCGGTCACTCGTCGCAGTCGGGTGTGGTCTCTACAGTTGCTGATAAAGTGATTTCCGGCGCACCATCAGGCTTTGCCAACAATTTCCGCATCTACTGGGATGGCGACCTCCTCGAAGAGGGACTCGACGGAGCCAGCAGCCGCGAGGGTGCCAGCCGTGTTTGTAAGGCCGATGGCACCACTGTTTTCACGGCCACAGGCACAGCCAATTGCAACTGGACAAAGAACACCCCCTCAGCCACCGGCGATATCTTAGGCGACTGGCGTGAGGAGATTGTGGCGCGCACCAGCGACAACCGATACATCCGTGTCTATACCACCAACCTGGCGACCCCCTGGCGCAATTACACCCTTTGGCATGACCATCAGTACCGTCAGGGCATGGTGTGGGAGTCGATGGGTTACAACCAGCCGCCGCATGCCAGTTACTTCCTTGGCGAACTGGAGAAGATCACCGTGGCACCACCGCCCCTCACTATGACCGGCCGCACCGAGATAGCCAACGGCGGCGTCATCGATGCATCGTATGACGGCCAACACGTCATTGTATGTGAAACCAACGACACCCATGTCTCTGTCTCTGAAGGCGCAAAACCCTGGGTTGCCACGTTCAACGTGCCGTCATGGGTGCAAGGCACCAACAGCACCAACACCGCTGGCAATCCCAAGATCAATTATGTCTACTACACCTGTACTGTTGAGGGTGGAGCTTTCGATGGCAAGACACGTCTTGTCAAACAAGGCGACGGTATTCTGCGTCTGCCTAAGGTGGAGCAGAAATACACTGGCAACACAGACATTTGGGCCGGTGTGGTCGAATTTGACGGCACTTTGCTCCAATCGACCTTGTGGCTCAATCGCTTTGCTGAGTTGAACAGCGATGGTGGCGCTTTCCGTAGTATCAAGATGGACTATGACGCCAAATTGCGTCCAGGCCACTCCGACCATAAGGGCACGATCAGCACTGACTCGCTCATGTTGGGCTTTGGTTCACGTGTCATCTTTGACCTCTATGACGACCTCACCGCCGACCAAGTCAACGCAAGGTTCCTCTCAATAGAGACCAAAGACTGGAAATACGGTCCGGAATACCTCACCCCCGTTTTCGAGTTCGTCTGCCATGATAGCGACACCCCACAAGTTGGTCGCTATCTGCTGGGCGAGGTGGGAAAGGTGGAAGGCAATATTGACGACATCCGTATCCTTGGCTTAGGCACCAAGATGAAGAGCGCGCTCGCTTTTGAGGATGGACGGCTTTATCTTGATATCAGCAGTATGCGCGACAATGGCGACATCTACTGGACGGGTACGGTAAGCGATACCTGGGATGTGGCTGCCACGGAGAATTTCACCAACGTCAGTGGTGAGCAGGATAGTTTCGTCTCCGGCGATAATGTCCACTTCACCGATGACGCATCACAGTTCAATGTGGTCTTGTCTGGTGAAATTGAGGCCGACAGCATTATCGTCGACAACAATGACAATCCTTACACCTTCAAGGGCTCTGGCTCACTGGTGGGTAAGACCACTTTGGTGAAGCGAGGCACTGGTACCCTCAATGTCACTACCGACAACACTTACACCGGTGGCACACGCATCTCGGGCGGTACCGTCTCCGTCTCATCCTTGTCCAACGCCAATCAGGCGAAGGGCAATCTGGGAGCGGTTTCCACTCTGGCCTCAAAGTTTGTCATTGAGAATGGGGCCGAGTTGCGCACCACGACAGCAGTCACCAACGGTTCTTCTATCCAGTTGCTCGGTGAGGAAGGTGGTGTCATCTCCAACTTCGGCGATTTCATCGTCGACCGTGCTATGACGGGCACCACACTCACCAAGAAAGGCTCTGGCTGGATGAAACTCAATGTCTCCAACAGCCAGTTGCAGCGTCTGGTCATCGCAGGTGGCACGGTGCAGTGTGTCAATGCCAATACACCGGCACAGACAGTGGAATTCCAGAATGGCACACTGTATGAGAACACCAGTTCGAGCTACGCCATCGATGTGCCACAAGGCAAGAAAGGCACTTGGCGTTTGGTGGACCGTGGCTCATATAGCAACAAACTGACAGGCAAGGGCAATCTCACCGTCTATTGTCCCGTCGTTGTGGGCAGTGGATGGAATGCTACTCGCACGCAGATTCAGGGCAACTGGTCAGCCTTTGAGGGCACCATCACTTGTACGGTGCATAGCAGCGACAGCCGCTTTACCCTCGACAATAGTTATGGGATGCCTCATGGCACCTTCAATATCCCAAGTGGCGTGGAACTGCAGAACAGTGGCAAGACCTATCATATAGGAAAGGTCACAGGCACGGGCAGCCTGGGAGGTTCCTGTACGTTCAGCAATGGGTCTTCTGCCGGCGCCAACACCTGGCAGGTGGGCGACGACACCAACTGGACATGGGGTGGGAAAGTCACCTCCAATGCCAACTTTGTGAAAAAAGGGCAGGGGAGAATCACCTACTCGGGCACCAGCGACCACACAGGATTTGTTACGGTCAGCGAGGGCGAGTTGTTGCTTTCATCAGGCGTCTTAGGCACAGGTCGGCTCACTGTGGCCGAGGGAGGCATCTTGTCGGGCACCAATACTACCACCCGTCCGCTCAAAAATTCAAGTGTTGTGGTCAATGGCACTCTACAACCTGGAGCTTCTGCCACCGCATACACTGGCACCCTCTTCTTTGGGGGCAAGAATGTGACCTTCAATGCCAATAGTGTCTACGAGGTGAAGGCTCATCAATGTGCCACGTCTTATTCTAGTGGATGTACCACCATTTCCGACATTGGCACCCTGACGATGAATGGTGTGTTGCGTGTCACCGTCACCACCACACATACCCTTTCACCAGGCGACTCCATCCAGGTATGGAGCGCGCAGGCGATGAATGGAACACCCATCCTCGACCTGCAGTCGGGTATCGAGTGGGATACCTCTCGCTTGTCCGAGGGACTACTCTTTGTGGTCTCGGTCTCTGATGGCATCGACTCTGTCACCATGCCTCATACAGATACCAATGATCTCTACGACCTTAGCGGCCGTCTTATCCGCAAGAATGCCACCTCCATGGAGGGACTTCCTGCCGGTATTTATGTCCGCAATGGGCGAAAGATTGTGGTGAAGTGATATATTAGAAGTTGAGGAGTTCAGACAATACTTCTGAACTCCTCAACTTTTTTATTCTTTTATTCTTTTTCTCCTGGACTTCTGAACTCCTTCAATCAATCATTCTTCTATGATTGTCTTGAATTTCTTCCAGTTTTTTGCTTTTTTGTATAGGCTGGCAAAGCCTCTTGGCACGTAGAGCGGTATTTTCTCGCTGCCGTTGCTTTTCAGTGTCGGTGGCTGTGCGCCACGGCAGACGATGCGCTGCAACTGCTCACATTTGATGAAGGGTTTGTTACCTATTTCAGTCACTGAAGCGGGGATGACAAACTCGCGCATCGCCGAGCAGGAGCGGAAGGCTTCGTCGCCGATGGTGAGCAGCGAGTTGGGCAGTGCCAGATGGGTCATCGTGAGACAACCTCTGAACGCCTCTTTGCCGATGCTGGTGATGCCGTTGTGTAAAGCGACGGTCTGCAGCCCATTGCAGTTGCGGAAACAGCTTTCTGGTATTTTGGTTACGAGCGAAGGGATGGTAAGCATCGTAAGAGAGCCGCATTCCTGGAAGGCATGCTCTCCGATGGTTGTCAAAGAGTTGGGTAGAATGAGTCCCTGCAGCGACACACAGTCTCGGAATGCCGAAGCGCCTATTAAGGTGAGATGCATCGGCAGATGGATGCTACGCAGATTTTTGCAACCACTGAAAGTAGAGGGAGAGATCCTGTTCACCGCTTCGGGGATCATCATTTGCTGTAATTGGGCGCAATTCATAAAGGCACCTTTCTCGATGTTGTTGACCGAGGCTGGCAGCGCCACTTGTGACAGCTGGCAATAGGCGAAGGCGTTTTCTGCGATAGTGGTGATGCCATGAGGTATATTCAGCATGCCATTTTTCGCTTCTGGACAGAGCAAAAGGGTCGTCATGTCATAGTCGTAGAGCACACCTCCCACACTGGTGTATTCACGGTTGCCTTGCTCCACGTCGATCTGTTGCAGCCTGGGATTGTTACCGGGCTGACCGCCGTCGATATGTGTGTTTCTCGGGATGTAGATCTCTGTGAGCGGATTGTCGGCCAGTGCGTTCCAGCCTAGTGTTTGCAGTTGGCTGTTGAGATGGATGTCTGTCAGGCCACACCCTCTGAAGGCCTCCTCGCCGATGATAGAGAGCGACTGTGGCAGTACGACGTGTCTGAGACGCTTGCATTCCGAGAAGGCTCTCCTTCCTATTCTTGTCAGTGAGCGTGACAAAATGATGGTCTGCAGACGATCGCAGCGGCTGAAGGCCTCGTCGCCAATGACCCTCACGCTGCCTGGCATGTCCACCGTCTCCAGTTTTCCACAGTTGTAGAATGCATGGCGGCCAATCTCACGTGTGTATTCCGGCAGACGGATGGTCCGCAGATGGTCCATGGCAGAAAACATGTCATTGCTGATGATGTCGCGGTCGGTGCTGTAGCTGTTCACGAAATTGGCTCTCGTGAGATCCAGATCCACATAGTTGTCGATGGAGCGCCCATTGTCATTCTTACAGGTGGTGCGATCGCAGATTCTTTTGATGATCTTGATGTCATCTCCGTTGAGCAGACCCTCGATGGTGAGTCGCCTCACCCTGTTGATGGCATCGGGACCGATTTTCTCTTTCAGCAGACCGGGCTTGCTGTTTCTCACATGCAGCATATCGCCCATCATGGGTGTGGTCTTCGGATGTATTGGCTTGGGTTGGGGCTGTTCTTTTTTGCCGAAAGTGCGCTCTTGTGCCGTAGAGGGCATTGTCAGCCCCCAGACGAAGCATAATACAATAAGGAGTCTCATGATTTTCATATCCATTCTCTTTGTTTTTCAATAACTGGTGGACACTGATAGTGCCTATCCAAAAAGAGGCATCCTCTTCATGGGATGCCTCCTAGTAAGGTATATCAATTTAAAATTTGGCCATCTTGATGGCAACTACTGCACATTCATCACCCTTATTGCCCATCTTGCCACCACTACGGTCGCGGGCCTGGTCAAGGGTGTCGGTGGTCAACAGACCGTAGATGACAGGTATCTCGCTCTTGGCATTGAGCTGTGCGATACCGGCGGTCACACCCTGGCAGATGTAGTCGAAGTGAGGTGTCTCGCCGCGGATGACGCTACCTAAGATGATGATGGCGTCATAGCCGCCGTTGAGGGTCATCTGGTGGGCACCGTAGATGAGCTCAAAGCTGCCGGGCACGGTCTTCACATGGATGTTCTCAGGCAGAGCGCCGTGCTTTTCGAGCGTGCTGACCGCTCCCTTGAGCAGTGCGTCGGTGATCTCGCTGTTCCATTCCGACACGACGATGCCGAAGCACATATTGCTGGCGTCGGGCACTTTAGACTCGTCGTAGGAGGAGAGGGGGTGAAGTGCTGTAGCCATTATTTTGTCAGATATTCTATGTATTTGTCCACATCCTGCTGTACAGGTGAACCAAGATATTTGGCTTTGATGTCCTGGAAGATTTTCAGGGCCTCGTCATTCTTCTTCTGGTCGATCAGGATGATGGCGGCTTTCTGAAGAGCGATGGGAGAAACAGTGTTGTTGTAGCCAGTTGTGGTGGCTTTGTCTGCCATGCTGGCGGCTTTCTTGAAAGCGTCGATGGCTTTGTCCAGCTGCTTCACGTTGGCGTAGGCGTCACCCACAGCCACCATGGCGAGGGGGCTCACCATCATGTCGTCTTTTGTGTCGAAGTCATCAAGATATTTCACAGCCTCTTGCCACTTGTCCTGCTTGGCATAGCAAAGACCTGCATAGAGCTTGGCCAGGTTGCCGGCCTTGGTGCTGCTATAGTCGTTGGCTATCTGGATGAAGCCGGGAGCACCCAGACTGTCACCCTTCAGGGCCTTGTCAAAGTTTTGCATCATGAAGAGCTCCTGACACTTGGCCAGAGCGGTGCTGGCTTTCTCGTTGCGAGACTCAGCGTAGTTGTTATACATGGTGATGGCCACGATCAGCACAACCAGAGCCACCAGACAACCAATAATAGCCTTCTTGTACTTCTCAAAGAAGGCTTCCGACTTGTTAAGGGCTTCATTCATCTCCTGATTGCCCTTTGTTGCTTTTTTCTGTTTTGCCATTATTTTTTAATTAAGTTTTGTATTCAAAATAGGGGTGCGCAAAATTGCGACGCAAAATTACTTATTTTATCCCATATACTGAAATTTTTAAAGACTTTTTTCATTTTTATCCATAATTCTTGTACCTTTGCTGAGAAAAACAGCGAGGCAAGGCATCAGCATGACACTTCAGCGTATTTCCATCATGAACTATAAAAACATCTTGGCGGCAACGGTCGACTTGTCGCCGAAGATGAATTGTCTCATAGGAAGCAATGGGATGGGGAAGACCAATTTCCTGGACGCCATCTATTTCCTGTCCTTCTGTCGTAGTGCTTTCAACGCCATCGACTCGCAGACTATTACTCACGACCGCGACTTCTTCGTCATCGAAGGCTTTTATACCAACGAACGCGGTGAGGAAGAGCAGGTCTACTGTGGGATGAAGCGCGGACAGAAGAAGCATTTCAAGCGCAACAAGAAAGAGTACAAACGACTCTCGGAGCATATCGGACTGTTGCCGCTCATTCTGGTGTCTCCCTCCGACACGCTCATCATTGATGGTGGCAGCGAGGAACGGCGCCGGTTGATGGATGTGGTCATCGCACAGTATGACAACACTTATATCTACGCGCTCAACAATTACAACAAGGCGCTGCAGCAGCGCAATGCCCTGCTCAAAATGGAAGAGGAGCCCGACCCAGAACTGCTCGACATCTGGGAGCGGCAGATGGCTACTGAGGGCGAACGTATCTATGCGCTCCGCCATCAGTTCATAGAAGAGTTTATTCCTGTCTTCCAGCAGATTTATCAGACCATCTGCGACCAACGAGAGGAGGTGTCGGTGGAATATATCTCTCATTGTCAGCGCGGACCGCTCTTGGAGGTCATCCAGCGTGACCGTATGAAAGACCGAGCCGTGGGCTACTCGCTACATGGCATTCACCGCGACGACCTCGACCTGCGCATCGGTGGCTACCCGATGAAGCGGGAGGGCAGTCAGGGGCAGAGCAAGTCGTTTGCCATTGCCCTCAAACTGGCGCAGTTTGACTTTCTCCGCCGCACCAACAGCCGCACCACACCCCTGTTGCTGCTTGACGACATCTTCGACAAACTCGATGCGCATCGGGTGGAGCAGATCGTTAAGGTGGTGTCGGGTGACGACTTCGGACAAATTTTCATCACTGATACCAATCGTGATCATCTGAATCAAATCTTACACCATTACTCTTTCGACTATAAAATATTCTCCGTGGAGAATGGTGACATCACACTCAAAGAGTCCAACGATGTTCAGACGTGAGGTACAACCCTTCGGGAGCTTGCTCGACCTCTATTTGCGAGAAGCAGGCCTGGAGACACCGCTACTACAGCGGCGTCTGCTCGATGCATGGCCCAAGGTGGCTGGCGATCTAGTGGCTCGCTACACGGTGGAGAAGCACATCTACAACCAGACCCTGATGGTGAAAATCAGCAACCCGGCTCTCCGTGCCGACCTCTCGATGATGCGCACACAGTATGTCAAACAGCTCAATGCCGCCGTCGGGGCCACCATCATCGCCGACGTGAGGTTTTATTAGAGACCTCCCCCCCGGCCCGATACCTCCCCCGGCCCCAGTTCTGTTTGTTGCTATATCATAGCAACACCCCTTACATCAAAAACTCAAACCCATAAAAATAATAAAGACTCATGCCACAAATTAGCACAGAAAAGGCTCCTGCAGCCATCGGTCCTTACAGCCAGGCCATCGAGGCCAATGGCTTTGTTTTCGCTTCAGGTCAACTGCCTATCGACCCGGTCACGGGTGCTTTCCCCGAAGGCGGTGTCAAGGAGCAGACCCGTCAGTCGATTCTCAATGCACAGGCAATCCTCGCTGCTGCCGGTCTCTCTCTATCCAATGTGGTGAAAACCACCGTCTTTCTCGCCGATATGGGCGACTTCGCTGCGATGAACGAGGTTTATGCCTCCTTCTTCACCAGTCCCTTCCCGGCACGCTCTGCCGTGGCTGTCAAGACATTGCCTAAAGGTGCATTGGTGGAAATAGAATGTATCGCAGCCAAATGAGCGAGAAAGACTCTGTCATTATCGTGAGCGGTGGGATGGACAGCATCACACTGCTTTATGAGATGCAAGACCGTATCGCATTGGGTGTCTCCTTCGACTATGGCAGCAAGCACAACAGTCGTGAGATACCATTTGCCGAGATGCATTGTCGGCGTCTCGGCATCCCTCATATCACCATACCGCTGAGCTTTATGACCGACTATTTCAAAAGTTCGCTGTTGAAGGGTGGGGAAGAGATTCCCGAAGGTTCCTATGATGAGGAGAATATGAAATCTACCGTTGTGCCTTTCCGCAACGGTATCATGCTCTCTATCGCCGCAGGTTTGGCGGAAAGTAATGGATTGAAAAATGTGATGATGGCCAACCATGGAGGCGACCACACCATTTATCCAGACTGTCGCCCCGAGTTTGTCTCTGCCATGGATGAGGCAATCCGACAGGGCACTTTTGTCGGTGTGCGCCTTCTCGCCCCTTACACCCACATCACTAAGACCGACATTGCCCTCCGTGGCAAAGCCCTCGGCATCGATTATTCTGAGACATGGTCATGCTATAAAGGCGGCGAGCATCATTGCGGCCGCTGCGGCACCTGCACGGAGCGCCGTGAGGCTCTTGCCGGTGCTGGAATAGTGGATAAGACGGTGTATGAAGAGGACGTGTAGTGCCCTTTCCTATAAGGGCGATGCGATAATTGGCATTCATCATTGAATGAATGATGATGTTTGGGTAGGTAAAACTACCCAAACAATTCCCTTAGCGCCTCTTCCACTTTCCTTACAGGGTGCAGTTGTATCTGCAGTTTTTGGGTGTTGAGGCCACTCAGATTATATTTCGGGATGATGATATGGCTGAAGCCTAACTTTTCGGCCTCGGCTACCCGTTGTTCGATGCGGTTGATGGGACGCACCTCACCACTCAGACCCACTTCTCCGGCCAGGCACCAACCTGGCTCGATGGCGGTGTCGACATTGCTTGACAGCACAGCAGCGATGACACTCAGGTCCATTGCCATGTCGGTGACACGCAAACCTCCTGCGATATTCAGGAAGACATCTTTCTGCACCAGTTTGAAACCCACCCGTTTTTCCAGAACCGCCAACAGCATGTTGAGTCGCCTCTGGTCAAAACCCGTGGCCGAACGCTGTGGCGTGCCATAGGCTGCCGTGGAGACGAGGGCCTGCGTCTCCACCAAGAAAGGACGTATGCCTTCGATGGCCGATGAGATGGCGATGCCCGAGAGCCCTTCATGATCTTGTGTGAGGAGCAGTTCCGACGGATTACTTACTGGTCGCAGTCCTGAGCGCTGCATCTCATAAATACCCAGTTCGCTGGTGCTGCCGAAGCGGTTTTTGATGGAGCGTAGGATGCGGTACATATAGTGCTGGTCGCCCTCAAACTGTATCACCGTGTCGACGATATGCTCCAGGATTTTCGGGCCTGCCAAGGTGCCCTCCTTGTTAATATGTCCGATGAGAATGACAGGGATGCCACTCGACTTGGCGAAGCGGAGCAGTGCAGAGGCACACTCCCTCACCTGTGTCACGCTGCCCGGTGAACTCTCCACATCCTCCGTAGAGATGGTCTGTATGGAGTCGACGATCACCAGGTCGGGTTTCTCCTCTTTGATATGAGAGAAGATGCTCTCCAAGGAGGTCTCGCAGAGGATGAGCACCTGTTCGCTGTCGCCCTTGCCGATGCGCTCGGCACGCATCTTCAGTTGGTGGGCGCTTTCCTCACCACTCACGTAGAGTGTGCGTTTCTCAGGCATGTTGAGGATGGTCTGCAGAGTCAAGGTACTCTTGCCTATACCCGGTTCGCCGCCTAAGAGCACGATGGAGCCGGGCACAAGGCCACCGCCCAGCACGCGATTGAACTCCATGTCGTGCATGTCGATGCGTGGCTCCTCACGGGTGGAGATGTCTTTCAACTGCCGTGCATGGTTTTTGTCTGTCAGTGACCGGCGCACGGTCTGCGCCGCCGACTTGGCTGCCATTGTGCCGCTGTCGTTGCTGATGCGTATCTCTTTATAGGTGTTCCACTGCCCACATGCGGGACATTTTCCCACCCATTTGGGCGAGTCTTGTCCGCAGTTGGAGCATACATAAGCGATTTTGTCCTTGGCCATAATTTGAGGGGTGTTTTATCTCATTATTTCATTTTTCAATCTTCATCTTTCATCTTTCATCTTTCATCTTTAATCTTTAATCTCTCCCAAATCCACTGCGCAATGTCGGTCTGGCGGATGGAGTCTTGCCGCGCTGGCGTGATGCCGGCACCGTAGGCAATGAAAGTAGTGGCGTCTTGACCACTGATGAAACCGTGAGTGCCACCTTTTCGTTGTGCCACCACCTCGCCAGTGCGATTGTTGGTGACAGCAACACCCACCACAGGCTCCAAGGCCAGGGCAGCAGCAGGGTCAGCACCCTTGGCGGTCAGTTCCTCTTTCTCTGCAATACGAAACAGAGCCCGCTCTTCTGCCGGCAACTGGTCGAGCATCCGTCTGATGCGTCGCAGCGTCTTGGTGTCGTTGGCTTTGCGCAAATACAGAAAACTGGTATTTCCCCCACCGTAGAAGCAGGCTTTCCATTCGCCGCCTGGCTGTTCGCTGAGCAGTCCGGCGCGTGTGAGCCATACGTTGGGGCTGAGTGTCTGACTGTAGTCGCAGAAGCCATGGTCGCCAGTGACGATGACCACGGTGCTGTCCATACGGTGTGTCAGACGCAGATTTTCGATGATGGTGCCCACTGCGTGGTCGGCACTCGCCACGTCTTGCAACAGTCGCTCACTATGGGTTCCCAGTGCATGCTGACTGTAGTCGGTGGTGATGAGGTGGATGGTCATCAGCCGTGGCTGGTAGTGGTTCATCAGGTAGTTGGCCATAGCAGCCGTGCGTCCGTCACGCTGCAGCGACCCTGCCTGATAGGTGATGGTGTCGAGTCGTCCGCAGGCGTTGCGCTCTAGCTCGTCGAGGATGCCCGCAGGTGTGCAGTAGGGTTTGATGTACTCCATTTGGTCGCAGCTGTAGTCGAGCGACCAGAATTCGGGCACGTTGTAGTCGATGTATGGGCTGCCTGTCGAAACGGGCCAGAAGAGCGAGGCGGTCTTCATCCCTGCCTCGTGTGCCCGCTGCCAGATGGTGGGCACGGCGATGCTGTCGGCATACCAATAGCTGATGCGAGCTGTGTCTTTGTTCCACAGAAAGGGCCGGTTGTAGAATACCCTGTGGCGCGCAGGCACCTCGCCAGTGACCAGTGTGGTGTGCGAGGGGTAGGTGGCAGCCGGTGGTACGCCTATCACGCGGCCAATACGCAGTCCGTCGCGGTTCATCATTTTCAGAAATGGCGACGGCATCAGTGGGTCGTCGATCATCTCTGCACGCAGACCATCGATGGTGATGAGCATCACATAGCGCGCTTTCTCCTGCGATTGCGCATGGACGCTGATTCCCAGCGCCATGGCCAGCACCATGGTGATCACAAGCCTATATCTTTCAGAAGACTGTCTTTCTCTCATCCTTCAATCTTCATCCTTTAATTTTTCATCTTTAATCTTTAATCTTCAAATGGTGCCACGCTGGCAGAGTGCGCGTTGTCTACGATGACACGGTTCATATTGTATTTGATGGTCACCGTTTTGGCGGCCTCGTCCACCGTGAAGTCATCCAATCCGTAGTTTTGTGGTATGAAAGAGGGTATCCACGCCTCGGTGTAGGCGGTGGGATCTTTCTGATTGGCGGCTTCCACCTCACAGAGTGGCAGACGGATGCCTAAGTCGGCAGGACGGCGCCCTTCGGCGAAGAAAATCTCCTGACGCATGAGATAGACGAGTTCGAGTGCGCTGTCATGGTCGCGCAACCCATCAATCATGTCTTGGGTGACAGAGGTTCCTGAGATATAAGCCACGTTGATGAGGCAGGGTGGGCGGCGGTCGATGATCAGTCCGCTGCGCAGCGTGTCGTTGGGTGACGCCTGCACACGATAGACAGGGTCGTTGGGGAATGCTTTCAGTCCGCCGTTGTAGCGTCCTTCAAGTTGGTCGTTGATGTCTGTCTGCACTGGGCGGTTGCTAACCAGCCGCAGGAGGGCGGTGAGCTGGGCTTTGGCGTTGGCCAGGTCATTAGTGGCCACTGCAGCCTCTGCTAAGATGAGGTAGTTCTCCTCAGCCTTGGCGATGGTGATGGGGCGTTGGTCAGAACTGCTCAGCTGGAAATATTTGGGGTCGAGGAAGTCGAGTCGTGGCAGCGGTTGAAACCAGTCAGTCCAGATGGCCTCCTGGGCGGTGTTGAACACACCGTTTTTGCTGTCAAATTGCACCTGACGGCACAAATCACCGCTGAGAGACAACGCTTGCCGAGCATGAGTGACAGCTACGTCGCGGAGGCCTGTTCGATGGGCGGCGCGAGCGTAAAGGGTGTGGATGAGTGCGCGGTCGTTGTCATCTTGCGCCAACGGGAGGGCTTCGTCGAGCACTTCCATGGCTCGCTGCATCTGTCCGTTCCATTCCACGGCTTCGCCTCCATTCTCTGTGGGCAAAGCGCGGAAGAAGTCGCCTGCCAAAATAAAGGAGTAGGCCTTGATGTAGAGTAGCTTAAACCGCTGTGCATTGGTAGCGTGAGGGTCGGCGTCGGCCACTTTTGTCAGTCCATAGTCGGCCATCTCACGCAGTGCTCCCACATGGCGCTGCAGGTTGGTCACGTCGGCATCGGTATAGAGCAATTGTGGTATGTCGAACACCTTGCTCGAACGGGTGAAATTGTTGAAATAGTTGTCAGAGAGGATTTCCATCATCTCCACGAAGTCTGACAGATGGAGCGCCAACTCTTTTTCTGTGCCGTTCACCCAGGTCTCCATGGGGTTGTCTGAGCGAAGGAAGGCCTTCTCATCTACATTGGGGTTGACGATCTCGTCAGGGGTCACCAGGTCGCAGCTACCCATCAGTGCGGCTGCCATGATCAGGGTGGTATATCTTCTGTATCGTGTCATATTTCTGTGATATCAGGTGGTGTGCAATCAGGTTAAAAACTCACTTTGGCCGTCATGACATATTGACGGGGCTGGCTGTAACTGCTGTAGCTCAGTCCGCCAGTAGCGATGGAACCTTGGGTTCGTGCTCCACTCAGCACGGCTTCTGGGTCTACGCTGCTGCTGGTCCATGAGAATGGGTTGTAGCAGTTGAGGGCCAAGAAGAGCTCGTGGATGCGGCACTTGGGGAATCGGAAGGTGTAGTCGACGCCGATGTTGCGCACTTTCACGAAGTCGGCTTTCTCTACGAAGAAATTGGTGAAGTTGAGCCATGTCTTGGCTTGTGTGGTGCCAGCGAGGGCCGCCTCGGGGATGGCTTCGTCTTTGATGCCCTTGGCAAAACGAAACTGTCGGTCGAAAGAGTGGACGTAGGCTCCGGCCTGATAGTCACCGCTGATCGTGAGGTTGAGCTGTCGCCAGCGGGCAGTGAGGGTGAAGTTGCCATAGAGAGTAGGCACGGTGCGACCCAGGTCTTGGTTGTAGAGCGTCTTGTCTACAGAGCTGTCAGCATGCAGGGTGGTGGCAGTACCTCGTAAGAAACCCACCGACTTGCCCTCCTCCACGACGGTGACGATGGTGCGTGAAGAAAAACCTCCGATGGCGAAGGGTACGAGTCCTCCTGTGGAGAGCACTTTGTTATAGTTGGTGTTGAGTGACCCTCTGACGGTCAGCCCCCAGTCATGGGTGTTGATGATATGGGCACCAACAAACATCTCGACGCCGTTGTTGCGTATCTTGCCGATGTTGGCCAAGTAGGAGCTGCTTTGGCCAGAGGAGGGCAGGGTAGGCACGTTGAAGAGGGCGTCGTGTGTGATGGCTAAATAATAGGTGAGGCCCAGGTCGATGACACGTTGGAAGAGGGTGGCTTGGAAACCAGCCTCGTAGGAGTATTTCCTCTCTGGGCCGAGGTTGGGATTGCCGTTCTTTCCGAAGGTGTTGGCCTGACGGTCGAGGTAGGAACTCACGTCGATGGTGCGCTGGTATTCAAAAGCGGGAGGATAACTGCCGGCCACACCGAAGTTGGCCATCAGTTTCAGAGAGTTAACCCACCCCTCAAAAACAAGGGGACGCATCCATGGCTCATCAGAGAGGATGTACGACAGTCCTATTTTGGGATAGGCCTGCCAACCCACCTGCTCGCCGAAGGCGGTGTTGTAGTCCAGGCGCAGTCCTAAGTCGAGGAAGTATCGGTTGTTGATGCCGAGGTTGTCCTGAAGGTAGCAGCCATAGTTGTGCAGATAGCTGAGCCACTCGTCGGCTTGGATGACACCTGCTCCCGACATGATGCGTGCTCCGTCGCGTACGTTTTGCCCTTTATACAGGCTCTGGTGGTCATGGGTGCTGAAATACTGAAACCCACCTGTGAGGATATTGCTGAGCCATTCGGCATGGTACACTTTCCACTGGCCGTTGATCTCACCGGTGATACCGTAGTAGTTGCGGTCGTAGTTGCCCACAGAGCCAGCGTCGGTAGTACCCTCGGGCTTCATCTGGGTGTGGATGAGGTAGCGGTTGGTCTCCACTAGTTTGTCGGTGTTGTAACGGTAGTCGAGGCCAAGGGTGGCGTGGAAGGTCAAGAAACGTGTGGGCTTGAACTCTAATTGTTGTGAGGTCTGAAAGCGCTTCACTTCCTCTCGGTGGTCTTGCAGGGCCTCTGCCTTGGAGACGAAGTCTTTAATCTTGTTGTAGACGTAGGGGGAAGCACTGTCGATGTCGGCCGGGAAGTTCTGCAGACTCCCGTCCTCAGCCTGATAGGTGAAATTGGCGGCAGCTGCACCTTCGGCAAACCACAGTCCGGTGTAGAAACCTTGGTTGCCGTTGCGGTTGCGCCGGTAGTCTTCTGCCACGAAGCCAAACGAGTTGGTGTATTTCAGCATCGAGTTCATGCGAATGGAGGATCCGAAACGCAGGTCATATTTTCGCTGCTCGTTGCCGTCGTGGATGAGTGTCCCTGTGTTTTGGCTCATGCTGGCACCAAAGGAGTAGCCCATGCGCTCGTCGCCACCAGAGAAGGCCAGTCCGTATTTCTGCTCAAAGCCAGTCTTGTGCAACAGGTCTTTCGTGCGGTCGAAGTGATAGTATTGCGAGTTGGCCACATCGACGCCCAACTGAGTGGTCACAGAGGCATTGAAACGCCCTGCACCGTGGTTCTTGGTGAATATCTGTATCACACCATTGGCGGCATCAGAGCCGTAGAGCGTTGTGGCTGCTCCACCGGGCACATATTCTATATGGTCGATGTTCTCCATGGGGATGTCGCCGATGGCGCTTGATGCGGCGGTCTGTCCGTTGATGGAGCCGTAGGCGTTGTTCATCACATTGAAGAGTTCCGAACCGGTGTTCATGTTGTCCACTCTCACACCGTCGACGTAGATGACGGGTGTGGAGTTGGTGAAGGCGGACGACATGCCGCGCGACTTGATGATGGAAGTGGTGCCGGGTTGCCCGTTGGTGAGTGTGAACTGCACGTTGGGCAATGCGTTTTGCAACATTTGGTCAATACGCCCTGTGGGAAGTTTGTCTAGTTCTGCTGATGAAAGTTTGGTAATGTTAGACGAAAGACGACGTTTAGAAACGGCTCCACCTTGTCCTGTCACGACGATTTCGTTGAGGTTGTTGTTCCACACATACTGTGTGTCTACAGGTGTGACATCTGAAGCTACAGGTCCGTTGTCAGCCATGGCCCCAACAGGGGCGAAGAGGATGGCGACAAATAGAAACAATAGTTTTCTCATTCTGTTTTTGTGACTGATGTGAAAATATATTATTAAAACACATGGGTCTTTGTTTCAGCGTGCAAATGTCGGCATTTATTTTTTAACACAATAAGACTTTAACCACTTTTTTCATAATATATCCAAAATAGTATGTAAATAAGCAAAAAAAAGGCTCGTACCCCCGCATTCCTACACCGTAATACGCATATGGTCGCTTCAAGAGGACAACCTTCCAAGGATGATAGAGGTGCTACCTTCCCCAAAAGAAAAGTGAAAATCTTTATCTTACGTACTTATGATATCGGTTTTTTATATAAATTTGCAGCATTGAAGTGGAAACGATGAAACTATAGACGATGCCAAATACTTTTTTCAGATTCAAACGCTTTGTGGTCTGGCAATACCGCTGTGCCATGAAAGTGGGCACCGACGGTGTGCTGCTGGGTGCATGGGCCAGTGGTGGCAGACGCATTCTCGATATCGGCGCTGGCACGGGCCTCATTGCCCTGATGATGGCTCAGCGGTTTCCCGACGCTCATGTCGAAGGCGTGGAGATTGATGAAATGGCCTACGCTCAGGCTCTTGACAATGTGAGCCGGTCGCCTTTTTCAGAAAGGATAAAACTAGTGAATGCGTCTATTCAGGCGTTTGCCGGGACGGGGGAGCATCTGTCGTATGACGCCATCGTCAGCAATCCACCTTATTTTGAAAATGCGTTGAGAAATCCTGACACGCAACGGATGGTGGCTCGTCATGCAGATACATTGCCTTTTGCCCAATTGTTTGGCGCTGTGGTACGGTTGCTCTCCGACGACGGGGTGTTCTCTGCTGTCATTCCGGCCGAGTCGAAGAGCCGGTTCGACGAGGAGGCTTCTCTCTGTGGGCTCTTCACTGTCAGGCAGACCGCTGTCAGAACCACGCCTCGCAAACCTGTGAGGAGGTATCTAGTGGCCTTCGCCAAGCATCCCGCCGCCGTGGTGGAGACCGACGAGGTGGTGCTAGAGGTAGCGCATGGGGTGCGCTCAGAATGGTATGGGGGTGTCACACGTGACTTCTACTTGTAGGCAGAATGTGTGTGCCTATCGGGTAAGTTTGCGCCACAATCGTTTGTTCATGGCAAGAATGTTGCGGCTCTGATGGGTCACGCTGCTGCGCACATCGCTGATGTCGTTGAAGAGGTTGCACATGGCATTCTGCACCGCATTGGGTGCCACCAGGCTTTCAGTCTCGCTGTTGCAGACCATCTTGATGCCTTTTTCTACCACCGACACTTCTATCTCTGTGCCCATGATGACGGGGTCACCGTCGAAATGCACCGGTCCCGGCTCCTTGCGCTTGATCACGGCTTTCTTGGCTTTGAAAGTCTTCACCTTGCTGCTCTTGTCGAGGGTCTTGTTCATCAGATCAAAACTCACCTGTGCGGCGTCGAAGATGTCGAAAGGCTCCATGACGATGATGTCGAGCAGTCCGTCGCTCATCGAGGCCTGGGGGGCAATGTATGCGTTGTTGCCATACTGAGACGCATTGGCGCACGACACTAAGTAGGCTGAATAATGATATCGTCCGCTCTCGTCTTCTATCGTATAAGTCTCGGGCTTATATCGCAGACCTTCGATCAGCACATTTTCTATATATTTAATAGGGCCACGGCGCTTGCCCTCGGCGAATTTCTGACTGATGAACGCATCGAAGCCCATTCCGCAAGTGCAGAAGAAGGGATGCTCATTGATCTTACAGTAGTCCAGATCCTTGATGATGCAATTGTTGAGGATCTCGATCGATTTCTTGATGTTGACAGGGATGCCAAGATGACGTGCCAGACCGTTGCCCGATCCACAGGGGAGGATGGCCATGGCAGTGTCTGAATGGATGAGGGCCTTGCCCACCTCATTGATGGTACCATCGCCTCCTACGGCCACGACCACGTCATAGCCGTTGTCACGTGCCTCTGCCGCCAGTGTGGTGGCATGGCCGGCTCTCTCCGTATACATTATATTATAATCCCATCTGTCATGGTCGATGTACTGGCCAATCAACTTAGGGATGCCGGATTTTTTTACCGAGCCGGAGATGGGGTTCATGATGAAGGCAACTCTCATAGCGTTTTGTTTTCAATCGGGTTGCAAAATTAATAATAATTGATGATTTTTTGGCGTAAAAGGATGTTTTTTTCGATTTATTTGTTTTTTCTGGGTAAAAAGGCACTTTCATTTGTCTTTTTTTTGTAACTTTGCAGCCTAAATAAAATTTCGCAACCAATATTACCTTATTTGAGTAATGGGATTATTACAGGAAAGATACAAGAACTATCGTGAACCTCAGAAGTTTATGGAGATGGGAGTGTATCCCTATTTCCGTGCCATCAGCGGAAAACAAGGCACAGAAGTTGATATGGAGGGTCAGAAAGTTCTTATGTTTGGCTCCAATGCATATACAGGCCTCACCGGTGACGAACGCATCATCAAGGCAGCAAAAGACGCACTTGACGTTTATGGATCAGGATGTGCTGGGAGCAGATTTCTCAATGGTACGCTCGACCTGCATGTGCAATTGGAGAAAGAGTTAGCCGAGTTTGAACATAAAGATGACGCACTGTGTTTCTCCACAGGTTTCTTTGTCAATTCCGGAGTTCTGGCAGTGATTTGTGGACGTGAGGACTATATCATCTGCGATGAGCGCGACCACGCCAGTATCGTAGACGGCAGACGCCTCTCTTTCGCAAAGCAACTGAAGTTCAAGCACAACGACATGGAGGACCTTGAGAAGCAATTGCAGAAATGTGAGCCGGGCGCCATTAAACTGATTGTGGTGGACGGCGTGTTCTCCATGGAGGGCGACTTGGCCAATCTTCCAGAGATTGTCAGACTGAAGAAAAAATACAACGCCTCTATCATGGTCGATGAAGCTCACGGCATCGGCGTCTTTGGAAAAGAGGGCAGGGGAGTGTGCGACCATTTCGGTGTCATCGACGATGTCGATATCATCATGGGCACTTTCAGCAAGAGTCTCGCCAGCATCGGTGGTTTTGTCGCAGCTGATTCTGATACGATCAACTATCTGCGCCATACCTGCCGCACCTACATTTTCAGCGCATCGAATACACCAGCAGCTACTGCCGCTGCCCGTGAGGCACTGCACATCATCCGCACTGAGCCTGAGCGTATGGAGAATCTTTGGAAGACCACTAACTATGCACTCAAGCGTTTCCGCGAGGAAGGCTTTGAGATTGGTGACACCGAGAGCCCCATCATTCCTCTTTATGTGCGTGACGTGGACAAGACGTTTATCGTCACCAAACTGGCTTTCGACAATGGCGTCTTCATCAATCCTGTCATTCCGCCGGCATGTGCACCACAAGACACGCTCGTGAGATTTGCCCTGATGGCTACTCACACCGAAGAACAGGTGGAAAGAGGTGTGCAAGTGCTCAAAAAAGTATTTAAAGATCAAAATCTCTTAAAATAATCCACAGATTATTTGCAGGGAACAAAAAAAGTTCATACCTTTGCACCGCATTTCAGAAATGGGGTAGCATTCGGGGTGTAGCGCAGCCCGGTAGCGCACCTGGTTTGGGACCAGGGTGTCGCAGGTTCGAATCCTGTCACCCCGACAAATCGGAAAGTCAAGTGCTTGAAAATTAGGCACTTGACTTTTTCTTTACACCGATTTGCGCAACATCCCCTAATAGCGGGTCAGCGGATAAACCTGGTTGGCAGGCTGCACGGTCAAGAATATAGCATTGCGAGTCTGTACATGAAGAACTTGATGTCGGTGACCCCTCTGAACTGTGTTCTGAAAGCCTTGATTTTCGCGTTGAATGACTCTGTCGAGGCATTGGTGAGACGCCGCTCGAAATAGTTGGTGATGGTGACGTTGTGGTTCTCAAATGTCTCGAGCACCCTGTTGAACTCCCTGTCCCCGAACTCCTCCACCTTATTGTACCATCTGGCCAGGTTCAGTCTTGCCTGCTCCGGCCTGGACTTCCAGTTGAAGATGTCAAC
>JAEEGL013651713.1_pt1 | contig 24437 bp, 10 predicted proteins | sample 9134231 | NCBI WGS metagenome assembly JAEEGL01 (sample SAMN16246548, study PRJNA631951) | gut metagenome | biome: gut microbiome; feature: rumen; material: fiber-attached | host: Bos | place: Iran: Karaj | collected 2018-10
TTCATATGTTTTGAGCTGTTCGGATTTAAGGGAATGCCCTATTATCTTCTGGCTATAGCACTAAGCTATACCTTTTCGGGTTATACAAGCCTTTACAGCAGCCAAAAGATCGTCTACTCCAAATTCCACAACAAATATGTTAACCGCGATACAAATTAGTATATATTCTTGCAAGCTCGTTGCAAGAATATATACTTTCTTGTAAGTCTGAAACAAAATACGAAAATGTCCATAACTTTGTTTAGATCTCCAGTAGTATTCGCAAAGACACAGTAAATAGAAAATATTTCGCCACGTTTTCTTTCATGCTGTTCATTGAAAAGGATATGCCAAAGAGAGATATCTCGACCTTTTGCTAAAATTTTATATTATTTTAGACGAAATTTAGCTGTGTTTAATATTAAGTTTATAGCGGAAACGTATCATAAGATAAATAGCCTTACTTATTGTAAGGCTTATTCTTATTAAAAAAATAATCCGCGGAGAAACTATTTATGAGAAATTTTTTTAGAAATGTTGCAATGGTTATAGTTGTGCTAATAACAGCATCAGAAATAAACGGGGCTGCTGCAACTGTAGTCATGGCTTTCTCTAATGATGATGAACTTGAAGAGACATATGCTATTACGGCGATAAATAGCTTATCTAGTGACATTTCATATCAGGAGCTTAAAGTAGGCGCATCGGAAGATGAAATTGTCTTTCCGGATGAACTTACAGTTACTGTAAGTATATATTCAAAAAAGAAGAGTGAAAAAAAATCAGAGGATGACGCCTCAAGTAAAGGCGGCTCTAATATAGAAAATAGGGCGGGAGATAGCAGTACTACAGATAGCAGCACTACAGATAGCAGCACTACAGATAGCAGCACTACAGGTAGCAGTATTACAGATAGCAGCACTACAGATAGCAGCACTACAGGTAGCAGTATTACAGATGGCAGTACTATAGATAGTAGTGCTACAGATAGCAGTTTGACAGATGAAACAAGTGCAGTGACTACAGAAAATACCGTAGATGAACCCCAAGCAGCTTCGAAAGTTTCATCTGTAACAGGAGAATCATCTGTAACTGAAGAAATATCTGAAACCTCAAGTGATGAAAGCACGACAGGAGATGACACTACTTCAGAACCGGAAGCTTCTGAGACAATCGAAGATGCAAATCAGACTAGTTCAAGACTTGGGGATATCTTTAAGCCGCTTACCGTATTTGCGGCAGAGGAAGACGCTGCATACGAGGATAGTTCCTCTGAAAATGAAGAGACAGACGGCGATACTATATTAGAAGATAAAACGACGGAAGAAACTGTAATCAGAAATATCTCATGGAAAATAGATTCCTCAAGAAGCAGCTATGATACTTTCACCTCTGAGGAGGCTGGGGCAAGTTTTGTTTATGTGCCTCAAATTCATCATGTCCACAATGTTGACACAGAACTCCCGACTATTACCGTTAAAATTGTTGAGCAAGAACCTGTGTGGGAAGTTATGACCTTGGAAAAAGAAGGCGTAAAGGTCGAAGGTAATCTTCCGATAGGAAGTGAACTTGTAGTGTCTGTAATTAGCGAAGAGGACGCATTGTCACTTCTGGATGATGATAGTAAAGAAGTAGTTTTTGCCTATGATATTACCATTATGGCAAATGGCGAAGAAGTTCCAATAGATGAAACTATAACGGTAACAATAACACCTCCATCAGAAATTGACTTAAATGAATATGAAAAGGAAGATCTTGAGCTTATCCACGTGACAGATGAAACGATAAATAATACCGTTCAGATGGATATTAACAGCAATGGGGAGATAGAATTTGAAACTGAAGGATTCTCTCCGTATATTTTGACCTTGACAGCAAAAGAAACAGATACAAGCAATCTTGAACTGCTAAATGATAAATATTTTTCACAAAGTGTAGTAGTTAAATTTGGAAGTAATGCTCTTTTAGATTCAGATTCTGAAATTAAGCTTTCTGTTTATGGTAACATAGGGAAAAATTATACCTATGGTGATAATTCAGAAGGCCAATTCCTTATATCAGAAAATACCTTTTCGGTTAATAGCACGATAAATACATTCACGATTGATAATATTCCGGTTTATATAGCAGAAGGAAGTGGTGATAAATCAGCGGGTGGAAAGGGCACTTATGATACTCCTTCTGATTTTTATGGAATATTAATTGAAACTGTAGATGGATATACTCCAAATAATGGAACTGATGAGAACTTTGTTAAATTAACACCTACAAAAGATGGCAATGATTTAATATGGACAACATCTGAGGTAACAATTGAAAACAGTATAATGACGCTTGTGAGCCCAAGCTTTAACATAGTTTGGCAGGACAACAATAACTTTGCTGAAAAACGTCCGTATACATCTAATGGTGAATTAAGTGACGCAACTACTGCTGCATCGAATATCAGACTTTATTATAAAAATGGTGATGAATATATAGAAAAGACAAAAAGTCCTACAGTTACAAGGACTTCGTTAAGTACCTGGAAGGTGACATATAATAATCTTCCTAAATATATATCAGGAGAAACGGCATACGACTGGTACATCAAACTCTCAGATGATTTTCTGGGGGATAGTAAAGCTTACTATAGCATTTCGGAGGGCTACCTTCAAATATCAGATAGCACAACAAATAGCCTTTCTTTAACTTATTCTGATAGCATAACAGGTACTATTAATTGGCATGTAGGTGATAGTAATGGTGCAAGTGATAAAATCCCGGCTGCACCTGCATCGGGAAGTACATTTGATAGTTCATTTATAAAATTCTATAGTCAGACAGGAAATGAAGCAGCTAAAGAAGTGACGTCTTCATACAGTGTGACATGGGATACAGAGGATATTACATCCTGGAAATATACTGTTTCAGGGCTCCCTTTGTATGCAGAAAGTGGAGATGCCATTGTTTATTATGTCCAGATGACAAATGCTAACTACGAATACAAAAAGTCAGATTCCGAGTCATATTCATATAAATTTACTTATAACAATGGAACTTATAGTACTGATACAGATAAATGTTATTCAGGCCAAAATATTAATGGGACTATATTGGGTGATGCTGAAATTTCTTTTGATAAAGTCTGGTATGACGATAATGATGAAAACAGCGTTAATAGAAGAAAAAGCGCGATAAATAAAGGAATTACATTATACCTTTGGAGATATCCAAGTAATGAGGACCAGACAGCCGGAGCACCTGTTACAAATAATGCTCAGCAGTACACCTATACATTTACAGAGGCGGATGCACTTGAAATTGGCGAAAAGACCAGATCTTTTACCCTTAAAGATTTTGACTCATCACAAACATTTCCTAAATATGATGAGATGGGCTATGAGTACGTCTATTACGTAACTGAGATTTCAGAATCTGAATTATACACAACCTATTATTACAACCAAGATACAACCTACAATGGTGTTTCCACAGATAAATTTGTTAAAAACGGCGGAACTATAAGGAATGTCAGAAGTGCCTATATTTCCATAAAAGCAACTAAGGAATGGAAAGTCTCAGCAGTAACGGATTACGTAGGTTCTAAAGTTATTCTTGCGCTTCAAAAAAAGGTTGATGGAAGCTGGCAGGATGTTGAGGGTGCAGAGGTAACACTTACGGGCTTTTCTTCAAGTAAGAAGAAGGTGTCCGACACTTTTGCTGCACAAAATATCTATGACGAAGAAGGCAGATTAAATGAGTTTAGAGTAATAGAGAAAAGTATAACAATAGATAATAGCGAAGGCGCAAGCAACATTAGTTTTGGTGCTGATCCGGACGCTGGAACTACCGATACGTACACTGCATATTATGAACTTAATGACTATAGCTACATGGCTATAGCTTCAGCAAATATTTCAGTTGATGAGTCTGCCGTTGAGACTGCTGAGTTTACAGTAACCAACAAATTATTTGGTACCAAGGAACTTTTCATTACCAAGACCTGGTCCGGAGATGCTTGGAAAATCGGAGAAGAAGACAGTAAAACAGGTGATATTTCACTTACACTTTATCGTACAGAAAGTGGCGAAATTGTAGAGTATGCAGATATAGTTATGAAAAAGTCTACAAATGAAACAGAAGGCACCGGAACCATTATGATTACCTATAAAGTAGGGGATAATAGTGGGACTACGATAAATAAGACATATAATATAAAAAACAGTGGAAAAACATGGAAAACAGAAGCTATTGATGTGCCTGCATACACTGATGATGGTGGACAGTTTACATATAGCATTAAAGAAACTGCTGTTAACACTATAGATATTGATTATGGTACAGAATATGACAAAAATATTACCGGTAAAAAGATAGAGCTATCTTTAAATAACTATACAGGTAGCCAGACTACCAAGACCAGAATCGACGTATCCAAGGTATGGAATGATGACTCTGATTTTTCCCAAAGATCAAGTGTAAAGGTTGTATTTGGATATTATGATTCTGATAAAAAATTTAATGCAGTAATAAATTCAGGCTCAGAAAATAATGAGCTTTATTCGCTTATTCTTTCATCAGCTAATGATTATGAAGAACATATATGGATCGATGGAGAAGATTTTCTGATCACAGATGATGAAAAGGACAAATATAGTGCAGCGACAACTACAGCAGAGCAGAAAGAACTGCGTGCAGCGGCAATAAAAAATCATCTTAGTATCAAGGCCTATTTGCAAGGACAAAATGGAGAATATACAAGAGAAATAGTTAATCCCACTATTGTTTCTAATAACCTTACAGGCGGAACGATACCTGCTGTTGTAGATGAAGAGAATAAATATTACAGACCCGGATATAATGTAGAAATAACCAAATCAGATAGTGGAAATAATTTTAAAATTACCAATACCAGATTTGCCAACAGGAATTTTACCTTTAAAAAGACTTGGGTAGATTCAGGCAACATTCTGGAACTTAGAGGTGATTTCCTTAGAGTTGCACTTTTTAGAGAAGTTGGAGGAACTGAAGAGGAAGTTGCGTATATAGATATTCCTACTGATTCAGAAAATGAGAGTACGGTTACATTTGCTAATAATTTTCCTGCCTATGATGAAAAAGGAAATACCTACAACTACAGTATAAAGGAATATATTTGTACCGGTACTCCATCATCAGGGGAAATGCTGTGTACTGACGGAAAAGAACAAGATACACCTACCAAAAAAATACTGGTTGATGTAGAGGCTACAAAGGATACTTCAAAGACAGGGTATGTGGTAACAACAAAAACTCCGGAGACGTCCTATAAATTAGATACAGTTGATGGCATCAATAGTCTTCTTTTGACAGAAAGTTTTGAATATACAAATCAGGCTTCTGGATCTAGAAGTGAAGTGCCTTTCTATGTAATTTGGCATGACTATGCAAAGAGCAGTCAAAGGCCGGATTTATACTATACATTGTATTATCTGGATAAAAAGGACAATAGTTTTAAACCTTATACAGGCTCTTATACTGAAAAATGGGTAAGTGTTGTAACGGGCAATAAATACATACAAAAAGTAGTATATACAGGGCTTCCTACTGCCGATAACGAAGGAAATGTCTATGTTTATTATGTAGCAGAGACCCTTAATAATGCTGCATCCACTTATGGAGTAAAACATTATTCGGCGAAGCTTCTTGCTGGAGATAGCATCGACAGTAGCGTTGTAAAAGAAGTAACAAGCACCATGGAAGATGGCACTACAGACGTTCAGTTTAAGGTCGAAGAAAGTGATACAAATAAACCAGATCAGATTACGCTGGAAGATGGTACTACTTATCTTACGAAAGAGGGCAGTTTTACCCTTATTAGCATAGTGGATACTCTTAATATAGAAGGCAAAAAGCTTTGGACCAATGTTCCCGAAGGGATTAACGTGGATAAATTGCCTGAAGCTGTTATTTACCTGTTTAGAGAAAGTACCTTTGATCATAACAACAAAGTGCCTGATGTTACAGATAAAGACACAGCGGAAAAAGCTTCGCTTTATGCTGGCAATGCGGTTCCTGGAAATGAAACGGATGGCTCCGCATCTCCAAGGAAGCTGAATTTAAAGAAGGCTCTTTATGCATTTGGAACCTATAATGATGATGGAACAGTTGCGACTCATGTAGATTTTCCTAAATATGATGAGCTTGGTTATCAGTATAAATATCAGGTAAGAGAAATTATATACAATTTTAATGGCGTTGAAGGCGGTGTTGAGCTTCCAACTGAAATCATGGGTGTTAGTTATACGGATAATTCAGCGGACCTGACCAATGTTTATAAGACAAAGCAAATACCCTCGGATACTACATCAATTACTCCGATTACTGATGAAGAGGTTTTAAATGCAAGGAGCTTTGAAGTTACAAAAACCTGGGATATAACAGGAAAAAATTATCAGGAAACATACGCAAAGGCTACATTCAGGCTCTATAGGATGGAGCTTAATAGTGATGGAAATAAGTATTTTAAAGGCGACTCTGAAATAGATGATACAAATGAAAATCTTGTAGCATCATCAAAAGCAGCGGCGAAAGGATTCAATATTGCCAGTGCAGAACTTGTTGATGAAAGAATAATTGAAAAAGGCGATACAAATGAAACTATCTGGACGTGGGAAGATTATCCAATTTTTGCGCCAAGTGGCAGGATGTATGCATATTACGTAGTTGAAATGACAGCCGATATGCCCGGATATACTGCAGTTCTTAACGGAAGCACAGATGAAAGCGGTGTGACAGGAGCAACTAATGGAAATACAGCTTTAACTGTAACTGAAAGTGATACTTATATAGGTGCTGCTTTTGCAAATAGTGGCATTAGTTTTTCAAGTGAAGAGAATGCTAATAAAAGAGCAGAAAGCTTTTTAAACACATACCAGAGTGAAAAAACCTTTACTACAATTACTTTTACCAAGGAATGGAATAACAAGTCAAATGTAGGCAACTTTACTATGCCTGATATTAGCGATAGCAATAGTACAGAAGCTCTAAATGCACTTAGCTTTACGGTTAGGGCAACAGCGTCTGAACAAAGTGGCAAGGGCAATATTGATAATAAAATTACATTTACTAAAGACGACTATGATATAGAAGTAAAACAGCAAGCAGAAAATCCTAAAATTTGGGAATATACCATATCCTTTAAAGAAGCGGTGCCAGTATACTCCTTAAACGGAAACCTGTATACGTATACCATAACAGAAAGTTTAAATTCTGGATTTGTAACGGCTAATTACCAGATTGATAACGGCACAATTTCTGCGTCGGCAAAGGATGCTTCTGAAAATATACTGAGTATTTCAACACCGCTTTCCAATAGTCTTAAGAATAGCCTTACTGTTTCTAAGAGATGGGATGATTATAGCAATGACTATGGAATGCGAGAGGGATCTATATTCTTTAAAATTCAGTATAGGCTTGATGATAATGGCAGTTGGGAAAATCTTTCATATGATGGCGATAGCACTTTTGAATTAAATAGAAAAAATAGCTGGAAAAAGACTTTTTCTGGTCTTCAAACAACTGCTAATAACAACGGCGCAAAAGGTTCTGATTACCAGTACAGAATAATTGAGACGTCTATAGTACAGAGTACTAATGAAGATGACACAAAAGTTGAGATTAATGTGGATGAGCCTGGTACGGATAGTGGAAAGGCTTATCAGTGGACACAAAATGGTTCGGAAACAGCTGATTCTGATTATTTCTACGATCCCATAGAAGCTGGAAATTACCTTGTATACGATCCTGCGGATTTTACACTATCATCATCAACATCAAAAAAGATTGTTAACCAGCTTGATACAAATAATGCTACAACAAGGCTTACTGTTACAAAGGTTTGGGCTGATAAGTATAACGAAAAGGATAACTATTATGGATTAAGACCAACATCAATAGAAGTTACTATTCAAAAGAAAGCAGGAGATGGTGCGCAGTGGGAAGATGTTGTATCACGAACCATGACAGCATCCAGTTCAGATGTTACAACGGACAATACATGGACGAAGACCTTTGAAAATCTCCCGAAGTATTACATGACATCAGATTCCGAAAGGAAGCCGTATAAGTATCGTGCTATTGAAACGAAAGTAGGAAGCAAGGACGCTACTTTAGATTCAGAGAAAAACCTGACTGTGAGCGGAGGTTCATACTTAATTGGTCATGAATTTGGTAGTGACAGCTCAGGCTATACAACAAAGATTACTAATACAATCATAAAAAAGACTGATGCAATTGTTGTTGGTCTTAGGTGGAATGATAATGGAGAACTCGCACATAATCCTGTAACTGTTCAGCTTTACAGTGCTAATTACAGTGGCGGAGATGATAAATCAGATGAATCATCGCTTATATCGCTTAAGGATACTTTTGACGGAAGTACACAGGAACTATCAGAATCCGCATCAGAATACACATATAGTAATCTTCCTAAGTACAACAAAGACGGAAAAGTTATAGTTTATTATGTAAAAGAAGAACCTGTTGAAAACTATAAGACACAATATGTCTCTGATGAGGGAGGCTGGCCAAGTGACGGCACTAAGCCAACGGATTCTTTGTGTCACAACTCATCTGAAGATACGGAAAGAAATACATATGTACGTGTAATAAACACGCCTCTAATTAGCATTGAGGGAACTAAAGAATGGTCAGATGACGAAAATGGATTTGGACTTAGACCTGATAGCCTTACACTTACTTTGCAAAGAACGACAAATGTACCAGGTTCTGAAGGCAATATCCAAGAAAATGCATCATGGGAGACTGTGACCTACGCAGAGCTAAAAAAGACTAATACGACTCTGTCAGGAGATGATAACTCATCAGTTACTGCAATTGTAAATGGTGCTAATAGCTGGAGCAATACAATAGATTCACTTCCTCTTTATATGCTTGGAGATGGATCTTCAAAAGTTAAATATACCTATAGACTTGCAGAACTTTCAGTTCCTAATGGTTATGAGCTGAAACAGGACGGTTATGCGTATGGCACTGAAGACAATACGGATGGCACTATTAAGGCTCAGACTAGTAAAGTTACCAATTCTCTTATCAGGAGAGGGGCAATTACTGTTAATAAAATCTGGAATACTTCTGAAGATTCAGAGAAGAAGGAAGTAACAGTTTTTCTTTACAGTAGAAACTTTTCTAAGGGAGTAGACGATGAATCGGGTACTCTTTCAATTGTAAAGAATAATGGTGCAGAGTGTAAACAAACCATTAATGCCAATTCGGGCAGTGGTTGGATGACTGTATTTGAAGATCTTCCTGCAATCAATACAGAAGGAGAAAAAATAGTTTACTATATCGCAGAAGAAGCGCGAACTGACTCAAGTACGGGCTACTATGCTATTGATGGAACTACGGCGAATTTAGTTGTTATTGGCGGAATCGCATATGTAAAGATTTCTCCAGCAGACAATACAGATGCAGAAAATGCTTATAAATTCAATATTTTGAATACTCCATATGCCAAAGCTACAGTTAAAGTTACTTGGGAAGACAGCAATAATGTATTTAAGACAAGGCAGGAATCCGTTTATGTAAAGCTTCAGCGTACCGCAGAAGGGGAAGATAATTACGAAGATGTTTCTTGGAGCGATATTCCGGACAATGTTTATGCTAAGAATAACACTGGCAAAGTGGTCATAAGCGTTGACAGTAGTCAGAATGAATGGACTGTATCCTATGACAAGCTGCCGCTTTATGTAGATGATTCAAGCGGAAATGGTAAGCGCTATGAATACAGATATGTTGAGACTGACGAAAACGGGGATACTGTAATTCCGTTTGGATACAGCCTTAATAAAGATGCAACAGAGTATACTGGTGAATTTACAGGAGATGAAAGCGGATATAAGAATAGTTATGCATCCGAAAACAAAGAATATAATACTGAAATTACAAATATATTAATTACCAAAGAAATTACTGTTATAAAGAATTGGGTAGATGAAAGTAATAAGCACCAAAAAAGGCCGGATGACATAATTTTGTATGTTACTTCCGATGATCTTAAATTAGAAGATGGAAGTAATAAGGTGATTTGTGATGCAGAGGGGGCATCAGTTGATGCAGTGAAAGTAAGCCGTACAAATACTGATGATAATACCTGGACCTATACTATTTCAGGTCTTCCAAAGTATGTCTATGGAAGCAGTATAAATACGTCAGGGACTGAGACCATAACCTATGCAGTTACAGAGAATGAGAAAGCAAGTTATGGCTCAGGTAATATTCTTGAAAACTATTATTCGGCAGAATATAGTTCTTTGGGCGATACTACAACTATAACTAATACTATCTATGAGAATTTTGTAAATCTTTATGTAGAAATTGATTGGGTAGATACATTCGAAAACGTTTCTGATAAGTACAAACTTAGGCCGGATGATGTAACTATTACTATCCAAAGATCGGAAGACGGCACCGATTGGAAAGATTATCAATCTGTAACTGAAAACGAAACTGATTTAAAAGAGTATTTGACTTTAAATAAAGATAATGTTGATTCTTCTGATTCCAATATATGGGTAAAGACTTTTGAGAATTTGCCGGAATATGCAGGAAGCGTAGAATCAGGTAAAAAATACTCATATCGTGCGATCATTTCCAAGATGGGTGATGCAGATATTACTGATTTTTCATATGAGACGCTGACGGGGCAGGGAGGCGCCTACTCTGTAGCACATGAAAATGATTTTGATGCAAATAATAAACTCTATGAGTCTGTCATCAAAAATACATTGATTACAGGAAAAGACATCAATGTAAATAAGATATGGAATGACAAAGAGAGTAAACATGATGACGTAGTTATTGCTCTTTATAGTGCAAATTATGATAGCGGAGCAACTCAGTCAGGACTTGTGGATGAAGTAACAGAGAGTATGCGCCTTTCCTTTGACGGAAGCAGTGCCACTTTAAAAGATGGTGCTCTTAGTACGGCATTTACTTCTTTACCTAAATACAATAAGCTGGGCGGAACAATCATTTATTACGTTGTTGAAGAGACAAAGGGTAATTACACAACAAAGTATGCAAACTCTGATGAAAATGGACTTGTTTTAGAACTTACAGATGAGTATGTAAGTACAGATAGTTCAAATGAAGGAGCAGACTATATTACTATTGTAAATACGCCTATTACTAAAGCCTTCGTAAAGATATCTTTTGTAGACAATGAAAATAGGTATAATACAAGGCCAAGTTTTGTAAATGTCAGACTTCAGCATAAGATAGGAGATGCTGAGTGGGAATATGTGGATGGCCCTGTGATCTCACTGGATGAAGAAGCAGACTGGAGCGCTGAAATAACAGATCTTCCAATTTATAAGGACTATTCAAAAGAAGGCTCCATTGAAGAAATCCAGTATCGTTTCATTGAGACGGATCATGGAAATAACCCTTCAATTCCTATTGGTTACACATTAAAGGATAGTGCTGATACCTACGAAGAAACATATGATCTGAGTGGGGAAGATGATGGTTATAATTATGAGAATTATTATGATGAAGATTCGGGTTATATTTCCACTATCCAAAATACTCTTATTACTAAAACTATAACGGTTAAGAAAATCTGGGATGACGATGGAGATGTACAAAATATTCGTCCTACTGATATAACAATTTATGTAACAGAAGATACTTTGGCGCAAAATAGTATAGGTGCGTTTAATAAAAACGCTCTTGGTGGCGTAAGCAGAGAACATCCTTATGGAATAAATGTTGTTACAAACAGTACTCTTGGAGAGGACATTACAAAAAGTACAGAGGAAAATACCTGGACTTATACTATTACAGGACTTCCAAAGTATGCTTACGGAACCGGTGCGACCAGGTCATTCCCAAAAGAGATAGTTTACAAAGTTACGGAGGATATTACAACACCTTCAGATAATGGAACCATCATAAGAGATAAGTATGAGACCACCTATGATATAGAGGGTGATTCTACAACCATAACCAATGCGGCCTATACAAATGACGGCGTTCTGATAATAAAGAAAGATATTAAAAAGCAATCTGATGATGAAAATGTTACAACATATGCGTTCCCATTTGGTGTGACGCTTATAAGTCCAAATGGTGTTTCAGAAAAATATAACGGAACGTATTACCTTTATAATGCAGATGACATAGCATCTCTAAGTGCTGCTGAGTTACGGGCAGATGCAGCTCTTGCGACAAGCAGTTTGTCAAGAATCCTTAGGATTTCTGAAAATGGAGTAGTTTTCGTTCCTGCAGGTAAAGCAGCCGTACTTACAAATATCAGCACAGGCTGTAAATATGAAGTAACAGAGAGCACTTCTGCTGTTGGCTATAGAGTTTACATGGTAGAAAATAAAGAAGAAATCTGTGAGGTGGAATATTCAAGCGAGGGCATTACTCTCAAGAATAGTTCAGCAAGTACCACTGTAAAAGAGGATAGTTCAACAGGCTATTACTACGCTTATGCAACCGGAAAAATAACAACGGATTCCAGTATAATTACCATTACTAATACGCTATTTGATACCTCATCTCATTATTTGGGAATAGAAAACGTTACAAAAGCAATTGTAGATATTTCAGGCGCTGATTTTACAGGTGGTAAAGTTAAGACATATAAAGAATATGTTGTTATAGACAGTGAAGATGCTCTGGCAAATGCAGATGGATATGACTATGTAAATACCTATATGCCATTTGTTGAAGCTGCTTTGGCAGTAGAATTTGAACCGGACACTGAATTAGGTTACACGTATGCTGATACATTAACGGTAGCTTATTGGGAAAATGGAGATGGTTATTCTGATGAGGCTCCGCATAAGATTACGATTTCAGATTATGTATATACAGACGCTGATGGTAATAGGGTTCCTTATACTGGAACTTTAAGTAGGAATGGTGACGGAACAATTACAGCAACAGATGCATCAGAGGAGTTTGTAAAGGCATGGTCTCCACTTTTGGCGGAAGGTACACCTTATAAGAATATCACTATACTTAAAGGATCAGTTGTTATGAATATGGCGTCTAGTCTGGAAGACATGCCACTTGTTACGCTGGTTCAGGTATCGTTTGTTACGGCTTCTGAAGCTAAGAAAGCAGAAAACAATATAACATTTGAAGGTAATAATACGGTACCTGATAATAATAATCCAATCAATCTGAATGGAGGTCAAAGCAAGTCAGACACCGATAATAAACAGAGCAATACAAATTCAGGCACAGATACAGAAAAGACAAGTGATACTACCAATAGCCAAACGGATAATGACCAAAGTCAGACTGACACAAAACAGAATCAGACAGATAACAGGCAGAATCAGACTGACACCGACCAAAGCCGGACAGAAAGCAGCCAAAGTCAGACTGATACAAAACAGAATCAGACAGATGACAGGCAAAATCAGACTGACACCGACCAAAGCCGGACAGAAAGCAGCCAAAGTCAGACTGATACAAAACAGAATCAGACAGATGATAGGCAAAATCAGACTGACACCGACCAAAGCATGACAGATAGCAGTCAGAATCAGACTGACACTGATCAAAGCCAGACAGAAAGCAGCCAAAGTCAGGAAGATAAAAATGAAAGTCAAGATGACGATGACAAAGGTCAAGCGGACAAAACTACAAGTATGGAGCCTGATAACAGCACTATGGGGGCTTCAATATCAGTTCCTGCGTCAGAAGATGAGCAAAAACAGATTGCTGATCAGTCAACTTTAAAAGGGGTTAGAACAGGAGATGAAACACCGATAAGTTTGATGGTTATACTGTTTATACTTTTTGTAATTGCTTTTGGCATTGTGGCTGTCATGTATTTCAGAACTAAAAATTCAGAAAAAAATGACAATCAAAGTAAATAACAGGAAAATCTGCGATGAAAGGAAAAGATAATAGCACCCAAAAAGTCTTGAAAATATTGCTGATAGCTTTTGCAATAGGGATATTATGTACAGGTGGCATGTTGATTTATTATTGGCATGGATATTCCTCTGATAGAATAGCCAATGATGCTATTAGAGAAATCGCGTATCAAACCACTTTTGGAGATTCGGATAATTCTTTGGAAAGTGCTAAGGAAAGTGATGATAAAAATATAAACTTTGCTGCACTTTCCGAGATAAATTCCGAAACGATAGGGTGGCTGAGTGCATGTGGCGATTACATAGATGGCCCCATAGTTCAGACAGATAACAATGATTATTATCTGACTCATCTTTTTGACAAAAGCAAAGGGAGCGCCGGATGTTTTTTTGCTGATACTTGCTCGAGGCCGGTATTTGAATGCCCTCTCACTATTATTTATGGACATTACAGGAAGGATAAAAGTATGTTTTATCCGCTCCATTATTACAAAGATGCTGATTATTATTTAGAAAATCCATCATTTTTCATTTATACGAAGGAAGGAAAAAAGGAATATCACATTTTTTCTGTTTTTTATGGTGATTATGAGGAGGATTTTGAAGAATTATATGGGTACGGAATCAATAGTAGTGACAGTACCGAGGATAAGATAAAAAATATTTTTGATCGGGCTGCTGGTAAATCAATTTATAATATATTAAGCATGCAGCCAGGTTCAGAAATGGCAGAGAATATGCAGTTATCTATAGGGGAGAAAAATGCAGATATTGTTGTTCTTTATACCTGCGAGTATTCCGGTACAAATAACCGAATGTTTGTGTTTGGAATAAATTGTGATTGAATATAAGGACGTACTATGATACACTCTATGTAGTAATAAAAACTACATGTGATGTTTCTTGTAACCACATAAAATATTGTGGCTTACAATATGGAGGCGGGTATGAATACAAAAGAACTTCAGAAATATTTAAAAGAACACTTAGTTCCATCCAAACTTTACAAAATTGGTGGACATCATAAAAATAGAATATGTCTAGATAAAACAGAAAATGGATGGGCAGTATTTTTTCAGGATAAAAAAGAGAGAATCGGAGTCATGAACTTTGTCGATGAAGCTTCAGCATGTAACTCTATGAAAGATGAACTTAGAAAGCTTATGGAGCAAATGTATGGTATAACATGGGCTCCTGCCAGATAATATTCATTATTTAGCAAAAACGTGTCCATTTACAATAAAGTATACTTTATTGCAACCGGACGCATGATAGAAATGATTAGGATAACGATTTTTTCACTCGGGTATCTTTTGCTGTGATTCGTGACAAATAAAAAATAACAGATTGGATTATTTCATGCTTATTCAAAACATAATCCAATCTGTTATTTTTTATTTTACTCATCATCAGCTCAAGATAAATCCTTCAAAAATCGTTATCCTAACCATCTCTATTCATGCTGTTCGTTGAACAATATAGAATATTATATTTCTGAACACGCCAATTTATGTTTAATATGCTCTACTCAAATTCAAAAATCCTATGATGCCCATAGCTTTGGATAAATCGATTTAGTAGGAGCAATAGAGACAGTTAATAGAAAAATATGAGCCACGTTTTCTGTTTTGAATAAGCATGAAAGAAAACGTGGCGAAATATTTTCTATTTACTGTGTCTTTGCGAATACTACCGGAGATTTAGACAAAGCTATGGGCATCATAGGATTTTGTTTCAGTATTACAATAAAGTATAGTTTATAAATATCTCCAAAGTTTTTTAGGATGTTTTTAGGTAGGGTGTTTAGAATGGCATTGTAGACAAGAAGATGATGAGAAAAAGAAAATGCCTAAAGGCACATGAAAAGTAGAAATGGAGATAAGAAATATGCTTAACAATAAGATGAGATCAAAAATGGGCGTTGGTGTAGCAATGGCGATGGCAGTGGCGCTTATGGTTGCAGGATGTGGGACAACAAGTACAAAAGTAGAAACTGAGAGTGCAACAGTAGTAGCAAGTTCAGATTCGAGCATAGATGTTAATGAAATAACGGCGATAATAACTTTGTCAGATAATGGATCAGTCGTATCCGGAAATGGAGCAAGTGTAGAAGATAACGATATTGTTATCACATCCGGTGGAACATTTTCTTTTAGCGGAACACTTACAGAAGGAAGAATAAAGGTTGAAGCTGAAGGCCAGGATGTAACAATCATATTAAATGGAGTGACAATTACTAATAGTGATAAGGATGCAATATATGTTGAGGCTGCAAATAGTGCAACAATCTATGTGATGGAAGGCACTGAAAACGTTCTGACAAGTGGAACTAATGCTACATATGAAGAGGCTAAGGCAGCGGTAGATGAGGCAAACAGTTCTTCTGAAACAGTAGCGCAGATTCCTGCAGAGCAAGACGAAAATGCAGAATCGACAGGAATGACATCAGAAGTAGTAGAGACAGCAGAGAGCGATGCGTCAGCGTCTGATAGTTCTTCAGAGGAGACAGATGAGGGATTTAGCAATAGTCAGAAAGCAACAATTATGGCTAAGTGCAGCCTTACAATTTCAGGAAGTGGGTCGCTTACTGTAAATGGATATATCAATAATGGTATTCAGTCAAAAGAATCTTTGACAATAAGTGACGTTAATCTGACACTTGTTTCTGCCAATGATGGTATTAAGGCAGGAACAGAGCTTATTATTCTTTCAGGAACGTTTGATATAGATTCTTATGGCGATGCTATTCAATCAGATGGAACTTTGAATATAAGTGATGGATATTTTGATATATTTACAGGAAATGGCTCAGCATCTGTGGAAAAGAAATCCGAAGGAATGCCAGGTGGTGGAAATCATAATGATTCGGACATGATTGCAAAGATGCTCGAACGAATGGGCATTGAAGGAGCAACAGATCTTGTGACAGCCCTTGAAGATGCCGGAGCATTAGAGAGTGCACCACGCGAGATGAGCACAATTGTAGATTGGTTGAACGGCCTTGTTGAAGATGGAACTATCTCGTCAGAGTATCAGGCAACAATAGATGCAATAGAAGAAAATATGAGTAGTTTTGAGCAGCAGATGCCTGGTGGACAGAATCAGACAAATATGCAGGCACCAACAGGAGATAACCAGCAGCAAGTAGGAGGAACTCCATCAGACATGCCACAAGCGCCTTCAGATAGTAATTCCGAACAGAACGGAAATATGCCTCAGATGGGCAACGGTGGTCCAGGAGGTATGATGGATGATATGGGTGATTCCACAGATTCGGATTCAAATAGTGTAAGTCAAAAGGGCATAAAGTCTGTAGGTGTGATGACAATAGATGGTGGAACATTTGTAATAGATTCTGCAGATGATGCAATACATAGCGGAGCGGATCTTACCATAAATGGTGGCACATTCACAATTACAACAGGAGATGATGGAGTTCATTCTGACACAAATCTTGTAATAAATGATGGCAGTATAACAGTAAGTGACAGCTACGAAGGAATTGAAGCAGGAGTAATTACGGTAAATGGTGGAGATATAAATGTGACATCATCAGATGATGGATTTAATGCATCTACTACACTGACAGACCCTGAAATTATCATAAACGGTGGCAATATTTACGTAAACGCTGATGGAGATGGAATTGACTCAAATAAAAATATTACTGTAAATGGTGGAACTGTTTATGTAGATGGGCCTTCTGAAGATATGAATTCCGCGATAGATATAGGCTCAGAAAATCAGGGAATATTCGTAGTAAATGGTGGAACAGTTACTGCGGTAGGATCGTCAGGGATGCTGGAAAATGCTGATGAAACATCAACACAGCAGACTATCACATATGTTTTTGATGAAAGTCTTGAAGCAGGAACAACTATTACTGTTAGTAATTCTTCCGGTGATGAAATTGCAAGTTTTACGCTTGTAAAGGGGGCAAAAGCAGTAACTTATTCATCTGCTGATCTGGTAACCGGTGAGACCTACACATTTACAGCAGGTGACCAGTCAGGAGAAATAACAGCAGATGAAATAAACGCAACCAACAGTACAGGAGGATTTGGCTTTGGAGGCGGAATGGGTGGTGGCCCAAGACAAGGTGGTCCTGGTATGAATCAGGATCAGCAAGGACAGGCAGAAGCTAACAGAAATACTCCGGATTCAGGAATGAATGGAGGTGAACAGCAACCAATGGGAGAAGCGCCGACAGATCAACAAAACTCGGCGGGTAATTAAATATATATATTCTCTAAAAAGAGCTCTGGCAGAAATGTCAGAGCTCTAATACGTGTGCTATAACGTGGCATGCATAAAGACTCATGGCATAACGGGATTTCTTCATGTTTTCATTAAGGTCAAAGAAGAAACGTTTGTCGTTATAGTCTTTTTTGAAAAATGGAGAAAAGCATAAATCCCACTCCTGTAAATATTGGCCCTCTTTTCTTGTATAACAGTTTTCAGGTGTGGCCTTTTCTCTAAAATCTTTATCCACAAAGCTGGCTATGGATTTGTGCATAGCAGTGTCTTCTTTGGGAAGATAATAGTAGTCTTTGTAGTTTGAATAAAAATATTTAAGCTCGGTTTCGTAAAGTGGAACCCTAAGTACTGCTTCTCTGCCTGTTATTTTAAAATAACATCCGTCAAGATTTCCGGATAATGAAGCCGGGAGCGGAGCAGAAAGAGAAAGCTTCATATATACTTCTTCTTTTCTTTTTCCGTCGATATCATTGTAATAATTCGCCTGAACTTTTCTGGCACGAAGCGGAAGTGAATCCAATAAGTCTTCAGTTGAAGGAATCTCCACATCTGTTCTGAGAGAAACTTTGGGTAAATGTGAAAATGATAAAAAGAACTCTCTATATTTAAGCATCTGAAGTACATCAAACATTCCTTTGACATCTTCAAAGTTGTGAAGTAGAAGCAGTCTTAAGTATTCAGCTTTTTTATTTAAGACATAGTCCTTGTAAATGCTGATCAGTTTGCCGCCGTCATACTTATCTTCACGCTGTATACCCAGATATAATTCTATTGTTTTTTGTTTGCAGTCCAATAGACCCAGTTGTTTCTTGTAGGGCTTAACCTCTTTGTAAATGTCCAAAGAACTCATATCAGCAAATGGATCATTTAAACCATGCTTTTCAAATTTGGTCCGAAGGAATGGAATATCGAAACGATCACCATTGAAGTGAACAAGAATTTTATACTCTTTTGCAAAATTACAAAAGGCGGTAAGAATTTCTTTTTCCTGTTCCGGAGAATCAGCAAAGAACTGGCAGATATGCCAGTTACCATTGTCATAATATGAAGTTCCGATAAGATAAATATCAGAATTTTTGGGAGAAAGACCTGTTGTCTCAATATCCAGAAACAAAAAATCCTCTGCCTTGTGGCCAAACATGGTCGGCAGGCTGTGGATTATATGCTCGCCTGATAAAAAAATCCCCTCGCTAGTCTTAATCATACTTTCTTCACCTTTCGTATTAAATACGAAATCTCCTCTGGAGTTAATTCTACCAAATACAATAGAATAAGAAAACTGATAAATGGAAAATAATGGACTGAGATATTTTAAATATGTATACACAAATCCTCATTTTGTCAAAAAAACACCTAAGAAATTTGATATTAATCAACAATTTTTGTACATTATTTAGTATAATTATAAGAGTAGGATAAAGTGCCGGGCATGTGTAGCTTTGGACGTTTTGCGTAAGCGTCCTCAAAGCGATTACGCAAATAGCCCAGAGATACACATACCCGGTACTTGACAAATAAAATCAAAAACGAAAGAAGGGTAGGAGATGGCAAGAGGTACATTCACGGGTGGAATCCATCCTTACGAAGGTAAGGAGCTATCGAAGGATAAGCCCATCAAATCAGTGCTTCCAAAAGGGGATTTGGTGTATCCGGTATCACAGCATATTGGTGCACCTGCCAAACCGATAGTTGCTGTTGGGGATCATGTTCTTACAGGACAAAAGATTGCCGAAGCAGGTGGCTTTGTTTCTGCTCCAATCTATGCGACTGTATCCGGAACGGTTAAGGCTATTGAGCCAAGAAGACTTGCTACCGGAGCTATGTGCGACAGTATCATAGTAGAAAACGATGGCAAGTACGATGAAGTAGAGTTTAAACCTTTGAAGCCTTACGAGGAAATGACTCCACAGGACAAGATCGCAGCTGTACGTGAGGCCGGAGTCGTTGGTATGGGAGGAGCAGGATTCCCTACTGCTGTTAAATTCTCACCAAAAGAGCCGGAGAAGATTGACTATGTAATCGCAAACTGTTCAGAGTGTGAACCATATCTGACATCAGATTACAGACGTATGATCGAAGAACCTGAGCTTCTATTGGAAGGTCTTAAGATTGCGGTAAGTATTTTCCCAAATGCAAGAGGTATTCTGGCAATTGAGGACAATAAGCCTGATGCAATCGCCAAATTCAAGGAATTAACTAAAGATGAGGAAAAGATAAGTGTTAAGCCTGTAAAGACCAAATATCCTGAGGGCGCAGAACGTATGCTTATCTATGCAGTTACAGGAAGAGAGATCAACTCTTCAATGCTTCCGGCTGATGCGGGATGTATTGTGGATAACGTTGATACTCTTTGTGCTGTTTGCAGAGCGGTAAAAGAGGGACGTCCTCTGATGGAAAGAATTGTTACCATTACCGGTGACGCAATCGCAGATCCAAGAAACTATAAAGTCAGAATAGGAACAAACTATCAGGAACTCTTAGAGGATGCTGGCGGATTCAAGACAGAACCTGCCAAGATCATCTCAGGCGGTCCTATGATGGGCTTTGCGATTTTTGATCTTGATATTCCAACAACAAAGACAGCATCAGCACTTACCTGCCTTACAAAGGACGAGGTTGCTGAGTTTGAGCCAAGTGCATGTATTAATTGTGCAAGATGTGTGGAAGCTTGTCCTGAGAGACTTATTCCAAAGAACCTTGCAGATGCTGTTGAACATAATGATGAGCAGGCATTCCTTAACATGTATGGTATGGAATGTTGTGAATGCGGATGCTGTAGCTATATCTGCCCGGCAAGACGTCAGCTTACACAGCTGATCAAGGGTATGAGAAAAATACAGCTTGGAAAAAGAAAGAAGTAAGGGGGCAAAAAACAGATGAGTGATTTAAGAAGCGTATCATCCAATCCCCATGTAAGATCCAAAACCACCACATCAAACATTATGATGTGGGTTGTCATAGCTCTTTTGCCGGCAGCAGGTTTTGGTGTTTACAATTTCGGGTTGAATGCACTAATAATTCTTTTACTTTCAGTGGCTTCCTGCGTACTTTCAGAGTTTATCTATGAAAAGGCTATGCACAAGCCAATAACTGTAGGAGATTTTTCTGCAGTAGTTACAGGACTTTTGCTTGGAATGAATCTTCCATCTACGGTTCCGTTCTGGATTCCAATCCTTGGAGGAATATTTGCAATTATCCTTGTTAAGCAGCTCTTTGGCGGACTTGGTCAGAACTTCATGAACCCGGCTCTTGGTGGAAGATGTTTCCTTGTTATTTCTTTCCCGGCTATTATGACCAACTTCGTTACAGATACTTATACAGGAGCTACACCTCTTGCCAATCTCAAAAATGGCGTAGAGGTAAATGTAATGGATATGCTTATCGGTAAGACTGCCGGTACAATCGGTGAGACTTCAATGCTCTGCATCGCAATCGGAGCAATGATTCTCTTTGCTATCGGTATTATTGATTATGTAATTCCATTTACTTACATTATTACATTTATCATTTTCGTAGGTCTTTTCGGTGGTTACGGATTTAACTGGACATACATTTCTGCTCACCTTGCAGGTGGTGGACTTATGCTCGGTGCATTCTTTATGGCAACGGATTATGTCACATGTCCTATCACTACCAAGGGAAGATATATTTACGGCTTTATCTTAGGTCTTTTGACAGGAATATTCCGTGTATTCGGAGCAAATGCAGAGGGCGTTTCATTTGCAATTGTAATTGCAAACCTTCTTGTTCCGCTTATTGAGAAGTTCACTATTCCAAGAGCCTTTGGTATTAAAAAGATTGCGAAGAAGGAGGCGAAATAACATGAACGATACAAAGAGCATGATTAAAAACGCCTTAATTCTTTTTGCGATTACTTTGGTTGCCGGTGTACTTTTAGGTATTGTATATCAGGTTACAAAAGAGCCTATAGCATATCAGGCAAAGCTTGCACAGGATAAGGCTAATCAGTCAGTATTTTCAACAGCGGCAACATTTAATGATGTGTCAGTTGATGAGTCAAAGGCTGCAGATGTTCTTGCAGCATATGGCGGAGTTACTATTGAGAGCGTAAAAGAGGCTGTGGATGCTTCAGGAACAGATCTTGGATATGTAATTCAGATTAAATCCAAGGGATACGGAGATTTCATTACATATACAGTTGGTATTACCAATGACGGAAATGTTAACGGGATTTCAATTATCTCTATCGCAGAAACTCCTGGACTTGGAATGAATGCTGAAAAAGTTATTGTTCCTCAGTTCGTTGACAAAATAGCTCAGCAATTTGCGGTAGTTAAGAACGGTCAGTTGACTGATTCAGCTACACAGATTGAAGCAATTTCAGGTGCTACCATTACATCAAGAGCAGTTACAAATGGTGTGAATGCAGCAGTAAGCTATTTTGAAAATGTATTGAAAGGAGGACAGTGATGAGCATGGATGTAAAAACAGGTGCTTTGGGATTCAAAAAAGATACTCCTGCTGAGAGATTTTTTAACGGTCTCATTGCTGAAAACCCTACTCTTGTACTGATGATTGGTATGTGTCCTACCCTGGCTGTAACATCATCAGCAATAAATGGTCTCGGAATGGGACTTGCTACAACATTTGTTTTGTCACTTAGTAACGCAGTTATAGCTGCTCTTCGTAAGGTAATTCCTGGAACAGTCAGAATTCCTTCATTTATCGTAGTTATCGCTTCATTCGTTACTTTGGTTCAGCTTCTTATGCAGGCTTATGTACCTGCTCTTAACAGCGCTTTGGGTGTTTATATTCCTCTTATCGTTGTTAACTGTATTATTTTTGGTAGAGCAGAAGCCTATGCCAGCAAGCATGGCGTTGTTCCTTCTTTCTTCGATGGTATAGGAATGGGAATAGGATTTACATGTGCAATAACAGTTATCGGTCTTGTTCGTGAGTTTATCGGAGCAGGAACTGCATTTGATGTTCAGATACTTGGTGATGGCACAGTTATTCCCGGAGCAGTAGGAGCATTCTTTGGCAGATATCAGCCTATCAGTATCTTTGTTCAGCAGGCCGGCGCATTCTTTGTTCTGGCATTCCTTATTGCAATAATGAACAAGGTAAAGGCTAATGCAGCCAAAAAGAGCGAAGAAAGTGGAAAGGAGGCATAAGATAAAATGGGAGAAACTATTTTAAGTCTTGTGGGGCTGATGCTTACAGCTTCACTTATCAATAACGTAGTACTCAGTCAGTTCCTTGGTCTTTGTCCTTTCCTTGGAGTATCAAAAAAGACAGATACAGCCCTTGGAATGGGTGGCGCATGTATTTTCGTTATAACACTTGCATCACTTGTTTGTAGCATTATATATAAGTACATTTTGAATCCACTTGATCTTTCATACCTTCAGACGATTGTATTCATCCTTGTTATCGCTATGCTGGTTCAGTTCGTTGAGATGATCCTGAAGAAATATGTAGTGTCTTTGTATCAGGCACTTGGTGTATATCTTCCACTTATCACAACAAACTGTGCAGTACTTGGTGTTTCACTTAATAACGTAACTGATGGATATACAATTCTGGAGAGCACAATATGCGGTTTTGCCACTGCTATCGGATTTACAATTGCGATTGTTATCCTTGCAGGTCTTCGCGAGAAGATGGAATACAACGATATTCCGGCACCTTTTAAGGGGATGCCAATGGTTCTTTTGACATCAGGACTTATGGCTATCGCATTTACCGGTTTTTCTGCTCTGAAGTGAGTGATATAAGGATCCAAAGTCCTATACTGCAATGTTCACATTATGCAGTATAGGACCTTGGATACGTAACATACATGAGGAAGTAGGCGCTTTCACCGAATTCCGAATGTATGTAGGATTACGAGAACGAAGTGGAGTAATCCGTATATCACGTAAAAATATAATAGGAGATAAAATACTATGACCTATGGAATTATCATTGCAACAGTAGTTGTCGCGGGCGTAGGAATTGTAATTGGTCTTATCCTTGGACTGGCAGACATGAAACTACATGTTGAAGTGGATGAAAAAGAAGCAGCTATTTTAGAAGCACTTCCCGGTAATAACTGCGGTGGGTGCGGATTTCCGGGATGTTCCGGATGTGCGGCTGCCATAGCAAAAGGCGAGGCAGCAGTTAATCAGTGTCCTGTCGGTGGAGCACCTGTAGCAACAGCAATTTCAGAGATTATGGGAGTTGCAGCAATTGAGGCAGCAAGACAGGTCGCATATGTTCATTGTAACGGTGATTGCGAGAACGCAGCACAGAAGTATGAGTATAAGGGAGTTGCAGATTGCCGACTTCAGACTCAGGCTCCCGGCGGTGGTTCAA
>JAEEGL015349152.1_pt1 | contig 24435 bp, 16 predicted proteins | sample 9134231 | NCBI WGS metagenome assembly JAEEGL01 (sample SAMN16246548, study PRJNA631951) | gut metagenome | biome: gut microbiome; feature: rumen; material: fiber-attached | host: Bos | place: Iran: Karaj | collected 2018-10
AACCAGCCCTCGCCCACCTGCTGCATGCGGCACTTGTCGTCGAGCGGCACGACCTTGTAGGCCTCGTTCGTGTCGAAGTCCGCCGGCGGGTCGTTGAACGCCAGGTGGCCATTTTCGCCGATGCCCACGCACGCGACGTCGATGGGCGCCTCGCGGATGAGCTTCTTGAGCCTTTCGCATTCGGCGGCGGGATCGGCCGCTTCGCCGTTGACTTCATTGAATACCTTCATTGGCTGCGGCGTCTTGGAGACGAAGCGCTCGCGCATGTAGCCGCGAAACGAGGCCTTGTGCGCGACGGGGATGCCGACATATTCGTCGAGGTGGAAGCCGGTCACCTTCGTCCAGTCGATGCCGGGCTCCTTGACGAGCGCCGCGAGAAACTCGAACTGGCTCGCGCCGGTGGCCACTATGATCCGGGCCTCGCCCTTCTCTGCGATGGCCTTGCGGATCTTGTCCGCCGCCATGTCGGCCGCCTTCTGGGCCATGTCGTACTTGTCTTTTCCAATATAGACTTGCATGTTGCGTCCTCTCTTTTTTACGTATGAACTGAAATTCAAAGGCGCCGCGGTTCCCCGCGACGCCCGCAACCGTCAGCCGATTGAAATGCAACCGCTGATCAGTCCGGCGACAAGTGCGCCCAAAATGACTGCTGCCAATTTCCTCATTGCTCTCTCCTTGCATTGTCCGGCGTCTTGACCGCCCTTCAAGAAACCGTGTTAAAGCTTTCCCGTCCAGTCGCTTCCGCTTCCGAACGCTGGCGGCGGCAAATCAACCGCTAGAATTATACCAATTCCTACCGTCCATGTCTAGGCGCGAAAAGCAGTCTGCGCATCTCCGGCGAAGGCCTTATCTGACAGGAAGTCTGGCGCGGAGCGCGGACAGCGCGGCGGAATCGCGAGTGAAATCGGTCTGCGAACGTATTTGCGCTCGCACCAGCGCCTCGACGGCCTTGCGCCCCAGCCGTTTCTCCGCGCGCAGCAGGTATTCATAGTCTTCTTCGCCGTCGCGGATGTTCGCGAAGCGGATGGAGGGCAATATGTGCTCCTTGCCAGGATAGAGGAAGATGCCGTCGCCCGGAATGCCCAGATGGTTCCACGTGTTCCATTCGGGGAAATACGTATCCGTCTCGTCCATAGGCGCATGGCCGGAACACCAGTAGTTGACGTGCCAGAAGAGGAATCCGTCGGCCCGGTAGAGCCATGTGAGGTAGCCCAGCACGAGCCGCCCTTCCACGGCTGGATATTCAAGCGACGCCATGTTGGCGTAGGGATTTACCGGACTGCAGCACGTGTACCACCACACCTTCTTGCCGCGAGCGCGAAGGAAGTCGGCCATCTTCTCGTCATAGTCGTTGGACACAGGACAATACCAATCCGTCGTAATGCAGTCGGTACGGTTGGTGCCGTCCTTCACGAGATCCTTGAACATCTTTGTGGTGGTCATCACAGGCAGGTCGGGGAAATCTCTCTTGAGCTTCCGCCACATCGCGTCGATGCCCGCATACTCTTCGCTCGTGCGTTCGTCGAAGCCATAGATGTAGGCCATGCGGTCGAGTCCGTATTCCTTGAGACGGGCGAGATACGGCGCGAGACGACTGGTGAAGTTCGTGTAAAACGCATCCGAGAACAGAACCTTCGGATCACCCACGCAAACCCACGTGACGGGTTTCTTGGGTTCCGGAACGATGTTGAGGACGTTGAACCGATTCATGCCACGTTTCCTGGCATACAGCAGGTCCTCTATATCCGGCGGCGACGTGCGGGAAATGTCGTCCGGGTTTAGACGATGATCTAGCATCACGTCGATCGCCTGACGCTTCATCTCCTTCCATTTCCCCGGATACTCCGCCCGCAGGAAACCGTCCATGACGGAGAACGCCGTTTCAAGCCCGAATGTCGCACCCAGTTCAAAATCACGCACTGTTGCGGCAAGCGGGACAACGGCCAGCGTCTTGCCACCCTTCCGTACGCGCACCTCCGAACGATAGACGCCCGGCTTTGCCCCGGGCGCGGCATACACCGTAATCCACGTGCCTTGCGTCGAGGCGCGACGCACCTTGAACGGCGCGGCAGGCAGAAGCGGATCGGGCAGCCACATTTCGTTGTCGTTTGGCGCATTCGGATGCCGCTGGTAACCGGGCTTGCGCGGAATGTAGCCGACACGTTCCCATTTCACGAAGCCGTTGAGCGGATTCCCCTTTTCATCTTTAAGCGGATCGATTTCCAGCGTGACGCCGGAAAGCTCCGTATCGCGTCCGCACGAGACGAGTAGCTGCACAGATTCGCGTTCGCGACGTGCCAACGAAAGGACTATTGCCTTTGCCGCAACGGGCGGACTACCTGTTGTCCCAGCGACCTTCGTCGCATCTGGAGGCGGGAGCGAAAGCGGCGTCACCCAATCCATCGGGCTAGCCGTCCACACCGTCACGCCGTCGGGCGGCGGCGGAAATTCAATCGTGGGCGCCGTGCGCTCCGACTTGCGCTCGACCTTCGATCCGGTGAAGACGCTATACGACACTTCGTCGGCATCGGCAAACGGCTTGAGCGACATGCGCGTATCGCCGAATCGCTCGCCCTTGCCTTCGCGCCGTTCGAGGAACACATCGCGAAACTCCGCGTGACCGACGCCTTTGCGGTTCAATACGAACGCCTCGATCTTGGCGATCGGCTTCTTCGGCAGGAACACGGCCCACGCCTTCTCCCAGTCGTGCGTCCCCTGCCGCCAATCCGCGCGTTTTCCCCAATCCTTGCTGCCGTCGGCATAGTGGACATCAAGGTACACGCAATAGTCGCGCGCCCTGACATTCTCGGCCCGGCTCCAGCCGCCGAACACCACAGGCGTCTTGTCCGGCGCGTCGTAGGTTAACGTTTGCCATAGTCCAGTCTTTACGGGCGTATGCGCCATCGCCGAGATGGCAACCGCAAGTAACATCGTGAACATTGATTCCTTCATTTGCCCTCCTGTTCTGCAAAACTCTGATCCTCCGCCCCTCCCATTAGGGTCTTGCCATCAGAGTTTTGCATAATCTGCGCAAGCCAATCTGAGTTTTGCGCCAAGGCTTGCACAATCGCATCTCCCATCTCATGGCATCGCCTGTATAGCGTGGCGTTGTCAGGCTTGGCGGCATCTGCCTCCCAAAGCGAAAGAAAGAGCATCCGCCCCTTTGCGCATAGCGCCTCCTTGTTGCGCGGCGGATGCCATCTTTCGCCAAAGCCCTCCGGCGAAAGAACGATCAACGAACCGCCAGCCTTGTATATGGCATTCCCGCATTCCTTCTCGCAGGCGCTCATAAACGTTCCCGCGCCAGCCCCGCCGGGGCCGATCCGCCCTGCCCGCGCCACCGCGCTGCGCCACTCTTCACCGTCATTGCTCCACTTCCGAGAACACTTGAACGGCTCGACAACAGGCATTTCAAGTATCGCCGTATTTCCGTAGGCGAACCATTCGCACCCTGCGAAATTGACGCGCCGTACCTGCCCAAAGAAACGGCGATTTCTTCGCCGTAGCCAAGCCCGCTTCGGGTTTTCGCGTATGTAGCGGGTGAAGGCGGCAAGCTGCCCTTCCTTCTTCACGATCCAGTCGTGCCAGTCGCGGGAGAGGCAGTTGCAAAACTCTGATTCCCCGCCTCCGCCCATCAGGGACTTGCCATCAGAGTTTTGCATCACGTGCCGATATGCCGCCTCAAGCTCTTCTATCAATGCCGCCACATGGCAGCCCAGCGGCAGGCTTCCATTTTGCAAGTGGGAAAGGATGTGAATGTGATCGGGCATGACGATGAAGGTTTCGATTGGACAAAGCCCACAACGTTTCGCCGCAAAGCGTTTGATTACCTTGCTAAAAGCGTAGGTGATTTCGTTGGCAACGAGATAGCGCTTTCGCCCGCGCGAATCGCACGACGGTTCAGCCTCATCCGTTATGCGTGCGAATTCAGCTGCCCCCTCCGTAGCCTTCAGCGTCACCATGTAGAAGAACGGCCTCGAATAGTTGAATCCCGGCAACCTGCCCATACTACGCTTTCTTCTTCAGGTATGCTGACCGATTGAGTTCGCGGGCTATCGCCTCCGCCTCTTTCGCGGTCTTGCCCCAGGCGCGGAACTCCCACGGTGTAGCGATTGGTTCGCCTTTCACGCCGAACGCCGTCACGGGACGCGCCACGAAACGAAGCAGCCACCCCGGCGGCACTTCTTCGGCTGCGAAGTTGCACGAGACCGGCAACGTGTCACTCTCCACGCCGTACATGTATCGCGAAGAATACACTCGCTTGGCGACAAGGCAACGCTCCACATCGCCCTTCTTGAGCTCCAAGGACACCTCGTAGTCGTCTGCGCGTTCCAGCCCCTTCACGGCCGGCGGGAACGACACGGTGAAGAAATCGTGCTTGTTGCCGCCCCTGTCCGTCCCCTTGGTGAACTCGATCTTGAACTTCTTCTCCGCGCCGGCGGCGAACTCCACCGGACGTACCGTCTTCGTCCGATACTCGTAATTGTACGGTTTCTCCTCTAGCCTCTGCGCGAAACATGAGCAGGGTATCGCCCAGTCAGGACCTAGCATCTTCCCCTCCTCGAAATCCCACCGGCGAATCAACAACCCCTTTGTACCCACGATGCAAAGCATCCCCTGATGCGTGCGTCCGCTTTCCCTGTGCTGCGGCATCATCTGGTAAGGAGGAATTGGCGGACGATCCACGGTGGTGTACCCGTTTTCCCGTCCGCACATCGTGCAGCAGTAGCGCAAGGACGGCACTTGTATGCACGTGAAAGCACCCTGCCAGATGCTCTTCTCGTACGAGGCCGAAGTGTGGCAGTGGCCGCAGAAAGCGATCAAGTTGGGATATTTGGAAAACAGCGCCGTACTCTTGCCTTCGTCAAGATTGGGCACCGAAGGTCCCAACACAGAGCCACGCGGCACGCGATGCTGCGAATAGAAAAATGGCTTTGAAGGATCGAACTTGTGCGCCGCGAAGAATTCTTCCAACCCTGGCGTGTTGTGTCCATACTTGTTGGTAGGCTCGCCACGCGTGAAGTGCGACAGTATGAAGTCGTAGCCTTTCACGGTCTTAAGCTGTATCGGCGCCCACGGTTCCTTGAAACACCTCTCCCAGATGGCCTTGCGGTCGCCGTCGAAAATGACGCCGTGCTTTCTTTCCTCTGCAGGCCAAATCTTTCGCACATCTTCCAGGTCCCAATACGACTGCGACATGTCGTGGTCGCCATAATGCATCAGATTGGCGACAGGGCGTCCGTCGCTTCCCTTGCCGTCCGGAAAGACCTTGAACCAGGTGTCGGCGATAAGTTGAAGCTGCTGTTCAAGCCCGTAGTCTGCCAGATCGCCGCAAACCAAGACACCATCGACCTTCCATGCATCCAGCTGGCGCAAAGTCTTCTCGAAGTACGGCAGTTGCTTTGGTGTGGCGATATGAATGTCGGATATCGCACCGAAGCGCACCCGCTCCTCGCCAATGGAAGAGGCAGAAAAGTTCAACCTCTCAAACTCCTCAAATTTCTCAAACCTCTCCGCGCCGGCCGCAGCAAACGCGCCTGTCGCTCCAAGAAACCCTCTTCGCCCAATCATGTCATTTCGCCCCATTGGCTCAAGCGGCTATAACATGCCCAGCCCGATAACATTCCGCTATGTAACCCCGTGATTGATAAAACAGGTCGGAGTTAAACCTCGACAATGCATCGCTCATCCATGACGAATAGACCTCAAAGAGTTGCGATATCAAGTCGGAATCGCCTCGTACGTCTTCTATCAATCGTGCGTAGACGGCCCCAATATCCCAATATCCTGGCACCTCATAGCGGCATGTGGCCACGTTGTCGAAATCTCCGACAGGCAAGTTGCGCATCGTTATGAAGTCATCGGCCACCTTCGCGATCGGCTCGCAATGAAACGTGTCGGCATACTTGTAGATACGGCGAATCGTATTCTCTCCAAGGCCGGACACGACATCGGCCCTGCGCAATTTACGTTCCCGTCCAATGTACTCTATCAGACTGCAGACATAGAAAAGATCGTTCGCCTCATTCATCGGAAACCTCCTCGGACTTCACGAAAGACAGCGTCGCAAGCGCCTGTTCGTTGCAAAAACATATCTGATGCGTCGGATGCTTGAACCTTGCAAGTTCCCAAAAGGCAGAGCGTGTTATCCGCCCATCTATGAAATCCTGCACATAATTGTATATCGTGTCGTTCGCCATCGGACCTTCAACTATGTCATGGGAATGCGCGTCCCCATGCCTGCACGCCACGATAAAATCGAGCCATTCCTCGGACATGTGCGGGAATCTCAAAACGTCCAAGTCAGGATTCGCTTGATAGCGAAAATGCGACAGCCATCCTCTGCCTGTAAATCTCACGGCCCACCGAACGGCCTGTTCGCGCAATATGGTACAGTAAAACCCATAACCGAAATCCTTCGTATATCTTGTTCGTATTATACGAGGATGTTCTACTATAACGTTGCTGCCATGGCACACCGCCAACGGCGTGTCCATCGGCTCGCATTTATCTGTAACGCCGCTTTTCATGCCGCATATTCTAGCATAATTTCCGCGACCGTGGTAGTTGGCAAATTGTTTGCCATGCCATCCGCAAACGCGCCCGTCGCTTTCGTCCACAAACTGAAAGAGATGGGATTATATCTTCTTTCCGTCATATTTGAACCAGTCGCTGGAAATGGGTGTACCCTTGCGAGCGAAACTGTTGACGGGACGCGCCACGAAACGTATCCACTCGTCTACTGGCACTTCCTCCCGGGGAAAATTGCAGATCACGGGTCCAACATCTTTTTCCCAACCTCTGGAATACCCCGGCGAAAACACCCTGCGCGTTGAAAGTACCCTCGTCACGGCATCACGGCGATGCTCAAGCTGGACTTCGTAGTCATTTGCAAGAGGCGTCGTATCTGTGGCCATTGCAGTCGGGAACTTTACCACAATGAAATCATGTTTACTCCCGATGCGGGACTCCCCCTTGCCAACCTCTAGCGTAAGTTTCGCCCCTGGAGCAAATTCCGGCGCGGGATCTTCGGCCGCACGACGTGCATGGGAATATTTATCCCCAGGGACCGGAAGCGGAACACTCCAGTCAGGGCCGATCAATGCATTGAACGAGAAACTCCAACGACGGATATCAACCGCATTCTCGTAAACGGACACAAAGTAAGCCTGACATCCTGCGCCGATGTTGCTCATCATGCAGATCGGCGGCTTGGATGAGTGCTCGCAATATCCGTTCTCGCGGCCATCTAGCGTAACGCTGTAACAGAGCGAAGGCACCGCGACACAGGTAAATGCGCCCTGCCAGATGGCAAGCTCCTCGGCGCTCGTGAGGTGCTTGTGGCCACAGAAGGCAAAGCAGTTGGGATATTTCGACGCGAAAAGTGCGCCTACCCGACCATCGTCCTGTCCCCAGACGTATGGCCCTCCTACCGTGTTGCGCAAGACCCTGTGTTGCGAATAGAAAAACGGCTTGGAGGGATCAAGGTTCTGCTTGGCCATGAATTCCTCAAGCCCCGGAACGTTGTTACCCCAAAGGTTTGTGGGCTCGCCCTTCGAAAAATGCGAGAGGATGAAATCGTATCCCTTTACCGTCTTGCGCACGATTGGAGCCCATTCCTCCTTGAAGCAATTCTCCCATATTGCCTTCCGATCATTCCGAGGGATGATGATTTTCTTCATTGCCTCTTCATCGGGATAGTCTTCGACACATGGCTTGCAATGGCGGTATGTGAATCCACTTGTATCGTGATCTCCGTAGTGCAGCAGATTCTCCACCTTGCCTCCATCACTACGTCGGTTGCCGGGAAAAACCTTGAACCAGGTCTTAGCCACCAACTCAAGTTCTGGAATAGTGCCGTAGTCCGCAAGGTCACCGCAGACAAGGACACCGTCGGCGCCCCACTTGTCGAATGCGCGAAGAGCCTGCTCCCAGAACCAGACGTTGTTCCTAGGAGTTATGTGGATGTCGCTCGCAACGCCAAGCTTGAGTTTGAGCGCACCTTTTTCCCGATTCTTACCGATGGCATTAGCCGCAAACGGTCCTGCCGCGCCCAATGCCATGGCACCATGAAGAAATGTTCTTCTGCCTATCATCGAAAGTCTCCATACCTCTTATGTCTCGAAATTCACGATCCGGATTTCCCTGTCGCTGTAGACGAGTTCCATCCATGTCTGTCTGCGAAATCCATGTAACATTTCCAATCATAAGGGGTTAGGTCATGTCCCCCAACGCGCAGATGATGCCCTATGCATCCTCCATGGAATGGCTTCTCCGGCAAGAACGGCCCCTCCTCTACGAGTCCTTTTTTCCCATACATCTCCCACGCCGGCGATGCGTATCGTGCCGTAAGGAACTCCCCCCAAGGCCCCGCACCATAGTCTAGGGAGGCAGACGCGATATATAGAAGCCTGGGGGCTGTAAGCGCTGCAAGCCAGTGCTGGTCGAACGGCAAGACCGCATCGCGCCCGTTGAACTCCCTATACGCTCTGCAAAACCAATGAGGATTGACAAGATTGTCTAGCGCGATCGTCTCGGACAGACACACCGGCACATGATTAAGTTTCGCACCGCAGCAACCGGACTCGTTTACGCATATAAGGCCGAATCGCCGATCCGTCGCCCCCGCCCACAGAGCGGTCTTTCCGCCGCGTGAATGTCCGATCATCGCAATGTGGTCAATGTCGAATTCCGACTGTGTTTCGATCCAATCCACGATGCGACTTGCACCCCATGCCCACGCCGATATGGCACTCCAGCTACGATAAGTCCGTTCTTGGGCGAAACAGGCAAACAACCCATTAGTGAACGATGGATCAGGAACCATTACCTTATCGTCAGAAAAATCGCACGAATACCCATCAAAAGCGAGTTCGATGTTCTTGAACACCACCACCGCGTAACCTCGCTCGGTTATCATGTCCACAGGGCAAAAAGAGGGCACGCTCTTCAAATCCGGATCTACGCCCTCCTCGAAGTCTCTATTGCATATCATCACAAAGGACGGTACCGGGCGCGTTGATTTCGGCAGGAATGCGACCACGTTGAAAGACCATTCCCCACGTGATCCCCTAAACGATATTTTCGTTCGCTTGCGTACGACTTTTCCATCAAGCATTTCACGATCCGCATCAATCGGGACAAACGTGAGGCCTTCTGGGCGATCAACTGGGCGAATCCCATACACGTTCCTCGTGAAGAAATCAAGTATCTCCGGCCTTCGCTTCTGCTCCCAATCTTCTACTGTCTTTATTTCCGTACCGTCGAATGACTTCATCAATTCCGGCAGATTGACAGGCGGCATTTGTTCAAGCACGGAAACAGGCGGTGGCGATGCTTGGCATAACATAGCCGCCGAGGCACAGACAAACTGCAATGACCGCATCCCGTCCATCATATTTCCTCATTGTCCTGACGAAATGTTCGTCTTGCTTTTTCCAACTTCTTGCACGTCACCTGAATGAAATACGGAGGCCCTTGGGAACCAGGCTCAGTCGGCCATTTTTGACAACGATCCTGCGTCTAGTGTATGGTACACCATCTAATGTCACACCCCATCGAGCAAGATTTTCGACACCCGAAAGGTTTGAATAATCTCCAGGCAAATCCAGCGGCACACCCTCTGGAATCTCCGCATTCCGCACATCAACCGTTCCAGATGCTTCAAGTACGACGTTTGAGATTATACCAGCAGACTCGGACACGTTAACTACAAGTCCGGTGACCGTCAACGGCTCACCCAACACCTCAAGAACGGCTCCGTTTGCCGCTCCGATCGCAGAGAACGCATAACTGTCGTTCTTGATATGCGCCGTCTGGTCTAGTGCGAAACCCTTGTTGGGACGCGTTCCATACGTGGCGGTCGTATCTGGGTCAGAATACCAGCGTTCCCCAGTTGCAGGCGGTTCAAGCGCATCGTCTTGCGCTATGCCGACTTCCCAATGGATGCCGTCTACGCTGCCATCGAGGCGATAAGCGGTAATGCAACGCCCATTATAAGTATGCGACGAGGCAAGTGCCGCAAGGAAGTCTATTCGGACGGCCTCGCCAGCATCATCCCGCAGTCGCACGACAATGGGAAGCCATGTGCTTTGTTTGTCAAGGAAAATACCACCATCACTGACCCCAAGGCCACCATTGACATTATGCCACGTGCCGTCAAAAAGGTTGTAAAGCTGCCCATCGGTCTGATTGAAAGACCATGATGTTTCCTCAACACCGAGTGCGACCTCGCCTACCGGCAGCGAACTATAGTCACCGTCAAACGGATACTTCGGTATGGAATCAGGTTCGGATGTAGTAAAACCTGCCAAGAGATTCACGCCATTTGAATCGTACAGGCCGAGTTCGGCAATCTGTATCTTTTCTTTTTCGTAATTATTCGCATCTGTCTTGTTTGCCGTATACCGGCTGCTGCCGTATATGTTCTCCGTTATGCAGATACGATACCAGCGGAAACGCGTTCCTGTTCCCAAATTGCGTACTCGCATGACGCCCCCCCTTGCAAAGAGCGACCCTGTAAAAGTATTGGTACCATGAAGTTCCCATGTGCCTGAACCATCCTTTACCACCGAAAGCTTAGCTCCGGTGGTGCCATTGGAAATCGAAGAAACAGTACTTACACCCTCCGCCGATCCGTCGAGCGTCAGGATCTTTTCATCTGTACCGAGCGCGTATACTCCAGAAATCGCGAGCGGCGCCCCGGTCGCCCTTAAGCGCCCCTTGTTCCGTACGGCAATCGGGCGAGATGAGCAACCCATGGCAGACGCCCCCATGTATTCCAGGGTTCCTTCCGTACCATCGCCGCCAAGAACCATGGCATATCCGACCGGCGTACCGTTCGCGTATGCGACGCTAGTTACCTTTGCAAACAGATTTGTCGCGTAGCCAAGCGAACAAGGGCTTCCCTTTTCCGCAATGGAATCAAACTGAAGCGTGCCATCCTCCACGTCGATGACACCAAGCGAACCACGCGAATTGTTATGCGCCATGCGCCACGTTCCTGTTCCCTTCTTGCACAGATAGAACACATTCTTCTGATCAGCCTTGCCTGGGAATGTTCCCGATATGGAACACACGTTGTCATTCGATCCGCACAGGGTAAGTACACGCAATAGCGATGGATCGGAACTGTTGAGCTGTCCAGAAAGAGTCAACCCGCCGTATGTCCCGGCATCGATGAATGAGTTCGCTCCAAACCAGAACGTCTTGGCGGAACTCTCCGCCTCATCTCCAATGTATATTATGCCAGATGAGTTCCCGAAATTGAAGTTGCCGGTTCCAAGTGTCGAAGGAACGTTGTTGTTCGCCCCCAACCGCGTGAAACCGCACACCCCCGTACCGCTCAAGCAAATTGTATCAATAGTATTTGTCTTGCATGTTATGTCATGCCGTCCAGACTGGATGTCAACGCGGATTTTTCCTGTCATCCATCCGTCATAGGACGAAGTTCCAGAACCGAAAAGGACGATACGTTGCTGCGTGCTAACGTTGTCAAGCGTCACGAAACCAGTGCCGTCCAAATTAGCGCAATAAGTCCAACCAACATTGCAGATATGGAGTGTCGCCGAAGCCGCTACGTCAATGTTTTGAAACCTGAAATTCCCGGTGTTACTCGTACTAACCCGATACAAATGAAGATATCCTCCAGCGACGGCAATATTCAGGTTGTAATCGCATATGGTTTGGCCATCCTTGACCTTGCCATAACTGGTCAACTCCAAGGCTCCGCTACCTATCTTGCGAAGCGTACCGTTATTCGATGCACCAGAAAGACCAAACTCCGTAACCGGGATGTCGAGTAATGCCGTACCTTCGTATGAGGACGACACGTCAATCTCAAATACCGCCCCGTCTTTCGGCACGATCCGCGCGAGCGTGTTGATGAGCGTCCAGCTTGCGCTGCCCGCCGTCACCTTCGCGACCATGCCGGCAGGAATCTCCACCGTGTCGTTTGCCGCCGGATCTCGCGAGTAGGTGCCGGAGTACGACGATGCAACCGTCCAGTCGATGTCATCCCGTCCGGACAGCGCCGAATCCAGCACATAGGTATCAGCCGCAGCCGACATGGCATAAAGCGACAACGCCGCCGCCACCATAAACACTGATCCTGAAATAGGTTTTAGCTTATTCTCTTGGTTCATTTTGTCGTACCTTTCCTTTTAAACAGTGAAAATCGAAGCCTCCCTGTCAACTCTTCCGCGACTTGATCGTCGCAGCCATGTCATCAACAGCCCTGAGAGCCTGTGCCTCATGAATTGCAAATGTCCGCGCCCAGGAAGCCATCATGTAGCCCTTGAGCCCTGACGTTACATGCGAGTCGCAGTACCGCACAAGATTGCCGAAGTTTGAATCGAATCTGTAATTCGACCCCGTAGGAATCTGATCAAACCCATTTTCGGCGAAAATATCGTAGAACTTAAGGCAATATGACTTACCTTTCCCGCTATCGGGGTTGAAGTCGTTGCCATAGTACCAATTTGACTGCAATACGCTCTTCGGCATGCGCTTGAGGAATTCATCCTTATGGTGCCATGCACGATCACTCCATATCCACGGGCGAGCACCTCTCTTCTCCACCACTTTTACGAACCATAGAAAATCATGCCACCAAAGTTCTCCCTGCCGAACTATGGCTATGCGGTTTGGTTCCTGTTGATCAAACGTCTCCTCGTCATAGCCAAGATGAAAGAACCTCGGATGGTCAAATATCTCGCAGACCTCGGTTATCAAATCCTCGCATACACGATAGTATTCAGGTGTGGATACCATCATATGATATTCCTTCAACCACGTGTCATGACCGGTCGAAAAGTTCATCTTGGGAATAACTTCAAAGCCCATTCCACGAAGACGCGCTATTTCTGTACGCATCCTCTCGACACTCCAACTTCCTTCTACCCCTAGTTCGGGATGGCTGGGATAGCGCAGTATTTCCGCAAGATCAATCACTATCTGATTACAACCAGAGCCAGCAAGCTTGGCGGATATCCGCCGCCATGACGCTTCGTCAAACCGGATATGATCCGCGCAACATCTAGTGAGTGAATGTTCGCCAGATGACGGATCCTGCGTTTCTAGCGGTACATCTTTCCATGAATTTACTCCAAAATGTACCAGATAACTCCACACGAAACCATTCATTCGACTTCCTTCTTTCTACAATCTTGCAGACTATTCTTGGTTTGCATGTCGTTCTCACCTTTTGATTTCAAAAAGTTTGCCTTAATTTTATAGTACCATATCGTTTATGTCAAGATTGACACGGACGCAATCGCGTCTTTTGACATGCTGTATTGCGAACACTCTTGCACATGACGCAATGTTTTGCTATCGTATTTGTCATGCCCAACAAGACATCAACTAAAACGAAGACAGACAAGCGCGTCGCCATCATGATTCCGATTGATAGCAAGGCCGGTCGGGAAAGAGTGTCGGGCATATTGCGGTATTTCGAGTCGCATCCGCATCTGGAGGCAGTGATAACAGGTGACCATGTCGCCAACCGGCGACTAGCTGATCTGACGGGCGTGAAATTCGACGGATTGATAACGACACCTGAATACCTCGCGCAAACCGAACTGATCCGCCGCATATCAGCACCTGCAATCGTCATCGCCAACGGACGCAACCTCGATCCACCGCCGGGATGCCGCCGGTTTGGAGCTGTCGTCTGCGACAACGAGGGCATAGGACGATGCGGCGCGGAGTTCTTCCTCAAAAAAAATTTCACCTCCTTCGCATTTGTAGGTATGCCGGAAACCCAGGCTTGGGTGGACGAACGGCTGGCGGGTTTCAACGACACCATCGTGCAGAATGGATTCAGATGTGCAATCTACCATCCCCCTGCCGAGACAGGATGGAAAGCAGAAGAACTCACGCTCAAACGTTTTCTGCTAGGTCTGGCCAAACCTTGCGGATTGTTAGCCGCAATCGATTCACGCGCCAAGCACGTCATAGACATCTGCGCCAACATCGGCATCGCCGTTCCCCAGCAGATCAGCGTTTTGGGCGTTGACAACGACGAGATGTTCTGCGAATGGGGCCGCCCTGCCCTATCAAGCATCCAACCCGAATTCGAGCTGTCAGGATATCGTCTGGCGGAACTCCTGGACACGCTCATGCACGAGCCCCCCAAACCGCCAGTCATCCTGCGATATGGCGTGACGGGCATCGTGGAGCGCCTCTCCACGCTCGACCTCACAGGCTCGGCGCGTATCGTCACCCTCGCCCGCGAATACATCAGGAAAAACGCGAAAGCCCCCATCAAGCTCACCGACATCGCCGCTGCCGCCGGATGTTCGCCGCGCATCCTTCAGCGCCGCTTTCAAGAAGTCCTCGACAAGACCCCCATCGATGAATTACGCGAGCGCCGGCTTGAGCACGTATGCGAGATGCTCTCCAAGACCACTACCCCCATCGATCTTGTGGGAGGTTTCTGCGGATTCAACTCGAACTCGAACCTCAAAGCAGCGTTCAAGGCCCGATACGGCATGTCGCTTTCGGCATATCGCGCATCGTTCGCCTGAAATATCGCTGCAAATCGTTCCTGCCGCGGGAACCGCAAAAACCTTGTTCGGCTTATTCTTGGGCGGGTGTCGCGGACGGCCTGAACGAACGTACGGCGCGGACGAACGTCTCGCCGGCGGCGGAAAGCGGAATTCCTGTGCGCCGGACAATTCCTATGCGGATTGTGTCGTCCAGCTTGAGCGGCACGGCCACGATATCGCTTGAGTACATCTTGCTGTTCGCGCCAGAGGAGACGGTATAGCCATTCAGGCCAAGAACAAGCTTGGTCATCGTCGCGCGATCGCGAACGCGGATGTTCTTCTTGCGGTCTATGGCGGGCATAACCTCCTCCGCGAAGTAGAGCGCATTTTCCACGCCCTGCTCGTAGGTAAGGTAGGGGTAGTCGTCCAAGTCGCCCGGACGTATGCTCTTCCGCGCCGCAAGCGGATGCTTCTTCGACAGGAACACGTGCGGCTTGGCGACAAACAGCTCCTCGAACGACAGCTCCTCCCTCCGCAGAATCTTCATGATCACGCGTTCGTTCCGGCGCGAGAGATAGAGAATGCCGATCTCGCTGCGATGGCGCGCCACGTCATCGATGATCTCGCTCGTCACCGTTTCGCGCAGCGTAAAGTCGTAGCGGTCCGCCACGACCGCCTTGACCACGTCCATGAACGCCTCGACGGCGAACGCGTAGTGCTGGCACGAGACGGCAAACTGCGGCCGCCGTACCGCCTTGCCCGTGTACTTCTCCTGTATCCGCGCCGCATCGTCGAGGATCTGCCGGGCCGAGGCCAGGAACTCCTCGCCTTCGCGCGTCACGGACACGCCGCGGCTCGATCGCGTGAAGATCGCGACTCGCAATTCCTCTTCGAGCATGCGAATCGCTTCCGTCAACGTCGGCTGCGTGACGAACATCTGCCGCGCCGCCTCGCTTATCGATCCGCACGCCGCCACCGCGTCAGCGTACTTCAGCTGCTGAAGTGTCATATCCACGTCCTTTCATGATTTCCTTGTCAAATGCCGCATGGCGCCATGGTCAAGACTGCCATCCTCTCAAAAATTGAAGTATATGAACGGATTGTGGCTCCGCATCACGAGGCAGGACAGGCCCACGACGAAAAGCGCGAACTGGGCAGCCGCGAGAAGCCCGGAAACCAGGCGGCCGCGCAACCAGGCGGGCGGCGGCAGGCAGCCGACCATGGCCGCCACGAGAAACACGGCCACTTCGCGCGACCAGAATGTGCAGAACCCATCCACGAGCGGCGCGTTGCCGCCGCCGAACATCGCAGCCAGGTACGCGCCTGCGGCCGTCAGGGAATCCGCCCTGAACACGACCCAGCCGCAGGTCACGGCGAGGAGCGCCAGGGGATGGGCGACGATGCCGAGCGCCCGCGACCGATCGATGCGCTCCGGAAGCCCCGTGAGCTTCTCGACCGCAATCAGCACGCCGTAGAACATGCCCCATGCGACAAATGTCCAGTTCGCCCCGTGCCAAAGGCCCGTCAGCGTCCATACGACCGCCAGATTGAAGAGCAACCGCACGCGCCCCGCGCGCGAGCCGCCGAGCGGAATGTACACGTAGTCCCGGAACCACCCGCCAAGCGTCATGTGCCAGCGCCGCCAGAATTCCGTCGCGGTCTTCGCAAGATACGGACGGTCGAAGTTCTCCGGGAAACTGAAGCCGAACATCCTACCAAGGCCAATGGCCATGTCCGAATAGCCGCCGAAATCGTAATATATCTGGAACGTGTAGGCGATGGCGCCCAACCACGCGCCGCCAACGGAAATCCCCTGGAGTGCGAATGCCCTGTCGGCCGCTTCCGCGAGAGTGTTGGCAATTAGCATCTTCTTGTTGAAGCCCACTAGAAAGCGAAGCGCGCCTTCGGAAAAACCGTTCCATGTCACGCGGCGCAGGGCGATCTGTCCGTGAAATGACGCGTAGCGGACGATCGGGCCCGCGATCAGCTGCGGGAAGAGCGCGATGTATAGCGCCAGCGACAGCGGATTGCGCTGCGCAGACGCCGCGCCGCGCCGCACGTCCGCCAGATAGCTGATCGCCTGGAACGTGAAGAACGAAATGCCGATGGGCAGAAGGAAGCTCGTCTGCGGAACCATGCCCTTCAGGAACGGAAACCATTCGCGCAGCATGGCCGTCGCGAAGTTCGCGTACTTCCACGTGCCAAGAAGCGCGAGATTCCCCGCAACGCCAACGGCGAACGCCCAGCCCGCCGCGCGCCGCCGGCCAGAAAGCCGCAGCCGTTCCTCGCAAAGCGCCGCCGCATAGTTGAAGGCGATCGACGCCAACATCGCCAGGACGAAGGTAGGTTCGCCCCAGGCGTAGAACACGAGACTCGCCGCCAGCAGCCACATGTTGCGAAGACCGAGCCGCGCCGGCAGAAGAAGATGTCCCGCGACGACAACCGGCAGGAAAAGGAAGAGAAACTCTATGCTTGTGAACAGCATGGCCCGTCATCCCTCCGGAAACTCGAAAAACGCATATTGCGCATACAGGCCCTTGGGGCGGACGAAGGCAAAGGGGTTGTAGGCCACGACAAGGACATCCGGCGCAAAGTCGCGGAGACGGCGGCGAACGGACACCCCGCCGCACGGATAGCGAGGATCGACGACCAGCACGTCCGCGAAGGCGGCGGAAAGCAATGCCCCGAGCGGACGCACGAACGAATCGCCTACGACGGCGAGACGCATCTTGTTCGTCGCCTCGCCGTGCCGATAGCGCACATGCGGCGTGATGCCTCCGATGCCGCGATATATCTTGTAGGCATTCCCCTCGTGCACGTCGGGAACGGTCTTCAGCACTTCGTCGTCAAGCAAGACGTCAAATCCTCCTTGACGGGAATCCACGGCACCATCTCCGCCGACAAGGTCGATTCGGTAGTGTCCGCCGCATACGGGCTCGTAGTACGAAAGGGCGTCCGTGCCGGCAAACCATTGCCCCGTTCGCTTGCCCTGGCTGCCCAGAAAGGCGTAGGGCAACGTCCGCTTGGACCATCCCTCGGGCGCGAGGTCGCGCGCGTCGCCAAGCCGCGCCGCCAGAACGCATGCCGCGTCAAGGACGGCATCGATGTTCCAGTGGTGGTCGGTGCGAAAGAACCATCGTTCCAGCAGTTCTGGCGTTCCCGCATAGCGCTTTCGCAAGTCGAGAACCTCAATCTTTCCGTCCTGGAGCCGAGAGAGGAAGACGTTCGCGGCGGCAGACAGCTTTTCGCTTCCGGTGTCCGGCTTGCCGGGCAGTTGCGCGTACAGGACGCGCGCGCCGCGCGCGGCATGTTCCGCGGCAAGCTCGGCGAGTCCGTCCGCGCACCGCTCAGGATCGAGCGTCTCGCCGGTCTTGGCCCGCACCAGCATGCCGCCATCAATCAGCCGGACGCTGTTGCAGCGCCGCCGCCCTGCGCAACGCGCGTAAAGCCCATTCAGATCGACAAAGAAATACCGCTCGGGAAATTCCGCGCGACACGCCTTCTGGACGGCGGCAATGCGCTCCCGTGCGCCGCCACGGGATTCCCGCGCGGCACGCATCGCCACTGGCAGCAGCTTTGCCGCACCGGTCGCCAGCACCAGCGCGAAGAGAATGGAAATCGCCGACTTCACGTCACGCAAACAGGTCCCCGATCGTTCTCTAGTACCTGCTTTCCTCGGGGCGAGTGGTCGAACCGTAAAGAATCGTCATGTAAACCTTTTCCTTTTCAATGGCTGGCACGCGACAGCCTTCATAGGAGCCTGTCGTCATCCTTACGAACTTGACGCGCATCTGGAGGCTCGACGGGCAGCCGTAGTAGTCCACGCAGGACGTATCGACATACGACCCGAAGCCGCAGCAATAATTTCCCCGCCGGACACACGCCTGGGTCTTGCATCCCGTATGGCTGATCTGCTCCGTGGGAATGTCGACGTACTTGTCCGAGGCATCGCCATCCTCCCACTCCAGCACATCCTTGACATAGGCAAAGTCGGTTCCGCAGAGCGCAGTGGAGGTCTGGGTCTTGTACTTGACGGCAATCCGCCCCGAAGATCCGCCGACACGGCTGACGCAAAGACGCATAACGTCTCCCGCCGTCACCATCCACGGTTCGGCCGTCCTGGAGAAGGACACGTTCCCGGCATCGCCGCTGACGGATTCCGCGCGCGTGATCCGTATCATACCGGCATCTGAGTCGGGCGTGACGCCTGGAACAACAAACCCGGCCGGCTGGCTTTCGCAGCTTACAAGGTCTATGTAGGTCTTCGGAACGGGCAGCGAAGGGACGGCGTTGCCTGCGTAGCTCCCTGTCGCCAACGTCGAGAACTTGATGCGCATCAGCTTCGGGTAGTAGAGGCCTCTTTCGACAAGATCCAGGTCCGCGTCCGAAAAATCGTTGGCGTAGGTGTCAATGAAGATTTCCCTGTCCGAACTGTCCCCGTCTTCCCACTCGAGCACGTCCTTGACATAGCCGAAATCCTTGAGCAGGATTGCGGTGCTGGACTGCGTCTTGTACTTTACAGCAATTTTTCCATCGGCGCCTCCAAGGCGCGAGACGACGAGCGTGACCCCTCTGCCGGGAAAGGCACACCATGGTTCGGCCGTCCGTTGCACGTACGGCGTTCCGCGAGGACCGTCGACGCATGGATTTTCGGAATAGGATGCCGTAACGCAGACCTGGCCGGGGCCGGCGAGGCATGCGGCCGAAGCAACCGCAACGGCGGCAAACAGTATTTTTTTCATGGATTGTTTCCTTTCTTTGGGGGTGTCAATGAAGTTGCGTAGACGCTTTCCAGCAGATCAATGGTCTTCTCCAGGTTCCATTCCGCATCGGCCTTGGCGCGGTTGGCCGCGCCGAGCGGACCGTCCACTGCGGCGAGCGCGGCACGAAGCGCCGTCGCGACGGACTCTGCGCTGCCTGGATCGAACGACGGGTTGCCCGTCTCACCCAGAATCTCGCCGACATCCCCGACGGCAGGCCCCAGCACGGGCTTTCCATAGTAGAATCCCATCGGCAGATTGCCGGAGTTCAATATGCTCAGCCTTTGGATGAAAACGACATCTGCCGCCGTGAAATAGGCCGGGATGTCTTTCTCCAGCACATGTGTCGCGCCATACCTCGCCCACGGCGCGGCGAATGATCGGCGATAGCGCCACTCGCGCCACGACGAACGGACGCCACCACGCCAGATCGGCCCCTTGAAGAATCGCGGCGCAACAAGCATGATGTCTTCCGCGCAGATTTCCCGGCAGGCGCGGAAGACCATCTCCCGCTCCTCGTGCGCACGGAAGGCGCCAAAGGAAAGGACGATGCGCCTGTTCCTCGGCAATCCAAGCCTGTCCCGCGCGACCCCCTTCTCCATGCTTCGAGAGAAGAACGGATAGACGGGATGCGGCACGATGAAATGCCGCGCCACATCGCCTTCGCCAAAGCGCGAAACGAGTTCGTCCCTGCTGAAGCGCCCCATGTGCACGACGGCATCGCTCTCCTGCTCAAGAATGCCATAGATGCGGTTAAGCCCGGTCGCCGCGCCGCCATAGTGCTGCACGGCATTGTGGCGCGTGTAGACGATGCGTGCGCCGCGCGAGCGGAGGGACGAGAGGAGCCTGCCAAACCGGGAAACGTCCTCGTCCGTCACGGACTCCCACCGCGCCCCGAAGAGGACCTTAGGCCAATGGAAATGAACGACATCCCAATCTCCTTCGCCCGACCAGAATGCCTCCAGCGACATCGTCACGTCATGGCCCCGTCCGCGCAGGCCATCGACAAGAGCCGCGACAAACGGATTGCCCTTCCCCGGCGAGGATGGCTTGTGCACATGGAGGATTCTCATTTCCCGCTCCCGTCGCCGCGCATCCTGCGCCATTCTTCGCGTACCTTGAGCAGCCAGTCGATGGCTTCGTCGATCGCACAGGGCTTGCCTGTATCCGGATTGTACCAATGCGTATACATGACATAGAAGATGTAGAACACCTCCTCAAGCGTGCGCGTGCGCGTGCGGCGCGGATTTCTCTGGATGTCGTGCGTCAGGCCCCATCCGGCGTAGAACGGCATGCCGTACACATGCACCTCCTTGCCGGCCATCAGCGCCTCGAAGCCGAACTGCGTGGAGCATACGTACACCCTGTCCACCAGCGCCATGAGCGAATATGGATTGATCGGCATCGTCGCGCGGAACACGTTGTCGTGCTCCTTGAGCGAATCGTAGTATCCCTTGCGGCGGCCGGTCATCGTGTCGGGATGGGTCTTCACGATCACGTCCGCGTCCGGATTGTCGCGCACGGCGTCGGCAAGCATCTTCTCGAATGTCGAATCGTCCGCCCAGCCCTTCTTGATGGCAAAGTCGCCGTAGGACTGGTCCACGACGAGCACCTTGCGGCGGCCATGGCGGCCAACCGACGGCTCGTCGAGCGGCTGGTGGTTGTACTTCGTGAGCTTCTCGCCGACTATGCGTCCGATGAGCCGCCGAGCCTCGGCCAGCTGCGCGTCGGTCAGGACGAGCGACGGGTCGTTGAGCATGCGTTCGATCAGGCTTTCCCGCGTCGCGTCGCAATAGCAGCCAATCGTGTCGAATACGACCGAACAGCCGTGCCTGTAGCGCGCCGGCGCAGCCTTGTTGGCCCACGTGTCGGCGCTTCTAAGCCATCCGTCCTCGCATACGACGACAGTCGCCTCGGTCCGAATCGCGTCCGCAAGGGCAGACGCGTTGTTGGCGTGCGGCGTGTTGCCCCAGAGAAAGCAGAAGTCGGCGCGGCCGCCAAACGCGGCGGCGTCCTTCGCGAAGCGCATCTCGGGCAGCACGGCCGGCACGACGGGATACGGCATGCGGTAGACGCCATCGCCGACGAAGCCGTCCGCCCCGATGCCGCGCGCAAGCTGTCTGTCCAAGACGGCCGTGCGCGCGTCGTCGAAGAGGATGCGCGCGATGTCCATGCCCGCCTCGGCGCATCGTGCGACCTTGCTCCCAGGCGCGGGAAGAAGATCGTCGACGCGGTGCCAGAACTCGCTCTCGCGTTCCTTGACCCGCGCGCAGCCCGCGAATGCCGTCCAGGCGAACCATTCGCGGTCCAAGGCTTTCGCAAGCGCCGCCCTGAAGGACTGTTCCCATTCCTCCGCGCCGATATCGACCGAGCAGGCGCCCAGCCCATACTGCTCAAGCGCGCCGGCGTTCTTGTGGACATAGTAGGCAGATTGCGCAAGACTCACGACCGGCGTGCCCTCGCCAATGGCGAAGATGATCGGATGGTGCTTCATGGTCAGCACAAGATCGGCATCGGCCAGCACGCGGCGAATGCGCCTGAAATCGTCGCCGCCATCGAAGAGCTCAATGGCGAAATCTGGATAGGCGCGACGGAACGCCTCAAGGCTGGCCTTGTCCGACTCGACCATCGGCACGAACACGAAACGATGGCCGGGCAGCGCGTCCGAGGCGCGGTCAAATGCCGCGCGAAGGCGAACAAGGAGCGGTTGACGCTCCGCCTCGGGAAGCTTCCAGAAATGGAAGTTGACTGCGACATAAGGCCCCGGCGCAAGCGTGCGCACATCCGACTTGGCGCAGAAGAGCGCATCGTCGTGCGTCGGCAGGATGCGTTCCGGCGGGAATCCCATTGCCGCCAAGTCGCGTGGCGAGGCTTCATCGTCGCGCGTCGCAATAAGCGCGACATCGCGAAAGCCGCGCGCGGCGATGCGACGATCAAGGGGATCGGGCCATTCGCCGATGGTCTGTCCGCTCATCGCCACCGGCACCCCGAAGATGCGGCACAGCCGACAGATGAACGCGCCATCCCAAAGGCGCGTGCGCGTGGCCCCCGTAAGGTAGCCGCCACCGCAGAAGAAAAAGAGCGAAGCGCGAGAGACAAGATCGACAAACGAGGCCGCGCGCGCATCCAGCAAAACAGGGAATCCGCGTTTCGCCAGCTTGGCGCTGAAGAGCACCCAGTTCGCGCGGATGCGGAAGCGCAGGCGCCGCCAGGGCGTGTCCGCACGGAAAAGGTTGCGGGCGCTCCCCTGCCCGAACACGGCGACGCGGCTCGCCAGGTCATGCGCAAAGCCCGGATGCGTCGTTGCGGAGTAGTCCGGGCGCGGCGTAAGGTTGCGGATCTGGAAATCAGGGTAGCGCAACGCCAGCCGCCGCAGGGTTTCGGCACACTGCGCCTCGTCACCGGCGTTCCCGTAGCCATAGCCACCCGCCACCAGAATCAATCTTTCCTCCGCCATCGCGCCACTATTATACCACAAATCCCATGGGGTTCGCCAGCGTGCCAAAGATGAAACCCCTTCTCCGGCATGGGGATTTGTGGTAGAATATGAACCGCATGAACGACATTGAACTGCTGGCGCCCGCAGGCTCCTTTGAAACCGCGCTCGCCGCCTTCGCGGCGGGCGCGGATGCCGTGTACCTTGGCCTGGACGCCTTCTCCGCGCGCGCCGAAGCCGTAAACCTCACAGCCGAACAGCTGCGCCAGCTGATGGCCGTCGCCAGGCGGCAAGACAGGAAGGTCTATGTTACCTTCAATACGCTCATCGACGACGCCGAGCTGCCAGCCGCCATCGAAAAGCTCGCCATCCTCGACGAAATCCAGCCTGACGGACTCATCGTCCAGGACCTCGGTGTCGCGCGATTGGTGCGCCAACACTTTCCCCGCCTGGCACTGCATGCATCCACGCAACTCGTGGCGCACAATCTCGAAGGCGTGCTGGCGCTCAAGGAACTCGGCTTCACGCGTGTCGTGCTGGCGCGCGAACTGTCACTGGACGACATTCGTACCATCGTCCGCCGGTCGGGCGTCGAGATCGAAGTGTTTGTCCATGGCGCCTTGTGCTACTCGCTTTCGGGACTCTGCCTCTTTTCGGCGATGGAGAAGGATCGTAGCGGCAATCGCGGACGCTGCGCCTACTGTTGCCGGCTGTCCTACACGGACGCCTCAGGCGCGAAAGGCCTCCCCTTCTCCATGAGGGATCTGCGGCTGGACGACCATCTCGATGCTCTCAAGGAGGCCGGCGTCGCCTCGCTCAAGATCGAGGGCCGCATGAAATCGCCTCTCTACGTGGCCTCCGTCACGAAACGCTACCGCGAACTGCTTGACGGCCAGCCGCCCACCGTGAGTCGTGCCGACCTGGAGACCGTCTTTTCCCGACGCACCACCACGCTCTACATAGATGGCTATCCACCAGCAGCTGCGCCGTCGAACGGCGTCATCGACCCCGAATCCCTTGGTCACCTCGGCACGCCGATCGGCACGGTCAAACATATCACCAAGGATCGCGACGGCAGTCTCTGGATGCGTCTGCATACGAACCGCGCACTCGAGCGCCACGACGGTCTTCAGTTCGCCGCTCCGGAAGGCGGCAAGCCGTTCGGCTTCGGCATCTCCGACATGCGCGGCGCCATCTCCCGGCGTACGGTCTTCCAGATTGCTGCCGGCGAAGACGCGGAAATACTCTTGCCGCCCGATGCGCCCGTACAGGCCGGCGCCACCGTCTATTGCAGCGCCTCGAACGAAATGAAGCGCCGTTTCCCCGTGCCGTCGTTCCGTCCGGGCGAACTCGCCGCCGGCACGCCGGTGGACATCACCGTTGCCTTGTCCGAGAACGGCCTTTCGGCAGAGACGCAAGAGCCGCCCGCCCACGTCGAAATCGCCCTGCCGCTTGACGCCGCGCAACATCCCGACCGCACGTTCGCCGCCGTCGAAAAGGCGTTCTCGCGCATGGGAGATACCGACTGGTCGCTGGGACGGCTCGTCGTAAGCGACCCCGAACGCCGATTCGCCCCCGCCTCGACGCTCAACGACCTCCGCCGCCAACTCGTGGTCGCGCTTGACGCCGCACGTCTCGACGCGCGCAAACGCCACATCGCCGCCGCCCTAGCGGACGAGCCGCCGCTTTCGCTGGACATTTCTCTGCCCAACACAGTGGCGAAGATTCGCCGGGGACAGTCCCTACCAGA
>JAEEGL012767889.1_pt1 | contig 24434 bp, 13 predicted proteins | sample 9134231 | NCBI WGS metagenome assembly JAEEGL01 (sample SAMN16246548, study PRJNA631951) | gut metagenome | biome: gut microbiome; feature: rumen; material: fiber-attached | host: Bos | place: Iran: Karaj | collected 2018-10
ATTGAGCATTCCGCAGTAAGCATCTCCTCTGCCGTCGATAAGGTCGTTCTGTGACTCCTCAGCTGCTGCGCAGAACATAACAGGTCCGTCAAACTTCTGTGCAATAAGTGTCTCAGAGATCTCAGGTCCGAAGTTTCCAAGGTATACGCAAAGAGCGTTACATCCTGCCTTCTTGATGTCCTCAAGAGCTTCCATAGCCTGTACTTCGCTCTCGATGATACATACAGGACACTCATAAACGTCCTTGTCATTGAAATTCTTTGTGTAGGCCTCGATAAGAGCCTTTCTTCTGTTAACTGCAAGTGAAGCCGGGAAACAGTCTCTGCTCACTGCAACCAGTCCGATTTTTACCTCTGGCATGTTGATCATAATAATCCCCTTTCCTGCGACGCATCGTCGCCTGTTTTGATTAGTGTTATTGTCTTATCACAGATCCGCAAGTTCCCTGTAGTCTTCTTTTAGATCTGTGTAAAGCTTCTTGTATAGTGCGTGATATTTAGCATACTGCTCTGCATTTTCCTTGACAGGTCCTGTCTCTTTAGCCTTGGTGATCAGCTTGTCACAGGCTGCCGGAACGCTTTCAAATACACCGCTTCCAACGCCTGCAAGGATTGCAACTCCGAGTGCAGGTCCCTGTTCCTGGTTGATGGTGGCAACATTGCATCCGTAGAGGTCAGCCAGCATCTGTCTCCAGATCTTGCTCTTTCCGCCGCCTCCGCAGGCCATCATCTCTTTAACATTGATGCCCATCTCATTTAAGATGTCGTTGCAGTCACAAAGTGAGTAGGATACGCCCTCCATAACTGCGCGAAGCAGGTGCTTCCTTGTATGTATGCCTGAAAGACCGAAGAATACGCCTCTTGCCTTGTCATCGAGATGAGGTGTTCTCTCACCGTTGAGGTAAGGCAGATAGATCAGTCTGTCACTTCCGACAGGAACTGTCTCAATGTCTGCATTGATGAGATCGTAAGGGTCAACCCCTTTCTCCTTGGCCTCTTCGATGTAGCTCTGGCAGAAGTTATCTCTGAACCACTTCAGTGAGAAGCCTGCAGCCTGTGTAACACCCATGATGTGCCATGCGCCGGGTACTGCGCAGCAGCAGGTGTGAACACGTCCCTTGGGATCAATGCTTACCTTGTCAGTGTGTGCGAATACAACTCCGGATGTTCCGATGGTGGTAAATGCTGTGCCCTCTCTTACAACACCGGTTCCGACAGCTGCTGCCGCATTATCTCCGGCACCGCCTACAACCACTGTGTCTGTGGTAAGGCCAAGCTCTTTTGCCACCTCAGGTAAAAGAGTTCCTGTAACTTCGCAGGACTCGTACATCTTGCCAAGAAGGCTTCTGTCGATTGAAAGCTTATCGAGCACTTCCTGTGACCAGTCGCGCTTTGCAACATCCATCAGCTGCATTCCGGAGGCATCGGATACCTCTGTGGCGAATTCGCCTGTCAGCACATATCTGATGTAATCCTTGGGCAAAAGAATGTGACGGCATTTTTTGTAGTTTTCAGGCTCATTGTTGCGAACCCAGAGGATCTTGGCAGCAGTCCATCCTGTCAGAGGAGGATTGGCTGTGATCTCGATCCACTTCTCTCTGGGCATGATCCGAAGCATCTCTTCCACCTCGGCTCCGGTTCTCTGGTCACACCAGATTATTGAAGGCCTGATGACTTCTCCTGCCTCGTCCAGCATTACAAGTCCGTGCATCTGTCCTGAGATTCCGATTCCCTTGATGTCAGCAGGATCAGCTACCTTGCCGGTATCAACTGCTTCCCTGACTACAGCTGCAACAGTCTCAAGGCTGGCCTTCTTCCAGTCGCCTGCATCCTGCTCTGCCCAGCCGTTCTGAGGAGTATACATGGGATACTCGTAAGCTCTCTCAGCTACTACGCCACCGTTCTCGTCGAAAAGAACTGTCTTGGTGGCTGAAGTTCCTACATCAATTCCAATAAGATATTTCATGATACAATACCCCCGTTTCACGCCAAATTTTTCGCGTCCAAATTGAATATATAACAATACAACTTAAAGTACAACAGTACAAATTAGCAGAAATTTACGTGGCATTTCTATTCATTTTCACTATGCTTGTACTTGTTTTTAATTATATCTGTACATCTTTCGATATACAACTTACTCCTGTGAGCTCTTCCGATCTCTTATCAGGCTGTGAAGTGCCTGCAAAGATCTGGAAAGTCTTGGAAAAGAGCTCTCTGTTACCCTCTTCGTCAACTGAGGTGAAGGCCTTCCTGTCAATGTCTATTGAAAGTGAAGTCTCTTTTCCCGGAATGAGGTGTAATCTGCCAAATCCGCACAGACACGGATTCGGAATTGCCAGCTCATATCCTGTATCCTTGATATAGATCTGAACAACATCGTCTGTCTCAACAGAGCCTTCATTAATAGCTGTTACCTTAACTGTTGCTCCTGCAAACTCTCCCTTGTCGTCCTTCTTAAGCTCTACTTCCATGTCCTTAACACTGCATTTGCCGTAGGTAAGGCCATATCCGAAAGGATAGAGAGGCTCGCCTGTATAATATCTGTAAGTCCTGTTCTTCATTGAGTAATCCCTGAAGTCAGGAAGATCATCTGTAGAGTGATAGAAGGTTACAGGAAGCTTGCCTGAAGGTGAAACATCACCAAACAGAATATCTGCCACGTCCTGTCCGCCTCTTGCACCGGGATACCATGCCTGGATAATGGCGTTTGCCTTGTCCTGGGCGATTCCAAGATTGATGGCGCTGCCTGACATATTGATAACTATGGTAGGCTTGCCGCAGGCAAGTGCACAGTTAAGGAGCTGTCTCTGAGGCATTGGCAGTTCGAGGTTGATCTTGTCGCCGGATGCGAACTGGTTGCCGGCATCGCCCTCTTCACCCTCAAGGTTCTCATCAAGGCCGACTACTACCACCAGCACATCAGAATAATCAGCTACCGTCTGAACCTCGGAAAGCCTGTCAGGGTAATTTTCGTCTGCAAGATTGCTGATGTTAGGCTTCCAGAGATCACAGCCCTCTGAATAGAGAACTCTTACATCTTTTCCCAACTTGTCCTCGATACCCTCAAGGACAGTCACAAATCTTGAAGATGTTCCGTGATAGTTGCCCATAAGAGCTATACGCGAATCAGCGTTTGGTCCTACGACACCGATGGTTGTGAGTTTTGACTTATCAAGAGGAAGAAGCCCGTCATTTTTTAGAAGGACAATACTCTCAGCTGCTGCTCTGTGGGCTACCTTCTGGTGCTCATCGCACTCTACCACGGTAAATGGTATGTCGTCGTACTCTGTCTTATCAAACATTCCGAGAAGGAATCTTGTGGTGAAAAGCCTCTCGGCGGACTGTGTCAGCAGATCCTCAGAGATCATGCCCGCTCTGTAGGCGTTCATAACCTTCTGATATGTACATCCGCAGTTGACATCACATCCCATCTCAAGGGCCAGCTTTACGGATTCCTCAGGTATTGAAGTAACCTTGTGGTTCTCATGGAAATCGCGCACTGCCCAGCAGTCTGATACGAAATGTCCGTCAAAGCCCCATTTTTCTCTAAGCGTATCAACCATCAGGGGCTTGTTGGCACAGCAGGGTTCTCCGTTGGTCCTGTTGTATGCTCCCATGACAGCTTCAACCTTTGCATCCTTTACACAGGTCTCAAATGCCGGAAGATATGTCTCCTCCAGGTCCTTTTTTGATGACCTGGCATCAAAGAAATGCCTATCTGCCTCAGGTCCTGAATGAACTGCGAAGTGCTTGGCGCAGGCTGCTGCCTTCATGTACTCGCCATCTCCCTGGATTCCCTCTATAAAAGGAACTGCCAGCTTGCCTGTCAGATACGGATCCTCGCCATAGGTCTCATGTCCTCTTCCCCATCTGGGATCACGGAAGATATTGACATTGGGTGACCAGAAGGTAAGTCCCTTGTAGATATCCCTGTCACCGCGCTTTGACTGCTCATTGTACTTGGCACGCCCCTCTGTTGCGATGACTTCTCCGATCTCCTTCATCAGCTCTGTGTCAAAAGCTGCAGCCATTGCTATGGCCTGAGGGAACATTGTAGCACTGCCGGCTCTTGCAACTCCGTGGAGTGCCTCATTCCACCAGTTGTAGGCAGGAACTCCCAGCCTGTCGATGGCCGGCGAGTCGAATTTAAGCTGTGATGCCTTCTCCTGCACCGTCATCTTCGCAACTAATTCTTTTGCTCTTCTTTTAGCTTCTTCTCTGTTCATATCAAACACCCCATATAGTATTTTTGATAATGGTAAATATTACTATTTTATTTTAATAACTATATGGCGTGTTTTCTTACCACATTTAGGCATAATGTACCTAATTATTGAGTGAAAAAAGGAGGCTGCACATTTTTCGCGCAGCCCCCGGGGTCAGGTAAATTTCTTATTTAAGTTAATGATCATCAGGGAAGCATATCAGAATCGCCGAAGTACTCAGCCCACTTTGCTGCACGCTCGTCCATGATGGCCTGTCCGCCTGATGAGAGGTAATCAGCCATAGCGCTGTCCCATACAGAATCGAAATCTGCTGCTGATGCAACAACTGACTTGTCATAGATCTGATCTCTCTTTGATGAAAGAGTATCACCAACACCGGCCTCAGCTGTGATCTCACCAACGTTTACGTTGAGGGGCTCAAGTCCATCTGTAAGTGCGATCTTGTTTGCAGCCTCTACAAGTGCAGGATCCTGATCGGCATAGCCGTAGTTGATTGAAAGGTCTGCAAGAGCCTGATCACCAAAGTATGTTCCGTTACATGTGATCGTGTAGTCGATGTTCTTACCGGAGTTCTGGATTGCATCGCCTTCAGCTGCAATGATCTGGATAGCGCCGCTGTCAAGAACTTCATGTGTAACGCCCTCGTCACCCATCTGGAGATAAGCGATTGTCTCAGGCTTTGAAATGAAATCGCAGTAAAGAAGTGAAGCAAGAGGCTCATCGTTAGTTACAGGGAAGAAGATCTTTCTGTCTCCTGCTGATGAGTACAGCCACTTAGCATACTTGCCTGCTGAGTTCTGGAAGCAGTCAACTGCCACGAACTTAGCATCTTCGCCAACGTTTCTTCTGAGGTTAGAGTTGATAGAATCCTCACCGTTTCTGAATACATAGTCCCAGTTGTGCTGGAATGCACCAACATAGCCGGCCTTGATCATGTCGTCCTTTGTGGTATCGCCTGATCCGTAAAGAGCAAAATCCTTCCACATAAGGCCATCGTTGTACCACTTGTTAAGAAGTCTTGCAGCTTCCTTTGTCTGAGGCTCAGTAACCATTCTGTCATCAAATCCGTTGATGTAGTACTCTTTGTCTGTGATGTTAGGGTCCATGAATGATGTGATGATATTGTTGCACTCCCAGCCTATATCATATCCGGATGCAAAAGGAACCATCTGTGCAGCGTCCTTGCCAAGAAGAGTATCAGCGTTGTCTCTGAATGCCACGAGCATATCCTCGAACTCCTGAGTTGTTGTAGGAGCCTTGAGGTTTAACTTGTCAAGCCAGTCCTGACGAACGAATGTAACGATTCTCTGCTGCTCAGCTCTCTTACCTTCGATTGCCCAAAGAGCGCCTGTCTTGGGATCCTTATCCCAGAGCATGTTCTTCTCGCCAAGCCAGTTCCAAAGGTTAGGTGTGTCAGCCTTGTACTGCTCAACAAGATCCTGAAGATCTATAACACCGCCCATGTTAGCGTATGTAAGAACTGTAGGATAGCTGTAGGTTACGCAGATATCAGGAGCTTCCTGTGATGCGAGGAGGTTGTTGATATCCTCTGTCTCTGTCCATCTTCCAACCTTCTTAAAGGTTACATCTACGTTGTGCTCCTCGAGCATTCCCTTCTTGATGTACTCTGTGTACATGTTGTTTTCAGGGTCTGATCCGCCATCGTTTCCTCTATCATAAACTTCTACAGTGATGGATCTTGTCTCGGCAAACTTGCCGTCTTTGAGCTCTGATGATGACGCAGGCTCAGCTGCTGTATCTGCTGCAGGTGCTGCCTCTGTAGCTGCAGGAGCAGAATCGGCTGGTGCTGCAGGCTGACTCTGCGCTGCATCCCCGCCCCCGTTTGATGATCCGCAAGCAACAACTGAAAGTGCCATAGCAGACGCAAGGAACATAGATAATACTTTCTTCTTCATAACACTATACCTCCATTTTATTTGTGAAATAGAAACTATGTGAACCCTTACCGGGTTGCAACCTGAATGTTAACAAGTGAGCCCATCGGGCTCGATAACACCTCGCCGGGTATCATTCCTTAACCGCGCCTAAAGTAACACCACTGATGAAGTACTTCTGAAGGAACGGGTAAATGCACAGGATCGGAATCGTAGAGAACATTACGATAGCAGCCTTAAGTGACTCTGCAAGTCCCGGTGAAGAGAAACCTTCCTGGGTAGCAACCTCAACTGAGTTGATGTTGTTGATGATGTTGTACAAAAGCAGCTGCAACGGATAAAATTTCTCTTCCTTCATGTACATGAGGGCATCTGAGTAACCGTTCCATCTTCCGACAGCATAGAAAAGAGCAAGTGTTGCCATAACAGGCTTTGAGAGCGGAACATAGATCTTATAGAGAATCTGGAAGAATGTAGCTCCGTCGATCTCAGCCGATTCCCTAAGGCTCTCCGGAATTCCGTAAAAGAAACTTCTCATGATGATCATGTTGTAAACACTCATCACACCCGGAATGATAAGAACCAGGGGATTGCTCAGAAGTCCAAGTTTCTGCATAAGCAGGTAGTTGGGAATTGTTCCTGCGTTGAAGAACATTGTTATGGTAATAAAGATATTTATCACCTTTCTGCCCTTGAGCTTTTCAAATATAAGAGGGAACGCACAGAGTGTTGTCATTGTAAGAGAAAGCACCGTGCATATAACTGTAAGGCTGACTGTCCACACAAAAGCCCTTATATATTTGGGGTCTTTGAGAACTGTTCCGTATGCGTCAAAGTTGAATCCCTTTGGAAGAATATATACTTCATTTCTGATCAGGTATTCTGTTCCGCTCAGTGACTTCGCAAGAAGGTTGAGCATAGGAATTATACAAATTGCACTTACCAGAAGGCACAGGAACACGAACACGTAGTCCCATACTCTGTCTGCAGTTGATTTTACTTTCATCTCTCTTCTCCTCCTTTACCAGATTCCTCTCTCACCGAGCTTACGTGAGAGCCAGTTTGCCACAAGCAGGAAGATAACGCCTACGACAGACTGGAAAAGTCCAACGGCAGTTGTGAGGGAGAATTGAAGTCCCTTGATACCTACTCTGTAAACATATGTTGCGATAACGTCAGCCACGCGCATAACCAGGTTGTTCTGGAAAGCGAAAGGTCTGTCAAATCCACCGCCAAGGATGTTACCAAGGCTCATGATAAGAAGGACCACAATGGTGGGCTTGATACCCGGAAGGGTGATGTGCCAGATCTTCCTGAATCTTCCTGCACCGTCCACCGCTGCTGCCTCATACAGCTCAGGGTTAATGCCTGCGATGGCTGCCAGGTAGATGATGGAGCCCCATCCGAAGTTCTGCCATATACCAAATCCGATGTAGCTTCTGATCCAGTGAGCCTCATCATTGAGGAAAGGAATTGCTTCTCCTCCGAGATTCTGGATGACCATGTTTATAAGTCCTGCGTTAGGTGCCAGCAGCTGCAGAGCCAAACTGTAGATGATGACCCATGATAAGAAATGGGGCATATACGCTATGGTCTGAACCACTTTCTTATACCTTACAAAGCACAGCTCATTAAGTATCAGTGCAAATAAGATAGGTGCAGGGAAACCGAATATCAGGTCAAGGATATTCAGCACAAGAGTGTTTTTAAGTGCATACTTAAAATCGTTGTTGCCAAAAGCCTTGATAAAATATTCAAATCCGTGGTTCTGTGCCCATGGCATCTCCCAGACACTCTGAACAATGCTGTATTTCTTGAAGGCTATCTGTACATACACCATCGGGAAATACTTGAAAACTAAAAGATACAAAAGCGGCAGAAACAGCATCGCATACAGCTGCCAGTACTTCTTAATGTAGACGCTGAAACTGACATTTGACTTGGGCACGGCATTTGCTTTGGCCCCGGTTTGTTTACTCATTTCCTTCCTCCTCTAAAACCTTTATATAGCTCTCCTTTGGTCCAAGATAGGACCCGGGGAGTTCTATTCCTTTCTTGACCAGCAGAATCCTCTCAAGTACAATTCCGGGACTCATGCCGAAAAACTTCAGCGTATTTTCCCCTTTTACGCATCTGATAGTCGTTGTGACCTTCTTGATGCTGTCTCTGGCTTCCTCTGCCCACTGGGGACTAAAGAAAAACGGAATATCAGGCTGTTTTACCGTATTGACCAGGACAGCTTTGCCGCCGTTCACCCCATATCCCAGAAACTGCTCTGTTTTGAAGGTCACCGGCGTGGTCGGTGCCAGCTCGAAAGTCAGCAGGTACTCTGCGCTCTCTGACGCCATAAATCTGTAGTCCACACTCGGCCTTTTCCTCGCCTTGACAAAATCCGCGGTGACCGGGAAGACCTTAATGGCGCTTCCGCTCCTGCCGTAGGGATCAAGGATCTCAAACGCTCCATCGGATGTATCTCTTTTGTCAAAAAAGTGCGCGGCTTCCATACAGATATAACCGTCGCTCTCAATATACATTCCCGCCGGAACATCCGGAGGCGAGGCCTCAACTGTGACGTGCGCTCTTCCGATGCCGATCCCTTCTATCTCAAAGCTTCCGGTTACCTTATCGGAAAACAGCGACTTGTTTACCGAAAGAGTTATGCGCTCTCTCTTTTTTACTTCTCCCTCTGTTCTTGAGAATTCAAACCAGTTGCAATCCGTCTCGATCCTGTATCTGAAGGGCTTTTCACTCCCGCTTATGATGTCGAATTCGATCCGGTCAATATCAGGGCGGAGCATATCGCGCCATACCTGCGGGTGATCATTCCATTCAAGGCCTGTCATATAGTGCTCATCATCTGCCCTGGATACCAGCATCCTGGGGGAATTGGCCCCGTACACCAGATGCCTTATGGGATATCTGTTATCCTCTTCATTCCAGTTGACAAAGCCCACATGCTCTGATCTTCCAAAGCCCTTGTAGAACTCATCATCGATCGATTCATATTCGTCTATGAGCTCTGCATCCATTGCGACGCACCGGTCAACCTCCTGCGCCACATCATTGGCTTCTATGCGGTTCTGGAGAGCGTACAATTCATTCCTGCCCGCCAGAATCCACATCCGCATAAGATTGGCGGTGCCGCAGGCCGGAAAATACAGAAGAGATATGAAGGCCGACATGTCTTCCTCAGTGATCTTCTTCTTAAGCACAGCGGCTTCCTTCAGAATTCCTTCGCTCACAGAAAGCACGTTGTCTGCTTCTCCATAGTGCAGCGGGTGGTAGACGTCAGCGTTCATGATCTCATGGCGTCTCTTTTCAAGAAGTCCGGTATAATCCCAAATAATCTTCCTTATCCTGTTCCTGCCGGACAGCGGAAGCATTCCGCTAAACTGCTGCTCTGTCCACTCGTAAACATATTCTTTTGTGACTGCGGCATCACGGCCACCCCATTTATCTATGTCATAAGCCAGGTCCAAAAAGAACGAAAGGCCCAGCTCCTGTGTTGCTATATCTCCGACGTTTGCCACCCAGATCCTGTTTACACCAAACTCATATGCCTGGGTCATCTGTTCCCACATCCTCGGAAGGTAGGTTGAACCTATCCATTTGAAAGAATACGGCCCGCCGTGCATATCCATGTGGTAGTACATTCCGAATCCGCCGGGGTGGTCCGCTATATCTTTTCCCGGAAGGGTCCTTGTATATCCAACGTTGTTGTCGGAAAGGATAAAGGTAACATCCGAAAGTTCCGGGTCATTCATGAGCCCCTCGGTCTCTTCGTCTCCGTAAAAGAACTCTTCTACTTCAGAGAAAAGAACTATCTGCCTCGGAACCTTCCCGAGATCCTCATTGACGGTCTCTCGTATAAGGTCATTCTGAGTTCTGACAACATCTCTGATGAGATCTATGTTGTCCTTAAGTGATGCGTCGGGACCAAGGATCCTCGAATCCCGCTCGCCTCTCATACCCAGGGTTATTACATTTTCAAAGGACTTGTTCCGAAGAAGTCCGTCTCTCCAGAATCTCGTTATCCCTTCCCGGTTTGCCAGAAAGTCCCAGGCATCACCGTACAGAGAATTCTCTCCCCGAAGCAGCCTGTATTCCTCTCCGCTTCTCATGCAGGGTTCGTGGTGGGATGTACTCATCACCACTCCGTACTCGTCTGCCAGTCTTGCACTCTCAAGCCCGGGCCCGTCAAGGCTGAAGTTGGAGTTCCACATCGCCGGCCACAGGTAATTGCCCTTCAGCCTAAGGAGCAGTTCAAAAACTCTCTCGTAGCACCTGGCGTTTATACCTCCGAAGTGCTCCATAGCCCAGTTGCCAAAGGCAGGCCATTCATCATTTATAAAAAATCCACGGTATCTGACAGACGGCTCTTTGCTTACGATATTTACCTCATCTGTCAGAAAGACATTTTTCTTTTTCTTAGGTAAAACATGGTTCCAGTTGACCAGGGGCGATATGCCCAGAAGCTCCGAGAGATGGAACAGCCCGTAGATAGTTCCCCGCTTATCGCTGCCTGCGATCACAACGGCATGATCCACACCATCCATTGGTCTGTCTATCACCTGAAAGCTATAGACCTCCCATTTTCCCCTCACTTCTTCCAGATCTATAAGTCCGTCCTCCTCCAGAGCCCCGAGATACTCGCTCTTATCGACGGTCCCGTAGATTATCAGATTCCTGCACCTGGTCCCTTTGGTGTACTCCCCTGCGTGAAAGCCTGTCACCAAAAATATGTCCTGTCTGACAAGTGCTGCAACCTTATTAACTCCGGGAAAAGATTTGGATTCGTAAGTGAACATTAACCTGTTATCAAAACTTATCTTTGACACTTTCTACCCCCAGCAGGCTGTAATTTCACTTTTTTTGCTTGTTGATATTTCCCCAATTCAATGCTATATATATATAATATTCATGGGATTTTAAAACAAATACACAAAAAACCATAAATTTTTTGCATTATCCGATATATTATGCACAAGCTCATTTCCCATGTACGAGGAGTATCTATGAAAAAGTGTCTAAATTTCCCATATACCGTTATAGATTCGAAGATCATCTGCGAGCACAAGACTGCCAGAGTAGATAAATCCGACATCAAGACCGTGCACAATCACGATGGATATGAGGTTGTTCTCTTTTTAAAAGGGGATGTAAATTTGATGATAGAACCCGAGCTTTTCAAGATGAAGCCCGGAGATATATTTTTTGTAAGTCCGCTGGTCTTCCACGGCATCGATCTGGAGGACGTCAGCGGCTATGAGAGGATCGTCATCAATATTCAGTATGAATACCTGCGAAATCTTGGCGACGATGAGACTGATTTTTCCACTCTTTTCAGGAGCAGCATATCTTCCAACATGAATCATCTGCGGATACCTGAGGAATCCCTTCCGATGTTCATTGAGGTGGCAAAAAACCTGGAAAACGCCCTGCACAGCAGCGATTACGGACACGACATCTTAGCCAGGTCATACCTTTGTGAGTTTCTTCTGCTGACCTGCAGGTACTCCGAGAACGTTCCGCCCCAGAAAAAGAGCAGCACAGTTCCCGTAGCAGTTGCAAAGATCCTGGAATATATCGATGCCCATCTCACGGATGAGATAACCATAAATGCCATGTCTGCCGAGCTCCACTACAGCAGCGACCACTTAAGCCGCGTCTTCAGCGAAGCCACGGGAGACTCTTTAAAGCACTACATTAATGCAAAAAAAATTGCTCTTGCGCAAAAATTATTGCTGCAAAACAACTCCCCCTACGATGTGTGCTTCATGGTGGGATACAATAACTATTCAAGTTTTTCACGGCGCTTTTCCAATCAGATAGGAATTTCGCCCAAACAGTATCAGCTTTCTTACCGCGTTGGCTGAATATCAGTATATGGTTCGGCCCTTCTTGTCGGCAATGCCGCTCTTTCTGAAGAAGTAGGAGTTCACCTGATCTCTCCACTCTCTGGCGTTGTCAAGCTGAAGGTCGAACCTTTCTTTTACCCTTTCAAAGGCCTCTTCCGGGATCAGATCCTTGAGGCTGTCCCAGTCTACTGCCAGTTTCCTCGCCTCTTCTTCTCCCTCGAAATGACTGTCATAGATGTGCTGTATGAGAGTCTTTCCGGTCTTAAGTTCAAAGGTGTAAGGTATGTGATGGAAGAACAGAAGAAGCTCCTGCGGGCAGGTGGCGGGATCATTGTACATCTCGGCATTCTGCTCATAATACTGCTGAGCATAGCCTGTTCCCTTATCCGTCCTGTCAACACCTATCCCAAGGTGATCTGCTCTGTGGTATGTTCCCCATCTCGAATATTCATAGCCGTCAACGCTTGGGCCGTAATGAGTGTTTGGCGTAACCATCCAGCCGATCCCAAGAGGACTTGTGTATTTCTCATAGATTTCTCTGGACCTGAGCAGCATGCTGCAGAGGATGTCCGCCTCCTTATCAGGAAGCCTGTAGGTCATGGCTATCCACTCTCTCGCTATCTTCTCAGAAGACAGCTCTGTGTCAAAAGACAGTCTTCCAAAGCCATAAAGATTGGCTGCCGCCAGATCATTGCCGGTCCAGTTGATGTCATTTCCGGTATTTATTACTGCCGCCATTCCACCAAGCGCATTGCCCATGGTGCGGCCGCTTACAACGTCTGCCACCGTGTCTTTTTCCGGCGAACAGAAGGTGTGGAAATCAAGGACTTCCTTAAACAGAGGAATCAGGTAGCACAGATCGATCTGGTGTCCCGTATACTCCTGGGCTATCTGAACCTCCAGCATCTGGTTGGTCCTCTTAAGACCTCCCAGAAGAGGTGAAACGGGTTCACGGATCTGGAAATCCATGGGGCCGTTTTTTATCTGGAGTATCACGTTGTCATGATATGTCCCGTCCTGTTCCTTGAAGTAGTCGTAGCCTGCTCTCGCCCTGTCGATTTTGGTGTCTCGCCAGTCCTGGGTGCAGTTGTAGACAAAGCACCTCCAGATGATGATACCGCCATAGGGCTTAATGACATCACCCAGCATATTTGCGCCGTCAGCCTGGGTCCTTCCATAGGTAAATGGTCCTGGGCGCCCCTCTGAATCAGCCTTTACCAGGAAGCCGCCAAGCAGAGGAAGCCGGTCGTAGATTTCCTTTATCTTGTCTTCCCACCACTTTATGACCTCCCTGTCCAGAGGATCACAGGTGTCCATTCCACCGATCTCTATAGGGGACGCGAAGTTCAGGGACAGGAAAAGTCTTATGCCGTAGTCGCCAAATATCTCTGAGAGGCTTTCCAGCCTGTCGAAATATCTGTCTGTTATAAGATATGAGGCAGCACCCTTGACGTTGACATTGTTGATAACGACGCCGTTGATGCCGATGCTGGCCATGAAACGGGCATAGTCCCTGGTCCTGTCATTTATTATGATCTCGTCTTTTTCAAAGAAGAAGGATTCTCCGGAGTATCCGCGCTCGATGCTGCCGTCCATGTTGTCCCAATGGTTCATCATTCTTAAAGGATTGGAGGGCGATGCTTCTTCAGCCACTTCCTCAGCTCTTTTCCCACAGGCGATCTGTCTGATTATGGAAAAGATGCCGTAGAGTACTCCTCTCTCATCAGATGCCTCAACTGTTATCCCGTCATCACTTCCGGCTACACGATACCCCTCTGGAGGAACGCTGTCCGTCTTTTTTATACTAAGGGTCTTGAGGTTGCCGATCACGCGGTCCTTCCTGACATCTATCACCTTCACTCCTGTCAGTTCCTCGATCCCTTTTCTGAACTCGAAGATTGCATTTGCAATTACGGCTGTGTCCTCCGCAAAGCCGTCAAGAGCCACCTTAAAGTCCATGTCCCCGTCATATATTCTGTGGTAATCCAGCCACATTTTGGTCCATTTTGCTTCTTCCATTGTTCTTATCCCCCTGCTTATCAGTCTGTATTTGCAAGATTCTGATCTAAAATGCTAAAATATATAAGTATTAATTCCTTAAGGAGAAACAATCCATGATCGCAGATATCAACGCCCAGTCAAGAGAAGACATATACTATGACACGTTAAAGGGCGTCCTTTTATATCACAATACTTTAAATGAATACCCGATCCACTGGCACAATGAAGTGGAACTCATACTGCCTCTGTCGGGATCATTTCAGGTAAAATTCCACAACGACTCATCTGCTGTTGTGAACTGTGCGCCCGGAGATATCATGCTGATCGCCCCCGGAACACTTCACGAATATCTGGCAGTTGACCCGGGCGGTGAAAAAATGATCCTTCTTTTTGACTATGCCCGCTATTCACAGGTATCCCTCATGGTACCTCTTCTAAAGACTCTTCCACCCTACGTTCATGTAAAGCAGAGCCAGTTTCCGGTGGAGACTGCCACTTTGCAGAACTACTTCTGGGAAATTGAAAGGCTCTACGGACAGCAGGACGAGTTCCTTCAGATATCCGTTTATTCTCTGGTGACGCTGATACTGGCCCAGATCGGCAGCATGCATCTCGTGGATGCCATTGTTCCCACGGACAAGTCAGATCCCCAGTCCAAAAACATTGATAAGCTGGTGACGGTCACCAACTATATCGATTCACATCGCAGCGAGGACATGACTGTGGAGCAGCTGGCAGAGATGGCAGGTTTCTCCAAGTATCACTTTGAAAGGCTCTTTAAGTCCAGCATGGGTATCTCATGCTACCAGTACATCACCAAGAGGCGTGTCATGTTGGCTCAGGAGCTGCTGGGTGATACGGATCTGTCGGTTATGGATATTGCGCTGCAGTCTGGGTTCTTCAGCCTGTCCACCTTCAACAGGGTCTTCAAGGACATGAACGGCTGCTCCCCCACCGAATTCCGCAAATTATACCTGGCCGGGGCTGACCGCGCGGGCAGAACTTATACGAAAGAGTAATATAATCCGAAAAGCCCGGGCCGGGGTAAAAATCGACCCGGTCACCTTGGGCAAGCTTGCGCACAGACCTCGCTGGCAGCGGTACTAAGCTCGAAAGAACCTCGCTAAGTACCGGCCGCGAGCTATGACCCTGCGGTTGCCCGGGTAGCGATTTTTCACCCCGCCCGGGCTTTTCTAAACGCTTCAGCACTCTACGTCTATTTCAAATGGCCCAAGGGGCAGGTTTGCGCGATTGTAGAGCATGGCGCCGTGGTAGGTGTAGGAAACAAGATAGCGGAGTTTTGTAATTCTGTCTGCCTTTATATCGGTCCTGAGCCAGATCTTGCCTGCTTCTATCTCGGCTTTGGCTTCGGATGCGTTTCCGTCTGTGTCTACTACCATGAAGTCTCTAAGTTCTGTCCCTTTGCCTATGTTGTGTGCAACAAGGGCGTTAGCATGGGTAAGGCTCACTTCGATCAAAGTGCCGTCTTCTCCATCAGCATCAAGGATGCGCGCTGAGTCGGCAACGGGTCCCATGTACTCCGAAGGGTAGCCGTACTTAAGGTGGGCTGCCCAGAGTGCCGAGCGCTTGCCTATCCGTCTTTTGCCTGTTGGGTGAAGATCGTTGTCCTCGCCAAGATCCATGCTGACAACCATGCCCACCATGGGATCATCAAGAAGCCTTGCCTGTTTTAGCCTGAACTCAGGCCAGGGATCAGCTACTCTTTCCACATCAATAACAAAATTGGGAAGCTGCACAAGAATGTATGGAAGGTTCTCCTCTCCCCACATATCTCTGTAGCCCTTTATCATGCGCTTTGAAAGGTCCACGTAGTCCCAGGGCTCATATGTATTGGACTCTCCCTGATACCAAAGGATCCCGTCGATGGGATAATTGTGACATGGGGCAGTCATCGCATTGTAAAGTCCCGTAGGATGCCAGTTTATAAAATCAGTGGGCGGGATGGCCTGGCATCTGGCGGCCACATTGTACTTCCATGTGTCGTCCAGTCTGACCTGTGCCTCATCGTTAAATATCTTATATTCCTTGTCAGGAGTTATTCTGCCCAGGCCATATTCCACGCAGAGTCTTATCACTATGCTGTTGCCTGTCGCTTTGGTAAGACCTTCAGGTATGTCATACTTTCTGGGCGGATACTGATACTCTGTTCCGCCTACCTTGACGCCGTTTACAAAGACTTCATCCCTGTCCACCATGGTTCCCAGGAACAGCCTTGCACTCTTTCCTGCAAGTTCATCCGGAAGGTCAAAGCTTCTCCTAAACCACACTGAGCCGCACATGTCACCCAGCTTCGTGTCTTTAAAGAAAAACGGGATGTCTATCTCCTTCCAGCTCTTATCATCAAATTCAGGTTTTTTCCAGTTCTCTGAAAGCCCCCTGTCCATCCTGTCAAGACTCTCTCTCCAGAGAGTTGCGTTTATAACGTTCTTATCAGCCTGATTCTTCCTGAAGCCGTCATCAGAATACTGCTCAGCTTCCTGCAGAAGTTCGTCGTACCCCTCCAGCATCTCTTTTGACATCCAGGATGAAATTTTTGAACCGCCCAGAGACGCGTTTATAAATCCCACAGTCTGACCTGTGATCTTCTGAAGATATGCGGCAAAAAAGTACCCGCTGGCGGAAAAATCCATGATAGTCTCAGAGCTCACACAGCTCCAGGTTCCGCTGCGCAGTTCCTCAAGAGGTCCGTGGAAGTCCGTATCTTCAAGTATCTTAAAGGTCCTGATCTGCTGATTGACCTCAATTCCGGAAAGGGTCGGATACCTGTCCCTGACCCTCGCTACCGGAAGCTCCATATTGGACTGTCCTGTGCAGAACCACACGATCCCTATCATTACATTTTTGACAGCGATCTCCTCGTTAAGGTCATCTGATACGATCAGCTCATACGGTCCCCCGCTCTCTTTCGCCGGGAGATAGATGTCAAAGCGTCCGTTTTTATCCGTGATGCCCCTGCCCACAAGGTTGTCAAGCCTGACATCGATCCTGGCTCTTGGCTCATCCCATCCCCAGATATGTATTCTCTTTCTTCTCTGAATGACCATCCCGTCCGAAATGATCTTTGGAAGTGTCAGTTTACCCATCTCATATATCCCCATACTTTTCCAAATACCTTTCTTTGATTATAAAAAACATGGCGTCATGCCTCTTTACATTTCCCGCCATGTTTTTATACATTTTCTGATGTTATTTTCACGCTATGCCAAATCCAAGGATGGTAAACTTCTTATTCTCATGTCCGTCCTTCATTTTGATCAGCACGTTCCTGCGGCGGCTTTCATTCTCATTTAAAAGAATTACTGCATTACAGTGGGTCCATCCGTTCACATGAGGGTCTGCTTCAAGTATCAGCTTGCCATCAACGAAAACCTCTGCTGTTCCGTGACTTGCATAAGCCGAATCCTTAAATACAAGAAGGAGCTTTTTACAGGTCACGGCCATCTCAAACGGAGTATTTGAGGCAGCTGTATCCTCATTGTCAGGATGGCACCAGTTGTGAGGGAACTCAGGAGTCATTTCGATCTCCTTATCCATTTCCACTGCCTGAAGGTCCTCATCTGTTTTGTCAAAAGAGCCTTCGGTGGCCAAGACAACATTGTACTTATCCTTAAGTTCTGCCAGCTCTTTTTTGTCCAGAAGCTCTATGTTCTCAAAATCTGCACCTATGACAGGCTTTATGCCCGAAATATCAGACTCAGCCTTCAGTGATCCCGCTTTTTCACCTGCACTTACTTTATCGATCAGATTGGACAGGCAGTCCGCCATGACCTGATGCCCCAGGTTAGATGGATGGTAAACGTCATAGAAGAACTGATTTTTGGACATTATCCTTCCTTCTGACGGAAGCAGCGGAAACTGCGGACTTACAGCGTCAAGGACGCTCACCATTGGAAGGTCATAGTTCCTGCCGACAGGCGATAATCTGTCCTGAAGGTTCCAGTCGTTTGAGAAAACAGCAAACAAAAGAACTACTGCCGGTTTCCATGGAAGCGACAGGGCTTTCCTCACAAGAGACTCGTAGCATACTCCCTGAGTTTCATCCCCCTCATCGTTAACCGCAAACTCTATCACGATAATGTCAGGCTCTGCCTTCCCGTCTCTTAGCACATCTCTCTCGAACCTGATCATTCCAAGCTCGGAAGGAGTTCCTCCCACTCCTGCCTTTACGAAGATGCACTCTCCGCCCTTCATATATCTTTTTGCAAAATCCTCATAAAAAATTCTCGCATAACACTTTTCATTGATCGGAACCGCTCCGGCGCCCTGGGTTATTGATCCCCCGATGAATCCCAGGGTTACATCCTCGCCGCTCTGCGCTTTTGATAGAGCGCGCCTGAGTCTGTCATCGTTCCCGTTCTGCATAAGGCTCTTTTCGATCATAGCCCAGTAACCTTGCGATGAGAAATCCACCTCCGTCTCACTGGGCTGCTCAGGCGCATCAAAGCCGTCGTTAAGATAAAACCTGACATCTGATGTAGCCAATGTTCCCTCAGTATCAAATACATATCTTATCTGGCCGAGTTCCCTGTCTGCATCCTTCCAGTCCACCTTGGAAAGATCAATGACCATCTCCATTCCGTCCATCGGAACCTCGGTCTCGATGACCGTTGCCTCCTGTCCGGGAGCGTTGGGATACATCTCAGCGATGAATTTCACCTTTTTATCCGTCTCCCGTGCAGAGACGCTGACACCGATGGAGTGGACCATCTTCTGAAGCCCGCTCCTGGTGGTGAGATTTGCTATCATGTCTTCATCGGTCACATTACCTGTGAGCCTTGCGGCATCCGTCAGCCTGCCGAAATCCATGTAGAGGAAATGCACGAAGCTTCCGTCCGGCTGAGGTGCTCCTATTATCTCTTTGTCCTTTATTATATAGAAGAACGGGCGCTTTTTGGTTGGATCCTTGGGCGCAACCGGCCCTCTGTTTGTATTATCCGGCATTGTTGTTCACCTCTGTTAGTACTGTTTAAATCCGCGTCTTTGGCAATGAATAAAATCCAGGATTACTTTCTGAACTTCCATGTATAAAACTCATAGCCCTCGCCGCCAAATACGAAGTAAAGATCATGGACTCCACTGACTTTGGAATCAAGCCTTGAAGAGAACTCTATGACGCCCTGCTCATCCGGATCGTCCACATCTCTGTCAAAGATTATTTCAACTTCTTCAAGGGCCTTGGAGTCAGGTGCATCAATGCAGACGCTTATGGTCCCTGATATCTTCTCCCTGTCAAAGCCATCAGCTCTTTTAACTCCAAGTTCCACACCCTCGGCAGGGTCAGATCCAAAATCAACGCCGCTTACCTGAATGAATCCACCTTTCTCTATATCAGTTACGATCATGTCACCGGAGCCGTATTTTTTTGCCTCTTCTCCAAACTGCCTCGTGGAGATGCCGGCAGAATTTGACATTGTCACTGCCTTTATCTCTGAGTATGGATCAACACTCTTAATCTGTGCCACGCCGGCTCTTGTGGCACTACTCTTTGAAGGCTCACTTTTTTCATTTATTACAAGCTTATCGATGCTGGTGCTGCGATAGCCCTTGAATATCCCCATCTTCTCCTCAAGGATTCTGGTGTGATATGCAATGTAGTACTCACCTTCAAACTCAAACATACAGTGGTGATTGTTGCCGCCAAGTCCGAAGAAGTGTCCCGGATTCTTCAACACAGGATTACACATTTCAAAAGGTCCCATGGGATTGTCAGAAACCGTGGTGATGATCTCGCCCTGCTCAAAGCCCTTTTCCTTCTCAGCTTCAGGAGTCATGGAGAAATTTGAACAATATGAATAATAGTATTTGCCGCCGATCTTATTGATACCTGAGTCTTCAAAAAGATATGATACATTCTCTATCGGTCTTGGATCCCCGTCGATTGAGATCATGTCTTTTCCCAATCTGGCAACTCTGGCTGTTCCCGGATCTGAAGCCTTATCATCTGAAGGCACTCCGCCGCCAAAATAGATGTAATTCTCTCCGTCGTCATCCATGAGAACCGCCGGGTCAAAGAGCCATGTCACATCGGCGCAGGTGGGAGTGTCCCTTGAAATAAGAGCCTTCCCCAGAGGATCCGTAAAGGGTCCCACAGGACTGTCTGCAGAAAGTACTGCTATGCCGTTTCCATTATTTGCAAAATATAAAAAGAACTTATCTTTCCCGTCAATCCTCTTCCATGCCGCAGCAGGCGCCCAGGAATTCCTGCCCCAGGAGGATGCCCCGTTATCTCCGGAGGCATATACCGTTCCGTGATCTGTCCAGTTCACCAGATCGTCTGAGGAGATAACGCTTATCTTGTCAATCTTGCTGTAGGTGTTCTCCAGGATTTCGCCCTTCTCATCGTACTCAGGCTCATCCAGGGTCATATAGATATAAACTCGCCCGTCATAGACCATCGCATACGGATCTGCTCCAAAGCGCTGCACCATCACGGGATTGTGGTCGCCCAAAGGCTTGTAACTGTTTATTACGCTCATTATCTGTAACTCCTCCGCAAAACTATGATATGTTTTTACATCATAAACTTATCATCAAATAAACATTGTTTTCTCTTCATAAAATGCTAATTTATTGCCATTATTTGATTGGAAGCCACAGGCGGATGCTAATAAATTAAAGTTATAAAGCTATATAAAACAATAAGTTAAGGGGAAAGAAATTATGCTTAGAGAAACTACTACAGAAAACGGAAAAGTCAGGGGGCTTCCCGGAAACGACCCTCGTATCACTGTCTTTAAGGGCATTCCTTTTGCAGCTCCTCCTGTAGGAGAAAACAGGTGGCGCCCACCTATGCCCTGCCGTGACTGGGAGGGAACTCTTGATGCTTTTGAATTCGGGCCTATATCGATGCAGGACACTCCGGGCATCGGCGATATGATCTACAACCGCGAGTGGCACGTAGATCCCGAAATTGCAAAGGGTGAGGACTGTCTCTACCTTAATATATGGACTCCGGCAAAAAACAAGGATGACAAGCTCCCTGTACTTGTCTGGATATATGGCGGCGGCTTCCAGTGGGGCTATACCGCCGAGATGGAATTTAACGGAGAGGCTCTTGCAGAACGCGGTGTGATAGTTGTCAGCATAGCCTATCGACTTGGATGCTTTGGCTTTATGGCTCATCCCGAGATAACCGGCGAGTCGCCTGATGCACCCTCCAACTTTGGGCTTCTGGATCAGCAGGCAGGACTTGCGTGGGTCAAAAGAAATATCGCCTCCTTTGGCGGTGACCCTGACCGCATAACTATCGGCGGACAGTCGGCAGGAGGTGCCAGCGTTCAGCATCAGCTTGGATGCCCGGAAAATAAGGACATCATCAAGGCAGCAGCCATATTCAGCGGAATAATAAGACTTGATAATTCAGACGCCGACATCTTCCACCCTCTCACCTTAAGCCAGGCTGAGGATCTGGGAAAAGAGTTCTTTGAGAGTCTTGGCGTAAAAGACCTTTCGGAAGCAAGAGCACTCACTGACAGGCAGCTTCTTGAGGGTTATAACCACTTTGCGGAAAACCACAGGAGAATGTTTCCCATCATTGACGGTTTCTTCTGTAAATCCGATCCCACAGAGAATCTGATAAATGGCGACTGCATCGATGTTCCGATCATCTCAGGAAATACTACGGATGAATTCTCAGAGGCGGGAGTAAACATGGTTGAGCGCTCAGTAAAGGACGTCTTCCTCAAAGCTTCACAAAACCGCCCGGATCAGAAATTCTACTATTACAGATTTGATCCTGACATTCCCGGCGATGGTCACCCCGGCGACTCCTATCCCGGAACCTTCCACTCTGTGGACCTGTGGTTTTTCTTTAACACACTTCACATGTGTCACAGACCATACGCGGGAAGACACTCTGATCTGGCCTGCCAGATGTGTGACTATTTCGCAAACTTCATAAAGACCGGAGATCCCAATGGCACCGGTAAGGACGGCAATCTTCTTCCAAAGTGGGAAGCATTCAGTAAACAAGCACTAAATGAAATGGAGTTTCTGGGACGAGGCGCTTGCCCAAAGCTTCAGGGCGGCATTAGACAGGGCAGCAAAAAACAGGCAGTCAACCCTTATCTTCCATCCTGGGAATACATACCTGACGGCGAACCCTACGTGTTCGGTGACAGGGTCTATGTTCACGGATCACATGACATCAAGGGCGGCGAGACCTTCTGCCTGGGAGATTATGTGTGCTGGTCTGCTCAAATTGACGACCTTGGAAACTGGCACTATGAAGGTGTTATTTATAAGAAGACACAGGATCCTCTCAACTCTGATGGTCATATGTGCCTGTATGCTCCCGATGTAACAGTTGGCCCCGACGGCAGATACTATCTCTACTATGTGCTGGATAAAGTCAGCATTGTATCTGTTGCAGTTTCTGATACCCCGGCCGGTCCGTTTGAGTTCTACGGATATGTTCATTATGAGGATGGTACAAAACTCGGTGACCGGGAAGGTGACGAGCCTCAGTTCGATCCGGGTGTGCTCACTGAAGGCGATGTAACTTATCTATACACAGGATTCTGCGGCCAGGGTGACAAGTCAAGGCACGGAGCCATGTTTACAGTACTGGAAAAAGACATGCTGACTGTCCGGAATGCTCCTAAGATCATCGTTCCAGGTGATCAGTACAGCCGGGGAACAGAGTTTGAAGGCCACGCTTTCTTTGAGGCACCTTCTATCAGAAAACACGGGGATACTTATTACTTCATCTACTCTTCCGAAGTGATGCACGAACTGTGTTATGCCACATCAGATAAGCCTGAAGGCCCGTTCAAATACGGCGGCGTCATCGTCAGCAACTGCGATCTTCACATTGGAACTTACAAGGATGCTGAATCACCTTCCGCTTATGGAGCCAACAACCACGGAAGCATCGTGGAAATTGATGGGAAGTGGTATATCTTTTACCACAGACACACCCATGGTACCTGGTTCTCAAGACAGGGCTGTGCTGAACCCATCAGTTTTGACGATGACGGCAGCATAAGCCAGGTCGAGATCACATCCTGCGGTCTCAACGGAGGACCGCTGTCGGATGAGGGTGAGTATCCCGCATACATCGCCTGCAACATCTTTACTCCAGAGAAGAAAATGTATGTGGAAGAAAGTGCTCCCAGGATCGTTCAGGAAGGCGGCGACGGCGATCAGAATGATGGCTACATCAAGGGTATTGCTGACGGCACCACCATCGGCTTCAAGTACTTTAATATAAGAAATGCCAGGGGATTCAGGATCAAAACAAGAGCTTATTTCGACGGAGAATTTGAAGTTATAGTGTCTAAAGGAAATGAAGCAATTGAGAAAGGCACTGTCCTTGGACACATAAAGGCAAACGGATCCAATATCTGGACCGGCCACGAGTGCTCTTTCGCTGAAGTAAGCGGGAACTTTGCCCTCTATCTTATATACAGGGGAACCGGCAGCTGCAGCCTGAAGTCCATAGAGTTCTTACATTAAATATGTAAACTATGATCTACAAGTAATTGCCATTTACTTAAAATTGCCATTTGCTTATCAATTATTGCTATTTAGCATCTTTGATAAGCGAATGGCAATATTTGATTAGATAACAATGACAAAATACAGTAAATTACAATTACAGGGAGGGCAAAATGCCAATAAATTATTAACATTCAGTGAATTTGGTCGCTTCTTTTTGTCTATTATGCACAAAAATTGAAAACAATTCATAAATTTTCTGTTAAAGAAGTAAAAAATGTGCTTACTAAGGTAAAAGAATTCCATTCTGAATAAATTGGCAGAGCTCTATAATAAACCTAGAAAAAATGTCATACAATTATGCATTTTGTTTCAAAAACAAAAAGGGAGAAAGGGGTAAGTTATGAAAAACAAATCAATGCAAAAAGTCGTTGCACTTTCAATGGGCACACTGCTCATGGCAACAGCACTTGCAGGCTGCGGTGAAACCGGTGCCGAGAGCGCAGGAACCACAAGTGAGGGCGGTGAAACAACTACAACCACAACGACTACAACAGAATCATCTGACGCTGGTTCTGAGACAGTGGCAAGCGGGGACATCGTTGATTTCACATTCTTCGCAGGAATGCCCGGAACCGAGATCAACAGCGGACACAACGAGATCCAGGACATGATCGCCGAGAAGACAGGCGTTCGCCTCAAGGAGACATGGCTCACAGGTCAGACTGTTGCAGAAGCTATCGGAAGTATCATTGCATCAGGTACATATCCTGATCTTATCGACGGCGGTGACGGATGTCAGGATCTTTATGATGAAGGCGTATTGGTAGCTTGGGATGATTATCTTGCAAGCGGCAAGTATCCTAACCTTACAAATTACTACACTCCTACTGAGTGGGATCAGTTCAGACAGGATGACGGACACATCTACTGGTGTAACGTATTCCAGAACACAAAGGGCGCTCCTACAGGAACAGCTCACAACGACGAAGC
>JAEEGL013013278.1_pt1 | contig 24434 bp, 18 predicted proteins | sample 9134231 | NCBI WGS metagenome assembly JAEEGL01 (sample SAMN16246548, study PRJNA631951) | gut metagenome | biome: gut microbiome; feature: rumen; material: fiber-attached | host: Bos | place: Iran: Karaj | collected 2018-10
ATGTTCCAGCCTCCGTTAAAGGCTGCCCGCGGTCAGTTCCAGTGCACCTGGCCGGCGGTGTCGTTCGGGACGATGGCGATGTAGGTCTTGCCGGGGTTCACGACCATCTCCGCGCCGCTTGCCGCGTAGAACCTGGTCTTGTCGCTCTCGGAGAGCTTCTTCCAGAGAACCGGCACCATTGCGCCGCCCGAGCAGTAGAAGCCGATCTGGTTTTCGCCGATGACGTTGAAGATCAGGTAGCCGTTCTGGTCGTACTGGGTGAAGGTGCAGACCTGCACGAACACGTTCGTGAACGACATGGTCTTTCCGGTCACCGCGTCCTTGTGGAGCTGCCCGTTCTCATAGTAATCATAGAGTCCGGTCGCCGGATTGTAGATCAGCTGAGACTTGTTGTAGGGGAAGGGAAGAGTGATCTTCGTGCACGGTAAACCGCCGATCGCCGCGAGGTTGTTCACCCCGAAATTAAAGTGCGGTCCGGGATTGATGGTGTAGGTGGACGGGACGCCGGCTTTGGCCATCCTTGCGGCCGCCTCGCCTGCCATCACATACTCCGTGAATTCGGTGGCCTTTCCGTTGTTCACTCTCGTGTAGCTTCCGGAAATATTCGTGTTCGCGGGGTTTGCAAGATACGGGTTGTTGTAGAAAGGCCCGCCGTCGTGGATCAGGACAGCGTTGTACTCCTCCGCGAGCATGATGTTCGTCGGGCGCGCGCTGCGGATATTGCCGATCTGGGGAATGGCGTTCCAGTTCTTGTAAACGCACATCAGACGGGTAATTCTGTTGTTCGCAAGGCTGTTGATAATCTCATAGACGATGTCCGCCTCCGCGGTTCCGAAGTGCGGAAGCGCGATCGTGGAATTGTCGACCATGACGGCGATAGGCCGCTGCAGAGCGAGAGAAGCGTCGATCGGCTGGCCCGTGAGATCATTGATCGCCGTTGCAGCGGACACCGGCGTGACGACGCTCATCGAGAGCATCATCGCCGCAAGTACCGCTGCGAGTTTTCTGAACTTAATCATAATATCCTCCTTTTATGATGCCGGCCCGGTAATCATCGGGCCGGAAATGAACCGGTTAAGCCTGCCTGCGCCCTGTATGCGGATTCCTGTTTGCCGCGCAGGGCATCTCACAGTGTTTCCGTGCCTGACGCTCCCGTCAGTTCAGGAACCCTGAGGCGGTCGTGGAATTAAAGTCTCCCTGGGTCGTGCTCGAAAGGATCTGGTACACCCCGCCAGGCTCGAAATAGTAAAGATCCGATCTGCCGTAGACCCCGGAGGAACCGAATGCCTGGCTGTCAGAAATCCATCTCGTGCCCTCTGCGGTCTTCAGGACATATTTTCCCGAAGGGAAGCTCTTTGTCGTCGAGGTTCCGGGAGAAAGGAAAATCCGGAACTCCTCGCTGCCGTCCGTCCGGATGAGACGGAAGCACGCGGACCGGGAACCCGCCTCCAGATAAAGCGCGCTGACTCCGGGTCCGTAGCCGGGAAGCAGTGCCGGCGCCGCGGGTGCCGCGGGAGCTGCCGGTGCCGGAGGGGCCACTGTGTTCGCTCCGGCATACGGAAGACGTCCTTCCTTCTTCCCGTAGAGAAGGTAGTGCTGATAGAGCAGCGCCTCGTTATGCCCGAACGCGGCCGCGACATCCGGATAAGTATTGTAGTAGAACTGCGGATCGAACAGTCCGCCGTCCGACATTGTCTTCACGCCGGAAACCGGCATCGAAGCGGGGTCGTAGGGAAGCCTTCCCTCCGCCTTGCCGTACCGGAGATAATGCTGGTACAGCAGGTTCTCATTGTTTCCGAACGCCGCATAGACATCCGGATAGAAAGCAGCATAGAACTGCGGGTCAAAAACGCCGCCGTCCGCCATCACCTTGGGGGCGGCACTGACGGTCATGCCGGAACAGAGCAGAATAAGCGCTGCCAGCACTGCAAGTACTCTTGTTCTCATGATTATCCTCCAGATGTGACTGATTAAAACAATTCTTTCTCTTTGTACACCGCCGCAGGGATATTAGTCAACTGCCGAAAGGCTTAAGTTTTAGAAATAATTCCTTATGATATGGGCTTTAAGGATCTTGATCTCCTTTTCCGTAAGCCGCCCGCACTTTTCGTCCTCTCCTGCCCCCCACAGTTCCTCCGGGATCTTGGAAATAACGGCCTTCCGGAAAATCCTGTTTCTGTCGGTGACAAGGCGCACGGCATAAACATAGCGGTCCGTCATCAGGCCGTTCGCCCTGACGTAGATCTCCTCCCGGACGGCCGGCTCCCTTCCCTCAAGCGCAGGAATCCTTAAATGGCACCTCTCCTCCCCGTCGAAGGAAAAGCCGTAGTCCTTGCGCACCGCGGCGGCCGGCGCAGGTTTTTCCTCCAGATCCTCCGTGTACAGAATGGATCCGATGTCGATCTCCGCCCCCGGAGCGAAAATCTGTCCCGGCTCCGCAACGCCGACGTGGCGCAGGTTTCTGCACATGGCAAAGCTGTTCCTGCTGATTGTCTTCGCGGAAGCCGGAATGGAGATGAATTCCAGCGCGGAGAATCGGAAAGCGCTGTCCCCGATCTCCTCCACTCCCTCCTCAAGGAAGGCTTTTTTCACCGAGGAGCCGTAGAAGGCTGCCGGGCCGATGACCTTGACCGTGCCCGGAATAAAGATTCCCTCGATCTCCCGGTTCTGCATGAATGCTCCCCAGTAGATGCTCTGCGTCCCTTCCGGCACGGAGACCGTCTCCGCTTTCGGGCCGAGGTACCCGTACACGATGGAAGCCCTCTCCAGGAAGCCGTCCCTTACGACGAAGCCCGGGACATACTCGTAAAGCCCGAAGCCGATCTGCTGGGAGCGCTGCCAGCCGACAATATAGCGCATGCCGTAACTCCCGGCAAAAGCCCCCTCGCCGAGCGACACTTCGCCCCGGGAGAAAACAACCCGCTCCAGCCTTGGGCACTCCGAGAAGGCCAGTTTTCCTACGGAATTAAGCGATTCCGGGAGCAGTATCTGCTCTATCGCGCCGTTTCCGGCAAAGGCGCTGTCCTCGATGCGGATTACCCCCGCAGGCACCGTAAGTCTCGATTCGCTGCCGGAATATCCCTTAAGAACATGGTCCACGATCTCAAACATTGCCTTCTCCCCGCTGCCGTACATATTCATGATGCAACAACTATTCTATCACGACGCGCGGAAGGAGGTGCCAGGGGACGGTTCTGTGGTCAGTTTTCTGAAAACTGACCACAGAACCGTCCCCTGGCACCTCCGGCACCTCCCGCATTTTTGCATAAACTGCGCACCGTCTCTTATTCTCCGTACGGCGCTTTCCGGTTACACTTAAGGTGGAAAGGAGGGAACCCTCATGCTGAGAACAGTAAAAACAGAATATGGTTATGTCGAAGGGATTCCCGCGGCGGATCCCAGGATCACGGCATTTAAGGGCATTCCGTTCGCAAAGCCTCCGGTGGGAGATCTGCGCTGGAGGGCCCCCGAACCTCCGGAGCCCTGGGAAGGCGTCCGGGACTGTGCGAGGTTCGGCCCGATCTCGATGCAGGACAGGCCGGGAAACAACCCGAAGCAGCTCTACGACCGCGAGTGGCACGTAGACCCGGAGATCCCCATGAGCGAGGACTGCCTGTACCTGAATGTCTGGACTCCGTCGAATACCGGCGATGAGAAGCTTCCCGTGATGTACTGGATCTTCGGCGGTGCCTTCAACTGCGGTTATACCGCGGAGATGGAATTCGACGGCGAGCGCATCGCAAGGAGAGGAGTCGTTCTTGTCTCCGTCAATTACCGCGTCGGCGTATTCGGCTTCCTCGCCCACCCCGAATTAAAGGCGGAAGACCCGGAGGGCTGTTACGGGAATTACGGCCTGCTGGACCAGGCTTTCGGCCTGAAGTGGGTGAAGAACAATATCGTGGCCTTTGGCGGGGATCCGGACAATGTGACCATCTTCGGCCAGTCCGCCGGCGGCGGAAGCGTCATCTCCCTTATCTCCTCCCCGGCCGTCCGGGGGAAAAAGCTCTTCCACAAGGCCATCTTCCAGAGCGGAGGAGGACTAAGAAAATACGGCCAGGGCGGTGCGATGATTCCGCTTGAGACCGCCCTCGCAAACGGGTCGGAGTTTTTTGAGAGAAACGGCCTTGCCGGTCTTTCGGAGGCGAGGAATGTCCCCGCGGAGGAAATGTTCCTCATGGGTAAGGCCTATGGCGGGATGAACAAGTGGTCTCCCTGCGTCGACGGCCGCTTCCTTACGGAGGATCCCTCGGACACTCTTGCGAAGGACAATTACCCGGACATCCCTCTGATGTTCGGATGTACCGGGGGAGAGTACGAGTTCGGAAGGGTTCCCGGAACCCCCTCCACCCTGGAGGAGCTGAAGACCTTTGCGGCGATGAAGCTCGGCGAAGAATCGGAGGAGTTCTTAAAGCTCTGCGGGGTGTCCACGGACGAGCAGGTAAAGGAGCTCTCGCTTCATGACGATACCTTCCGGGGCCGCTTCATGAACAACTATCTCTTCCTCTTAAGCCGGATCGCCCACGGCCACGCGGATAACTACATGTACTGCTTCAACGCCTCCATGCCGGGCTGGGACAATCCCGGCGCATTCCACTCCTCAGAGCTGTGGTTTGTCTTCGAGACTCTGGCCAAATGCTGGCGGCCGTTTACCGGAAAGCACTATGACCTCGCAAGGATCATCTGCAATTACTGGACCAACTTTGCGAAGACGGGAAACCCGAACGGGACAGACCACGACGGCAGTCCGATGCCGGAGTGGAAATCCGCCTCCCCGGAAGACCACTACATCCACTACCTCAATGAGGAGTACACCGGGGCATACAGGAACTACGAGACGCCGCTTCTTCAGTTCGCTGCCTCCTCCATCCTCAAAAAGGTGCCAGGGGACGGTTCTGTGGTCCGTTTTCAGAAAATTACCCCCGGCTCTCCGGCCTAAGTTGAGGGGACAGGGGACGGTTCTGCAGATCCGATGAATTAATAAGAGCCGGGGGCATCTCCCCGGCTCTTATTTTCGCGGCGTCCGGTCCCCGGTTTTCCCCGGGGAACCCGTCCGGTCCGCAGTACCCGTCCGCTCCGCAGCGTTCGTCCGGCGGCGCACTCCTGTCAGTTCCCTGCTCCGCCGGTATACTTCAGCACTATCTCGTGGTTCGGGCGGATCGAGCCGTCCGCGGCAAGGAAGGGCATGTATCCTCTCTCGCCCGGCCTGCAGTTGCCGTCCGTCCGCTCCCTGTTCCCGGTGACGATCTTCCCCTCGCAGAGATGCCAGGCAATCCAGCCGATCTTTCTCTCCGTGAGAGGATCCAGCGTCAGCCGGATGATTTCCGCCCGCGTCGCGTCATCCAGGCTCCCCTGGCATGTCTCCGAGCAGAGGAGAGGCTTCCCGCACTCATTGGCGAGCGCTATGAACTCGTCGGTGAGCTTCGCGAACCCGTCATCCCAGTAGGAGGAATAGGGGTGGAAGGAGATGACATCCAGCGCCCGGTACAGGGGAAGCAGCTCCATGTCCGCCGCCCCGGCGAAGCCGATGGTCAGAGGCTGCGCGGGCTCAAGCTCCCTTATCGCACCGATACACTCCGTCCAGTAGGAAATCTCCGCCTCTTTCATTACCCTTAACGCATCTTCCCCAAGCTTCAGAGGAAAATAGAAAAACGGCTCATTGCATATATCCCACATGAGGATCCGCGGATCATCCCGGAATGCCCCGACAAAGGAGCGGAGGTAATCCCTGTTTGCCGCGGAAAGCGGGCAAAGCACGGTTGTCAGGTCCGTCACCCCCACGGGATAATCTGTATCCACCCAGCGGTTGAAGAGCGCCGGCATCACTGAGATTCCCTTCCCGCCGGCGATCTGAAGGAGCTCGGCAAAATTCTTCAGGAACAGGTCCGCATCCCGCTGCCAGCTCACATTGCTCACCCAGACGCGCACACAGTTCGCTCCGAGCCTGCGGGCGCCTTCCAGTTCTCTGTCCACAGTCTCCGGACAGAACCTGTCCATCACGTCATCCAGCACCATCGCGTATGACGGCCAGTAGTTAAACCCCCGGACATCCTGATAAGGATTATTCTCCAGGAACATCTGTCACACCTCCGTACATTTGAAAAGGTGCCAGAGGACGGTTCTGTGGAGAGTTTTCTGAAAACTGACCACAGAACCGTCCCCTGGCTCACTCTGGCTCAACCTGGTTCTGCAAATGCAAAGGCATCACCGCTCCCGGCGGTGCTTTAAGCCTCCGGCGGTGCCTTGATCTTCCGGCGATGCCTTAACCCGGATCCGTTTATTCTTACATCAGCTTGCGGAACATCTCCTCGAAATCGGCAAGCGTCGCTTCTCTCGGGTTTCCGGGCGCGCAGGCATCGGCCGCAGCGGACTCGCAGAGGAACGGAAGATCCTCTTCCTTCAGCTTCTCCAGCTTGGTCGGGATTCCTACGTCGACGGAGAGCTGCTGAACAGCGTCGATCGCCGCCCTGCGGTAGGTTTCCTGATCCATTCCCTCGGTATCCACGCCGAAGGCCTCGGCGATTGCCTTGTACTTCTCGCCGGTGTACTCCTTGTTGAACTCCATGACGATGGGAAGCATCATCGCGCAGGCGACGCCGTGAGGCGTGTCATAGACCGCGCCGAGCGTGTGGGCCATGGAATGGGCAATGCCAAGGCCGACATTGGAGTAGGCCATCGCGGTGACATACTGCGCGAGCGCCATTCCCTCGCGGCCGTCGGGATCATTTTCCACCGCCTTGCGGAGGTTCTTCGCGATCAGCTTGATGGACTCCAGATTCAGGCAGTCGGCCAGCGTCCACGCCGCCTTCGTGGTGTAGCCCTCAATCGCGTGGGTCAGGGCGTCCATTCCGGTGGAAGCGGTGAGGCCTCTCGGCATCGAGGACATCATGTCGGGGTCGACGACCGCGACGTCCGGGATGTCGTTAGGGTCCACACAGACGAACTTGCGCTTCTTCTCGACGTCGGTGATAACGTAGTTGATCGTGGACTCCGCGCCGGTGCCGCCGGTCGTGGGAACCGCGATCGTGAAGACGGTGCGCTTTTTGGTAGGAGCAACGCCCTCAAGGGAGCGGACGTCATAGTACTCGGGATTGTTGACGATGATTCCGATTCCTTTTCCGGTATCCATGGAGGAGCCGCCGCCGATGGTGATCATGAAGTCCGCGCCGGAGGCCTTGAACGCGTCGACGCCTTCCTGCACGTTCTGGATGGTCGGATTCGGCTTGATATTGGAATACACCTCATAGGCGATGCCGTTCTGCTCCAGGAGATCCGTGACCTTCGCGGTGACGCCGAACTTCACCAGATCGGGGTCGGAAGCGACAAAAGCCTTCGTGAAGCCCTTGGATTTGACGATCCCGGGGATCTCGTTGATCGCGCCGTGCCCGTGGTAGGAGACGCCGTTTAATACGAAACGATTTACAGCCATGTTTTTTACCTCTTTCTTTCTGTCCTGACGACAGGTTAACAGTGTGTAACAATTTTACCATGTATGCATGACAGAGGGCAAACCGGGAAGACCCTGCCAGGGCAGGCAAAACTGATCCGCCCGCGGCTCCGATTGCATCCCCCGGGACTGCTGTACGATAATAAGGGCATACAGCAAAAACATGTGCGTGCCGGCAGCCTTTCCCTGCCCGCACCAGACCGCTGAAGCCAGCAAAACAAAAACAAGAAGGAGGTACCCATGGCAGACTTCTATATGGATCCGTTCACCGGAAACGACAACTTCGACGGCGATGCCCCCGACAAAGCCTGGCGCACACTTATGAAGGCAAGCTCCTTCACCTTCATGCCCGGTGACCGGCTGCTGTTCAAGGCCGGCGGCATGTGGTGCGGCCGTCTCCACTTAAAGGGAAGCGGCACCAAAGAAGCTCCGATCATCGTCGATTCCTACGGGGAAGGGCCAAAACCCATCATCAACGGAGCGGGCGCCGAGGGCCTCGAGGCGCATAACGGCGTGACCGTGCTCCTCTACAACCAGGACTACTGGGAAATCAACAACCTCGACATCACGAACGACGCCGACGAGGAGGGCGAGCGCTGGGGAATCATGGTGCGCTGGCACGATTACGGCGAGGGCAGGCACGTATATATCCGCAACTGCTGCATCCACGATATCCGCGGCTGCCTCATGCCCCGCTTCCGCGGCGACGGAATCATGGTGATCGCCTCCGGGAGCCGCATCCCTACTAAGTACGACGACGTGCTCGTCGAGAACAACAGCTTCCGCAATATCGACCGCACCGCCATCGTCATCTGGAGCCAGTGGGCCGCCCGCGGGCGCGTCAACTTCAAGATGGGGCTCTCCTACTCCCTGCACTCCACCATAGGCCCCTACCTCCCCAACACCAACGTGGTCGTGCGCGGCAACATCATCGACACCTGCGCCGGGGACGGCATCCTCGTCCAGTGCACGAAGGACTGCCTCGTGGAGTACAACGTCGCCTCCAACTGCAACGCGAAGAACGGCTACGCCTTCCATGACGCCAACGTGCCGATCTGGCCTCAGAACAGCGACGGATTCTGCATGCAGTACAACGAGGCCTACGATACCAAATCCACCGCGGACGGGCAGGGCTACGACATCGACTTCGAGTGCTACAACACCACCGTCCAGTACAACTACAGCCACGACAACGAGGGCGGTTTCATGCTGATCATGGACGAGGTGTACGATACGGTCATCCGTTACAACATCTCCCAGAACGACGGCTGTGCGATCTTCGACGCAAGAAACGACGGCAATGCCCTGATCTACAACAACACCTTCTACATGGGCTCCGACAGGATCTTCCGCGAGAAGAGGGCAAAGGGCATCGGCCTTATGGCCAACAACATCTTCTACTGCAAGGAGAAGGCCGAGATCACGGAATGGGCGAATTACGGCTATAAATCCAACTGCTATTACAACCTGATGCCCAGGGAGGATGAGGAAGGCGCCGTCACTGCGGATCCGCTGTTCGTCGAGGGCGGCAAGGGAGGCATCGGCCGCGAAACCTTAATGGGCTACGCTCTGCGCGATGACTCGCCCTGCAGAGAAGCCGGCATCGTCATCCCCGACAACGGAGGCATCGACTTCTTCGGAAATCCCGTCGGAGAGCATCCCTCCATCGGCGCGGTTCAGTAAAAACTTCCGCCGCCCTCAGGGCTCCGTCATCTGTGCAATAAGAATTTCCCTCCGCACTGCCTGACAGGAAGCGCCCCTCACGGGTACGTTGATATGGCCAGAACACTGATTTCCGCGGCCGGGCTTCCGGTCGCAGAGGATGAATGGGAGCTAATGCTGAGGAGGCACCGCGCCGCGGTGCTCTCCGAGGCTGCCCGGAAATACGGAGTCACTCCGGACGCGGTACCGGATTACCGGAACACCCTGCTCCCCAACGGCAAAACTCCCGCGGACCTCTTAACGGACCGCGCCGCCCGGGAAACCGTCTCCGTCAAGCAGGCGCAGCAGGTCATGCTGAAGCTTGGCGTCATCACCGACGCCGGCTTCGGCGCCTTCCTCCTTGACTGGCAGAAGGAAAACCGCAGGCGGGAGACGCTTCTCTCCAGGGGAGAACCTGTCTACGGTCCGAAGTTTTTCCCGATGGACGAGTACTATTTCCACCTTCACCGGCTGCGCCTGGACGCCGCGAGGGAGGCGCTCCGGCATAACTATCCCGTCCCGGAGGACACCCTCTCCCGCTGGTATGCTCTCCACAGGGAGGAAATGCCCGAATTCCGGAAGCCGGACGTGCTGACCGTGGAGATTATCCGCGAAAAAAACTCCGGCCGGAACGAAATCCTCGTTCTGGCCGGAGAGGATGCCCACAGCATGCAGTCCGTATACGACGAAGTAAGTCCTCTTAATGTCGGGGAATACTCGGAAGCTTTCCTCACTCCCGAGGGGTGCGTCCGGTACCGCCTGGCCGGCAGGAAGAAGGGAGATTACAGTCCTTTCTCCGAAATACGGCCGCTCATTGAGCGCCGGTACTACGAAGCGGCTCTTGCGGAGGAGGTCCGCAGGATTCCCGCGGCCGCAGTATTCTCCGGCTGAGGAGGAGACCGGGGACGGTGTTAAAGTCTCCTGATCATTTCAGCGGCTTCCGAACACGTCCCGCACAGCCTCCAGATAGCCGTATCCCCAGACATCATCCGGCTCCAGATAGCTCATCTCCGTCCACTCATTCCAGGAATTGACCGTGATAAGCGGCACGGTGTTGTACCGGTCGCTGTATTCCTTCGCCATGACAAGGCCCTTTCGGAAGTTCTCCGGCGTGTTGTCCCGGATCACCGGCTCCGTAAGGAAAAGATGCCTCGGATTATTGTCCCATCCGATGGAAATATGCGGATAGTACGGCACTCTGTAGTCCCTGCGGATGCGCTCCCACTCCAGGGCGGCGTCCTCCAGGATCTGAGGATAAGTTTTGCCGCAGTCGGCGAAATGCACGAACTGGTAATGGGTCAAGGAGTCAAAACCAAGCAGCTCCGCGGCGTCTTTGGAGGATCCGCTGCGTCCCCCGTCCACGCCGCTTAAATTGACTGCGTCCTCGCCCCACACGACCATCTGCAGGTGAAGTCCCGGGAATCCCGCCTCCTTCACAGTTTCGCGGAAGGCATCCAGCGCTTCCCTGGTTTTCCCGACTCCGCCCAGGCCGCGCATCAGGTTCATAACGTCATAAATCATGAATACCGGGCACCCGTCAATGGTGTAGTAGTTCGGCCTGCTGAAGTACTGCTCCGTCACCCTGCGGCAGATGCGGTCGAACTCCTCCCTCGGCTGGGATCCCAGCCAGATCGTGCCGGGTCTTGCGGACATCCGTTTGTCCCAGGTGTACGACGCATCGTGATTTGCCCACATGAGATAAAACTTCATCTCCCCGTTATTGGGCGCGCCGAGGAACCCCTCATCCAGGCACTGCTCCAGGAACGGCCTGCGGTCGTACCAGTACCAGTCGTAAATGAACATGTTTACGCCGTGCCGCAGCGCCTCCCTGATCTGGAATTCCATGACGGAGGGGTCTGCCTCGTCGACGGTTCCCCACAGGGGATGCCTGGGGAGAATCTGTCCCTCCACGCGGCTAACCGCGGAGAGGACAGACTGCCACTCCCCCATTCCCTGCTCCCAGAACTGATACGTCCGCTCTTCCTTTCCTGTATACGCCGGCCAGACATAGGCGGCGACGTCATACTTCCGGTTTCCGTCCATGAGTTTTTCTCACCTGTCCCCGTCCAGTGAAAGGAATTCCAGCACCTTATCGTTGAAGTCGAACCTCCCGCTCTCACTCCTCTCGGAGGAGCCGTGGCAGTGCGGTCCCGGAAGCCTTGCAAACCGGACCTCCTGCTCCGGGCAGATCCGGAGCAGGCCCTTGTAGAAGAGGACGTTCTGTTCCGGGCGGCAGGGCATGTCATCCTCGTAGCAGATAAGGTACAGCCTGCCGAAATCAGACTCCGGCGACATGAAATAAATCGGCGCCGCCTCGTCGATGCGCTCGAGCCTCGTGTCCATCCCGCGCTCGCGGAGCACGTTGTAGTGCACCGTGATCTGGGCGCTGTCGGAGATATATCCGCTGATCTCTCTTTTGTCGACACCCGCAGTCTTAAAGTACCTTTCGTCAAAGGCGAGAAGCAGGGTGATATACGCCCCCGCGGACTGGCCGGACACAAAGACCCTCTTCCCGCTTCCGCGGAACCGGTCCAGTATGCATCGCACCGCCTTCGCGCAGTCCTCCACATAGTCCGGGAACTTCGCCCCAGGGTAGAGCCGGTATTCCGCCGACGCTACGATGATTCCCTTCTTAGTGAGATCCTCCGCGAAGGGCGGATTCTTCCGGTTTCCGGCCTCAAGGCCGCCTCCGTGGAACCAGATCAGGACGTCCGTCCCCTCGCCTTCCGGGCAGTACAGATCGTACAGCTCCGCCTCTCCCTCTCCGTAACGCAGATCTTCCGTTACACGCATTCTTCGTCCTCCTCTCCATATCCAGCTTCGCCTGCCTGAGCCGCATCCATTTGGAACAGTTTTTGCCTGTTCCGAAGGGCATCGCTAATACGCTTCAGATCAGCGCCGACTCCTCCGTCGGGCCCCAGTTCCCCATCTCCTCAGGGCAGCGATAGCCCGCAGGCAGGAGCTCCGGTTTATCGAAGGTGGTCTTCAGATGGTAAAACTCGCCCGTCTCCGCGCTGACGTCTATCCCCTTGAGGATTTCCATGACGTTCAGCCCCATCTCCGCCGACGCCCTGTGCGGCCGGTTCCCGCGGATCGCCCAGGCCATTTCAGCCGCGCCGACGCCGCGGCTGTTGCCCATAAATCCGTGGGTTGAGGGGAAGACAATCTTTCCCGTGCCGGGCTTCTCGAGAGTGAGCCGGCTTCCGAAACTGTTCGGATCCTCGATGTCGAGCACGCCCTCCGTGCCGTAAATCCGGAAAAACCTGGTCTCATCGATGATAGATTTGCCGTTGATATGCACCGTCGCAAGAATTCCGCTGCGGTAGCGGACGGCCGCGGTAAAGACGTTGTTGACCTCCGCTCTGACCACTTTCCCGAAGTCCGCGCTTGTCAGGCGGTTCACGAGCCACTCCGGCTCATATACCGATTCGAAGGCCGCGACAGATTCCGCCGGGCCGAAGAGGCTGGCCGCCGCCATGAGGTAATAGACGCCGACGTCATAGGAGAGACTTCCTCCCACCTGCCGGAGATGAGGAAGCTTATCGCTGTTCGCGGCCTGATTGCGGGAAAGGGAGAGTGATACCGAGAGCGGCTTCCCGATCATGCCCTTCTCAATCAGCTCGCCCGCTGTCTGTATCGTGCCGCCGAGGAAGGTGTCCGGAGCAGTCCCGAGCCTTAACCCATTCTCCCCCGCAAGGGCGCAGAGCTCCTCCGCCTGCTCGAAGGTTGAGGTCATTGTCTTCTCCGTGTACACGTGTTTGCCCGCCTCGAGAGCGGCGCGGATCACCTCATAGTGCGCCTTGGGCTGGGTCAGGTTGACGATGAGCCCGATCTCCGGATCGCTGTAAATCTCCTCGTTGGTCCTGGCCTCGATTCCGAATTTTTCCGCTTTTGCCAGGGCTTTCTCCGGCGTACGGTTGGAGCAGGCAACAAGCTCCGTGATCCGGAACAGGTTCTTCAGGTTGTACAGATAGATGTCGCTGATGTCGCCGCAGCCGATCACCGCGGTCTTCATAGGTTCCAGATTCATTGCAGTCCTCCGTGAAAGAATTGATATGTGCTGTCTTAATTGTACCACCGGCAAAACTGTAAAGATTTTCATGAAAGTCATTCCCCGCGGCCAGGGTCTATAAGGCTTCCCGCGACTTGTGGGCGCGGACTAGCTCTACTGTTTCTCCGCGGCCAGGGTCTGAAAGGCTTCCCGCGGCCTGTGGGCGCGGACTAACTCTTAAGCCTTCCCGCGGCCAAAATAATGAACGCCAGCTGCGAGCCGTGGGCGCGGACTAGCTCTTAAGCCTTCCCGCGCCCAGGGGCAGGAAGATCAAGCCGCGTGCCGTGGGCGCGAACCTGCTCTACTGCTTCTCCGCGGCCAAATAATTTTTTATTCCAATTGGAAATCCTGTCGATGTTCGTTTAATGTAAATCAATCTATAATGTATCTTGATGGAAACGCAAAGCGTTTCCATCAAGATAACGAGCGAAAAGCGGCTTTGCCGCGTTCGCGAGTCTATAAGATAACGAGCGAAAAGCGGCTTTGCCGCGTTCGCGAGTCTATAAGATAACGAGCGAAAAGCGGCTTTGCCGCGTATAAATAATCTCTGCAGGAGGAGACAACATGAGATACAAACATTTCAGGAAGGCAAATGCAGACATTTCCGCTCTTTCCGTCGGTACCTGGGCGATCGGCGGAGCGGGGTACGGCGAGGTCAATGAGAAGGACTCCATCGACGCCATCCACGCGATGTTCGACGGGGGAGTCAACCTGATCGACACCGCGCCGGATTACGGCAACGGACATTCCGAGATTGTCGTCGGCAAGGCACTCAAGGACATCGATCGCTCAAAAGTTTTTGTTTCCACCAAGTGCTGCGCTTCCGCACTGACCTTGAAGGCCGTGCGCACCGGGGCGCCCTACGCCCGTGACGGCAGGTACGAGGACGTGCTCTACGAGTGCGAGCAGTCCCTGCGCAGGCTCGGCACCGATTACATCGATTTCTACTTCGTGCACTGGCCGGACCGCATCGCCCCCTTCTCCGAGACAATGGAAGCGATGAACCTGTTAAAGAAGCAGGGCAAGATCCGCTTCGTCGGCCTCTCCAACTTTGACCGGAAGCAGATCACCGAGTGCATGAACGTCTGCAATATCGACGTCATCCAGCCTCCTTACTCCATGGTCGTCCGCCGCGAGGAGGAGCTGATGAAGTGGTGCCGCTCCAATTTCATCGACACGCTGACCTACGGTTCCCTCGGGGCAGGCATCCTGACCGGCGCATTCCGCGAGCCCCCTCAGTTCGGGCCGAGAGATCCCAGAAACGGATTCTATCCTTTCTTCAAGGAGCCCAACTTCGGCAAGGTCATGAAGCTTCTCGAGGTCATGGACGGAATCTCCGCGGAGACCGGAAAACCGCTCGCACAGATCGCCATCAACTGGTCCACGCAGAAGGACTACGTCTCCACGGCCCTCTGCGGCGTGCGCAATCCCGCCGAGGCGGCAGAGAACTGCGCCGCTTTCGACTGGGAGCTCACAGAAGACCAGATTAAGCTTCTCGACGATACCATTGCCCAATACCTTGACTTCTGACGGAACAGGCTGCAGGCATTGATCCCCTGAAAACAGCCGGAACGGGAAGGAAAGCCCATCGCTTTCCTTCCCGTTTATTTATGCGCATTGAGCGATGCGCTGTACGGATTCCTGCGCCGAAACGGATGTGCCGCTCCTATTTCCCGTAAACCGCGTAGATGTCGTTCGCCTTCTTAAGGAACTCCGGATCCAGCTTCTGCGCGTCATCGATCTCATAGACGCCGAAGGTATCCACAAAACGGGAAATCGGATCGACCTGCACATAGGTACACCAGGGCAGCCAGTGATGCAGCGCGTCGTAGACCTGCGTGTAGAGCGGGCCGCTCTCATAGCAGAGTCCAGCATACTTGTACCCGAAGGAGCCGTCATAGTCGGTGGACTGCTTGGCATTCTTGTGGATAAAGCGCGCAAAGTGCAGATAATGCTCGTCTCTGGTATGGAGATAGAGCCGGTAAAAGACATAGGGACACGCCGCCATATACATATCCGCGGCGGAGTGGCCGGTGGCGATAAGGCTCTGGCCCGAAATATTGCGCACGGTGAGGGGACAGCTGGGATAGACGAAATGCACCGGATAGCTCCAGGCATAGGTCCAGGTCTCCACATAGTCCGCTGCAGCCTTCGCCGCGTCCAGCCAGATCTTCTCCTTCGTGAGGTCATAAAGGGAGAGATAGGCAAACAGCGCATAGATGCCGGATTCCTTGTCATAGACGTCGGAGTTGTCGCAGGTGCCGCCGCGGTATTCCAGATATCTGGTGATGTTGTCAAGGCACCAGGTGCCGGCGGCGAGCGCGGTCTCTTTGTAGATTTCCTTTCCGGTGACCACATAAAGCTGCACCAGGAAACGGATCACGTTGGACGTGTTCGCCTTGGACTCCTGCAGCTTCTTTCCTTCCCTGTCGTAATTGCGCTGCCAGCTTCCGTCGTCGTTTTGCACTTCGATCAGCCACCCGGCCGCAGTCTCGCAGTATTGCAGCCACCCGGGCTTCTCCACGCCCTGCTTCTTCAGGAAAACATAGGAGTCAAGAATATCCTCCATGCCGTCGCCGATCATCCGGATCCAGTAGGGCCGGTCCTCCCAGCCGAAGCCGGGATCCGGATTGTACCAGCATCTGGGCGCGCCGAATTCGGAGAGTGAGTTTTCCACCCAGAAACTGATGATTCCCAGGCCCTTTTCCAAAGCGTCCGCATCATTGTGCAATGTGCCGTAGCGGATAAGCTGATAGCCGATGCCGGGCTGCTGGCCGACAAAACCCATCTCAAAGGATGTGTCCATGATATACGCGTCCGGCAGGGTCGCCGAGAAGGGCAGTCCCCAGCTTCCGTCCCGGTGATGATGCGTCATCACGCGGAGCAGGTTCATGCAGCTTCTGTACAGTTTTTCATTGTCCAGCTCGACAATCGGCTCGCCTATGCGGGTGTAGACACGGCGCCAGAAATACCGGATCAGCGCGGCATAATCCTTTTCACAGGTGAAATCGATCACCGTTTCATAAACATCGGCAAACCCTTCCCGCAGCGGATGATACTCATTGGCAAAATGCGGTTCCACGGGTATGGCGATGGAGCGGGGATAGCCGGTAGCGCGCGCACCGGGATAAACATAGTCCAGGGAGAGTCCGTCGCCGGTGCTTGCTCCGATCGACCCGAACGTAATGGACTCATCCACCATGTAGGACATGAGTTTTTTGTTCACATCGCGGAGCTTCACATCCGCCGCCCGACGGGAGATGCAGGCCGCCTCGCCGCTCTCCGGATCCTGAACGGCAAACATGGGCAGAGCGTACTGGGTCTCATACAGCCAGTGATAGGGCTGCTGCTTGTTGTCCCCGAGGAAATATTTCGGAACATATTCGTTTTTCTGGTACCAGGCGCCCGGGCCGAAACAGTTCACCTCCGCGAGAGACGCGTTCCTTACCGGATGGATATGAATCCTGCTGGCAAAACCGTACTCCTCCGCCTCCGTGGTCTTTACCACGGAAACCGTGCGCTTCAGGGCAAAACTTCCGGCCTCGGACGAAGTGTACTCGTCCCGGAAAGCCAGCACCATCCCGCCGAGCGTCGTAATTTCGCCGGAGGCAAGAATGGCCCCGTCCGTCTCTTCCACTGCAGTGTAGGCAGCGGCATAGGTATCCGGTGTAGTCGTAATCTGCTTGATAAATGCGTAGCAGGGCTTCCCGGTAAAACACACTTCCTTTCCGCCGTGAAAAACCGCCAGGGCAAAGCCCCCGTCCCCGTTTTGCGGAAAGCACAAGGTATAATCGCCGGAAGTCAGCGGATATGTCTTCATATTCTTCACTCCTTTGCGAAAAGTAAGGGGAACGGTTCCGTCTGAACCAGAGCGAAAGCGTCCCCGGGGGTACCTGAACGAGCGCAGTCCCGACGGGTTATGAGAGAGCCACAGAACCGTCCCCTGGTGAGTTGTCAGAAAACTGACCAGAGAACCGTCCCCTGGCACCTAGTCGAGGCTGACGATTTTGTAGCTGTGGAAGGTGGCTTCGCCGTCCTTCGCGCAGAAGACGCCGGGCCAGCGGTGCCATCCGGAGCCGAGCGTCAGATCCCAGCAGATGTTGAGCTTTTTCCAGTTCTCCCCGTCCCGGGAGTACCAGCTTGTGGCGATGTTCTTCACCGTCCGGACCTTCAGGAAGATGTGGTTTCCGCTCCAGTCCGCGTTATCGTTCTTCACCCAGTGCTCGCGCACGAGCCAGTGGGCCGTATTGGTCTGCTGGATCTCGATCCGGTCCTGCTCCACGGCGATTCCGTAGACGTGGCCGGCATTGCCGATGCACACGCCCGCGCAGGCATGCCAGTCCGCCGTCAGCTCGACGATCACCTCGAAGTCCTTGTACTCGCGCTTCTGCAGGATCACGCCGGAGTTCGCGGCGTCCGTCCCTGCTCCGGTAACCGTCATGCCTCTTTCGCCAAAACGTAACCGCTCCGCGGTTGTGTTCAGTTTTGCCGGCTCAAAGAAGAGCGGAAGGCCGTCCTTAAAATCCGTGTCCAGGGAGTAATCGCAGCCGTCCACCTTCTCCCCGCCTGCGGGCATGGGGATGGGCTCGTCGTCCTTCGACTCCGGGCAGACCCTCCACCAGCCGTCCTCGGTCCACTCCACAGGCTCCAGAAGAGTCGCCTTGTTGACCGTGTCGCGGTAGCCTTTCGGATAGCCGCCGTAGAGCAGATACCAGTGCTCGCCGTCCGGCCCCTCGATCAGGGTGCCGTGCCCCTTGCGCTGCCAGGTCTCGTCGTCGCTGTAGGTGTGCTTGATCGGGTTGTAGGGATTAAGCTCCCAGGGGCCGAAAACACTGCGTGAACGTAAGCTCGTGACCATGTGCGCGGTGGACGGGCCGCCCGTTCCGCCCTGGGCTGTGGTCAGGTAGAGCCAGCCGTTGTGCCAGACGAGCTTCGGCGATTCCGTGCACTGCCCCTCGATATCAAAATCGTCGGGAATCGGCCAGTCGGGATAAACAATCTTGTACGGCCCTGCGGCCTTAAGGCCGTCGTCGGTGAGCGGGAACATCATGTTCTGGCTCATGAAGAGATAGCGCTTTCCGTCCTCTCCGACCACATGCCCGGGATCGATGGAGGGAATATTGGCGCGGACGATCGTCGGCTCGGACCAGTTCCCCTTCCGGATATCCTTCGTCCAGCTGACATAGACGTCGCCGTGATTCCAGTGCGGCCTGTCCGTAGCGGCGAAATCGTAGTAATAGTAGGTGTCGCCGACCTTGACCAGGTCGGGAGCCCACATGCCGACGGGGAAGTTTTCAAACATGTAATAGAGAGGCTCCCAGTTGACCAGATCGCGGGAGTGGTACATCAGCGCGCCGCGCTCGGATCCTCCTCCGCCGAAGGTCATGTAGTAGTCCTTTCCGTCTTTCAGGATCGTGTGATCGCCGTAGCCTCCGAAAATGATCGGGTTAAGGTAAGTGCCGTTTCCCTGGTCGGCGCAATGCATATTGGCCATCGAAGTGCCTCCTTTCGTTCACAACAGCTGCCGGTCCGGTTTCTCTGGGCGCCCCTGCCGGAACAGGCATGTGCGCCTCATCTCTCTTCTCACCGGAACAATTTTCCGCAATTACAGTGTAAGGCGCACTGTCCTGACATCCTATTCACAAAACGCGCAGGTTAAACTCTTTTTCCCATATTGACAGGAAAAACTGTTCCTGCGCTCATTGATTTATTTTCCGGGCCGTCCAGAATGTCCATCCCGCGTCTTTGCCGGACAAAACGTCCCCGCCCGGCCCGAAGAATCCGCAAATCGAAGGATTCGCCCCTCCCGCTGTTCTGCTATGCTTACTGTGCACAGATTTATTTTGGTATTTTTGCGCACCGGGCGCTGAAAATACCATAATCGGCGGATTTCGCCAGAGAACTGCCGCTTTCCTTGAACGAACGGGAGGGATATCCATGAAAAAAAGACTGTTCACGTTTGGCACGCTTCTTGCCCTGATGCTTCTTGCGGCTTTCCTGCCCGGGTTTTCCATGAAAACCTTCGCCAGGGAGAAGATCTATACCATCGAGGCTTCCGGCGATGACTTCCGTAACGTCTTCGGTGAGAATAAGCCCACCACCGGCCTGACGCTTACCGTCACAGAGGGATCGCCGGCTTATATTAACAACATGTATCCCAACAGCTGCTGGATGAGGGAGAATCCGGACGGCTCCTGGGCACAGACATCCGGCACGTTCTATCACGGGGTATGGTGCTACCAGATCATGGTCCGGCTGGACGGGAGCGCCGTCGAATCCTACGAATTTGCGGATAACGTGGTCTGCCGGGTCAACGGAGAGAAGTGGTATCTGGACCAGGTGATCAATATGAGTTCCTTCTGCAACGCGTTCTTCTACAGTCCGGCCATAACCCTTGTCCAGCCCCTCGATTATGTATCCGTGACCGGCGTATCCCCGCTGGTTGAGGGGATGGTCCCTTCCACTTCCGGGCTGACCGTCACTTCTGACGGCGCGACGATCGACAGCTCCAGCGTGTACTGGCTGCGCGATGACGGACTGGGCTGGTACAGCAACGGCTCTGCCCCTGTGGACGCTTCCGCTTCCTACCAGCTGCGGTTCCTGTTGAATTCCGGGGAGTCCAGCCTGGTCGGTCCCAACACCTCCGTCAGTGTCGACGGCTACCCTGTCAGCACCTATCTGGAATCCAACGGACAGCTGAGCGTCACCTGCTCTGTCCCGGTCTCCATGTCGGAGAAAGGTACTTTCGTCGTCACTTCGGGCGCGCTTAATGTCCGCGGCGGCGCGAACGCAAACGCCGGAAGGATCAGCGGCTTAAGCTACGGGGATATCATTGACGGCAGGCTCTGCCGCGGCTGGGTCGCGTTCGACTGCGGAGGCCAGACCGGATGGGTGGACCGCAGGTATCTCGCCCTGACCGACCGGAATTACGCGATTAACCCGGAATACTACCAGGTGATCAATTCCGGCTCGCTGAATGTGCGGAGCTACCCTCTTCTCGACAATCCTCCGTCCAACCGCATCGGCGGAGTAAAGGAAGGGGATAGTGTCCTCGCCACCGGCTTCCGCTACGACGAGGCGACGGAACGCGCCTGGCTCCTCATCGACTATCCCGGCGAGTACGGGCATCAGCTCGGCTACGTAATGTACTACAGGGAAGATGACAACGGAAACTACTACTTCTACCTGAACGGAACCTTTATCCATCCCAACTCGATATTAAAGAGCGCCGTCATGGAAGAGGACTTCAAACCGGAGGAAAGCACGCTCTTGAAGAACGTCGTCAAAATGTTCTCCGGAAGATACGAACTGCGCAAAGCGAAATAAAGCAGATGCCAGAGATGACAAAGGTGCCAGGGGTGCCAGGGGACGGTTCTGTGGCGAGTTTTCTGAAAACTCGCCACAGAACCGTCCCCTGGCTCCTTTTTACTTTCCGCCGTACTCCCGGTACAGGCCGGGAAGGATTTCTCCGAGATGCCTGCGCTCAAGCACGTTATGCGTGAGCTCGCACTGAACATCCTTCTCGTCGGGACTTCCGGTGCCGGTGATCTCAAGCCTCCCATTCCGGGGGGTGATTCCGCCCCAGCCCCTGGAGGTCCAGGCCGCGCCGCCCTCCGCCGGGATGAACATGTTGATTCCGACCCCTCCGGGGACGCCGTTCTCATCGCAGCCTGCGCCGAATTTAAGGCTGATCCCTCTCTTCTTCACGCCGTCGATGACGGAAGGGTCAATGCCCAGAAGCTCTATGGGCAGCGACTTGTTGATGATGTTCTTCCTCGGCGCGCCCTGCCCGAGATCCAGGGATTCGCAGATGCGCATGCCCGCATCGGGATCGTCCTCGTCCAGGAAATGATGATCCCAGTGGTCCGGCGGACACCAGATCTTGTACTTCAGGTTGCCGTATTCCGCGGGCACGGACGGATCCGGATGATTAAGCCAGACGAACCACCAGTCGATCATTTCCGGAGTGCAGTCCGGAAGAAACACGGTGCAGCTGGTGTAGGCGCCGTATTCCAGGAGCCGGTAGCCGTTTGCCGCGAAAGAATCCTTTCCTGCAAGGGCAAGATATTCCGCTGCATCCTCAATCGGCATCACCTGATCCGCCGCCAGCGGAGATTCGAGAAATCCCCTGTCTTCGTCCGTCACCTCAGGGAACGGAAGGTCATAATACCGGGAATAAGGGAGCGCAAGCTCCTCCGTGGATAATGGCAGCTTTGCCATAATCTTCAGCCTCCTTTCACTCCTCTGAATAATCAGAACTTCTCACTCCGCCTCCGTCTGCCCTGTCTTAAAAAGCAGCAGATTGAAGGAATGCTTCTTCAGTACCACGCGCCGGAAGTCCTCCTCTGCCGGCAGCTTATGAGGGACGACGCGGAAGGGATTGGAGAACGTATTGCCGCAAAGAAGCTGGTCGTCATAGAATTCTGTCCGGCCGGTCATCGTAATTCCGTCAAAACTCCCGAGGTCAAGCTCCAGCTCGCAGTCCTCGTCATAATCCATATTCAGCGCGTACACGGCAAGCGTATTCCCGTTCAGCACGGCCGCGGCGCTGACCGAAGGCTGTTCGCCGTAACGGAGCGTTTTAACCGTCGGAGAATCCAGAGCCGGCCTCAGCACCGTGCCTCTTGCATGCGCGGACAGCATTTCCGCGACATAGAAATCGCTCTCCTTAAGGATCCCGGATACTCCGCTCCGCAGGCTGAATCCGAATCCGCCGCACGAGATTCTGACACTGTCCGCGTGGTTCAGCATGACCAGGCAGCACTGGCCGTAGAGGAGCGCTTCCAGGAACGAATGCACCCGGTAAAACTTTCCGGCGGGAGCAGAGCCCGGCTCAGCACCTACCGCGCGGTAATCCTCCTCCGAAAGCTCCGTCACTTCCCTGAAGTCAGGCTTATCCGGTATATGATCCGGAATTCCCGGGAAAAACCACTCCTCTATGCTGATTCCAAGCCTGCGGTCACTGTGATGGCGGGTCTGCTCATACCGGATCACCGCCTCCTCCGTCTCAATAAACCCGGAGAATTCGGCTGCAAGATAGGGAAGATCCTCTATCCCGACCGGCGGTTCCTTCACGCCCATCTGCATATCCGGATTGCACATTCGGATATAGTGTATGGAGAGGTAATCGGCGTAATCGTATGCCGCCTCAAGCAGGATTCTGTCCCACTCCGGGTAGGTGGCAACCGCCGGGTTCGAGGTGCCGCAGACGATAATTTTCGTCTCCGGCGAGAAGTGGCGGATGAGTTTTGCCGCCTCTCTCGCGAAGTGCGCATAGCTCTCCGGCGTATGCTGGCAGAACTCCCAGTCCCCGTCCTCCTCATTTCCGATGCAGATGTAATCGACCTTCCACGGCTTGTCATGCCCGTATTTGCGGCGCAGTGACGGCCAGTATCCGCTGCCTTCGGAGAACACATACTCCAGCTCGTCATAGAGATCGTCGAGGGCTCCGGAGGCGAAGCCTGCGCGCAGATCCAGCATCACCTTGCAGCCGACCTTGCCGCAGTAATCAAACATCTCATCGATTCCGACCATCATGCGGTCTGTTCTGCGGCCGGCGTAGTACTCCCTCGCGATGCGGTCCTCCTTTGGCCCGATTCCGTCCTTCCAGCGGTAAAGGCACATGTTGCTGCCGCCCGGGAAACGGATAACTCCGAGGCCAAAACTTTTCAGGACCTCGATGATATCCTTTCGGAAGCCCTGTTCATCGGACAGCGGCGACTCCGGGTCATAATATCTGGAACCCTCCGGTGTTGTCTGCTCGAAATCCCCGAACAGGCTTCCGGAAACTCCTCCAATCGTAAAATCAGGGTGCAGGCTGAGTTTTGCTATCTTCATCTTCGTTCGCTCCTTGGAGATGTATTCAGACGGGAATGCCGGGGGACGGTTCTCCCGCTCTAATTAGTATAGGCTATCTATCCCTTTGACCCTATTCACAAATCCGTCTGCTTAATTCCATTCTCTTTATTGACAAATGGACGGGGCGGACACACTATTCTTGATACCGGAAAAGAAATCACGGCAGACCGTAAATGCGGAAAGAACGGGGGCTTGCATGGTAAGGATCGGAATTGTGGGAAAAAGGGACGCGTACAGAACCATGGAAAACTATTACGCCGCGGCGGAGGCCTGCGGGGCGGAGGCGGTGTCCTTAACCGCACCCGGGGACTGGAGCGGCAGCGCGCCGGACGGGCTGATCATCCCCGGCGGCGGCGACGTCGATCCCGCGCTCTACGGGGAGGAGAACGTCGCCTGCTCCGGCGTGGACCGCGCGCTGGACGACCTGGAGATGACCCTGATCGGCATGGCCTTAAGGGATCACCGGCCCATCCTCGGGATCTGCCGCGGGCACCAGATCCTCAATGTCTGTTTCGGCGGGAGCCTCATCCAGGACATTCCGCAGGCGGACCGGCACCGCCACACGGAGGCCGGCGATCAGGCGCATCCGGCTATTGCTTCCGAAGGCTCCTTCCTCCATGAAGTGTTTGGGCGAACGGAGTTTAATGTCAACAGCGCGCACCATCAGGCGGTGAAAACTCTGGGCTCCGGGTTAATCGCAGTCCAGCGGAGCGATGACGGCGTCATCGAGGCGGTCGTCCACGGGACGCTCCCGGTCTACGGCGTGCAGTGGCACCCGGAGCGGATGTGCCTCGCGAACCGCAGAGAGGATGCGATTGACGCGCTTCCCCTGTTTCAGTGGTTTGTCCGCGCCGTGTGCGCTCCGGCTCACGCGTGACGGATTTCCCGGCATCCTTCCTTCCGCCGGCCGCTGCCGGGCCATTCCCGGGCTGTCAGGCAATTTCCGGGCTGTCAGACAATTTCCATGAGTAACAGCATCGACAAGATAAAGAAGAAAAAACACATCCTGTTCGCGGCTGCCGGCCTCGCCCTGGCCCTCGCGGCTTTCCTTCTGCTCATGAGGCGCTATGGCCGTGCACAGGCGGAGGAGGCGTACGGAAGCCCCCTGTCCGCAGCCGAGATCTATTACTCCCTTGGTCCCTTCCGCGGCGCAGGGGACAGGGCGGAGGCGCTTTGGACCAGGGCTCTTGCGGACGCGTCCACACAGGGCAGGACGGACTACGACGTCATTCTGGATGTGATCAAAAGTGAGCAGCGCGCAGGATACTTAAACCAGGATGACGCGCGCAGGCTTCGCATCGAATACCGTGACCGTCAGATCGCCCTCCTTATGGATTGCGGCAAATACCTCGAGGCGGCCGCTGTCGCGAAGGATATGAG
>JAEEGL016688409.1_pt1 | contig 24434 bp, 20 predicted proteins | sample 9134231 | NCBI WGS metagenome assembly JAEEGL01 (sample SAMN16246548, study PRJNA631951) | gut metagenome | biome: gut microbiome; feature: rumen; material: fiber-attached | host: Bos | place: Iran: Karaj | collected 2018-10
CCCGCACCCGCGCCGGCGGCCCGTCCGACGGACCGTTGTCCGAGACGTACAGGGTGAGGTCCACCCCCGTCGTCTGCGCGATGAGGCTTTCCAGACAGGGAAGGATCTCTTCCCCGCTTTTGTAGGGCACGATGCATCCCGAGACCGGGATCCTGGCGTTTTCTCCCATACGCTACTCCACGATATCGTCTTCCGCCGCTTCCGCCGCGAACGCTTCCGTGCTCTCTTCCGGCGTCAGCAGCACGAGGTCCAGCCAGACCGAATACTGCTCGATGTAGGTGAGATCCATGATCAGTTTATCGATGGGGTCGGTATTATACCGCCCGTAGACCTGCGCGAGGCCGGTGAGTCCCGCCTTCATCTTCAGACGGTACTCGAACTCCGGCAGCTCGGAGGTGTATTTTTCCACGTTTTCCAGCATTTCCGGGCGCGGTCCCACGAGGGACATGTCGCCCTTCAGCACATTGATCAGCTGAGGCAGTTCGTCGATCCGGAACTTGCGGATGATCCGGCCCGTCTTCGTGATCCGGTCATCCCCGTCCTTCACCGACTTGTGGATATGCCCCGTCTCGGCCCGCATGGAGCGAAATTTGATCACGCTGAAGCTCCGGCCGAAGATGGTCGCGCGTTTCTGGCGGTAAAAGACGGGCCCTCCGTCCTCCAGTTTGATCGCCAGCGCGGTGATCAGGAAGATGGGGGAGGTGATCACGAGGAACAGGGCGGAGATCCCGATATCCGCCAGGCGCTTCACGGCCCGCTCCTCCAGGGAACGGGTGCGCTCCGGGGAGGCCAGGAAGGTCTGGTCACTGTAGTTGGTGCACTTGCCCCGAAGGCTCACGATATCCGGCAGATCCAGGGAATAATAGACCGCTTTCCGCTTTTCGTAGGCGAAGCGCACCAGATCGCTGCGTTCTTCCACCGTCAGACCGTAGAAGAAGATCAGTTCCGCCTCCTCGATCCGCTCGCGCACTGCCGGGTTTTGGAAAGAGATCACCCCTTCCACGCGGTACTGTTTTTTATAACGCGCCAGTTCCCGGAGGATCTTCCGGTGGCCGGCGCCCGATTTCGTCACGATCAGGCAGCGGGCCGGCTCGTTCATGACGAAATACAGCCAGTTGCCGAAGTAGGTCATCAGGATGACGAAAGCCAGCTGGATCAGCCAGAGGATCAGCAGGCGGAGCGGCGTTTCGAACACGAATCGGCCGTCATGAACGACGGTGACGTTCATGATGCCGAGGAAGATGTGCGCCGCCAGGTCCGCGAACAGCAGGGTGATCGCCATCGAGAAGACGATCGGCTTGCTCTTCTTCTCCCCGACCGCCATGCCCCCGTAGATCCGGGCCATCAGGATGTACATGACCGTAAAGGCCGCAAGCGTGATGCCCATGGTACGCGTCGGCAGGAGCAGGAAGGGATAGACCCGGCTCATCCCGAACAGGTAGAGGAATGCCGCGCCGGCGAAAGTGATGAGGCGGACCAGGAACAGATGCGCCTTGGTGAGTCCGTGGAGGATCCGTTTTTTTCTCATAGCTCTTTGGTTTCCCGGGCGGGAGTCCCGGAAGCGGCGAGAACGAAGGCCAGGAAAGCGATCCCGAGCACCGCGTTCATCCAGGGATTGAAATAGGTGACCGTCAGGAAGAGGATCAGCATCGCCCACAGGACGGCCAGCAGGGGATACTTTTTCAGGGCTTCCGCCTTGTTCCGCAGCAACTGACGGGCTGCGTACGCGATCGGCAGCAGGTAGAGGATCAGGCCGGTGATCCCCGTTCTGGCCAGCAGATCCAGATAGAAGTATTCGTCCGCTTCATCCCGGAGGGGAGAAGTCGCGCCGAGTCCGTTCCCGAAAAGCGGATTCCGGCGGATAAGATCCCCCAGCCCCTTCTTGGTCAGGGCCCTGAGCCCGTCGGAAGCCTCGGAAACTCTCGAAATATCTTCACTCCAGCCGCCGCCCTTGATCAGCCGCAGCACGGAGAAAGGATACATGTCGTAGTGGAAGGAACGGGCCACGGCAAATTCCAGCCACCCCTGCACGAAAATGAGCTCCAGGATCTCCAGCGTCACGAAGCAGCCTGCGAACAGACCCAGCGTCTTCGGCCAGAAGCCCTTCCGGCAGTCCGGCCGGAAGATCAGCACCGCCGCCAGCGTGAGAACCGTTCCGAGCGCCCAGGCGCCGAACAGCGCGCGGGCGACCGTCATCATCATCGCCCAGATCAGGAGGAAGTAGCAAACCGCGTATAAAACGGAAAACTTTCTCCCCGTCAGCAGACGGTACAGGACCAGACAGCTGGCCGCGGCCAGATAGACCGAACTGTTTCCGAAAACGCGGAACGCGTTCCACAGGCCGTAGTCCACGGCGCCCCACTGTACCTCATGCAGCCAGTTGTTCAGATACTCCACATTGGTGATGACCTGCTCTTCGGAGAAGGTGACCTTCCAGAGGTCCACCGTCGCGTGCAGGTACAGGCTGAAACCGATGCAGAGCACGGCCTGCGCCAGTGCCCCGATGATCAGCGCATTCACGCAGCGCTGCACCGCTTTCCGGTCCCGGATCAGGACCGGCGCGCAGGGTACCAGGAACAGCCAGGCGAAGCCCTTGATATCCGAGAGCAGGACGTCCCGGTTGTTGGAGGCGGAAAAGCCGCGGAAGGCGCAGACAGCCAGCCAGACAACCAGCAGCAGCGTCAGCCAGTTGAGGGGGTTTTTCAGCTGTTCCTTCCGGTCTGCCCAGAATACAGGCACCGACACAAGAAGGATCAGCCCGCCGAGGATCAGACGGGGCGTGATCGGTCCGGCCGCCAGATAGTGGCCGCCGCCGGTCAGAGCGCAGCCGCCCAGAAGGACGGCAAACAGCCAGGCGCCGATCTCCCGGCACTGCCCGGCCAGACGGTTTTCCCGTCCGCCGGTCACGTCTTCGTGCATAGCGAAATTCCTCCGTATTACGAAGATTGAATCACTCAAAATGGAACGCGTCCGCGAAAACGGGCAGTTTTTCATCCTTGGCGCTGAGCCGGAGCGGGGTCCCGTCCTCCAGATGATAGGCCGAGGCGAGGGCCGAACCGGGATACTCTCCGGTGAGTTCCGGCCAGATGACCCCAATCTCGGGATCGTTGAAGGCGAGGCCGCCCTCGTCGTCCGGATGATAGAAATCCGTCACCTTGTAACAGAATTCCGCCACGTCCGAGAGGACCAGAAAGCCGTGGGCGAAACCTTCCGGAATATACAGCTGCTTATGGTTCTCTTCCGTCAGGATCACTCCGAACCACTGTTTGTAGGTCGGACTCTCCTGCCGGAGGTCGACGGCGACGTCGAAGATCCGGCCGCGGATCGCCCGGACCAGCTTGCCCTGCGGGAAATGCTTCTGGAAATGCAGGCCCCGGAGCACTCCCTTCACGGAACAGCTCTGGTTGTCCTGGACAAAGCGGAGTTTAAGCCCCGCCTCTTCCATATCCCGTTCGTTGTAGGTCTCCATAAAATAGCCCCGCGCATCGCCGTGGACGGTCGGTTCGATCACGACCAGCCCCTCGATGCCGGTAGGCGTCACTCTAATCTGTCCCATCTTACGACAGCTCCTTCATTTCTTCCAGATACCGGGCGAGGGCGTCCCTCCAGTCGGGCAGGAGCGTAAAGCCCGCCTCCCGCAGTTTGGATTTGTCCAGCCGGCTGTTGAACGGCCGGGCCGCTTTGGAAAGCCCGTATTCGGCCGTCGTGACGGGCGTCACTTTCACGCTCTTTCCCGCTTGCCGGAAGATCTCGCAGGCGAAATCATACCAGGAGATATACCCGCCCTCGTTGGTCGCGTGGTAGAAGCCGAATTTCTCCGTTTCCAGCATGTCGACCAGCAGCCGCGCCAGATCGAAGGTATAGGTCGGCGTCCCGATCTGGTCGTTCACGACCCGGAGTTCCGGGAAACGGTCCGCCAGCCCCAGCATGGTGCGGATGAAATTCTTCCCGTTTTTCCCGAACACCCAGGCGATCCGGACGATAAAGAAGCGATCCGTCGCAGCCGCCACAGCCTGTTCCCCGGCCAGCTTGGACTGTCCGTAGACGTTGAGCGGTGCAAAGTTCCGATCATCCGGCTGCCAGGGGCGCTCCCCCTGCCCGTCGAAGATATAATCGGTACTGAGATAGAGGATCTTCGCGCCGACCGTTTCGCAGGCTGACGCGAGGAAACCCGGCGCCGCGCCGTTGACCTTCATGACTTTTTCATAGACCGCCGGATCTTCGGCGGCATCCACCGCCGTCCACGCCGCGCAGTGCACCACCGCGTCCGGAGCGATCGCCCGGACCGTGCGGGTCACGGCTTCTTCGTCGGTCAGATCCAGCGCCAGATACGGCATCTTCGTCACAGGGCTTCCGTCCGCGACGCCGCTGTAGACGGGCGCCAGGTCCGTCCCGATCCCGTCATATCCGCGGCGGGCCAGTTCATTCATCACGTCATGGCCGAGCTGACCGCCCACGCCGGTCACCAAAACTCTCATACCGTTCCTCCGAGACCGCTTTCAGCGGTTTCCGTACATTTTTTCGTAGTAGTTCCTGTATTCGCCGCTCACGATGGTCTCCCACCATTCCCGGTTTTCGAGGTACCAGCGGATCGTCTTCTGGATACCTTCCGCGAACATGGTCTCCGGCAGCCAGCCGAGCTCGGCGTGGATCTTGGCCGGATCGATCGCGTAGCGCATATCGTGGCCCTTGCGGTCGGTCACAAAAGTGATCAGGCTCTCGGGCTTCCCGAGCGCGCGGCAGATCAGCTTCACGATATCGATATTGGCCATCTCGTTGTGTCCGCCGATGTTGTAGACCTCGCCGACGCGGCCCTCCCGCATGATGAGATCGATGGCCTTGCAGTGGTCGTCCACATACAGCCAGTCGCGGACGTTCTCTCCCGTTCCGTAGACCGGAAGCGGCTTGTCCGCCAGTGCGTTTGCGATCATGAGCGGGATCAGCTTTTCGGGGAACTGGTAGGGGCCGTAGTTGTTGGAGCAGCGGGAAATGCTCACCGGAAGCCCGAAAGTCCGGTAATAAGCCATCACCAGCAGGTCCGCGCCCGCCTTGGAGCTCGAATAGGGAGAACTCGTGTGGATGGGCGTCTCCTCGGTAAAGAAGAGGTCGGGCCGGTCGAGGGGCAGATCGCCGTAGACCTCGTCGGTCGAGACCTGATGGTAGCGCTTCACCCCGTACTTGCGGCTCGCGTCCATCATGACCGCGGTGCCCATGATATTGGTCTCCAGAAATACTCCCGGGTTCTCGATCGAACGGTCCACGTGGCTCTCCGCGGCGAAATTGACCACGATATCCGGCTTCTCCTCTTCAAACAGGGCAAAGACCGCCTGCCGGTCGCAGATGTCCGCCTTCACGAAGCGGAACATCGGGTCGTCCATGACCGGCTTCAGCGTGGACAGATTGCCCGCGTAGGTCAGCTTGTCCAGGCAGACGATCCGGTCCTCCGGATGCTTTTTGCGCTCGTAGAAAATGAAGTTGCTGCCGATAAAGCCGGCGCCGCCGGTCACCAGGATCGTCATACGTTTTTCCTCCGTCATCTGTCTTTATACTTCGCTCAGGATCCGGCCTTCCGCCACGCGCTTCAGGTGCTGGCCGTAAGGGGATTTCCCGTAGCGTTCCGCGCTCTTTAAGAGTGTTTCGCGGTCGATCCAGTTCATGGAATAGGCAATCTCCTCCAGGGCCGCGATCTGCGCGTCCTGTCTCGTTTCGATCGTCCGTACAAAATCCGCCGCGTCCACCAGGGAATCCATCGTGCCGGTGTCCAGCCAGGCATAGCCGCGGCCGAGGAGCTGCACGTCCAGGCTCCCGTCTTCCAGATAGAAGCGGTTGAGATCCGTGATCTCCAGCTCGCCGCGCCAGCTGGGCTTCACACGCTTGGCCATCTCCACCACGCGGTTGTCGTAGAAGTAGAGGCCGGTGATGCAGTAATTGCTCTTCGGCTGCTTCGGCTTTTCCTCCACGGAGAGCACCTTGCCGTTCTCGTCGAATTCCACGATGCCGAAGCGTTCGGGATCCTTCACGTAGTAGCCGAAAATGCAGGCGCGGCCCTTCTCCGCGGACTCGCGGGCCTTCTCCAGCCGGGCCGAAAAGCCGCTGCCGTAGAAGATATTGTCGCCCAGCACCATCGCGCAGCAGTCGTCACCGATGAATTCCTCTCCGAGCAGGAAAGCCTGCGCCAGTCCGTCGGGACTCGGCTGGACCTTGTAGCTGAGGCGGATGCCGAACTGGGAGCCGTCGCCGAGCAGCCGTTCGAAATTGGGCAGGTCGGTGGGCGTGGAGATGATCAGGATGTCCCGGATCCCCGCCATCATCAGCGTGGAAAGAGGATAATAGATCATCGGCTTGTCATAAACGGGAAGAAGCTGTTTGGACGTCACCATCGTGAGCGGGTACAGCCTGGTGCCGGCGCCGCCGGCGAGTACGATTCCTTTCATAAAGCCTCCTGTCTGCTGTTATCGATCATCAGGGAGCGGTCTCCCCGGTCTCTTCTTCCTGCGCGAATCCCAGCGTCACTTCCCAGTACCGGTAGACGGATCGGTAGCCCTCGGAGTCGAGTTTGTCTTCCGTCAGGTTCCGGAACATGGCCGTCAGGACCTCGCGGTCCTTCTCGGGATCGAAGCGGAACATGGTCAGCACCGATTCGTATTTCGCGATCTCCGCGCGGATCGCCTCCATTTCGGTGAGGCGCGCGTCCTGGTCTTCCATCACGGCGGACCGGCTCGCGTTTTCCGCCTTCAGTTCCGCCAATTCTATCTTCAGGTCGCGGATCTCCTGCGTCAGTTCCTGTACCTCTGCGGCATACAGGCCGGCCAGGCGGTTCACCGCTTCGTTCCTCCGGCGGCGGACCGTCGGATTGATGATCAGGATCCAGCAGAGGAGCACGGCCGCGATCACCGCGGCCAGACGCAGCCAGAACGCGGCCCGTGCCGGGAGCTTCGGCCTTTTTTCCTCCGCGGGCTCCTGAGCCGCGGGCACATCCGGCAGCGTTGCCTCTTTTTTGGCGAGCGACGCGGATCGGGCGCCGGCGCGTCCGGCTTTCTTCAGGTCGCCCAGTTCTTTTCCGAGGCTCTTCGCAAAGGTATTGCCGCGGTCCACCTTCAGGATCCACTTCAGCTCCTTCTCCGCGCGGTCGTAGCGCTGTTCCCATATCTCCATAAGGGCCAGCAGCGCATGGCTCTTCACATGCTTCGGATGGTTTTTCAGCACCCGCTGCAGCTGCAGTACCGCCAGGTCCTCGCTGCCCTGCCTCGCGTAGGTGAGCGCCTGATTGTATTTTTCGAGTCCCTGTGCCTGCGAGCTGAACAGATTCCCGTCGGCCTTCAGTTTTTCCAGAAGCTCTTTGGCCGGATTGTTTTCGGGCTGCAGCTCCAGACTGACCCGCCAGCAGATCAGCGTTTCCGTGACTTCCCCGAGTTCGTAATAGACCAGCCCCAGCAGGTTGCGGGCCTGCGTATTGCCTTTATGCAACTCAACAGCCCGGGAAAGCGCTTCCACCGCCCCGGTCAGGTCTCTCACCTTTGCTTTTTCCAGACCGACATTGTAATACCCGTTGGATGCCCTGACGATCCGCCGGTATACCGATACGTCGGCCCCGCAGCGCAGACAGTACTTTCCCGCACCGAGCACGCTGCCGCACCGATAACAAAGCATGCTACGACTCCTTCTCCTTCAGGATCTCCAGCATCAGATCCGTCATATCCCTGAGGGGCGTATGCAATATAATATCTTCCGCCTGATCCACCTCGGTGCTCGGACGGAATTTCGCGATCTCTTCTTCAAAATCGATCATAGCGTTATCCTGCTTCTCTCTTCGGAAAAATGCCCGCACCTAAAGGACCGTCCTGAAGGCGGGTTCTCCGTTCCCGGTCATTATATACATTTCTTCCCTAAAAAGCAAGGTATTTGACAGAGCCGCGATCCGTATGATATGATGCGCTCACTACGCCGGTACGGACCGGCATCATTGCAAGGAGGACGTCCGCACCAATGCTGGACCCTGATCCACGATCATATCTCATCATTCTGCTGATGGTGCTCGCCGGCGGCTTCTTCGCCGCCGCGGAGACCGCCTATGCCAGCTGCAGCCGGATCCGGCTGATGAGCTGGGCAGACGACGGAAAGAAGAGCGCCCAAAGAGCCCTGAAAGTTCTGGACAAATTTGACAAGGCCATCATTACCCTGCTCATCGGGAACAATGCGGTCCATGTCGTCGCGACGAGCCTGGCGGCCGTGGCGGCTATTCGGCTTACCTCTCCGGCGCTCGGCCCCGTCCTCGCGACGGTCGTCATGACGCTGCTCATTTTCATTCTCAGCGAAACGATCCCGAAAAATATCGCGAAAGCGCGCTGCGACTCGTTTGCCTGCGGCGCCTCGGGCATTCTTCTTTTCCTGATGATCCTGCTCACCCCCGTCGACCTGCTCTTTATGGGGCTCGGCAGGATCCTGAAGGCCCTGTTTCCTCCGAAGAACGAGGAGCAGTCCATGACCGAGGAAGATTTCACCTCCATGATCGAGACGATCGAAGACGCCGGCGGCCTGGAGGCCGACGAGAGCGAGCTCATCCAGTCGGCCGTGGAATTCACCGACCGGAAAGTCTCCGAGATCCTCACGCCCCGGGTTCGCATGGTAGGTCTCAACCTCAACGATTCCGAGGAGACCAACTGGCACAAGATCCTCGACGTGAAATATTCCCGGCTGCCCGTCTACCGCGGCGACCTGGACCACATCGTGGGGATCCTGAACACCAAACAGTATCTGCAGGCCCGTCTGGCCTCTCCCGCGACGCCTCCCAACATCCGCCGGATGATGGTGAAGCCCTTCCTGATCGACGGGAATATGGGACTGCATGCCCTCGTGGAGGAGATGCGCCGGCGCAAGATGCACATGGCCATCGTCCGCGACCGCTTCGGCGGGACGGACGGCATGGTCACGCTGGAAGACCTGCTGGAAGAACTCGTCGGAGACATCCGCGACGAAGATGAAAAGGAGGAAGCGAAATGATCCCCGCCCTCCTGACGCTGCTCGTCGCCCTCCTGCTCTTCTTCTCTGCCTTTTTCTCCTCTTCGGAGATCGCCTATTCCTCCGCCAGCAAGCCCCGCCTCCGGTCACTTGCCGAAAGCGGCAATAAAAAAGCGCTGCAGGCCCAGGCCTTAGGCGACAACTACCCCCGCCTGATCTCCACGATCCTGGTCGGGAACGACCTGGTCAACATCGCCGCGACTTCGGTCATCACCCTGCTGTTCAGTCATTATCTGCTGCCGGAAGACGCGAACACCACCCTCTATGCCGAGCTCACCGCCACCGGCCTCCTTCTGGTGTTCGGAGAGATCCTGCCGAAGATCCTCGCCGCTGACCACGCGAACAGCCTCGTGCTGCGGTACGTGGGCGCTCTCTCGGCCGCGCAGAAGCTTTTCCACCCGCTCGTTTTTCTGGTCACGAAGATGGTGGACCGTCTTTCCGTGCTCTGGAAAAAGGCGGAGGGAGACGACAACCTGACCGACGAGGAGCTGGTCATGGTCGTCGACAACATGCAGGAGGAAGGTGAATTTACCGAGTCCGAGGGTGAACTGATCAAGTCCGCAATCGAATTCAAGGAAGTGACCGCGCACGATATCCTGATCCCGCGCGTGGAGGTCGCCGCCTTCGATATCGACTCCCCTCTCACGGAGCTTCTGGCCGATCCCGACCGCATGAGTTTCTCGCGCATCCCGGTCTACCGCGACAACATCGACCACATCATCGGCGTTCTGAACACCAAACAGCTGATGAAGGCCGTGCTGACGGCGGAAGACCCGGCCGACGTGAACCCCGAGGAGATGCTCTACCAGCCGCTCTTTGTGCACATGACCAAGAACATCTCGGACATTCTGCGCGAATTCCGCGAGAAACAGACCAATATGGCCGTCGTGCTGGACGAGTATGGCGGAACGATGGGCATCCTGACGACCGAAGATATCCTGGAAGAGATCGTCGGCGAGATCTACGACGAGACCGACGAGGTTGAAAACGATTTTGCGGAAGCCGGCCCCGACACCTACCTGCTGGACGGCGACCTCAACATCTACGACGTCTTCGACCTCATCGAGTATGAGCCAAAAGATTTCCACAGCGAATACACGACGCTCAGCGGCTTCATCACGGAGCAGCTCGACCGCTTCCCCGCTACCGGGGACAGCTTCACCTACGAAGATCTGACCGTTACGGTCAAGTCCGTCGACGGCCCGCTCGTCGGCCAGGCGGAAGTCCACGTGAACCGCAAAGAAGAAGAAAAGGACGGATAGGATCCCCCGAAGGGGAGACACAAACGAAAGACGCCCGGTACAGGGCGTCTTTTTTGTCTGTCACAGGCAGTATTCCGGGACAGGCAAAGCTTACCGCGCCGGGCTGCCGTATTCCGGCATTTTTATCTGACAATTGTTTTTTTGCTTGTCAGCTTCAGTCTTTTATGCTATTCTTTTTTCAGAATCCTTTCTGCCTCCGTTCGTGATCATGATGCTTCGGCCGTTTGCCGCGTGTAAAAGCCCGCCGGAGATGTCTCTTCGGAGCAGAAACAACAAAACAGAATAGGGAGGAAACACACATGAAGAGAGCATTCTCTCTGCTGCTGGCGGCGGTCCTGTTACTGACGCTCCTCGGCGGCTGCGCGAAAAAGCCGTCCGACGACGGAAAGAAGACCGTAGGTCTGCTGATGCCGACCAAGGAACAGACGATCTGGTCCATCCAGGGCGAACGTCTGACCGACGCCTTCCAGAAAGCCGGCTACAACGTGCAGATCGAATATGCCGAAGATGATTCCGCGAAGCAGGTCATGCAGATCGAAAACATGATCAGCAAGGGCGTGAACGTAATGGTCATCGTAGCGGTCGACTGCGCGGCCCTGACCGACGCCTGCGAGAAAGCCAAGAAGGAAGGCATCATCATCATCGCCGAAGACCGTCTGATCACCAACACCAAAGCGGTCGACTACTACGTCACCTTTGACCTGGTCCGCATGGGCGAACTGCAGGGGCAGTACATCGTCGATCAGCTGGGTCTGGCCGAAGGCAAGGGCCCGTTCACGCTGGAGATCTTCTCCGGATCGCAGGACGATACCAACGCGATCTCCTTCTACAACGGGGCCATGAACAAGCTGAAACCGTATCTGGACAGCGGCAAACTGGTCGTAAAATCCGGCCAGGTCGACTATGCCGTGACCGCCATCCAGTCCTGGGATTCCGCGAAGGCCCAGGCCCGTATGGACAACCTGCTGTCCGGCTACTACGCCAACGAGCATCTGGACGCCGTGCTGGTCGCGGCCGACTGCCTGGCGCTGGGCGTCGTCTCCTCTCTGGAGTCGATGGGCTACGGCACCGCTTCCAACCCCTTCCCGATCACGACCGGACAGGACGCCGAGCTGGCTTCCGTGAAGAGCATCATGGCGGGCAAGCAGTCCATGACTGCGTTCCTTGACGCCAACAAGCTGTGCGAGATCATCGTCCCCGTCACCAATGACCTGGTGGCCGGCAAGACCCCCGCTCCCACCACCACCTACAACAACGAAGTCATCGACGTCCCGACCCGTACCTACGATCCGTACCTGATCGACAAGAGCAACGTGAATTACCTGGTCGAAGTCGGTTTCTTCACCGAAGCGGAGATCAAGAACTGATTTTTCTCCGGACGGATGTCCGCGGATCCATCTGCGGGCATCCGTTTTCCTGTGAGCCGCTGCTCCCCGGCTTTGTAGGAGGAGCCCTTTTCCCATGCAGGATCTTATCCTTGAAATGAAAAACATCACCAAAGAGTTTACCGGCGTCCGGGCGCTCGACAAGGTCAATTTCTCTGTCAGACGCGGGGAGATCAAAGGCCTGGTCGGCGAGAACGGGGCCGGAAAATCCACTTTGATGAATATACTCTCCGGGATCTACCCGGAGGGCAGCTACTCCGGCGAACTCATCGTAAACGGAGAAGTCTGCCATTTTAAAAGCATCCAGCAGTCGGAACGCGCCGGGATCGCGATCATCCATCAGGAGCTCGCGCTGATCCCGCTCCTCAGCATCGCGGAAAACATCTTCATCGGGAATCCGATCCGGAAGCACGGGGTGATCGACTGGACCGCCACCCGCACCCGGGCGCAGGAGCTGATGAAGCGCGTCGGACTGGAAGACGACCCCTCTACCCCGATCAACCAGATCGGCGTCGGCAAACAGCAGCTGGTCGAGATCGCCAAGGCCCTCAGCAAGGACTGCCGCGTGCTCGTGCTGGATGAGCCGACCGCCGCCCTGAACGAACGGGACAGCCGGCACCTGCTCGACCTTCTTAAAACGCTGCGGGAAGAAGGCATCACCTGCATCATCATCTCCCACAAGCTGAACGAGATCTGCTACATCGCGGATTCCATCACCGTCCTGCGCGACGGAAAGACCGTCGCCGATTTCGAGGACGCTTCCCTTGTCAGCGAGGACGAGATCATCCGCCACATGGTCGGCCGTGAACTGGAGAACCGCTATCCCCCGCGCGAACACACCCGGCATGAAGACGTCTGCTTTGAGATCCGCGACTGGTGCGTTCATCACCCGGAGTTTCCGGACCGTCTGGTCATCAAACACGCGAACCTGCGTCTGAACCGCGGCGAAGTCGTCGGGCTGGCCGGCCTCATGGGCGCAGGACGGACAGAACTCGCGATGAGCATCTTCGGGCGGAGCTACGGTTCGAACATCAGCGGCGAAGCCCTGAAAGACGGCAAAGTCATCGACATCTCCACGGTGCCGAAGGCGATCGCGAACGGCATCGCGTATCTTTCCGAAGACCGGAAGACTTACGGCCTCATTCTCGGCGACACGATCAGCCGGAACATCTCCCTTGCCAATCTCGGGCGCATCTCCAAAGGCGGTGTCCTGAATCTGAACCAGGAAGTCAGGGAAACCGGGGAGAACGCCAGACAGTTCGGCGTCAAATGTTCCAGCATTTTCCAGAGCGCGGGAAGCCTTTCCGGCGGCAATCAGCAGAAAACCGTTCTTGCAAAATGGATGTTCAACCAGCCTGACGTGCTGATTCTGGACGAGCCCACCCGAGGGATCGACGTCGGCGCCAAATACGACATTTACTGCATCATCAACGACCTGGCCGCACAGGGCAAATGCGTGCTGGTCATCTCCTCCGAGCTTCCGGAGCTCCTCGGTGTCTGCGACCGCATCTACGTGGTGAACAACGGCGAGATCCGCGGCGAGAAACCGGTCGAGGAAGCGACGCAGGAAAATATCATGAAGCTTCTTATCTGAGCAGGGGGAGACGAACGATGAAAAAAACAGTAATATTCAAGACCCTTCGGAAATACAGCATGGTCATCGTGCTGGTCCTGATCGCGGTGCTGTTCCACATTCTGACCGACGGCAGGATCTTCACCTCGATGAACCTGACCAACATCATCCTGCAGAACTCGTACGTGGTCATCCTGATCTGCGGTATGCTGCCGATCATCCTGACCGGCAACATCGACCTTTCCGTCGGTTCGGTCCTGGCCTTTGTCGGCGCGATCGCCGCGATCCTGCAGGTGAACTATCACTGGGGCACCATCCCGACGATGATCATCTCGCTGCTCGTCGGTATTCTGATCGGCGCCTTCCAGGGCATGTGGATCGCCTATTTCGACATCCCGGCCTTCCTGGTGACGCTTTCCGGCGAGCTGGTCTTCCGGGGACTTACCCAGGTCATTCTGAACGGCGCCTCGATCGGCCCGTTCTCTCAGACCTTCCGGAGTATCGCGTCCAGCTTTATCCCCGATCTCTTCAAAGGCGGGGATCTGCATTTCACCACGATGATCCTGGCCGTCTTCGCCTGCCTCGTGTTCGTGATCCTGCAGATCCGCGACCGAAAAGACAAGGAGAAGCACGGGATCCCCGTGAAGCCCCTTGCCGGCATGATCGTGACCGACGTCGTGCTCTGCGCCGCGATCCTCTATCTGTCCTATAAGATGGCTGCTTACCAGGGCTATCCGACCGTGCTGATCATCATGCTCTGCCTGTGCATCCTGTACAGCTTCGTCTGTTCCAAAACGGTCTACGGGCGCGGGCTCTACGCGATCGGCGGCAACCGCAAGGCAGCGGCGCTTTCGGGCGTCAAGGACCGGCTCTACTTCTTCCTGGCCTACGTCAATATGGGCCTGATGAGCGCGGTCGCGGCCCTCGTGTACGCGGCGCGGCTCAACGCGGCGACCCCGAAAGCCGGTACCGGCTTCGAGCTGGACGCGATCGCGGCCTGCTTCGTCGGCGGCGCTTCGGTCTCGGGCGGCGCGGGCACCATCGGCGGCGCCCTCATCGGCTGCTTCGTCATCGGCATCCTGAACAACGGTATGTCGATGGTCGGCATCTCCGCCGACTGGCAGCAGACCGTCAAGGGTATCGTCATCCTGGCGGCCGTAGCCTTCGACCTGATCCCGAAGCGGAAAAAGAAATAAACGATCGGGCAGCAAAAACCGCCCCGCGGAGGACGATTCTTCTGAGCACATGGCCTGTAAGGGCGCAGTGCGAAGAAGTCTTCGTCCGACGCGGGGCGGTTGTTTTATGCGCCTGCGGCGCAGGATGACGGGTGCTGGTCACTCCAGATAAAAGAGGTACATCGCGCCGTCTTCGTAGGCCTGCTTTCCCTCGGAATCAAACAGGAACGTTGTCACTCTCACCAGCAACGCCAGGGATCCGTCCTGCAGACGGCCTGCTTCCACCGAAGTGACCTCCGATTCTCTCGAATAGCCGGCCGCATCTCGGTACAGCGTATCTTCTGCCTCAAGAAGTGCCTGACTGAGCAGTTCCTCATACTCCGGAAACGCCGTAAGACCGTCCAGCGCGTGTTTTGCGTAAAGGCTGTGCCCCATTATGCTCCCGTCATAATAGACATTGCCCGTTGCCCCGGTGACTGTCGGAACACCTTTCAGCTTTTTCTGAAAACTGAATCGGTAGAAGCCGGTTCCCGTTCGTGTGTAGACCAGTTCATAATCCGACGTGTCACCCACCAGAGCGCCCAGTTCCTCAACAGCGTTTTCCAGGCACTGCTCCTCAGTAACACGCTGGTCCGGGCTGATCATCCGGGGACTCTTCAGAAAGGCCACCAGTTCCTTGCTGCGCCGGTCAAGAACGAAGGTAAAGGTCTTCCCCTCTTCGTCCTTTCCCATGAATTCGTCCGTATCGGAGTGATACCACAGGCGGCTGTACGTCCCGGTCCACTCACCGGTCCACTTTTGACCATGGTATTGCACAGTAGTGGAACGGATGTCTTCGGGATTCCTGATGGTATCCCGAATCAGTTCATCAATGTACACAGATTTGTTTTCTATCAGGTTGTACTTTGCGAGTGACGGGTTCTCGATCGAACCAATCAGCACCAGTCTTCCGCTGACCGCCGCTCTGCTGCCCGGCTGCACAGACGCCCATGTCAAAAGCAGCATCAGGACGGCGGAAAAGACGATCCCTATCTTTTTCATAGTATTCCTCCCGTTTCCTATTGTGTGGCAACATACCAGTTGTACATGCTGTTTGAATACCCAATTTCTTGATCCATCTGTGAGGCAGCTGTTTCGATTGCCTGTCCTAGAACAAAATGCCTGTAGAACAGATTATTCAGCCAAGGATTTGCCTCTGTCACATTGATGGTCGTTGTGAAGCCCATCGCCTCAGCCGCCCCTGCGCCAACCGCCGCATTGGGGAGATTTTCTGCGTCCTCTCCGCCGCCTTCTTTGCAGTAATAATGTCTCATCATTCTTTCCTTGTCAACCACCATCTCAAGTTCGACGGAGACCGGCAAAATCAGTCCCCGCCCGCTTTCCGTATTTTTCTTCCCGGTTCCTCCCTGCGCCCGGGCATATCCCGTCAATACAAGACAAACCGCCCCACCTTGTAGGAGATCCTCCAGGTATCTTCCGGCCAGTGCTCCTCCACATACTGCGAGACCATAGGCGCGATTTTCGCCGCGTATTCCTGCGGCAGCATTACCTCAATCAGGCCCCCGGCATAGGGTGCCAGGCCGAAGGTGTCCAGTTCCTTTTCTTCCAGAAGCCTGACCAGATACTCCTGGATCCCGTCCCGGATCACAAAGGCGGAGGCGATCCCATGCTCCCCGACCGCCTCTTCAAAGCTGACTTCCGCCTCTCCGCAGACCTCCCGGACTTTTTCCTGTTCTTCCTCCGTCATTCCGTTATGCAGGATCGACAGCGTCCCGTCCAGGTTGATCCTGGCGCCCACGAAAACAGTCGTATAGGAACCGTTCGGGAAAGGAAGGCCTTCCGACGCGAAATACCGGGTAAGTGCGGACGACGCCTCAGCCGACTTTGCTGCGCGTTTCAGATATAACGGCGTCAGCCGGGACAGGTCATCCGGCGGCGTCGCGGCGGCTAACACCCCGGTGAGCAGCAATACTGCCGCGATGATTTTCAGAACTCTCTTCATAAACACCTACCTCCGGGATCAGTCTCTTCTAGTCCAGATAATACAGGAAAACCACCAAGTCCTCATAAGGCGCCTCTGACTGCTGTTCAGGCCATACCGCGCCCGCCGTTACTTCTTTGCCCTGTTCGTCCAAAAAGACCGTCCTCGTCCTGACGAGCAGAGCAAGCGAACCGTCTTCCGTTCTGGCCGCCTTTACGGAAAGAAGCTCTGTACTTCTTTGAAAGCGGCAGGCCGCCGGATACAGCTCTTCCATCAGTTTTTTCAGCTGTTCCGACAGTGTTTCCGCGCTGCCGGGCAGGTTCCGTACTCCCGTAAAGGCTTCCTCGGCCGTCTGTTCGTACCCCACGATCCTGCCGTCATAAGCAACGCGGATCTTTACCGTGGAAACAGACGGATATCCGCCGACCGTTTCGGAAAAAACGTAGATGTATTCACCGCCGCCCTGCCGCTCGTCATCGAGGACAAACTGTTCTGCGTTCTTCCTCAGATCGGACAGTTTCGCTTCCGCCAAAGCGCGGCATTCGTCCTGACTCAGCCGCTTTTCCGGGGATGAATACCCTGCCGCCCTCACAAAAGACGCAAGGACTCCGTTCCGCAGACGGATCTCCGCGGTTTTTCCCTCTTCACTTACAGCCGTGTACACATCCTGAGGAAGACTGGAATACCAGCCGTCATTTTCCGTCCACTTGTACGTTCCCTCCCATACACAGCCGTCGTATGTGACCGTGATACTTTTCGGAACGTCCACCCGAAGATAAGAATCCCGGACTTCTCTCACGGGAAGCCTGGCATAATCGGCAAGCGACGCCGAATCGGAAAGACCCACGAGCTCAAAACGGACCTTATTTCCCGCGGACTCCCCCTCCTCCCGCGAAACATACCAGGTACCCAGTGCTATCAAAAGAAGCACAGTCAAGATCGTAGCGATCTTTTTCATCTTGGCCTCCCTGGGACAGTATCCTGCTCCGTATTAGAACTCCTTCTTCGGAGCCCTTACCATTATATACGCAGAACCGGACGGAATCCTCCGCCCGGTTCAAAAATTTCTACGCATTTCTACGCATTTTTCAGAAATGCCTTATACCCCTTCACCGCTTCGTAGATATCGGCCTTGCTGGCGATCTCGGAGGGCGAATGCATGCTCAGTACCGCGATCCCGGCGTCGATGACCTCCATCCCGTAGTTGCCGGCGATGTAGGCGATGGTTCCGCCGCCGCCCTCGTCCACGCGGCCCAGTTCGGAGGTCTGCCAGCAGATGCCGGCGTCATCCATAATGCGCCGCACCACCGCGACGTATTCCGCGGAGGCGTCGTTGGAGCCGCTCTTGCCCCGGGCACCGGTATATTTGTTGAAGACGAGCCCGCGCCCGAAATAAGCGGTGTTCTTGGCTTCGTTCACCGACGGGTAGTTCGGATCGAAGGCCGCGCTCACGTCGGAGGAGAGCATCCGGGAGGCGGTCAGGGCCCGCCGCAGGGCCAGCTCGGAGTATTCCCCGGTCAGTTCCATGACCTCCGCGACCGTGTTTTCAAAGAAGCGGGAGTGCATGCCGGTCGCGCCGACGCTGCCGATCTCCTCCTTGTCGACCAGAAGACAGACCGCAGTCTTTTCACTCTCTTCGGTCTCCAGCATCGCCTTCAGGGATGTGAAGGCGCAGATGCGGTCGTCGTGGCCGTAGCCGAGGATCATGCTGCGGTCGAGGCCGAAATCGCGGGCCGGACCTGCCGGGACCACCTCGATCTCAGCGGAGAGGAAATCCTCCTCCTCGATCCCGTATTTCTCCAGCAGGATGGCTTTGATATTTTTCAGGACGGAGCTCTTCCGGTCTTTCTTCTCTTCACCCTCCTTCGCCTCTTCCTCATAGACCTTCTCGCTGCCGATCAGCACGTTGAGGTCTTCGCCCTCGACTACCACGGAACCTTTCTTCTCCATCTGCTTCGCAGACAGATGGATCAGCAGGTCGGTGATGCCCACGACCGGGTCGGCCGGGTCTTCGCCGATAACGATCTCCGTCACCGTACCGTCCTTTTTTGCGACCACGCCGTGCAGGGCCAGCGGGATCGTGACCCACTGGTATTTCTTGATGCCGCCGTAGTAATGCGTGTCAAGCAGCACGAGATCCTTGTCCTCATAGAGCGGATTCTGCTTGATATCCAGACGCGGGGAGTCGATGTGCGCCCCGAGGATGTTCATTCCCTCCGTCATCGGCTTTTCGCCGATCCGGAAAAGCGCCAGGATCTTGCCCATCAGCGTATCGTAGACCCTGTCTCCGGCTTCCAGCTTCTTCCCGCTCTGCCGTGCTTCCGTGAGGCTGATATAACCGGCCTCGCGGGCCAGCTTCACCGCCAGCTTCAGGCTTTCCCGCTCGGTCTTGCCGCCGGTCAGATAAGCCTTGTATTCCTCACAGAGCGCGGTGAGTTCCGTGCGCTCCTCTTCCCCGTAGGACAGCCAGGCGTTTTTGCGTTCCATCATGTACCTCCTTATATTCCGCAAACGTTCCGGCGGGCCTTACCCGCGGCTTTTGAGCTGCGCCAGATGCAGCCGGACTTCTTCCAGCATCGAAGCGTATTTTTCGCGCTTCTTCTGCTCTTCTTCGATCTTGGCGGCCGGGGCGCGGCTGATGAACTTCTCGTTCTTCAGCATCCCGTCGCAGCGGGCGAGTTCCCCGAGCAGGCGCTTTTCCTCCTGGGCGAGCCGGGCGGCTTCCTTCTCGAAGTCCACCAGATCCGCCAGCGGCAGGAACACGCTGCCCACGGAAATGACCGCCGAGACCGCGTCTTCTCCGATGCCGGCCTTGTCCGCCTGCACGGTCACGGCCGAGCCGCCGGCCAGCGAGGCGATAAAGGCCCGGGAAAGCTCCAGGGAGGCGCGGGCCTCCTCACTTCCCGACACCAGGAAGATATGCGCTTTCCGGGCAGCCGGCACGTTCATGTTCACGCGCACCGTGCGCACCGCGCGCACCGCTTCCTTCGCCCAGGCGATCCGCTGCTCCTCGGCCGGGAAGTTCCACCCGTCCTTCGGCTGCGGCCAGGCGGAGAGCATGATGGTCTCCTCTTCCTCCTGCAGGTTGCCGAAGATCTCCTCGGTCACGAACGGCACGAAGGGATGCAGCAGCTTCAGGGAGGTGATCAGCACCTGTTTCAGGGTCCAGGCGGCCGCCGCACGGCTCTTCGGATCGGACTCCCCGTAGAAGCGGGGCTTCACCATCTCGATATACCAGTCGCAGAATTCCTCCCAGACAAAATCGTACACCTTCTGCAGGGCGATCCCGAGCTCGAAGCGCTCCATGTTGTCGGTCACTTCCGCGGTCACCTTGTTTACCAGAGAGAGGATCCATTTGTCCTCATCCTGCAGGTCGGCGGCGGACACGCCCGAGATATCCACCCCTTCCATATTCATCATCATGAAGCGGGAGGCGTTCCAGATCTTGTTCATGAAATTCCGGCTGGCTTCCACGCGCTCCCAGTAGAAGCGCATATCGTTGCCCGGCGAGTTGCCCGTGACCAGGGTCATCCGGAGAGCGTCGGCCCCGTATTTGTCGATGACCTCCAGGGGATCCACGCCGTTGCCGAGGGATTTGCTCATCTTCCGGCCCAGGGAATCCCGCACCAGCCCGTGGATGAGCACGGTGGAGAAGGGCTTTTCACCCCGGTAAGCCAGACCCGAGAAGATCATCCGGCTCACCCAGAAGCCGATGATATCGTAGCCGGTCACCAGGGTATCCGTCGGATAGAAGTACTTCAGATCCTCGGTCTCTTCGGGCCAGCCCAGGGTCGAGAAGGGCCAGAGCGCGCTGGAGAACCAGGTGTCCAGGGTATCCGGGTCCTGCGAAAGATGCGTGCTCCCGCATTTCGGGCAGACGGCCGGAGCCTCTTTCGCCACGATCGTCCCGCCGCAGTCGTCGCAGTACCAGGCCGGGATCCGGTGTCCCCACCAGAGCTGGCGGGAGATGCACCAGTCACGGGTATTCCGCATCCAGTTGAGGTAGATCTTCGTGAAGCGCTCGGGCACATAGCGGATGCTCCCCTCCTCCACGGCCTGAATGGCCGGGACCGCCAGGGGCTCCATCTTCACGAACCACTGTCTCGACACCATCGGTTCGATCGTGCTGTGGCAGCGGTAGCAGGTACCGACCTCGTGGGTGAGCGGCAGGATCTTTTTGAGGAAGCCGCCGGCTTCGAGATCAGCCACGATCACCTTCCTGGCTTCCAGCGCGGTCATCCCGGCATATTTTCCGCAGTCGAGCACTTCCGGTTCGCCCTGCGCGGCCCGGCCGGAGGCAAGTAACTCCGCCGCTTCCGCCGCGTCGGCGGCTCCGGTCATACGCCCGTCGTAAGTAAGGACTCTCACCCGGGGAAGATCATGTCGGTTGCCCACTTCATAATCGTTCGGGTCGTGGGCCGGGGTGATCTTCACCACGCCGGTGCCCTTTTCCATATCTGCGTGCTCGTCGAAGACGATCGGGATCTCCTTGTTGATGAGAGGCAGGATCACGTGGCAGCCCTTCAGGTGCGCGTAGCGCGGGTCTTCCGGGTTCACGGCCACGGCCGTATCGCCGAGCATGGTCTCCGGGCGGCTCGTCGCGAGTTCCAGCATCTCTCCGGTCTCCTTCACCGGATAGAGCAGGTGCCAGAAGTGGCTCTGCTGCTCTTCATATTCCACCTCGGCGTCCGAGATGGAAGTCCGGCACTTCGGACACCAGTTGACCATGCGGTTCCCGCGGTAGATGAGCCCCTTCTCATACAGCTGCACAAAGACCGTCTTCACGGCTTCGGAGCAGCCCTCGTCCATCGTGAAGCGCTCCCGGCTCCAGTCGCAGGAAGAGCCCATTTTCCGCAGCTGCTTCACGATGCGGCTGCCGTACTGCTCCTTCCACGCCCAGGCGCGCGCGAGGAACCCCTCGCGGCCCAGCATCTCCTTGGTCAGGCCTTCCTCACGCATCGCTTCCACGACCTTCGCCTCGGTCGCGATCGACGCGTGGTCGGTGCCGGGCAGCCACAGCGCCTCATAGCCCTGCATCCGGCGGAAGCGGGTGAGGATATCCTGCAGCGTGTTATCAAGCGCGTGCCCCATGTGCAGCTGTCCGGTGATATTGGGCGGCGGCATCACGATCGTATAGGGCTTCTTGCCGCTGCCGGCATGGGCTTTGAAATAGCCCCGGCTCTCCCAGCGTTCGTACAGCCGGTCCTCAATCTGTTTCGGATCATAAGTCTTGGCGAGTTCTTTCATGATTCCCCCCTTACTCGATCTTTTCCAGTTTCCAGATCTCTTCCGCGTATTCGCGGATGGTGCGGTCAGACGAGAATTTGCCCGCATGCGCGATATTGAGGATCGCGGCCCGGGACCACCACTCCTGGTTGAGGTAGGCTTCTCCGACCTTCCGCTGCGCATTCTCGTACGAGCGGAAATCCTTCAGCGTGAAATAGGTGTCCCACTTGAGCAGGGAATCGTAGAGCGGCCGGAACAGTTCCGGATCCTCCGGGCTGTAGAAGCCGTTCACCAGCTGCTGCAGCACCCGGCGGAGCCCCGCGTCTTCCCGGAAGATGGTCATCGGATCGTAGTCGTGCTCCTGTTCGTGCCGGATCACTTCCTCCGCGCTCATGCCGAAGATAAAGGCGTTCTCCGCGCCGACTTCCTCCACGATCTCAACGTTCGCCCCGTCCATCGTACCGAGCGTCAGGGCGCCGTTCAGCATGAATTTCATGTTGCCCGTGCCGCTGGCTTCCTTGGAAGCGGTGGAGATCTGCTCGCTGACGTCCGCCGCCGCGAAGATGATTTCCGCGTTGGAGACACGGTAGTCCTCGATGAAGACCACCTTCAGCTTGCCGCCGATGCGCGTATCGTTGTTGATGAGGTCGGCTACGTTGTTGATCAGCTTCACGGTCAGCTTGGCCAGCTGATAGCCGGACGATGCCTTGCCGCCGAAGATGAAGGTTCGCGGCACGATCGGGCGGTCCGGGAAATCGGACAGCTTGTTGTAGAGGTACATCACGTGGAGGATGTTTAAGAGCTGCCGCTTGTATTCGTGCATCCGCTTCACCTGGACGTCGAAGATCGAGTCCGGATCCACCAGCACGCCGTTGTTTTCCCGGATATATTCGGCGAGCCGCACCTTGTTCTGATACTTGATGTGCCGGAATTCCTCCCGCGCCGCCGGATCGTCCGCCAGAGGGATCAGCTTCTCCATCTGCTTAAGGTCCGTGATCCAGCCGTCCCCGATCTTTTCCGTGACCCAGGCCGCCTGGAGAGGATTCCCGTGCAGCAGGAAGCGCCGCTGGGTGATCCCGTTCGTCTTGTTGTTGAACTTCCAGGGAGTCATCTCGTAGAAATCCTTCAGCACCTTGGTCTTCAGGATCTCTGTATGCAGCTGCGCCACGCCGTTGACCGAAAAGCTCCCGACGATGGCCAGATTCGCCATGCGTACGCGGCCGTCGTAGAGGATCGCCATGCTGCGGATCTTATCCTCGTTGCCGGGATAGAGCCGGCGGATCTCCTGCACGAAGCGGCGGTTGATCTCGTCGACGATCTGATACACCCGCGGCAGCAGGCGGGAGAAGAGGTCGATCGGCCACTGCTCCAGCGCTTCGGCCATGATCGTGTGGTTGGTGTAGGCGCAGCAATGCGTGGTGATCTCCCAGGCCTCGTCCCACTCCAGCCGGTAGTCATCCAGCAGGATGCGCATCAGTTCGGCCACGGTCACGGCCGGGTGCGTATCGTTCATCTGGAAGACCGCTTTTTCGGGGAGCCCATGGATGTCGTCGTGGCTCTCCATATATTTCTCCACCGCCCGCTGAAGGGTGGCGGAAACGAAGAAATACTGCTGCTTCAGCCGCAGTTCCTTGCCTTTGTAATGGTTGTCGTTCGGATAGAGGACCTTGCAGATGGTCTCTGCGGTGTCCTTTTCCAGCGCGGCCTGGGCGTAGTTGCCCTCCTCGAAGGAAGAAAGCTCCAGTTCCTCCAGCGGCTCCGCGCTCCAGATCCGCAGGGCGTTGATCACGCCGTTCCGGTAGCCGATGACCGGCATGTCGTAGGGGACGGCCATGACTGAGTAATAACCTTCGTGGATAAAATGCACCCGGCCGTTCTCGTCCAGCTCACCGCGGGTATAGCCCCCGAAATGGATCTCTTTCTTCCGGCTCTCGAGACGCACTTCGAAAGGATTGCCGTTCTTCAGCCAGTGATCCGGGACTTCCTTCTGGAAGCCGTTCTCGATCATCTGGCGGAACATGCCGTATTTGTAGCGGATCCCGCAGCCGATAGCCGGATACCCGAGGGTCGCCAGCGAATCCAGGAAGCAGGCCGCCAGCCGGCCGAGGCCGCCGTTGCCGAGTGCCCAGTCGCGTTCCTGATCCTCCAGCGCGTTGAGATCGAAGCCCAGCTCGTCCAGCACTTCCTTCACCGCCTGCTCCGCGCCGAGGTTGATCAGGTTGTTGCCGAGTGCGCGGCCCATCAGGAACTCCATGGACATGTAGTACAAGATCTTCCGGTCCTGTGCGACCATCTCCCGCTGGGTCTCGTTCCAGGCGTCGATGAACTGCTCCTTGAGAGCCAGGCCGAGCACACGGAAGATCTGCTCTTCGCTCGCGTTCCGGAGGTCCTCCACGCGCTCCAGTTTGATCAGTTCGCCCATACGGGCTTTCAGTTCGTCTTTATCAATGTGAAAGGGCTTCATCAGGCCTCCTTTTCCACGCCGAGCGTGATCGTTTCCCCGTTCAGGTTCCATTCTTTCCGGTAGCCCCGGACGCCGCCCTCCGCGAGGGTCTTCGCCAGGACTTCCTGTTTGATCTCCGCCGCGAAGCGGCCGAAGATCTCCGCGAGCTTCTCATTGCCGGCATAGCTCAGGCGGATGCGGTCGGTCACCTCGAAGCCGGCCTCCTTGCGCATGGTCTGCACCTTGCTGACCAGCTCGCGGACGAAGCCCTCCTCGATCAGTTCCTGCGTCAGCTTCGTGTCCAGAACGACGGTGATTTCCCCGTCCTGAACCGCCGAAAAGCCTTCCTTCTGCGCGGTATCGATCAGCAG
>JAEEGL016294975.1_pt1 | contig 24433 bp, 16 predicted proteins | sample 9134231 | NCBI WGS metagenome assembly JAEEGL01 (sample SAMN16246548, study PRJNA631951) | gut metagenome | biome: gut microbiome; feature: rumen; material: fiber-attached | host: Bos | place: Iran: Karaj | collected 2018-10
ACTGTAAAACAAATCCCCCACACTTCACACAACCTTCACACAGTTTTGCTCAATTCTCCGGAATAGCCAATGCTATAATTCAAGCGGCATAAGGAAGCGCTGTTCCGATCAGGAATTAATGCGCTGAATGGAATCAGCGCTTCCCGAGGTGCCGGTAAAAACAGAATTTTATTTATTAACGATTAGTCGTTCTGATATAGAAAACAGCCTTTATATAAAAGGCCTGACAGGGAGAGGTAACATGAGACATCCTATTAAAAAGTTCGGGACTGCCGCTATGGCAGTTTCTTTATTTTTGTGCGTTTTTCCGTGCGGATGCACGAAGAAAAACGATAAGAAAACTGCAATAACGGATGAGGCCGGTCTTGTCTTAAGCGGAACGATGCCGGGATCACTTCCTGAAGGATTATCATGGTATGACTTCGAAGAGAGCGCTGAGGTATTCGATCAGATTGCATCGAAGATCGGCGAGTACTATGTTACTGACATAAAGGTGCATAACGGCCGCACCTGGGCTTTCGTCGATGAATATAATGTTGAAAGACCATTGCAGCATATCATGTCATTTGATAAAGACGGCCTGATGATAACTGACTCTGTAATAGACAGGGAATCAGGAAATGACATAAGTCTTGAATCGCTCATTGCAGGTGATCGGCTTTATCTTGAGGGATACGACTTTTCGAAGGACAGCAACGTGCTTTTTGCCGTTGATGAGACTACGGGAAAGGCTGTTCCTGACAGCAGGATAAGCCTGTCGGAATTCATCTCACGTGACGATTATATCCATTCATGTGCATTCGCAGGAGACGACCTTGCACTACTGGTGATAGGCAGTTCTTCCTACTGCGTAAAAACCGTTGACATCAAGAGCGGAAATGTAAAGAAAAACATTGATATCAAAGACGTTCAGAAGAACTTCAATATCCAGTATTTCGAAGGTTTTATGGCAGCAGGTTCCGGCAAGGTCATCTTATGGGGAAATACGTCCATGAACATGTATTTCGGACAGATAAGATATATCGTTCTGGATCTTGTTACAGAACAGGTCGGAGCACTTGACGAGTATGAATTCATTAACATTCCTCTGCGCAATCTGTCTTCCTTTGACGGAACTCTTGTAAGCACTACGGATACGGGCCTTTATAAGATCGATCTTGATAATGGTTCATGCGAACTTATGATGTCTTTCAACTTAAGTAACTGCAACAGATTTCTTGTGAACAACTCAGAACTCACGTATTTTGATGATGACATGATGGTGTTCTATTATTCTTCAAGGACAGCATCCGCCGGACAGCTGCAAAACGCCCTTTGTACGTTCACAAGATCTGATTCTTATCCCGCTGCGGACAAAAAGATACTGACTGTCGCATCCACGGAAGATCTGGATTACGGCATCTCCGAAGCAATAATGAAGTTCAATGAACAGAGCGATTCCTCGTATATCCTTTTCGACGGAAGGTATAAAGCAAATACCAACATCGATTATTCCAATACAGACAGCACTGATACTGCCGCTCTCAGTTCTCTCGGAGCATATGCATCGGTATCTGACCGTCTCGCAATGGATATCACTTCAGGAAACGGTCCGGATATCATCATCACAAGCGGTGCGAACGAACAGCTCTCGAACAGCGATTATTTCATCGATCTCTCGGAATTTATCAAAAGTGAGAGCGGGATAAACAAGGATGAATATTTCATGAATGTCTTTGAAGCCTCCAAGTACAACGGATTACTTTACCAGCTGCCCATCGGCTTTTATGTCGACGGATTTATCGGTACGGAGGAATACTTCGGCGGCAAAAACGGACTGGCTTTTGACGAGTATCTTGATATGGTCGGCAGCGTCTGCAACGGTTCGGATCCTCTCTACGATCATCAGCTCTCATACTCAAGAACCAAAGTCGCGACCACGCTCTTTGCCAATATGAACGAATTGTTCATAAAGGACGGAAAGATCGACGTCAGAAACGAAGCATTCAGGGCTATTCTCGACTACTGCAAAGACCTTCCCGCAAGATCTTACACAGAAGACATGGACCTTTATACCGATGCGGAGGATTTCTATTACGGAGCTGACAAAATGCCTGTTAAACCCTGCAGGGTCAACGGTTTCTACGATTTCGAACTTTATGCCGGCAGCCACGAAAATGTCACTTTGTGCGGCTATCCTTCGGTAGATGGAAGAACTGCATCTGTCGGTTCAGACATTGCCTTATCAATTTCTGCTCAAAGTGAGGATCCTGCCTCATGCAAAGAGTTCCTGAAGATCCTGCTCTCCGATGATATCCAGCGCACTCTCGAGATAAACATCCCTGTCAGCAGAAAGTGTGCAAAGGACCTTTTCCTTGATGAGATAAGATCGCATAATTCGTCGGTCGACGAAGGCTATAACGATTCTGTTTTCGCAGGACATAGCAAGAAGATAGACGAATCTCTTGCCGGAAGATATATCGACCAGTTGTCCGCGGCATCCACATCCTGCTTCGTGTATAACAGCATCTCGATGATCATATACGAAGAGATCCCGGCATATTTCGAAGGTCAGAAGTCTTTTGACGATGTCGCTGATACCATCAACGACAGGGCACAGACCGTATTGAACGAAAGAAAGTAATCGTCTTCTTTTGCGGACATTTTTATATCCAACCGCTCGAAAAAGGGGCTTGTTCATATTATTTGATAGAAATAATCTTTCCCACGGACCATAATGGAAAGATCAGGCATTAATCTGATCTTTACGGAGGTATCCTTATGTTGCGCAAGTTACGTCCTTTATTCGTGGTCTTATTAGCGGTTATCTTTATTACCAACAGTGTGTCTGCAGCAACGATAAAGTCATACAGCATGACTTATTACGTTGATAACGAAGCTTCAAGATCAATGCTCCAGATGATCAACGACTGGAGAACAAGCGGAACTGCATGGTACTGGGAAGAGGGAGATTCCGTAAAACACCAGTGCGGCAAGCTCTCTGCCTACACATACGATTACAATCTGGAACAGATCGCACTGCAGAGAGCATATGAGGCAGCAGTAAGCTTCAGTCATACAAGACCTGACGGCACCGATTGTTTCACATGTAAATACAACAGCACAAAATCATATGGCGAATGTATCTGTTTCGGAAGTCCGACGGCACAGGATGCATTCGAACTCTGGCAGGAGGAAGATTACGGCTACGATGAGCAGGGCCACAGAAGGGCCATGCTCGACAAAGACTATAAGGCTATCGGTATAGCTCACGTAGTGCTGGACGATACGCATTACTGGGTACAGGAATACGGTTTTTCCAACAGCGGCGCATCAACTACAACAGCGATAAAAGGCAATAAGACAGGAACCGTTGCCATGGATGTCTCACAGGCGACTTTCTATATCTACGAGGAATCCTATATCAGCAACATGACTTATGGAGCTACCCAGACTCTGCCTGCCGTCAAAGGCGCTTATAAGCTGTCTTCCACATACGGCAGTGCCGGTCTGACGGTCCCTGACAGCGAACTGACGAATGTTACCTGGACATCGAGCAACCAATCCGTTATCAAAGTTGAAAATAACAAGACACTCCGGGCTGTGGGAGCGGGAAGCTGCACTTTAACGGCAAATGCCACGTTTGGCGGAAAGACCTACACGATAAGCATGAACAAGAGCGTATCAAAGATACAACTGTCTAATTCCGGTATAACCGCAACCGTTCCTTCATGTTATTTCAGTCTTAACGGAAACACTCCGAAGCCCGTCCTGACTTACAATGGCACTACACTCGTTGAAGGCACGGATTACGACATCACAAGTTATTCATATAACACAAGCGTAACAAAGAGCGCCTCCGTAAAAGTTACGGGCAAAGGAAATTTCTCCGGAACGAAGAGCATCACTTTTGAGATAATGGCATACGATATAAACAACTGCACATTATCTTCTATCCCGTCAGCAACTTACACGGGGAATGCCATCACCCCATCAGTAACTCTTACACAGAACGGAAAGACCCTGACGCAGGGAACGCATTTTACCGTGAGCTGCACCAATAACACCAATCCCGGAACAGCAACGGTCACTATCACCGGAAAAGTTAATTTCACAGGCGAAAGGACATCGACTTTCACGATCTCAAAACAATCGGTAAATAATCTGACGATAAGTTCGATCTCAGACCAGAAATATACCGGAAGTGCGATAACTCCGTCCGTTACCGTAAAGAACGGATCAAAGACTCTCGTAAAAGATACGGATTATACGATCACATACTCGAATAACATCGAACCCGGAACGGCTTCTGCCACGATCACATGCAAAGGCAACTATACAGGCTCCAAGACAGTAAACTTTACTATCATTCCTAAGCAGATGTCAGAAGTCTCATGTTCTTATACAAGCACTTTTTACTACACCGGTTCACGCATCACTCCGGACGTGACAGTAAAGAGCGGATCTTACGTGCTTACTGAAGGAACTGATTATACTGTCAGCTATTCCAACAATACCAATGTCGGGACGGCCAAGATAACTCTGACAGGTATCGGAACACACTTTACGGGCACAAAGGATCTTACCTTCCAGATCAAGCCCATAACGGTCTCCATGGCAACTTTCACAGTAACGGGAACTTATACATACACAGGTTCTGCGATCACCCCGTCATTTACTCTGAAGTATGGTGATATCACGTTCAAAGAAGGTGTTGACTATAGTGTCACATACTCCAACAACATAGAGCCCGGCAGCGGAGAAGCAAGTATTACGGGCATCAGCACGATACTTACCGGAACTGCTAAGAAGTATTTTTCGATAGGCCGCATAAGCATCAGTTCACTGACCGTTGATGCTGTTCCTTCACAGACCTACACGGGTTCGGCAATAGAACCTGACGTGGTAATAAAGGACGGATCCAAAACTCTGGTCAAGGGTACGGATTACACTCTCTCTTATTACAACAACACTTCAGTCACCGGTTCTGCCCGCATTACCATAACAGGTATCAATCACTATACCGGTACGAGATACGAATACTTTTCGATCGTTGCGAAATCGATATCCGATGCTTCAGTTAATGCCGTCTCCGCGCAGACATATACAGGTTCTGCGATCAAGCCGCAGGTGACGGTAAAGTACAACGGAACAACACTGACACTGAATACTGATTACACAGTTTCTTACTCCAATAACACTAATGCCGGAACAGCAAAGATCGTAATAACCGGCAAAGGCACGTATTCAGGTTCTAAAACAGTGAACTTCACCATTAATGCAAAATCAATAAGCTCTGCGACGGTTTCTTCCATAGCGGATCAGGCTTATACGGGATCTGCCGTTAAACCTGCGGTTACTGTTACTGACGGTTCAAAGACACTAGTATCCGGAACTGACTATACTGTCTCATACTCCAATAATGTAAATGTCGGCACGGCTGAAGCAACCATTACCGGCAAGGGCAATTATTCCGGAACAAAGACTGTTTCATTTAATATCACAGGCAGATCGATCAGCGGTGCTACTATCTCAGCAATTGCCGATCAGGTCTTCACCGGTTCAACGATCAAGCCGACGGTAACGGTCAAGTACAACGGCACTGCCCTGACGCTGAATACTGACTACACAGTCTCTTACTCAAACAATACAAACGCAGGCACAGCCAAAGTTACCGTTACGGGCAAAGGCAGTTATTCAGGCACAAAGACAGCTTCATTCAAGATCCTTCCGAACTCTTCCGAATTAACGGTTCTATCGATCGCAGACTGGACTTACACGGGTTCTGCTATAACTCCCGTGATCGCGGTCAAGGCAGGTTCAAAGACTCTTGTATCAGGAACTGATTATACTTACAGTTTCTCCGACAACATAAATGCGGGCACAGCTACTGTTACTGTTACGGGTAAGGGCAATTACTCCGGAACAGGAATCGGCACGTTTAAGATCGTGCCTAAAGCCATCAGCGGCATGACCATATCCTCCATTGAAGATCAGACATACACAGGTTCCCCGATAACACCTTCAGTCACTGTTACTGACGGCTCCAAGACACTTACAGAGGGAACCGATTACACTGTCACATACGCTAACAATATAGACGAGGGAACAGCTACGGTAAGCATTACGGGTATCGGCAATTACTCAAGGACAAGGTCTGTCACTTTCGTTATCGTAAGATCCTCTGAACCTGAAAAGCCGGATTACACATGGGAAAAGATCGACGGAAAATGGTATCTCTTCGACAAAAACGGCAGCAAGGTAACAGGTCTTGTTGAAGTATCCGGCTCCACCTACTACCTGGACACAACAGGCGTGATGCAGACAGGCTGGATTCAGCTCGAAGGCGACTGGTATTACTTTGCTCCGGGCGGCCAGAGACAGACCGGCTGGGTAAAGACCGGCGGCTCCTGGTACTATCTTGACGAAGACGGAAAGATGCTCAAGGACTGGCAGAAGATCGGCGGAGTATGGTACTTCCTGGGTCAGTCAGGAATCATGAGAACAGGCTGGCAGCAGATAGGCAATATCTGGTACTACTTCGAATCCTCCGGCGCGATGGTGACCGGCTGGAAGCAGATAAGCGGGAACTGGTATTACTTCGACGGATCAGGCGCCATGAAGACCGGATGGCTTAACACGGGCGGCAACTGGTACTATCTGAACAGCAGCGGATCCATGGCAACAGGCTGGGTTCAGAGCGGCGGAAAGTGGTACAGGTTCGGTTCAGACGGAGCAATGCTGTATTCAACTAGTGTTGAACTTAACAGCAAAATCTATGAGTTTGATGCAAACGGAGTCTGCACCAATCCATAAATATTTATTCGCTTAATATGAGAAGACCGGAGCTCTCTGCTGACTGCTCCGGTCTTTTTTATCTTTACACTCATTCCTCAATATTCACTATGCGCACGTAACGGTTCAATGCATATTCACCGTCATGGCATTCGCCCGGGAAATATGCGCTCATTTCGGCCGCTTTAGTAACACGTATCAGACCGCATTTGGTAAATATTTCAGATAGCTCTTTTCTGTCTTTTGGAGGACAGATCAATCCCGCTGTCTGAAGATGGCATCTTCCCTCATAAAGTGCCTTGCCGATCTCATTGCGCGGCAAAGGCTTAACAAGGACGTTGCACATCATGGGCGATAACTCGAGATTGCTGTCGGATGACATTATCACGCTGACGCCTTTGCCTCTTAAAACATTCTCTGACTTCTCTTCCTTATCCAGATATGCCATTAAACGCCTTGTATAGGCCGTCAGAGTGTCTCTGGCACGTATGCCTATCTCTTCTGTCGCATGCTCGTTCGCGGCTCTCTCAAGCAACGGGAGGAAGCGTTCCGCGAACGTGCGGATCTCATTCATATCAGAAGTATCAATATAGATCACCTGGCAGCTGCTGCAGAGAAGCTGCTTCGTGGTTGCTATGTGATCTGCAAGTCCTTTTAGTTCGCCTTCCGGATCAGTGATTTCATCGAGCTTTGAGATGTAGCAGAATCCAAGCTTTTGTCCCCACTCGATTATCTTAACGCCGGCAGGCGCAAGACCGCGCACGGCCTCAATAGCCATATCGCTTCCCCAGACACTGATGGCATTGCTCAGTTCAGCCATCCTGCGCATGCCCTGAATATCGGTCGATGCCGTATCGAAGACGTAGATAAAATCCTTCAGTTCGGGCTCGTATTCGATGAGCTGCATTATGAGCTTTAATGACAATCCGTTATCAGCTGACGGAAGTTTTAAGATGTTGATATTGCCGGTAAGAAGACCTTCAGCCAGTGAATATGCGGGAAGAAAATCCATGTTTCCGGCTGAGATATGGAACAGGACACCCAAAGGCATCTTCCTGACCCTGATTCGGGAAAATCCTCCGATCTGATCAGTCACATACTCTTCGGTATTTCCAAGTTCGGTACGAAGCTTCATGCGAAGATGTTCCTTTGAAAGCAGCACCATAGCCTGCTCTTTATATGAGTCAGCGATATCCTTCGGAAAAGCTGTCAGAAGATCATCGAATCTGCCCGCAAGAGTATCGATGCGGAGCTTGTCCACCGCTTCAATAACAACTTCAGGAGATAAAGTCTTGGTGGCAAGTATAACGGGTATGCGTTCCTTAAGTTCTGTCAGCAATCTTTCCTGCTCTGAGCTCTCGTATGTCTTACCGTCGAAAAGTATCATACCTTCACCCCCTTCAGGATATCTGCCGCGCCGGCAGCGCACGTCTTGATGTCATCGGGAGCAACGCGGCCTATTATCTCCAGATAAGGAGACTTGACACCGCAGGGGCATTCACTTCCGTCGTGAAGGATCCCCAGATCGTCTGTCATGACCGATAAGATCGGTGTCGCGGTACAGAGCGGGGAAATAAGATTAACAAGACCTGTCTTGCCGTTTTCTAAAGGCTCTAAAGTATCTGCATCTCTGATCACTATTTTGCTGTAAACAGGGACATGGAAGTGATGCGCCGGACATGCAGTATACAGTATCGGATGCTCGACAGCCCCGTAAAATTCCACGATATTTTCTTCTTCAACTCCCAGTGTCTTTTTGGCGAGCTTATAGAAAGTCTCTTTATCCGCAGCTTCCTGATAGAACTGCTTCCAGCCTCCACCCAGCATGATCTTCGAATCCTTTGGAAGCTTGAAAGACAATCCGCGCTCTTCAATTATCTTGAACAGGAAAAACGTGTATGAGGGGAATCCCATGAAACGGACGGGAGCTCTGCCCTTCTCATATTTCTTAAGTGCATTAATGATGCTGTCAAAATCAGGTTTATATCCGTCAGATGTATATTTCAGAATGAACTTGCGGCTGATTGCGGGAGCTAAAAAAGTCGTCAGATAAGCAGTTTTTGCAACAGCGGTCTTATTGGACCTGTGCGGCTTATATCCCATTACGATGTAACGGCACGGCTTCATGGAAAGGATAGAGTGATATCTCGTTATCTTTAACGACATCTTAAGAGCGGACCACAATGCTCCGAACTCAAAGCGCACATGACTCATGTGACCGCTCGTTCCGGACGAGGTCGCCATCACCATATAACGGCCCGATCTGAAATCGTGACGCTTCATCAGCATGGTCGGGATCACTGGAATATCTTCGGCTTTGGATATGTCTTCAGATGAATGAATGCCGAGATTATCCGCTATTTTTTTATAGTCATCACAGTGAGTGATCAGGTGATCGAAATTCTCTTTGCATGCACCTAAAAACAGCTCCGACTTCGAGCAGTCGTAAGGATCCTTGCTTGAAAAGAGTTTTCTGCGAAGCTTCATGACAAACACCCTATGTTAATCCAGGCCCATACTTCAACAGTGAGATTATAACACGGCAAGACAGATATTGTTTTCGCCATGGAACAGATGACCGCTTATCCTGCGGGAGTATATGTCCAGACAGAGTATCTCTGCGGCACAGTATGGATATAGCGGCCGCGCACACAGTATATGTCTTCACGGATCTTAAGGTTCCACCCCGGTCTTTCATTCAGATAGAATCCGCTCTCGCCATCCGCATAGTAATAAAGCCTGATCTCATGTGTAAGCGTCATCTCGAGAAGATTAACGAACAGTATGAATGCATCCCTATCCATCGGACGGTACATGAAAAGCACCGTATAATCGTTAAAATCAAGGCCGAATGCATCACCTTCGACTATCTCGACATTTCCGTAACCTGATGACCAGCTTCTTGCAACTTCCGCAACCTGGGGATTGATCTCCACTCCGGTGAACCTGCATGAATATCCCTTGCCCAAAAGATAAGCAAGGACACGTCCTTTTCCGCAGCCGATATCAATGAAGGAATCATCAGGCAACAGATCAAGATCCTTAAGGACGATATCAAGTCCCTGATAAGGCGCAGACTGGCTGCCGGTCGCACCGTGCGAACCTGTAAAAGGAGACGGGACGAACACTCCGAGTTCATTCCCGCAAAACTTCTTATCCCTTTTGTTGTCGAGCATGCAGGACAGTCTGAACGATAATGCTACAAACGGATTGACCACGTTATCTCTATCCCGATATCAGAGCCATTTTTTCTTCTTGAAGAAAAGAAGGCTCAGCACAACGATCGCAATACTGATAATGATCACTACAGGATAGCTCCATTCCCAGTTGAGTTCAGGCATATAACGGAAGTTCATTCCGTACCAGCCGACTATAAGTGTAAGCGGCATGAATATCGTTGTAACGACCGTAAGCACGGTCATGATCCGGTTCTGCTTGATGTCAAGATGAGCTTTGTAAAGGTCTCGGAGCTGCATCGTATAATCACGCAGAGACATTGAGGTATCGTGAAGTCTTGCCGCGCGGTCGATAAATAATCTGAAGTATCTCAGGTTCTCCTGCTTAAAGAAGTTGTTCTCGTTCTCCTGGAATTCCTGCGCAAGATCCATAAGCTGTTCGTAGTGGATCCTTAAGTAACGGATATCGCTCCTTATGTCATTAAGACGTCCTGACGGCAGGTTCTCATCCCCGTCAATGATCGACTGCTCCATAAGATCCAATTCGGTCTCATAGTTCTCCATAAGCCTCAGATCGTCTTTGACTATCTGATCCAGGAAATCATATAAGAACCTCTCAAGGCTCGGCAGCTTCCATTTCTTGGTGCGCTGTACACCCAGGATGATCTGCTCTGCAGTGTTGCCGTCATCGATGAATATGATTCCCTTCTCATCAAGCGCAAAAGCAAACTTGAGGTCATCTCCGGAAGGGTTCTTCCTGTCCGGAATAGCAAACGATCCGGTAAGAGAATCGTAGTTGACTTCAGCCTTGGTCAGGAAGATATCGGAAAGATCAAGATCCATATCAATTCCCATTCCGAAGCTGTCTTTATTCTTTGCCCATTCATCGGAAGTAAGGACCGCAACATATTGCTTTCCCGATTTCTTTATCTCATCCTGAGATACTTTTCTCAATGTCTCTTCGATCACAAAAAACACTTCAGCACACCCCTCCAGAAACTAATTATCCAATGCCGCCATTATAACATGCGATGAAAAAAGAAGTGACTCTGCCTTTACCACATTATAAAACCCGGGCAAGATGCCCGGGTCTAATACATAGGGGAGGGGTTTTGAAAACGTGTTAATCGTTCAACGTCCTTATCTTCACCCGCCAAGTTGAAATGAACCTGAAATATCAGAGCATCATTTCATATATTTTTGCACAGTCGTTTTCATCAAGCGTAACGAAGCCTGAGATCGAGCCTGTCCTTCCGTCACCATAGCAGAGATTCTTTACCAGAACCGGAATATCTTCCTTTTTGCCTCCGAGTTCACCCAAAGTCGAAGGCATGCCGATCGAGATAAGGAAATCCCTGAAAGCATCGATGCCTTCTTCAGCAGTCTCAACATCCCATACTCTTTGAGCAACCTGTGTAAAGCGGTCGATATCGTGATCCTTCACATACTTGAAAACCGCAGGCATAGTTACCGCAAGTCCCGCACCGTGAGCGCAGTCGTAAAGAGCAGACAGTTCATGCTCAATGTTATGGCTGTTCCAGTCCTGGGATCTTCCGACACCGCAGGAGTTCGTATGAGCCATAGTGCCTGCCCACATAATGTTAGCGCGTGCCTGGTAATCGTCAGGATCAGCGATAACCTTAGGTCCCTCGTTCTTCATGGTGATGAGCAGTGCTTCTATAAGTCTGTCCGTAACTTCAACATCTTTGGAATTAGTAAGATAACGCTCGTAGAGATGAGCCATGATGTCCGTGATACCGCATGCCGTCTGATAAGGAGGCAAAGTCTGAGTAAGTTCCGGATTAAGGATGCTGAACTTCGGGCGGATACCCTCGCCGCTTGCACCTCTCTTATACATCCCTTCTTCCTTAGTTATAACGGAATCGCCCGATCCTTCGCTGCCTGCTGCCGCGATAGTAAGAACTGTTCCTACGGGAAGTGCTTTTTCGATCGGTTTTCCGCAATAAAAATCCCAGAAATCACCGTCGTAAACAACACCTGCTGCAATAGCCTTGGATGAATCGATGGAGCTTCCTCCGCCTACCGCAAGAACAAAATCAACACCTTCTTTTTTGCAGAGATCGATACCTTCGTATACAAGTCCGCTTCTCGGATTGGGCTTTACGCCGCCAAGTTCAACATAAGCGATACCTGCTTCATCAAGAGAAGCTTTTACCCTGTCCAAAAGACCCGAACGGACTACGCTTCCGCCGCCGTAATGAATGAGGACTTTGGATCCTCCGAAAGCTTTTACCAGCTTGCCTGCTTCACTTTCGGTACCTTTGCCGAAAACGAATTTTGTGGGTGAGTAGAACGTAAAGTTTTCCATGGTCATCTCCTTGAATTATATTGTTGTCCGTAAATTTACTTTATGCTGTTTACGGCTTCTTTTAATGTCATTCCGGCAAAATCCTGTGCGTGGAAGATTCGGCCGTTGATACTGTTATCGACAAACGCACCTACAATAACGCCGGGAATGGCACTCTCGGGTGCATTGGGAGCATTGGGACCTCCGAGATCTGTCCGGCACCAGCCCGGATCTGCGAGGTTCATTGCAACACCTGTTCCTTCAAGTCTTGAAGCCATATCCTTTGTGATCTTATCAAGTGCTGCTTTCGCTGCGGAATAGCCTGCCTGCTCGGGTTCTTTATCGATACCGCTCGTCGTGTTTACAATGCGACCGAAACCTCTGCTGATCATCTTCGGAAGATAGTGATAGCAGATCATTGCAGGTGCGATAGTATTGACATTAAAACTTACCGTATAGTCTTCCGGAGGTGTCGAAAAATAATCCTTTCTGTAAGCGATCTGAAGTCCTGCATTATTGAGTATGACATCAACATCAACACCGAGTCTGTCTATGTCTTTGAGCATTTTTGAGACCGAAGCCATATCGTTCAGATCGGCTGCAAAAGAGTAGCAGAATGCTCCCATGTCAACCAGTTCACCTTCAAGTGAATCAGTATGCTTCAGATCCCTGCTCTGAAGTATCAGGTTGCAGCCCTGTTCTGCCATAGCTTTTGCTGCAAGTCTTCCGATACCTCTTGAAGCGCCTGTAATAAGTACCCATTTTCCCCTGAGATTGATCATTGTTTTTCTCCCTGTTTAAACGTAATAAACGTAGTTTTCTTTTCGCGGTGCCGGAGCCTTTACAGGCTCTGCCGCATAACCCAGTGCGCAGTGACCGATGCCTTCGTAATCACCCGTGATGCCGAGCTTTGAAAGGAAGTTTTTCCCGAATTCAGAGTCGAATTCCTCCTTGGCCCTGTGAATCCAGATACTTGATACGCCTAAGCTTTCTGCCGCATTCATGAGGTTGCCCATAACGAGTGATCCGTCGTAGATATATGTCGGAATGCTCCTTACTGCAAGAACTATCAGTATGACCGGAGCGCCGTAGAAAGGATCGAATCCCTCAGGCCAGCCTCCGATCTTACGGTTAGCTTCCGAGATGGCATCTCTTGCTTCTTTATCCGTAACAGCAATGATTATGGGGCTCTGCTTGCCCATGCCGGTCGCAGAATATGTGCCTGCTCTGATAATTGCCTTGAGGTCATCCTCATTAACCATGTCAGGCTTAAAACTTCTGCAGCTTCTTCTGGTCTCCAATACTTTTAATGTCTCGTTCATCTTACGGCACCTCCTTCATGCTCAAAGATATTCTCCGGCCCATGCCTTCAATTCTTCTTCAGAAGCTTTTGCTTTGAACCTCTTTCCTTCAACTGCTTTGGAACCTTTGGCAAGAGCACCTATGTTTTCCCCTGATCGGCCGATCCCGCTCGATCCGGACGTCGCAAAGGGAACTATGGTCTTGCCTGTAAAATCATAGCTTTCCGCAAATGTATCAATAACAGAAGGCTCCCTGTACCACCATACAGGGAAGCCTATGAAAACTACATCATACTGTGAAATATCTTCAACTTTGGAAGCGATCTCCGGCCTGGATGAAAGATCCTTCATCTCAACAGAACTTCTGCTTTTGGGATTCATCCAGTTAAGATCTGATTTGGTATAAGGGTCTGCAGGCACGATCTCGAAAAGATCCGCGCCTATTGCGTTTGCGAGCTTAACCGCTAGTTCTTTAGTTACTCCGCTTGCCGAGAAAAATGCGACCAGTGCTTTAGCCATATTATTACCCCCCCTGTAATTCTGATATGTAATATCTATTTTGCGGAATTACAGTAATGAAGTATATCACATGGCTTGTCTTTTTAAGTGCCAATCCTATCTTTTCGGTAGGGATTATCATCCGAGGCATCAAAACCCGGGAGCAGATACTCTTCTTTCATGTACTCATGAACGTCAACATCAAGAAAATAGTTGCAGAAAACTATCGCACAGTATGTGATCTTCGTGTTGTCCGTTTTATCCTCGGGTATCATGGCATAGACAAATCCGCAGTATTCATCTGAATCCATCGCGACGATATCGTATCCCTCAGGCTCACCCGTAACGGTATAGATGCCTTCATAATCCTCGACACCGATCGCCTCAAGTCTTGCGATCTCCGCATCATATGCATCTCCATAATCCAGAGTCATATAAACGATGTACTGGGGATCCCAGGGGTTATAGTACGTCAGCTGGAATTCGCCGGCGGGAACATCGATCGTCTCAGGGAAGATATCGAATATCGGCTGTTTCCCCATGCTGTATTCAGTATTGATCTCCTTACTGTGGATATATGTGTTGTATTCCGAGGTATCGTTCGTAACCTTGACCTTCGCGCTGTAAAAGCTCAATGCGAACATTCCTACCACAAGAAAACCTCCGAGCACAACGTGTGTTACTGCCGCAAGCAGCACTATGGTCAAAACCCTTATTGTGATCACGAGCTTTCTGTGCCTGCTGATCTTCTTTAAGATCCCTGTCACATATAACGTGATTATCGACATCGCAACAAATGCAAAGAATGTCAATAATATCGCCAGTGATCTTCTGAGATCCGGATCCGTCACATCGTAACCCAGTATCTGCAGGATCAATGCGGTCATTGTTATTATTACTCCTGCTATCCCCGCTATCTGCACGCCCCTTAACATGCGGTCCTTCTCATTGCCCGCATAGGTCGCCATCTTCTCCGCGACCTCTCTTGTCTCTTTATCCATCATCTCGCTTTTCCTTTCCCCGTCTATGATCTCTCTTACGTCGACATCATAGAAATCGGCTATCTCGACCAATAATGAGATATCAGGAAGATTGGTTCCCGTCTCCCATCTTGATACAGACCTGTTGCTGACGTTGAACTGCTTAGCCAGCTGCTCCTGGGTAAGCTTTTTCTCATTGCGCAAGGTCTTAAGAAATTTTCCGATCTTCTTCTGATCCAAGACCCAAAACCTCCTTTCGTTCACCGTCAGGATAATCCCGCACCCCTGAAAAGAACACGACACAAAGCGAGAAATGGCGTGTTTCCGGGTATTTGGACACGGTGTGTCCGGTTCTACGGAAATATTATATTACGAATAATATCCAAATTCGTCCGTCTTCTGCAGGCTTCAGTTTGTATACAAATATTTTTGATTTCCCGAGAAACATATATTATTATGTTTTGCATGGAATAAGAACTAAATATTTTGGGGGGTAGATTATGGCAACGTTATGCAAAAACTGCAGCCATGCTCTGGTTTTCGATCCGACCACACAAAGACTGGTCTGTTCGGCATGCGGCAGTTCATTTCTGGCAGAAGAAGTCGAAGCAGAATCCAAAGGTTACCGGCAGGATCTTAGAGCCGAATCAATGCAGGATGTCTATAACACTCAGGAAGAGAAGTTTATGGACTGTTATGTTTATACCTGCAGTGAGTGCGGCGGCGAGATCATAATCAACGGAACGGAAGCATCCACAACATGCGTATACTGCGGCAACTCAAATGTCGTTTTCAGCAGGATCTCAAAACAGAAATGCCCTGAGTTCGTGCTTCCTTTTTCGATAACAAAGGAAAAGGCAATTGAACTCGTACATAAGAAGATCGATAAGGGTATCTTTATCCCGAAAGAGATAAAGCATTTTACCGTCGACTGCATCAGGGGCATCTATATTCCGTACTGGATCGTGAATGCATCTTATACAGATGCGGTCGTGATCAGGGGCAGGGTCAAGAGCGGAAAGAACTCCGTAACCAGATACTTCGGACGCGCAGGCAGCATGAACCTGAGTAATTTTCCCGTTGACGCTTCCCGCGCACTGTCAGATGAGAGCAGTTCAAAACTTGAACCGTTCGAGTTAACACGTCTGAAGCCCTTTGATGAGGACTATCTTGCAGGTTTTTATTCAAACATATCGGATGTAACCTACAGTGATCTCCGCTACGCAACTCTTCACAGAGCCCAGGAATACTTTAATGAAGAAGCGATCAAAGATGTCCGTGCACGTTCCAAGAAAGTCATATCATCAAATCCGTCCGTCAAACTCGAGAATGATATGGTATATGCCATGCTTCCCGCATGGTTTATCACTTTCAAATACAAGGGCAAGCACAACACGATCCTCGTTAACGGAGACACAGGCAAAGTAGTATGCGGTCTTCCTTGGAACAAGCCGTTGTTCTACGGCGTTCTCATAGGTCTCGGGGTCATTGTTTCAATCGCTTCTTTCTTTATATTCAAGACAACACTGCCCTACGTTCTCGTATCGTCAGGAAGATCTTCCGGCGATAAGACAGACATCAGGCTCATCGTTCTCCTTGTGGCAGGCATTATCGCTCTTTTCTCGACGGGAATAGGTAAAGTCGTCAAAGTGATCAAGAACATAAACCTGACACAGGACAAGGCTATTTTCAACTTCACGAAGAAGAGACAGGGGTGACATCATGATCAATCTTATGGCATTTCTGTTAGCGACAGGTCTCGGATTCGGATTAGCATGCTGGATCTGCGGAACCATTCTCAACAAATCGAATAATATAGGTGACAGTATCGGCAGCGGCGATGAATACAGGGCATTCGTGACCTTCACCGCAAGAAGAGACCGCATATCAGGTTCCGAAAGAAATAATTTCAGTTCACTTTACGGGAAGCATCTTGATGACCCTTATCTGCAGCCCGGCGGAAACGAAAAAGTCAGAAGGCTTTCACAGGAAGAATTAGACAGTTACAAATATAAAGCGCAAAAGAGAGAAACACTTCAGAATCAGGCTCTGAATTCGTATAATGAACCTGAAGACGAATTTGTTTTATGGCAGAAACAGCATACTGATACCGACATGACAGGAGTATTTAAGCCCTATAACGGAAACTAGATCTCCTTTATGGTAAAAGTATATATTTAACATTGTTACATCTGGGAAATTAGAGCTTTTAACCGGTTTTTGAGAGGGTTTCCAATGAGCAAAAAAGCAGTTGCAGCAGGCCATATCTGTCTCGATATCACACCGTCGATCACTAAGCAGACGTCATCAGATATCAGGGAGATCTTTGCTCCGGGCAGACTTATCAACGTCGGTGATGCCGATATTCACACAGGCGGATCGGTAGCCAATACCGGACTTGCCATGAAGATCCTGGGTGCGGACGTCACTCTTGCAGGAAAGATAGGATCAGATGATTTCGGTGACATGATCGTCTCCATTGCTTCCAAATACGGTGATGCTTCAGGTCTTATAAGAAGCGAAAACGATTCGACCTCTTATTCAGTCGTGCTTGCAGTCCCCGGCATCGACAGGATCTTCCTCCATAATCCCGGTGCGAACGACACCTTCTCTTCCGATGATCTTCCGATGGATAAGATCAGGGAAGCGGCACTTTTCCATTTCGGCTACCCGCCGCTCATGAAGCGCATTTACGAAGATAACGGCAGTGAGCTGGTAAAGATAATGCAAACGGTGCAGGATGCGGGAGCTGCCACAAGCCTTGATCTTGCAGCGATCGATCCAGATACGCCTGCAGGCAGAGCTGACTGGAATACTATCCTCTCAAACGTACTGCCTTACGTCGACATCTTCGTCCCGAGCGTTGAAGAACTCATGTACATGCTGGACAGGGCAAAATACGATTCATTAAGATCTGACCATCCCGGACGCGATCTGACAGAGATCATCGATCTTGAACACGACATCATCCCTCTCGGCAGGAAGTGCCTTGATATGGGAGCTAAGATCGTGCTTATAAAATGCGGAGTGCCCGGAATGTATTACTGTACCGCGCCTTCCGGATCTGTCGAAAAGATCTCACCAAGGCTTGAACTCGATACCGCATCGTGGGCTGACAAAAGCGGATTTGAGAAAAGCTTTGTGCCGGATAAAGTCCTGTCCGGAACAGGTTCGGGAGATACGAGCGTTGCAGCTTTCCTGACTTCTATCCTTAACGGCTGCACTCCTGAGCAGAGCGTCCGCTACGCAGCCGCGACCGGTGCATGCTGTGTCTCAGCCTACGATGCACTGAGCGGTCTTCTAAGCTTCAAACAGATAGATAAGAAGATCTCTGAAGGTTGGGAAAAGATATAAATCCCTATCCTCTGAAAAGATCTGATCAACTCAAAAGAAAACGGCCCCAAATGAAATGTCCTTTGAGGCCGTTATTATTCGGAGCCTGTTAAAACAGATCAATAAGGATTTGTGCACCTGCCGTCCTGATCGAAGTAATATACCTTGCCGTCGATGGAAAGTTCAACATCATATGCCATACAGCCTGTCTCATCAAGGTAATACCACGTGCCGCTGGAGTTATGCCAGCCGGTCTTCATCTCGCCGGTGTCCTTGAAATAGTACCAGTCACTACCGCTTTTTCTCCAGCCCGTGATCATGTGACCGTCGGATTCAAGGTAGTACCACTTATCATTGATCAACTGCCATCCTGTCTGCATTGCACCGCTTGCACTGAAGTAATACCAGAGGTTATTGATCTTCTGCCAGCCGGTCCTCATGGATCCGTTCTCACCGAAGTAATACCATGTTCCGCCGATCTTCTGCCAGTGCTTGACCATATAGCCGCTTCCGCAGAAATAGTACCATTCGCCGTCGATCAGCTGCCAGTACGTCATCATCTCGCCTTTTTCATTGAAGTAATACCAAAGGCCGTCGATCTTCTGCCAGAATAAAGCCGGGTAACCTCCCTCATCGAGGTAATACCAGACTCCGGCTTCTTCTCTCCATCCGGGTTCAACCTCATATGCGATCTCAAATGAAAGCATGAACGATCCGTAGAAGTTTCCTAATCCGATTACATCGATCTTGGCTGTTCCGATATTGATATTATCCCTGTAGATCAGCTTGTAATCCGTATCCTTGATCAAAGTCCTGCCTTTGAATGTCAGTTTGACACCCGGGGTCACTTCGTAACCTGTAAATCTCTGAGTGTAGATAGGAGATACTGTTACATCGTTAATGTCAGTTGAATAGATAGTAAAATGTGCATCCTTGTTACCGGTATAGTTTCCGATACCGATGACCGAGACCGTTCCGGGACCGATGTTTACGTTATCTGAATAACCGAGTGTGTAATCAACTCCGTAAACCAGGATCTTATCCCTGTCTCTTACAGTAACAGAAGGTTTGATCTGACCGCCGGTATAAGGCTCGTTTTCAGGCTGACTGACCTCAACAGCACCCATAGGACGAGGCTCTATCGTGAATTCCAAAGTCTTTGTGCCTGTAAAGTTGCCCTTGCCTGTTATGGTAACTGTTGCCGTTCCTGCATTGAAGTTGTCAGAATACGCGACTGTATAATCCTTAGTTGAGACAAGCCTCTTGCCGTTAAATGTCAAAGAACATCCGGGAGTAATGGCAACATTATCAAATTGCCTGTTAGTGATCTCGGAAGCAGTTACTTCTGAAAGCGGACATGCCTTGATATCAAACGTGATCTCTTTTGTTCCTGCATAATTGCCTGTGCCGGTAATTGTGATCGTTGCTGTTCCGGCATTGATGTTGTCAGAATACTCGACAGTGTAATCCGTATCTTCTTCCAATAACTTGGAACCGTCCTTCACGGTAAATGAAGGAGTGAACTCTGAACCGGTATAGGTCTGTGCAGGAATAGAACTTGCGGATGCTCCAGAAATATTCTTTCCTGAGATCGTGAATGTGACCGTCTTCGTGCCTGTGAAATTGCCCTTACCGGTTATGGTAATTGTTGCTGTTCCGGCATTGATATTATTTGAATAAGCGACTGTGTAGTCGGTATTCTTCACAAGCGTTTTACCGCCGTATGTCAGAGTGAGATCAGGAGTATGGGCAGAACCTGAATAAACCTGTGAACTGACAGTTGATGCAGCCGCATCAGAGATAGATCTTGCGTTGATGGCAAAAGTAACTTTCTTTGTGCCTGTGAAGTTGCCCTTACCCGTTACGGTGATCGTAGCCGTGCCGGCTGTGATATTGCTTGAGTAAGCAACTGTGTAGTCTGTATCCTTCACAAGAGTCTTTCCGTTATACGTCAGGGTAACACCGGGAGTTTGAGCAGTACCTGTATATGTCTGAGCTGCAACAGTTGATGCGGTTGCAGAAGCTATGTCTCTTGCATTGATGGCAAAGGTCATCTTCTTGCTTCCCGTATAGCTTCCCTTACCTGTGATCGTGACCGTAGCAGTTCCTTTGTTTATGTTATTCGAATATGCCAGTGTGTAATCCGTGCCTGATACAAGAGTCTTTGAACCGTCCTTTATCGTAACGGAAGGCTTGATCTCGGAACCTGTATAGGTCTGTGCGGCGATACCGGTAAATGTAAGACCGGAGATATCCTTTGTTGCAGGGTTCACGGTGATCTTTACGCTGTTGCTCAATGTGCTGATGCAGTTTCCGGGATACTTGGTATTCACAGCGCGGACACGGAGTGTGTATGTTCCGGTGGATGAGATCGTGATCGACTTTGAAAGAGATGTCGTTGAATAAGTATTTACGACCGTACCGCTGCTGTTAAGAACTTCAACGGTATAAGATCTCTTGTCATAATGCTCGTCCTTCAGTGCGGAAGCAGTCCATGAAAGACTGATCGACTGATTCACGATAGCAGATGCCGGCGCTGTCAGGGTCGGTGCCGCAGGAGCACCAGGTCTTGAATAGGTGTGATTGTCATGTGAGAGATAGTAGACCTGGATCGTCTGGGCAGCGGTATTATTCTCTTTCCACAGCTCGATATTCGTTCCTGCAGTCGTCTTTCCGTCTGTGCAGTCGAGGACCAGATCACAGTACGATGCGCGGATGATGTATCCGGGACCGTATTCTCCTGCGCGCTCGTACAATACCCATTTCTGATTGCTGCCGCTGTTGGTCTTATATACTTCTACATTTGTTCCCGCTGCAGTACCTGAATTATGGGCATCGAGCGACATTGATGTTCCGTCGTTATACGCATTGTTAAATGAATACGTTCCGTCTGAATTCTTGTTGATATACCAGATCTGCTTGGGATCGAAAGAATCATTGCCGCCGGAGGCGATCTGAACGTTACTGTTGCCGTTTTCGAGATGCTTCCAGTCGTCATACTGGATCAGGTAAACATGTCCGGAAGGAAGTGAAGTTGTCTTTTTTGCAATTACATAGATCGAAAACTTCTGGGCATTTGATCCGTTATATTCCCACAACTGGACATTGGTGCCTGCAGAGGAGTATCCGCCGTTGCAGTCCAGGAACTTACTGCAATGCGCGGCTTTCAGCGAATACCCGTCACCGTTGCGGTAGATGGTCCACTGCTGATTTGAGCCTCCGACATATTCTTTATATGTGTACACATTGGTACCGTTATCGGTACCTGCCGCATAGGCATCAAGACATGAACCGTCCTTGCAGTTATAGATAACATAGTTGTTGTTTGACTGTCTTACAAATCTCCAGATCTGCCCGGAGTTAGTGTTCAGGTTTCCGCCCGAAGCGATCTGCACGTTGTTGTTTGAACCTTCAGACTCAAGATGCTTCCAAGCGGAAGTTCCGTCGCTGTTGTTCATCATAATGAGATAAGCATAGAATTCATCGATCTCACTCCACTGTGAGCCGGGAGTGGCACCGGTAGGATCTATAGGACGAAGGACACATATAATCTGCGCACCGGAACGGGTAAACATAGAGCCTGAACCACTGCGGGTAAATGTATATTCGGTGACAGGACTTGTAGCAGATGAATACTTGCCACCTTGGTGAGTATTACCTTCAGATGCAACAAAACTGTTATCATTATTTACTTTTACAATGATACCAATATGATCTGGACCATAATAATCATTATCACTAGATGAAGTCCAGTCTAATGTAAATACATCTCCTACTCTTGGAACATACTGACTCCAGTTGGATGTGGCACTTCCTTCGTGATATACACCATCATCACCGGTACCATGCCAATCATGCCAACAGAAAAAGTCAGCAAACCCATCGCCGTGAGTATCCGATAAAGTATAAGAACCATTCATTTTGTCATATCTAAAATAATCGGAATAATTTGAATATCCACATCTTTCATATGCGTTTTTAAGCACATAACGGGCATAGTAACCACACCATTCACCCGATAGCCCTAATTGACTTCTCGTTTTTCCCTTTGATTCTGCGGCAACACTTACTATCGCCTGCTGCAGCTGAGAATCGGCATTGACAGTTTTCGTTCCCAAAGGACTAATTATCAGGAACGATAATGTAAGGGCGAGTGTGAGCAGAAAGGATACGGTTCGTTTGAAAGGAGTTTGCTTTTCCATCTTAATACCTCTGGCAAAAAGTTTTTCTTCGGACCGGGCATATCATCCGGTCAAAGATAAAGCACATTTATATCTTTTGATTTTACCACCGTTTGAAAAGAATGCTCGCTCATCGACTGACATAATTGTTCAATAAACTTAATGTTCATTTTCGACGCGACAACAGTTCTTAAGATGTGCACGCCGGAGTACGGAAATTCAAGAAAAACCGTACTCAAAATTGCACTTTCCAGAAAAATGCACTTCAGAGTACGGAAATAAGCCCAAAAACCGTACTCTATCGTGCACATCGTATAGGACGGGAATAAAAAGGCCCCAAAGGAATGTCCTTTGAGGCCGGAATTATTTTCGAGCTGTAAAAGGAAGATCAGTCATCGATAGACTTATCCGTAGCTCTCTTGTAGATAGCTTCGACTTCCTTGCCGGGTGCCTTGGTAACGACTGTGACTACAACTGCAACGATAAGGCCAAAGATGAAGCCCGGAACGATCTCGTAGATACCTGTGTCAGTAACTGCGGGAGTCGTGATCGTACTAGTGAAGCAGAGGAGCCATGTGATGTCGGCAACTGCGCCGGCGATGATGCCTGCAACTGCACCTGCGTAGTTAAAGCGTTTCCAGAACAGTGAGAGGATAACGACAGGTCCGAAGGACGCACCGAAAAGGCCCCATGCGTTCTCAACCATGTTCATGATGTCTGCAGCCCAGGACTTCTCATTATCAAGTCCGATACGTGCGATGAAGAAAGCAACTACTGCAACAACTAAAACGACGATACGGCCTAGCCAGAGCATCTCCTTGTCGGAAGCCTTGTCCTTGCGGATGAGGGGCTTATAGATATCGCTCGTAAAAGCAGAAGAAGCAACGAGGAGCTGGGAGTCGGCAGTGGACATTGCGGCAGCAATGATAGCTGATAAAAGAATGCCTGCGATGAAGCCCGGGAAGATATCGCATACGACTTCAATGAAGATCCTCTTGCGTCCGTCAGGCAGAAGCATCTCTGCAAGAGCTGTACCGTTAGTCATGAGGTATGTTCTTCCGAGATAAGCGATAACAGCTGCAGCGCCGAGAGTAAGGATTACCCAGATGATGGCAACTGTAGCCGATTTCTTGATCTGTGAAGGCTTTTCGATAGACATGAAGCGGACGAGGATGTGAGGCATACCAAAGTAGCCTAAGCCCCAGCCTAAACCTGTTACGATATCCTGCCAGGGAACCGTGAAAGGATTTATGCCGAATGCGGTAACTTCCTCATTGAATGCACCGTAGTAAGATGCATCGAAATGACCAACTGCATCCATAACGATCGGAACCGCAAGAAGGGCAATGAGCATCATGAGGCCCTGGAAGAAGTCAGTCCAGCATACTGCCTTGTAGCCGCCAAGGAATGTATAGATGAGGATCAGCACTGCGAAGATGATCATGGCAAGATGCTGATGTTCTGCAAACCAGGGAAGAACCGAAGCGAATACTGTCGTGCCTGCAACGAATGCGGAAGCAACATAAACAGTAAAGCTGATAAGGAAGATGATCGCGCATACAACCTTCAATACAGAACTCTGGCTTGCGAATCTGTTTGTGAGATACTGAGGGAGCGTTATCGAGTCACCTGAAGCCTTTGAAAAACGGCGAAGCCTTGTGGCTACGAAGATCCAGTTGGCTGCTGTTCCTAATGCCAAACCGATACCGATCCAAACCTGTCCCATGCCGAACGCAAAAAGCGAACCGGGGAAACCCATCAAAAGCCAGCCGCTCATGTCTGATGCCTGCGCACTCATCGCAGTAACAAAAGGACCCATGTGACGACCGCCCAGGAAATACTCTTTCTCGTCCCCGCCCTTACTCTTGATGAAGAAGTAGAT
>JAEEGL016766537.1_pt1 | contig 24432 bp, 18 predicted proteins | sample 9134231 | NCBI WGS metagenome assembly JAEEGL01 (sample SAMN16246548, study PRJNA631951) | gut metagenome | biome: gut microbiome; feature: rumen; material: fiber-attached | host: Bos | place: Iran: Karaj | collected 2018-10
ACTTCAGCAGATAGTTGATGAGTGGAGCGCACAGTCAGGCGTTAAGGCTACTATTCAGGTAGTAGACTGGAACAACTACTGGACACTTCTTGAAGCAGGCGCTACAGGCGGAGAGCTTCCTGACGTATTCTGGATGCACTCAAACGTAGCTCAGAAATACATGGAGAACGATCAGCTTCTTGATCTTACAGACAAGATTGCAGCAAGCGACAAGATCGATCTTAGCAACTACTACGAAGGTATCGTTAAGCTCTACCAGTCAGAGGGCAAGCAGTACGCAGTACCTAAGGATATTGATACCATAGCTCTTTGGTACAACAAGACCATCTTTGATGAGATGGGTGTTCCTTATCCAGATGATACATGGACATGGAAAGATTTTGCTGAAAATGCCAAGAAGCTTACAAATGCTGATCACTGGGGATATGCAATTGCTCCAGGTAACAACCAGGAAGGCTACTACAACACAATCTATTCTTATGGCGGATATGTAATCAGCGAAGACAAGAAGACATCCGGAATGGATGATCCTAAGACTATCGAAGCAGTTAAGCTCTTTACAGACATGATCGCTGACGGCTCCTGCCCGGATCTTGCAACAGTTTCTGAGACAGCTCCTAACGAGCTCCTTCAGGCCGGCAAGGTAGCTATGTCTATCAATGGTTCATGGATGCTAGCAGGATATCGTGACAACGAATACACAGCAGCAAACTGCGACGTAGCAGTTCTTCCATACACAAATGATCCTTCAGATCGTGTATCTATCTACAACGGACTTGGATGGGCAGCAGCAGCTAATACTAAGAATCCAGATGCAGCTTGGTCACTTATCGAGTACCTCACATCCAAGGAAGGCCAGCTCAAGCAGGCAGAGCTTGGTGTAACAATGTCAGCTTACAAGGGAACATCAGATGCATGGGTTAACTCAGTACCTGCATTCCATCTTGATGGCCACATGAAGATGCTTGATGCTAAGCTTGTATTCAGACCTTACTCAAGAGATACAACAGTTTGGGAAGACATGATGATCGAGAAGCTTCAGGATGCATGGACAGGTGAGAAGCCTGTAGATGAAGTCTGCAAAGACATCGCAGCTGAGATGAACGCTGATCTTGCAGAAGAGTAATACTCACTTAGACTATTTAAAATGATAAAATAGAAAGGGTGCGCTCAGGGAAATGCTCCCTGGGCGCATTTTTAATCTACTTCAAAACAAGTTTTAAGGAGAAACCCGTGAAGAAGTTAACATCAAGACAGAAAAGTGAATTTATTTGGGGATGGCTATTCATTCTTCCGACTATGCTTGGACTTTTTGTGCTGAACATCTATCCGATGATCGACACCATCAGGCAGAGCTTCTATAAGACGGGGGATTTTGGTAAGGGAAACAAGTTTGTTGGGCTTGCCAATTACCAGAAGGTCCTTGGGGATGGAGAAATATGGCAGACACTGTGGAACACAGTCAAATACGCCATTGTGGAGGTTCCACTTTCTTTGGTGATAGCTCTTTTGCTGGCAGTTCTGCTAAATAAAAAATTAAAGGGAAGAGATGTGTTCAGGACCATATTCTTCCTGCCTATGGTAGTTGCTCCTGCAGCTATAGCCATGGTATGGAAGTGGCTTTACAACTCTAATTTTGGTCTTATAAACAACATATTCCACATCAAGGTCAACTGGATCTCAGATCCCAAGATTGCCATTTACTCCATAGCAGCAATAGGTATCTGGTCTGTTATCGGTTACAACATGGTCCTGTTCCTTGCGGGACTACAGGAAGTTCCAAGCGATTATTATGAAGCTGCATCTTTAGATGGCGCCAACGGATGGCATCAGCTGATAAACATAACAATACCGCTGATCTCCCCAACCATATTCTTTGTGCTGGTTACAAGGATCATCGGAGCCATGCAGGTATTCGATCTTATCTACATGATGATCGACCTGAATAACCCTGCCTGGAAAAAGACACAGTCCCTGGTTTTCCTGTTCTACAAGTATTCCTTTGAACAGAGCAAGAAGGGATATGGTGCAACTGTTGTTGTAGTTCTTTTGGCAGTAATTCTTGTGCTGACCATCGTTCAGCTCATCGGCCAGAAGAAGTGGGTTCATTACGAATAAAGAAAGGAGACAGACATGAAAAGATCAGTAACAAATATTGTCATCTATGTAGTTCTGATACTGGTTTCGATCACAATGCTGGTGCCTTTCTTGTGGATGTTCCTTACTGCATTTAAGACAACAGCCGAGACAATGCAGGTTGATCCCTTCGTGATCGTGCCAAGAGTGTGGCAGACTCAGAACTTTGGAAACGTAATAAAGGCAATGGATTTCGTGAGGCTTTATATCAATACTCTGGCTATGGTAGCTCTTAGGATCCTGTTTGCAGTTCTTACCGCAACCTTAAGTGGATACGCCTTTGCAAGACTGCAGTTCAAGGGAAAAAACCTTATGTTTGCTGTAGTTCTTTTGCAGATGATGATCCCTGTTCAGATATTCATCATTCCTCAGTACGTCATGGTAAGTAAGCTCCACCTGACAAACTCCGTGATGGGACTGGTTTTTCCGGGCGTCGTTTCAGCCTTTGGAACCTTCCTTCTTCGTCAGGCGTACATGCAGCTTCCAAGAGATCTTGAGGAAGCGGCAAGACTTGATGGATGCAACATTCCGCAGACTTTCCTTCACATCATGGCGCCGCTTACCAAGTCGTCCATGGTGGCACTTGGAATCTTTACCGCAGTGTTTGCCTACAAGGATCTGATGTGGCCAATGATCGTATGTCCTGACAACAGAGCAACCACTCTTGCAAGTGCCCTTGCCAAGATGAACGGACAGTATCAGCAGAAATACCCTGAACTTATGATGGCAGCGCTTATTTCTTGCGTGCCAATGATCATAATCTACATCTTCTTCCAGAAGCAGTTCATTGAAGGTATCGCTACATCAGGCGGTAAGCTGTAACACAAAAAAGGCAGGGAGCGGCCAGGCATGAGTGACAAAAAGATTAAAGTCATACCTCTTGGAGATATGAATGCGGTTTATCTGATATCCCCCAAGGGACAGGTATCGTTTTCCATTGTTCCAATTAGTCGCAGCGACAGGACGTTGTGGGATAAAGGAAGACCTGATCCCATGGTGCAGGTTTCCTGCCTTGGAGATTCCAGCAGCATTGGCTTTGCAGCAGGAATGACAAGGCACAACAGTGGGATGACCATGTCCCTTGAGTATGTTGCTCAGGATTTAAGGGAATCAGATCAGGGAAAAGAGATAACAACCACCCTCAAATCTCAGGACGGAATTGAATTTCAGCACGTTGTCCTTTGGAAAAAATCCACCAGGGCTCTGCGGATTTACACAAAGATAATCAACGATACCCGGGAGGATATCACTATTGAGGCCCTTTCTTCCGCAAGCCTTTCAGGGATCACACCTTACGCTGAGGATGAAGCTACCGGAAGGCTTGTGCTTCACAGATTCAGAAGCAGGTGGAGCGCAGAGGGAAGGCATGCAGTTGACTCAATTGAGGATCTGATGCTTGAGCCGGCCTGGGCAAGATTCAGCGTCCGCTGCGAAAAGTTTGGAACAACAGGCTCCATGCCTGTCAGAGGTTTTTTCCCTTTTGCGGCAATTGAGGATAAGAAAGCAGGTGTAATATGGGCAGCGTCTCTTGCCTGTTCATCCTCCTGGCAGATAGAGGCAGTTCGAATTGACGAGAATATCAGCCTTACCTTTGGCCTTGCGGATTATGAGTTTGGTCACTGGAGAAAGGTTATCGGAGCCGGAAGCTCTTTTGCTACGCCGGAGTGCTATCTGACAGTGGCATCAGAGGATTTTGAGACAGTCTGCGACAGACTCCTGGATGTTCAGAGAGATAACCTCCTTGAAGGTCAGAGAGTAAATGATCTTCCGCTTTTCTTCAATGAATATTGCACTACCTGGGGAGAGCCAAGTGAAGAGAATATAGACAAGATCCTGCCTGTTATTAAGGGCAAAGGATACGACTATTTTGTCATTGATGCAGGCTGGTATGCCGACGCAGTAACTGGCTGGCAGGACAATATGGGAGACTGGCGAATAGCTTCAGACCTGTTTCCTAACGGTTTAAAGAGTGTTGTTAAGAAGATAAACGATGCCGGTATGAAGGCAGGCATCTGGTTTGAACTTGAGGTTGTGGGGAAAGACGCAGATGCAGCCAGCGATACAGCTCATCTTCTCACAAGGGATGGTAAGGTCATCATCTCAGGAACCAGAAGGTTCTGGGATATGAGACAGAAATGGGTCGAGGATAATCTCACCAGGAAGGTTATAGATTTCCTTAATGACAACGGATTTGAGTACATCAAGATAGATTACAACGACACCATTGGTATCGGCTGTGACGGAGCGGAGAGCTATGGTGAAGGTTTAAGACAGTGCATTGAAGGCACCAAGAGGTTTTTTGAAAAGATTAGGCAATTGGTGCCGGGGATAGCAATAGAAATCTGCTCCTCAGGCGGGCACAGGCTTGAACCGGGATTCATGGAACTTGCTGACTACCTGTCATTTTCAGATGCCCATGAGGAAAAAGAGATCCCGGTTATCGCTGCAGATCTTCAGAGCCTTGTACTTGCACAAAAGAGCCAGATATGGTCGGTTTTAAGAAAAACCGATGAGCTTAAGAGAATAGCATATTCAATTTGTGCCGGAATGTACGGTGCGCTGTGTATCTCTGGAGATGTGTCTGATCTTGACGATGGGCAGTGGGAAGTTGCAGATAAGGGCACAGAGTTCTACAAAAAGGTGTCTCCAATAATTGCAAATGGATTCACCAGATTGTACGGACCTTTCCAGGTATCAAACAGGGTTCTTAAGGATTATCAGGCATCGGTGCGCTATGGTGAAAGCGGCATGGCGCTGGTGATCGTACATACCTTTGAGCATGATGGGCATCAGGACATAGAAATACCGCTGGATGGCGACTTTAAGGTTGAGGAAGTTTTCGAAGCTGGAAGGCACAGCATGGAGCTTTCCTCTTTAGGCCTGAAAATTGGCTTTGACGAATCTTTTGATGCTGTGGCAGTATTGTTAAGTAAGAAGAATACAACAATTTGAGGAGAGATCCCATGCCAGCCACGATCATAGATATTAAGGAGCGTACAGGACTATCCCTGGCGACAATATCCAAATACCTTAACGGAGGAAATGTCCTGCCGGAAAACAAGGTAAAGATAGAAGCGGCCATAAAAGAGCTGAACTACGAGGTTAACGAGATTGCAAGAGGGCTTGTGACAAAGAAGACCAGGACAATAGGAGTACTGGTGTACAGCGTTGACAGCCTGTTTTGCGGACAGCTTCTTCACCATATCAGTGAGATTTTAAGAAGCCGGGGATATGGGATACTTATCTGCGACAGCGACAATAATGAGGAGCAGGAGGCAGAGAATGTAAAATACCTCCTTGGAAGAAAGGTAGATGGGATCATTGTTATCCCCGTCTCTGAAAAATCAGCTTTTCTGGATATGACCATAAAGAGAAGCGTTCCGGTTGTTCTTCTTGACAGAGCTCTTTCAGACGGATCTTTTGACTGCGTCAAGATCGACAACAAAAAAGCTGTGATCAGCGCCATGCAGGTGCTTTTTGACAATCATCACGAGAAGATCGCCATTATTGCTTCTAAAAAGGAATATACGGGAAGGGAGCGGTTTTTGGGGTTCTGTAAAGCCATGGAACAGGCGGGGATTCCTGTGAGGGATGAATATGTCCGCATGGGAGTTCATTCACTGGCCTGGGGCTATGAGAGCATGAAAGAGCTCCTTGAGCTTCCGGACAGGCCCAGTGCAGTTTTTGCGGATAATTACGAGATCACGCTGGGGGCCATGATGGCAATTAACGAGGCAGGTGTCAGGTGCCCGGAAGACATCTCGGTACTGGGATTTGATGATCAGATAATATTTCACCTGATCAATCCGCCGGTATATATGGTTGAGCAGCCTCTTCAGGAGATGAGCGAAAAGGCAGTTGAGCTTCTTCTTGAGCGGGTAGACAATAACAGATCTGATACGCCAAAAGAGATATCTCTTGATACAAGGCTTATAAAGGGCGGCTCGATAAGGAGTCTGCCCTGAGCGTCAGCTCATATTTTTTTAGGGGAGAGCGAAACGTTTCGCTCTGACGCAAAAGTGGCTAAGTGACCGGATTTCATTTCAGTCACAGAAAGGAGAATGCAGATGCTTAAAGGAATTCCCCCTATCCTGTCTCCGGAACTGTTAAAGGTTCTGTGCCAGATGGGACACACAGATGAGATCACAATTGCTGATGGCAATTTTCCGGGACACTCCTTTGGAAAGCCGGTGATAAGGCTTGATGGACATGGAGTTCCGGAGATTTTGGATGCCATCCTTCAGGTTTTTCCGCTGGATACGTATCCAGACAGGAATGGCGAAATGCACGCTCCATGCGTGCTCATGAGTCTTGAGCCGGGAGATGTTGGAAAGCTTGAGACCCCCATTTGGGATGAGTACAGGAAAATAGTTGCAAAGTATGATGAGCGCGGCCCGGAAGCCTTTGAAGAGATCAACAAATGGAAGTTCTATGACCAGACAAGAGAGAAATCTTCCTGCGTTATTATGACCTCAGAAAAAGCCCTGTACGCAAACATCATCCTTCGCAAGGGAGTTGTATAAACAAAGCAAACAAAAAGTATTGTAGGAAGGAGCAAAGTTATGGCAGTAAAAATGAGAATGAAGGGTGCGATCCTGCCGGGTAATTCCACAGTAGAACTCAGAGAATTCGAAGTTCCAACACCGGGTTTTGGCCAGGTGGTGATCAAGACCAAGGCAACAACCATCTGCGGAAGTGACATCCGATGTATCTACAGGGAGCACACAGGTAAGGGGGCAGAAGGCTACATTCCCGGGATGATTGCAGGCCACGAGCCCTGCGGAATTATCGTTGAGGAAGGCGAGGGACTTAAGCGTTTTAAGAAGGGTGACAGGGTTATCGTCTATCACATTTCCGGATGCGGCGTATGTAACGACTGCCGCAGGGGCTATTATATTTCCTGCACCAGCAAGTTCCGTGCAGCTTACGGATGGCAGAGAAATGGTGGTATGGGCGAGTACATTCTTGCAGATGAAAAAGATCTTATCGCACTTCCAGATGAACTGACCTACAAGGACGGAGCTCAGGTGGCATGCGGATTTGGAACGGTTTATGAAGCTATTGAAAAAATCGGTATCAGCGGAAATGACGCTGTTCTGGTCACGGGACTTGGACCGGTTGGTCTTGCAACACTTATGCTCTGTAAAGCCCTTGGAGCTAACCAGCTCATCGGTGTTGAGATGAACGACTACAGGATCGAGCTTGCAAAAAAGCTTGGCCTTGTGGACAACGTATTTAAGCCAGGAGATGACACTCTTGATAAGATCATGGAAGCCACAAAGGGCAGAGGCGTAGAAAAAGCTATCGACTGCTCAGCATCCGATCCAGGAAGACAGCTTGCTATCAGAGCTACTCATTCCTATGGAAAGATAGCCTTTGTAGGTGAAGGCGGAACATGCAACTTTAATCCAAGTCCGGATATCATACACGGTCAGAAGACCATCTACGGTTCATGGGTAACATCTCTGTGGAGGATGGAAGAGCTGGTTGACAGACTGGTTCGCTGGGGCATCCACCCGGATGAGCTGATAACTCATGAATTCCCCATTGATGAAGCAGGAGAAGCTTATGCTCTTATGGCCTCCGGACAGTGCGGTAAGGTTGCTGTTGTATTCGGGGACCAGGAGGAAAAGTGAGATAGGAAATCTTTGATTTCCGTGATCGAACTTTGTTCTGACGAGTGAAGAAAGAGCAGAACTTCATCTATAGGAGGTAGTTATGAATGAAATAATAGATATATCAAAGGTACCGGTAAGGAAGCTCTACACCGGGGCTGTGATGCCTGCCGTGGGACTTGGTACCTTCGGGTCTGACAAGTACTCACCCGACCAGATTTCAGAGGCAGTTTACGGCGCTGTTAAGTCTGGCTACAGGATGCTGGATTGCGCATCGGTTTATCAGAACGAGAGCCAGATAGGACAGGTACTTGCGCGCCTGTTTTCTGAGAAGATTGTGACAAGACAAGAGCTCTTTATCACTTCCAAGGTATGGAATGATCAGCACAGAGAGGTCAGGAAGGCCTGTGAAAAGAGCCTTTACGACCTGGGGCTTTCCTATATAGACCTGTACTTTGTACACTGGCCTTTCCCAAATTATCACGCACCAGGTTGCGATGGTGATTCAAGAAATCCGGACTCCAAGCCATTTTCAGTGGAGGAGTTCATGGACACCTGGAAGCAGTGTGAGGAACTGGTTGATGCAGGCCTGGTCAGGGCCATTGGAATGTCCAACATGACCATCTCAAAGCTTGAGAAGGTCCTGCCACTTTGCAGGATCCAGCCGGCAGCCCTTGAGATGGAGTGCCATCCATCCTTCCAGCAGCAGGACCTGTTTGACTACGCGATGTCCCACAATATTGTTCCTATAGGCTTTTGTCCTATCGGATCGCCAAGCAGGCCTGAACGTGACAGGACCGCTGAAGATGTGGCAGATACAGAACTTCCGGAGGTTGTGAGTGTTGCACAAAACCATGGAATACACCCGGCTGTTGTCTGCCTTAAGTGGGCAGTTCAGAGGGGGATGTGTCCGATTCCGTTTTCCGTAAAGGAGCCCCAGTACATCTCTAACCTTAGGTGCACCACAGTGGATCCGCTTACAGAGGAAGAGATGGCTCTTTTGCAGAAGGCTGAGAGAAACTGCCGCCTTGTAAAGGGGCAGGTATTTCTGTGGCCTGGAGCTGAGGATTGGAAAGAGCTGTGGGAATGAGCGGCAATGAGCGCATTGTAAATAACACAGAACAATTGTTCGAAAAGTGATATACATTTTACTTGTAATCTGCTATACTTATCACGTTACAAAGTGGTAAGTATAGCTTTTTTATTTTGGAAAAGAAATATGGATAAATTTGTACTTCACTCGGAATTTAAGCCGACAGGCGATCAGCCTCAGGCTATAGACGCGCTGGTCAAGGGCTTTAAGGAGGGCAATCAGTTTGAGACCCTGCTTGGTGTTACAGGCTCCGGCAAGACCTTTACCATGGCCAATGTTATTGCGGCATTAAACAAGCCGACTCTTATCATTTCCCACAATAAAACTCTGGCAGGACAGCTATATGGCGAGATGAAGGAGTTCTTTCCCGAAAACGCCGTAGAATATTTTGTATCCTATTATGACTACTATCAGCCTGAGGCCTATGTGCCACAGACTGATACATATATTGCCAAGGATTCATCCATCAATGATGAGATCGACAAGCTAAGGCTCTCTGCTACAGCATCTCTGGCTGAGAGAAATGACGTCATCGTTGTGGCCAGCGTATCCTGTATTTACGGTCTTGGAAGTCCTGAGGAATTTAAGGGGATGTCTATTTCCCTTCGCCCCGGAATGCAAAAGGACAGGGACGAGCTTATTAAGGACCTTATAGCGATCCAGTACGATAGAAATGACATGGAGCTTGGACGTTGCAACTTCAGGGTTCGCGGTGATACAGTTGAGATATTCCCTGCTAACTGGGATGATTTCCTCATAAGAGTAGAGTTCTTTGGAGATGAGATTGACAGGATCACCCAGATCGAGCCGGTTACAGCCAGGATTCACTCAGAGCTGAGCCATGTGATGATATATCCTGCTTCACACTATGTTGTGCCCCAGGAGAAGATCAACAGAGCCTGCGACAATATTGAAAAAGAGCTTGAGGAGCAGGTTAAGTTTTTCAAAGGGGAGGACAGGCTCATAGAGGCCCAGAGGATATCTGAGCGCACCAACTTTGATGTTGAGATGATGAGGGAGACAGGCTTTTGCTCCGGAATTGAGAACTACTCAAGACATCTGAACTTTACGGGAGCTGGGGAGCCGCCCCTTACACTCCTTGACTTCTTTGACAGGGATTTCCTCATTATCGTTGATGAGTCCCATATGACCATCCCTCAGATAGGGGCTATGTATCATGGTGACAGGAGCAGGAAGCTTACCCTTGTGGACTACGGCTTCAGACTTCCATCTGCTCTTGATAACAGGCCACTTAACTTTGAGGAATTCGAAGAGCATATCGATCAGATGCTGTTCTGTTCTGCAACCCCCGGTAAATATGAGGAGGACCACGAGCTCCTTAGGGCAGAGCAGGTAATAAGGCCAACGGGGCTTTTGGATCCTGAGGTTGACGTAAGACCTGTAGAGGGACAGATAGATGACCTTATTTCCGAGATCAGGAAAGAGGTTGATAACAAGAACAAGGTTCTTGTAACCACCCTCACCAAGAGGATGGCGGAGGATCTGACCCAGTATCTTGCCGAATCAGGTATAAGGGTCAAGTACCTGCACTCTGATATTGATACCCTGGAGAGATCAGAGATCATCAGGGATATGAGACTTGATGTATTTGATGTTCTGGTAGGTATCAACCTTCTGAGGGAGGGGCTGGATATTCCTGAGATATCGCTGGTTGCCATCATTGATGCGGATAAAGAGGGATTTCTTCGTTCGGAGACTTCCCTTATCCAGACCATCGGAAGGGCAGCAAGGAATTCAGAGGGCCGGGTAATAATGTATGCCGACAACATGACTGATTCCATGAAGAAATCCATTGACGAGACCAGAAGAAGGCGCAGAATCCAGCAGAAATACAACGAGGAACATGGAATCACTCCTCAGACCATCAAGAAGGCAGTAAGAGACCTCATCGCTGTAACCAAGGCGGTTGCCAGGGAAGAGGTCAGATTTGAGAAAGATCCTGAGTCCATGAGCGCAGAAGAGCTTGAGAAGCTCATTGGCCAGGTTCAGAAGAAGATGAAGAGAGCGGCAACAGAGCTTGACTTCGAGAACGCTGCTATGCTCAGAGATCAGCTCATCGATCTTAAGAAAATATATAATTCTCTCACTGAAGGACTGTGAGTATCACATGGATTCTTCATAGAGCAAAGGATGATATCATATCATCTTGTAGTTTAGGAGATTTTATGTCAGAAAAAATAAACATGACAAAAAAGAACACCACCACCAAGAGGATTCTTCCCTCTGATATTCACGACTACATCAGAGTCCGTGGCGCCAATGAACATAATTTAAAGCATGTAAACGTCAAGATTCCAAGGGGGACGCTTACTGTACTTACGGGAGTTTCAGGTTCAGGAAAGTCTTCCCTTGCCTTTGAGACCATCTTTGCAGAAGGTCAGAGAAGGTATATGGAGTCTCTTTCATCCTATGCAAGGATGTTCCTTGGTCAGATGGATAAGCCAAACGTAGAGGCAATCGAGGGACTTTCCCCCACCATATCCATCGACCAGAAATCAACCAATAAGAACCCAAGATCTACAGTTGGTACGGTTACCGAGATCTATGACCACTTCAGGCTTCTTTATGCCAGGATTGGCATTCCCCACTGCCCAAATTGCGGAAGGGAGATCCGCAGGCAGACTGTTGATGAGATGTGCGAACAAATAATGGCCCTGGGAGACGGGACCAAGCTTCAGATCCTGGCACCTGTCGTAAGGGGCAAGAAGGGTGAACATCAAAAGACCCTGGACCGCGCCAAGCGAGCCGGCTATGTCCGGGCCAGGATCGATGGAAGCCAGTATGAGCTCACAGAGGAAGAGATTAAGCTGGACAAGAACATCAAGCACAGTATTGAGATAATTGTGGACAGAATTGTGGTCCGGGATGACAATGAGAACCTTCGTAGCAGGCTTACGGACTCGGTAGAGAGCGCCCTGCAGCTGGCGGATGGTCTGCTTTTGGTAGATGTTATCGATGGAAAAGAGCTGAGCTTTTCCCAGAACTTTGCCTGCCCGGACTGCGGCATAAGCATTCCTGAGATTGAACCAAGGAGCTTTTCCTTCAACAATCCCTTTGGTGCATGTCCTGATTGTCTTGGCCTTGGATACAAAATGGAATTTGATGAGGATCTGATGATCCCGGATAAGAGCCTGTCCATCAATGATGGCTGTATTGTTGTCATGGGCTGGCAGTCGGCCAACAAGGATAGTAGCTTTAGCAACGCCACTTTAAAAGCCCTTGCCAAGGCATACAAGTTCAGCCTTGATACACCCTTTCAGGACCTTTCCGACAAGGTAAAAGAGGTACTGATCCACGGCGCTGACAAGACAGTAAATGTACACTATAAGGGCCAGAGAGGTGAGGGAGACTATCCCATTCTTTTTGACGGCCTTATAAAGAATGTGGAGCAGAGATATCGAGAGACCTTCTCTGAGACCATGAAGGCTGAGTATGAGGAGTACATGAGGATCACACCTTGTGCCCTTTGCGGCGGACAGAGGCTCAAGAAGGAGTCTCTGGCTGTCACCATAGATAACAAGAATATCTATGAGATTACCTCCATGTCCATTGACGAGCTCAAGAATTATCTTGATAACATGCAGCTGACTTCCCAGCAGGAACTTATCGGAGCTCAGGTGTTAAAAGAGATCAAGGCTAGGGTGGGCTTCCTTGTGGACGTGGGTCTGGACTACCTGTCCCTGTCCAGAGCTACAGGAACCCTCTCAGGTGGAGAAGCTCAGCGAATAAGGCTTGCAACCCAGATTGGCTCAGGCCTCTGCGGAGTGTGCTACATCCTGGATGAGCCCAGTATCGGACTTCATCAGAGAGACAACGATAAGCTGTTAAATACTTTGAAGAACCTAAGGGATCTTGGAAATACCCTCATTGTAGTTGAGCATGACGAGGACACCATGAGGGCTGCGGACTATATCGTGGATGTCGGTCCCGGGGCAGGCTCCCACGGCGGTAAGATAGTAGCCTGCGGAACGGCAGAAGAGATCATGCAGGTCAAGGAGTCCATTACGGGACAGTATCTTGCAGGCAAGCTCAAGATACCGGTACCTGAGACGAGACGGGAGCCCAAAGGCTGGCTTAAGATAATCGGTGCCCAGGAAAACAATCTTAAGAATATAGACATTGAGGTTCCTGTGGGGGTAATGACTATAGTTACCGGGGTGTCAGGATCCGGAAAGAGCTCTTTTGTCAACGAGATACTATACAAGCATCTGGCAAGGGACCTTAACAGGGCCAGGTGTATCCCCGGCAAGCACAAGGCTATAGAGGGTATTGATCAGGTAGACAAGGTCATCGCTATTGACCAGTCACCTATCGGACGTACACCAAGATCCAATCCTGCAACCTACACAGGTGTGTTTGACATGATAAGAGATCTGTTTGCCGGAACCCCGGATGCCAAGGCCAGAGGCTATAAGAAGGGCAGATTCTCCTTTAACGTAAAGGGTGGACGATGCGAAGCCTGCGGCGGAGACGGAATCATCAAGATAGAGATGCACTTCCTTCCGGATGTTTATGTTCCCTGCGAGGTTTGCGGCGGAAAGCGCTACAACCACGAGACACTGGAAGTCAGATACAAGGGCAAGAATATCTACGACGTGCTGGATATGACCGTTGAGGAAGCCCTTAAGTTCTTTGAGAATGTTAAGACAATAAAGCGCAAGATCCAGACTCTTTACGATGTGGGTCTTGGATATGTTAAGCTTGGCCAGCCAAGTACTGAGCTCTCCGGAGGTGAGGCCCAGAGGATCAAGCTGGCAACGGAGCTTTCAAAGGTGGGAACCGGCAAGACTGTTTATATCCTTGATGAGCCCACGACGGGTCTTCATTTTGCAGATGTCCAGAAGCTTGTAAAGATCATGCAGCAGCTGGTGGAGCAAGGCAATACAGTGGTTGTCATTGAGCACAACCTGGATGTCATAAAGACCGGTGACTATATCATTGATATGGGACCTGAAGGGGGATCCAAGGGAGGAACAGTAGTTGTGCAGGGAACTCCCGAAGAAGTTGCCAAGTGCAAGAAGTCCTATACAGGGGCATATATTAAAAAGATGCTATGATATAATGGTCATGGAGCAATCCGTATATCATAATTAACAACACAAATAAATGGGGCGGGGGAGGAGACCATGTCCACAAAGGATTTTTATACAAGATCCATAGATCTAAGGCGCTTGTGGCGTCAGTTTAAAAAGAGATTCTGGATCATTATTGCAGCAACAGTGCTTGGAGCAATTGTAGGCTTTGTAGCTTACGTGGTCTATAGCAATGTCATGAGCGGCAATACTGTTTATCGCATCAGGAACGACTATTATATCTATTTTGACTATGAAGCCTTTCCCAATGGTCCTGATTACTTTAACGCCTACACGTGGGATGGGATACTAAGGGACGATCCGGTGGTAAACAAGGTCCTGGAGGTAGCTCCTGGCATTTCCAAGGAGCAGGTCCTTGAAGCGGTATCAGGAGAGATCCTGGGAGACTACAGGATCCTGACTGTTGTGGTAACGGGAACAGATAAGGAGCTGGTCCGGAAGATTTCAGATGCCTATAAAGTGGCTCTGCCTGCATTTGCAGATGTTCTTGGGCAGATTGCATCAATTGATCTGTGGACAGATGCAGAAATAGAGGTTTATGATGCCTACACCAGAGAGCCCAATGCGGCATTCCTTGGAGGTCTTATTGCTCTTCTTATAAGTCTGTTAGCTGTACTATTGTATGGTATTTTTGATGACGGAATTTATTCTGAGAGAGACTGGGCCTTAAACTACCCTGACATTCCCTATCTTGGGAAAAGAGATACCGATGAATACAGGGCTAACAGGTCTCACCTTCTTAGATATGATGGTAATTATATTGAACTATCCTCTGATCAGTTTAGGTATGATCTTGATGAGTTTGACAGAATGAGGGCTGTGGACGGCGTTATCATTCTGCTAAGGGCAGGAAAAGACAAACTGGAAAACATGGACAAGGTAGTCTATACCCTTAAAAAGCATGACGTAAAAGTTGTGGGAGTGATGGAATAAATGATCCTTTATACACTGATCGCTGCCATAACAATTCTTATGGCATGCAGGTACAGGACAACTGAAGATCTTGATATGCTGGTATATCCCTCCGGCAGCAGGGGGGGTTCTTTCCTACGAAGGCATTTTATGGGGTACACCACCAGGACAGAGGCATTAAATTCTCTTATGCTGGTCTCAATATTTGTGGTGCTGACACTTCTGGCTGCGCTTCGCCTGGAAGTGGGCAATGACTACGGAACCTATGTGGTGACCTGCCATGAGATTTTCCAGAGGGGATATGTAGTAACTGAGCCCGGCTTTAACTTTGTGGTAAGGGTTCTGTATACCCTTTCGGGAAAAGAAGACTATCTTTTAATGTTTGGCATCTTTGCAGCCGCTATAGTTGCCGTGTTCCTTAAAGTCTTAAAGGAGCAGTCAGACAGCTTCGCATGGGCATTTTTTATGTTCATGACCATGGGGTTGTATTACAAGAGCTTTAATACCGTAAGGTATTATTTTGCCCTGGCCATTGCGACCTTTGCCATCAGATATCTTGTGGACATTAACAGGGAGAACATCCTTAAATTCTTTCTCCTTATTCTCTTTGCCTCATTGTTCCACAAGAGTGTTCTTGTTGTTATTCCCATGTACTTTATTGCCAGGATTCCCTGGAAGAGATGGGCACTTGCCATTCTGGCAGTATTTGGACTGGCAGCTGCGTTTTTCCATGAGCAGATCATGGGCATCGCCCTGAAGCTCTATCCGTCCTATAACAATACGGTATATATCGAGGAACAACATACAATTATTGAGAATGCCGCTCCAATCATGGGCTGCTTTTTCATTATCGGTATCTGCATAATCTGTTATAAAGAAGCTATAAAGCCCCGAATTGATAACCGTATGTACTTGAACATGAATATCATGGCTGTTGTCCTTTATCTGTCATGCTTCTGGCTACCACTGGTAACGAGATTTGCTTACTACCTGACAACAGTTCAGATATTACTTATCCCAAATGTTATTTGCAGCATTAATGATACGAAGAAAAAGAAACGTGTGATAATTGCCGTTGTAGCCTTTTGCATTATCTACTTCGCCTATTTCCTTCGTCAGGCCAACCAGGTAGGTATACGTGTTCTTCCATACAAGAGCTGGCTTTTTTACGAACACCGCTGGCTGAACCAGACTGATACCTTCTGATCATATTATTTTCGCTTTTTATATTAATCCAACAAACAAGGGCTTCGGGCCCATAAGTCTGTAGGTTTGCGATTTTGAACTACGAAGATGAGACCAATCAATCTTAAGCGGCTCTCCGCGCAAAGATTGATGCTCTGGGCTCATCGCAGTGCTTAGTTCAACGAGCAAACATATAGACTTATGGGCCCGAAGCCCGTATTATCGGAACAAAATTATCGGAACAAAATTATCGGAACAAAATTACCGGAGCCAAATCACAGCCTGTAAACAAAGATGGTGTACGGGCTGGACTCATCGGTGTAGGTGCCGACCAGCGTTAGCCCGATCTCTTCCGCATTGGAAATCTCAAACCTGGCGAAGATATATCTGCAGTCGAGACTCTTTAGCTCATCTATATTGCAGATAAGTCTCTTATCCTCAGGATCCATCACCCGAAGCGGTGCATAGGTATTCTCGTCATTGGCCGAGATAAGGTTAACCCTCGCACCCCATCCCATGAAGTAATCGGCAAGGGAAGGTGAACCTTCAAAGGCGGGCTCAATAACCTTCTGCCATTTCTCCTTATACTCCTGGGCGTACATTCCAAGATATCCGTCAACTGAGGCGATTCCGTTGTAATTAAGGATAGCCGGATGCATTCCATACGTGGCGGACCATTCGCCGTCATAACCAATATCTTCTTTTATCTTCTCAAACAATTTTTCTGAGTAGAACTCGTTGTAATTTACAGTGCTTGTCTCCTTGTGCTTTATGACCTTGTAAGCCTGATTGTAGCAGGTGTAATAGAAGTCATTGTAAACCTGGGGAACAAACATCACCACAAGAACTGCCAGGGTAACGACCACATTTGCAAGGAGCTTAAAGTTCTTTTTTCCAAGATCATACATCCTCATGCATACAAGAAGCAGTTCTGCGTACCAAAGGAATGTATTGAAGTAGGCAGTTCTTGCAAACTCAAAGCCTGTAAGAGGAGGTACAAGCATTTCAAACAGGTGTCTGAAGGGGGCAAACTGGTAAAGGCCAAAGATCAGGACGTTGAAGATTATCCAGATCATCACCAGATTTATGGGATCTGCCCAGATCTCTTTTGCCCTTCCTGCCTTTATATAACCGGCATTTATTAAAACTATGGCGATCAGAACAACACCAAGGACAATGTAGGTATGGGAATCCTCGGAATGGAAAGAGGCATTTACAAACTCATCGAAGGCAGTTTTCATGGCCTGACCAAAGGTGAGATTGCCATGGTCCATAGTGGTCCTGATGGTAACCGTGTCAGTTCCCAGCATTGCGCCAAAAAGCCTGTACTCAAAAAGAACATAGCCAATCGACAATACAACAATGGAAACGAAGGTGCTAAGAGGGAAGCGCTTATCCCTGATCCATAGAATGATCACTGCCACAACCATGTAGCTTAATATGAAGAATCCGTGGTATGAGAAATAGGAAATAAAAGGATAGCAGAAAACAGCCACATACCATGGAAGCTTTTCCTTAAGGCTTTCAGCCCGGTAGAGCTTTACTAAAAACAAAACAATAAAAGGAACGGAAGTAAATGCGATACCATATGTCGGGAATACCGGAATAAGACCATAAGCTGTGGCAATTACAACAACCAGCGGCTTGTAGCTGTCATAGCGGTCTTTCAGAAGCTCTTTTGTAAGCAGGATAAAAGAGATGATACCGATGGCGATCTTTACCGCGTATCCCGCAAGGTAAGCCCAATATCCCGGCAAAATAATATAGAAAAGATTGTACAGGTTAAACTCGGATCCAAACAAATCTCTGGAAATGCCGTGAAGTATAGGGGCATTGGTGCCATGGGAAAACCACAGTCCGGCTTTTTTGAGCATCTCGTAGTGTCCCATGAAAAGATCCAAGTTGTCGTGGATCTGGAAATAGCTTTCCCCGCGAAATACAAGGAACACTGCCGCTTGTATAAGAAGCAGTGTTCCGGTAAGGTACATATACCAGTTCTTTTTTACGTTATGATTCATAATCCTCACCAACAGTGAACTTAGGTGTCCACTTGCCATCTTTCTTTTCGAAGAGGTCAGTATTTACGTAGCGGTCAACGACCTCCCAGAACTCTTCCTTGGTAATGTCGAGATACTTGCAGGCCTGCTCGATATATTTCTCGCCGCATCCGCCATCGTACTCGTTGACGTACCACTTTCCACTCTCGCGGTCAAATCTGCCTTCTCTGATGTCGTAGCAGATCTCGTCTGTAGCATATCCAAAACCAAACTTAAGGTACTTGATCATCTGGTTGGGGATCTGAAGGTCGCAGTCGAGAGCTGTGTATCTTCTGTAGCGGCCCATATCCTTAAGGTTGTCTGTTCTGCCGGTAAGGCCTCTTGCTACGGCGAAGTCGGCGTTGTGAACCTGTGACCATTCCTTTGTGTAGTACTGAAGGAAGATGGCCCTGATGCCCTTTGCCTCCATCTCCTCAACGGTAGGAATCTTATAAAGGAAAAGATCTTTTTCAGTAATGTTATTTGAAAGATCAACGAAGCTGTCCACGCTGGCGCCGCGGATGGTCTCAAGCTGCATAACTGAAAATGCATTACCTGTAGCTTCCTGATTCTTGGCAGCTCCAAGTGTGAGGGCAGCGTTCTCTCCCTGGATGATGAGAGGAATGTTGAACTTTACAGCCATGATATATGATGATGCCCACAGACAGTACTCTGAAGCAGCAATGATATTTCCTCTCTCAAAGAATGATTTCCTTGCAAGCTTCTTGGCGACAATTGGATTTGGACGGATGGAGATGATGTCAAATCCAAGGTTATTTAAGTTGTTGATGTTCTTAAGTCCGATATCTGTTATCTCATCGGGCATACAGTTTATAAGAAGAGGATTAAGTCCCAGTTTTTCCTTTGCATATACAGCCTGGAAGGTAGAATCCTTACCGCCTGAAACACCAATGATACAGTCGTAGGTGTTGCCTCTCTTTTTGGCCTCGGCCTTGGCTTCTTCTGCAAAGCACTTAAGCTCTGCCTCTCTTGCAGCCCAGTCAATAGTGGCCTTGGACTCTTCGTATCTGCAGGCAAAGCAGATCTGCTCTTCATCAAAGATGATACCAGGCCTTGTGTCAGGCTGAAGGCATCTTTTGCAGTATCTCATTTTCATGGGTAAATCCTCCTGATATTTCTTATTAAATGTGTTCGACTTAGTATACTACCGACAATAAAGCCGGGGCAAGATTTTTGTTTGGATCTTAATGCCGACTGAAATAGATATGATAGAGTTTGCCCTTTTCACCGTGGCATTCTATAATTAGAGGCATGGAGAGGAATATGAAAAAAGACAGAGTTTATATATGCCACACCTACTATCACGCGTATATTGCAGTTGTGAAGGAACTGATCGCAAGAAGAGGGGGACAGGGAAGCGCAGATATCATCCTCAGCACCATGTCCAACAACTTTGAAAAGCTTCCGGAGAGGCTAAAGAAGGCCGGCGTTTTTGACAACGTGTTTATGTACGATGAAAAAGAGGATGTGACCAGCGAAGAAGTAATGAGTTACCATCAGGATAAGGGTAACATCATCGCAAATCTTATTCAGAGGATCACCTATACAAAGCTTTTGGGCAAGCTTCAGGAGGAATACATTCCAACGGACCTGTCCGCTTATGGGGATGTATATGTGTTCTGTGATTCAGATCCCATCGGATATTATCTCAACTATAAAAAGATTCATTACCACGCACTGGAGGACGGGCTTAATTCAGGTAAGCTTGACGATCAGGCCAGGATTGCCAACAAAGGAGCATGGCCCCTTAAAAAAATCATGGCTGGCCTTGGACTTATCTTTATTGAGAGCGGCTACAGCAGATACTGTATTGACTATGAGGTCAATGATATCAGCGCAAACCACAAGCCCCCAAGGAACACCATAGAGGTTCCCAGGAAGGAATTAAATGACAGGCTTACCAAAGAGGATCATCAGATCCTGGTGGACATCTTCCTGGAGAACAAGGACAGGGTGGTAAGCCAGCTCCTTGGAACAGGAGAATATGAGACCGGGACCAAAAAGCCACAGGTAATGATACTTACGGAGCCCCTTTGCGAGCTTGATGTCAGGAAAAAGCTTTTTGGGGACATAATAGATGAGTACAAGGAATCAAACAGAGTCATAATAAAGCCCCATCCAAGGGATCTGCTGGATTACGAAGAGGCATTTCCCGGCGCAGTTGTTGTAAGGGACAGATTCCCCATGGAGGTTCTTGGGGATATCCACGGATTTGCTGTGGACAAAGTAATATCCGTGATCACTCAGATGGACAACGTTTATTTTGCAAAAGAGATTGTTTACCTGGGACTGGATTTCCTTGATAAATATGAGGATCCTGCAATCCACAGGAAGACGGAAAATCTGGACAAGTAGTTTTTTTATGGAGGCAGTCTTGGAAAAAAATAAAGAAGAAAGAATATATCTTAGAAGAGCCACCATGGAAGATGCGGAGGATATCCTAAGGTGGAGGAACGATGAGACCACCAGAGCAAACTCTTTTACCAGGGATAAGATAGACCTTGTTACCCACAAAAAATGGCTTGAAAAAAAGCTGTCCCAGCCGGGCTGCTACATGTTTATCCTGATGAATGGTGATGACAAGGTTGGTAACATCAGAGTGGAGAAAGAGGAAGATGCCGGAGAAATCAGCTACATGATAGCACCAGAACATCGGGGAAGGGGCTATGGCAAGAAGATCATTGCCCTTGTGGAAAAGGAGATGCCACCTGAAGTTAAGACACTCATTGGCCTTACCCTTAAGGAAAATGAGGTTTCGGGAAAATGCTTTCTGGCTAACGGCTACACCTCATCGGATGCAGAGGATGCCCTTTGCTACTCAAAGAGAATTGGCGAGTGAAATTGATCGTCAGAATAATTAGGAGCAGATATGTTTAATAAAAGTATCAAAATAGGTAACAGATATGTTGGTGAAGGCCATCCCTGCATGATCGTGGCAGAGATTTCCGGTAACCACAACGGAGATTACAACAGAGCGGTGGAGATCATCCATGCTGCCCACGAAGCAGGTGCGGATGCCATCAAGCTTCAGACTTATACGGCAGACACCATTACCATTGACTGCGATAAGCCATGGTTTATGACTCCGGGGGACGGCCTTTGGGCCGGAAGGACACTTCATAACCTCTATGAGGAGGCTTATACTCCCTGGGAGTGGCATGAAGGACTTATGAACGAGGCCAGAAAACTTGGAATGGAGGCTTTTTCATCTCCCTTTGACCCGACTTCTGTTGACTATCTGGAGAACCTTAATGTTCCTGCCTACAAGATAGCAAGCTTTGAAATAAATGATATTCCCCTTATCAGGAAGATCGCAGGTCTTCACAAGCCGATTATCTTCGCTACAGGAATTGCCTATGAAGAAGACATACAGCTTGCCCTTGATACCTGCAAGGAGGAGGGGAATGAAGACGTTATTCTCCTTAAGTGTGTCAGTGCATATCCGACACCATATAACCTGGTGAACCTCAGGATGATCCCAACCCTTGCCGGTAAGTTTGATTGTGTTGTAGGACTGTCGGACCACACTCCTGGAAGTGTTATCCCTACGGGAAGCGTTCCTTTTGGAGTTAAGATGATCGAGAAACACCTGACCCTGGACCGCTCCGCAGGCGGAGTTGACGATGCTTTTTCCATGGAGCCTGCAGAGTTTACCGAGATGGTCAGGAATGTCAGGATCATGGAGGAGGCCCTTGGATCTTCTGAATACAAGCTTACTGACAAGCAGGCAAAAGAGAGGAGCCTGTCCAGATCTCTTTTCATAGTAAAGGATGTAAAGGCCGGAGAAGAACTGACAGCTGAAAACGTACGCTCCATCAGGCCCGGAAACGGAATGCACACCAAGCACTATGAAGAGGTTCTTGGAAAAAGAGCTGCTAAGGATATTGAAAAAGGAACACCCTTAAGCTGGGATCTTATAAACTGATAGTACTGAGCGATATACCTGAAAAGATATATGACTACCCGGAGCAACAGATCAATGATAGGAATTCGCGCTGACGCCAACAAAATAATAGCCAGTGGCCATGTGATGCGCTGCATTACCATCGCCAGGGAGATACTGGTTCTTGGAGAGCAGGTCACCTTCTTTGTGGCGGATGAGGAGTCAAAGACCCTTATTGACAGCTACTGTGAAGGTATTAAAGGTCTCGGTGTGGTGGTCCTTGGCACCTGCTACAATGACATGGAGGGCGAGCTTTTAGCTCTTTCAAAAGAGCTGAATGAAAGAGACATAAGAGTGCTCCTGGTGGATTCCTATTTTGTAACCCCCGGTTATTTTGAGGAAATATCTAAAATTTGCCCTGTAGCTTATATGGATGACCTTGGAAAAGAGGCTTATCCTGTTGATCTTCTCATCAACTACAGCGGATATTATGAAACGGTTGGGTATGATGCCCTGTATAAAGAAATGAAGGGGTATAAGGGAGAGCCGACAAGCTTTCTTCTTGGCCTTGAATATGCACCCCTTCGCCGCCAGTTCTACGAAGAACAGGCACGAGATGATGAGGCGCCGGGTGCCATAAGGACGATGGAGAATGATGATATAGATGGCACTGTACCCAAGGTGGGTGTATTGGACGATGGCTTTCACATTCTTCTGACTGCCGGAGGAGCAGACATGCACGGGATGCTTCTGGCAACGTTAGAAGCCGCAGCAGAGAAGGGGCTGTTAGTTTCTTGCAAGGCTGCAGATGATGAAGGGGAAGTTGGATCAACGGATCCCGATCGCGAAACACCGCATCAGCCTGTAATCTGGGAAGCTGTAGCTGGTGCTCTTGTGACAGACGTTTCCAAGATCCTGCAGTTTGCCGACAAATATGATAATATTCGCATCCATCGCTCAGTCACTGACATGGCATCCCTGATGCGAAGCTGTAACATTGCAATTACCGCAGCAGGCACCATGCTCACCGAGTGCGCCGCAGTTCGCCTCCCTGCCATCTTCTATCAGGTGGCCGACAACCAGAAGTTCAACGTGGAGTTCTGGCAGCAATCCGGAGGGATGATCTTCGCCGGGGACGTGACAGGAAATTCAGGTAGCGATTTGCCTGCACATTCGACGGCAAAAAGTAAAACTATTGCAATAATCTGTGACACCATAAACAAACTGTTAACAGATACCGGTAAGCTTGAGTTTATGAAAAAATCGCTAGAAGGTATCACTGACGGCAAAGGTGCAATCAAGATTGCCAAAGAGCTGATAGTGCTTTGTAAAGAATGATGATTGCGACCATCCCCGCCAACCAACGAATTGGAGGCCAGTATAACCATGAAAACACTCGCCATGATAACTGCCAGAGGAGGCAGCAAGAGAATACCAAGAAAGAATATTAAGGAGTTTAACGGAAAGCCCATCATGGCTTACTCAATTGAGGCTGCCATATCATCCGGAGTCTTTGACGAAGTCATGGTCTCCACTGATGACCGGGAAATTGCCGACATTGCCGTAAAATATGGAGCCAGCGTCCCATTCCTTAGAAGTAAGGAGACTTCAAACGACTATGCGACAACGACAGATGTAATAGATGAGGTTATCCGAAAATATCGCGACCTGGGGAAGGATTTTGATGTGTTTGCCTGCATCTATCCAACAGCTCCCTTTATTACAGCCACCAAGTTAAAGGAGGCAGTTGAAAAGCTTTCCTGCTCCGACGCTGATTCTCTGATACCTGTTGTGAGATTTTCATATCCTCCCCAGAGGGCCATGGAGATCCATGATGGAAGGCTCATTTTTAGGCAACCGGAAAATCTATTAAAGAGATCCCAGGATCTTGAGCCCCATTTCCATGACGCAGGTCAGTTCTATGTTGTAAGGACAGAGAGCTTTATGAAGAATAAAGCGATAATGGTTGGAAATATTCTTCCCATGGAACTTTCTGAGCTTGAGGTTCAGGACATCGATAACGAAGTGGACTGGAAGCTTGCGGAAATGAAGTACAAGCTTCTGATGGATAAGGGTTAATAAAGCTCCTGTGTCTGTCGATATACTATAGTAGTGAATAGCCTCTTTTAAAACTCCACTCATTGAGGTATAATGTGGAATGAAATCGTAGACTTAATTGTTAATATCCGCTTCTATGCGGTTTTGCATATGCTTTGAAAGGGGTAATCACGAATTATGCAGTACGCTGATATTGGAATTGATTTAGGAACAGCATCTGTCCTAGTATATATAAAAGGCAAGGGAGTTGTTTTAAAAGAGCCATCAGTTGTGGCTTATGACAGAGATACAGAAGAGATAAAGGCTATCGGAGAGGATGCAAGACTTATGCTTGGTCGTACACCGGGCAACATCGTTGCAGTAAGACCTCTTCGCCAGG